>Ga0316192_10000641_pt1 | contig 25791 bp, 24 predicted proteins | sample MerIslwburrow_MG_FD_204931 | JGI IMG/M metagenome (GOLD analysis project Ga0316192, IMG submission 204931) | Coastal sediment microbial communities from Maine, United States - Merrow Island worm burrow | ecosystem: Environmental > Aquatic > Marine > Coastal > Sediment | place: USA: Maine...
CAATAACCCGGGTCATCAGCTCAGGAGGGCAGGGGGCACCAGCCATAATGCCTGTACGAAGTGTGGAGAGATTAAACTCACTGAAGCTTGGGTGCTCTAGCTCTGCAATAAACATGGTAGGTACACCATGGATAGCTGTACAGTGCTCGGTCTCAACAGCTTTAAGTACTGCAAGGGCATCAAAGTGTTCACTGGGTATGACGGCGCAGGCGCCAGTTGCAAAGCAGAGCAGATTGGCCAGCACCATGCCAAAACAGTGATAAAAGGGGACAGGGATGCAGAGCCTGTCTTTCTCAGAAAAATGCATAGCCTCAGCTGAAAACCAGGCGTTGTTGAGGATGTTGTGATGGGTGAGTACAACCGCCTTGGGAAAGCCTGTTGTGCCGGATGTGTATTGGATATTGATCGGGTCATCCATATCCAGTGAGGCTGTTATTGTATTTAGTGTGTCTTGTGAAACAGAGTCCGCCATCTGTAACAGATCTTGCCATATCGTAAAACCTGGGTAAGGCCTTTGTGTGGTCTCAGTTGAGATTGGATTGTAAAGTATAACTTTCCGCAGGTGGGGAAACTCATCATTGGATAAAGCATCTGCTGCTACGTTTTTCAGTTCTGGCATCAACTCCAGCAGCATGGCGATGTAGTCACTACTGCGAAATGAGGGAATGAGAAACAGCCCCTGCACTTCAGAGCGTTGCAGGGCATAGGCTAATTCTTTGGTTTGATAGGCAGGGTTGATGTTGACCAGGACTGCGCCAATTCGGGCAGTAGCCATCTGTAGTAGTACCCACTCGATGTTGTTGGTAGACCAAACGCCAACCCGGTTGCCTTTGGTAAAACCCATGCCTAATAGCCCGCGTGCAATATGATCAGTCTGGTCAGAAAATTCTGCATAGGTTAGGCGTTGTGCCTGAGGGATGGAGACTACGGCATCATTATCAGGGAACCGTGTTGCGACACTGATGAAATATTCAGGTATGGTGCAGCCTAATAATGGCTCTTTGCCACCGCGATGAAAATAACTTTTATTTGAGGTGTTCATGGGTTAGTGCTGTTTATCCTCCATCAACCTCTGCCCAATAAGCATCCACCCGTTCCTGTATCCCGTTTAGTATCTCCTCATTGCGCGTAGGTTCAAACAGATGAGAGAAACGCCCCTGAAGTTTTAGATACTCTTCTACTGGCAGACGTTTGCGTGGAACCTTGGTGTGCACCACTTTGCCATTTTCATACTCTTTAAGTGGCCAAATGCCCGTGCGTACAGCCAGGCGCCCTATCTCTGAACTCTCTTTGGGATCGTAATTCCAACCCGTGGGGCAGGGTGAGAGTGCCAGAATGAGTCGAGGCCCTTTTTTCTCTTTTGCCTTTTCGATCTTGCGGGCGAGATCCAGAGGTTCGGCGCCGATTACAGTGGCCACGTAGCTGGGCTTATGTGCGGCCCAGATAGAGAAGAGATCCTTCTTATATCCTGGATAGCCTTGAGGGCCTTTGCTGGTGGATGTGCGTGCAGCATGGGGGGTGGCTTCAGAATACTGCTGGCCCGTGTTGCCGTATCCTTCGTTGTCATAACAGAGATAGACAAAGTCCAGTCCCCGCTCGATGGCGCTGGAGGTGGCGGACATGCCCATGCCATAGGCGGCCCCATCGCCAGTGAGCACGACGGCTTGCAGGTCATCGTCTATTTTGATCAACCCTTTCTTTAGCTGGATATCCAGGGCATCACGAATACCCTGTGCACCTGCTGGTGCAGCAGCCATGGCAGTGTATAGCCAGGAGCCACGGAATGGGGTGAAAGGGTAGACTGAGAGCAATGTCATGCAGCCTGCAGCATTGATGAATACGGTTTTCTCACCAAATACATCATAGATTTGGTGCAGTGCCTGCAGCCCCCCGCAGCCTGCGCAGGTTGGGACGCCAGTGCCCAGTAGGTGGGTAGAGGGCAGGTCTTTGATCCGGCGGAAGAGAGTTTCGCTCATGACTTTGCTCCCAATTCTATGCGCTCCATATTGGCGATAGCCTGAAGCTTTTCTACCTCACGCAGCTCTGTTTCGGTGTAGAGCAATCGGGGTGGCGGTGCCGCACCATCTTTCACTGCCTGACGGGTAACCATAGCCATCTCAAAATACTCTTCGGTGCTGATATCTCTGCCGCCCAGTCCACCAATGAAACTGACCACAATACTCGGCATATCGGTATGGCCAAAGAGTACGGAAGCAAGTTCACTGTGCAGCACGCCACCGCGACCTGCGGCGAGATTCTGATCAATGACCGCTACGCCTTTTTTACCTGCCAGAGCTTGGCGGATATGCTTCTCGGGCAGTGGTCGGAATAACCGGGGGCGTACCAACCCAATGGCCCAACCTGATTCGCGTAATCGATCTACAGCTTCGCGCGCCTTTGTGGCGAAGGAGCCGATCTGAAAAAAGAGATACTCAGCATCTTCACTGCGGTAACCCTCTAAGGCTTCACGGGGGCGTCCGAACTCCTCTGAAAATTCCGCTGAAATTTCGTCGTAAACCTCCAGCGCCTTTTGAGCTGCCAGATGGCATTCGTAACGGAAGTAGGAGTAGGGTGTGCCACCCAGTACGGCAACTGCTTGGCTAATAGGGGTGCTGGCGCTGAAACGGATATTCTCTGGGTCATAGGGTGGCAGAAAACGGGTGACAGCTTGTGGGTCGGGGATCTCTACTGGCTCCCGGGTAAAGGAGAGATAGAAGCCATCCAGATTGACAATAACTGGCAATCGTACCCGAACATCCTCACCCAACCGGTAGGCAATCAGTATGCTGTCCAGTACCTCCTGGCAGTCGCAGCAATGAATCTGTAGAAAACCACAATCCCGGGCTGCCATGATGTCATTATGATCGGGCTCCAGGGTGATGGGAGCCGAGAGTCCCCGCGAGACATTGGTTAGCACAAAGGGAGCCCGCCATCCTGCAACGGTATAGAGCATCTCCATGGCATAGAGCAGGCCCTGGCTGGAGGTGGCGCTAAAGACCCGTACGCCGGTAGCAGCGGCAGCGCCTGCAGCTGTGATCATGGAGTGCTCAGACTCCAGGGTCACCATGCGAGCAGGCATCTGTTCATTATCGATCCAATTCTCAAGATTCTCGATAATCTCAGTTTGAGGTGTGATTGGAAAGGCCGGAATATAGTCCACTTGGGCAAGGCGTGCCCCCCAGGCCGCGGCACCATTGCCGGTGAGGAGTTTGCGTGTCATGAGTCTGTCTCCTCTTTGCCTGTTGGCTTTTTATGCTCCGGAATGGCCAGGATGGCATGGGATGGACAAACCGTTACGCAGGTCAGACACCCCTTGCAGTGTTCATAGTCGATCTGTGGGTTGTTGTCGGCATCAATATTGATTGCCCCATCAGGGCAGGAGGTGCTGCAGATCCACCAGCACTTTTTGCAGTGCTCTCTGTCGATAACTGGGCGCATGGTGCGCCATAGACCGGTAGGCATCAGCTCACTTGTGAGTGAAGAGTGAATTGTAGGGGCTGATACAGATGCATCTTCAAAAGGGAGGTTAATCCATTCTGGAACCTCATACTGCTTGGCTGAAAGCATTGCCTTTTCTTTGATGCACCCCTCATGCTCAGTCATGAGGTTATAGCCCTCAAGCGCTTTTTCCAGGTTTTTCTCTACTACTGTGTTGGGTAATCCCGCCAGTTCATCATGTACTGCCTGCTTCAGCGTAGCCTGGGTGATAATTCCGCACAGCCGTGCAGCAGCGCCTGCACAGGTTGCCCCCACATAGCGTAACTCCATCCTGTCTTCCACCTCTACTGGGGCGGGCAGGGTAAGAATGGAACCTGTGAAATTAAGTCGGTTGCTCCAGATGGTGGCTTTTTCACCAGTGCTGATAAGCATAACTGTCTGATTGGTAGCACCTGCCAATACCCCCGCAGCTGGCACGGTAACCAGGCTGTCATCTGCAATGATAACGAGGTCTGGTACACGAATAATGCCACGCTCATTGATGGGTGTATGGGAGGCGCGGACATAGGCGAAGATGGGTGCGCCACGGCGTTCGGCACCGTAGCGAGGGGCATCCTGAACCTCAAGGCCTTCCAGGAAAAAGGCTGTGCCCAGTATGCGGCTGGCCGTCTTCATGCCCTGACCGCCGCGTCCGTGAAAACGAATGCGATACATCCTTCATGCCTCCTTTGTCCTTTGAATCTTCACCCTCAATCAGGGAGGGTGGTGTTCACACTTTAAAACAGATTCCATCGCCGAAAGCTCATAGCTCTCTCCACACGACAACGGGCTAGTTTCACAGCTGCCTCCCGGGGCAGGATGCTGCTGTTTTTTGACGTTTCAAGCACTTGTGCTGTATTTCTACGTACTTTTTCTGCAATAGTCTGAAAGGCAGCTGTTTCACTACTGCCATGGTATTCCATAGCTGCGCATATGACGCCACCAGCATTGGCTATGAAATCTGGTACGCAAATGATTCCCTGCTCATGCAGGTATTTCTCTGCACCTGCTGTAAACGGAATATTGGCCCCCTGGACTACCAAGCGGGTATTAAGCCGTTTTACGTTGTCATCATGGACTACATCAGGGCGGGCTGCGGGTATCCAGATATCACATTCAATACCAATCACTGCATCGCTGGCCAATACCTCACCTTCATCAGAGTCTATGACGCTCTTACCTGCCTGCTTAAGTTTAATCAGTGCTGCAACGTCCAACCCTTCAGGGTTATAGAGTGTACCTTTGGAATCAGCGGCGCCTACCAGCACAGCTCCCTGTTCTGTCAGGAATCGGGCTGCATGTTTGCCTACAGCGCCAAAGCCTTGTACAACGATACGTGCGCCGTTTATCTCAAAATCACACTGCTTCAGTGCTACCTCCACGGCATGGCTCAATCCAAAACCAGTTGCTCCCAGCTCATCGAGTGGAATGCCACCCACCTCACGGGGTAACCCTACAACACGGTCTACCTCATCCTTGATCCAGGCCATGCACTCCTCATCGGTGCCCATATCTGGAGCAAAGATATATTGCTCAACCTCTTTTAGGGAGTTGGCCAGGGCGCGGATCAGATTTTCTTTTTTCTGCTTTGGCATTTTGGGGTCACCCCAAATTACCATTTTGCCGCCACCGTGAGGTAGCCCTGCTGCTGCATTTTTGAAAGTCATGGCGCGTGCAAGTCGCATGCACTCCACGGTTGTAACATCAGGGGCCATGCGAATCCCCCCGATGGAAGGGCCTTTGGCGACATTGTCGACCACCAATACAGCTTTCAGACCGACAGAGGGCTCATGGACATGGATGACCTTGAGAGGCCCCAACTCATCGGCATACTTATAGATCTCTTCCATCTGCTACTCCAAAACTGCGTAAAACTAGGGTAATTCAACGTCATTCAAGAATATGGTGCTTGCCTATTAGTTTGACTGTGCTTGCTTGTGGACCTTCATTGCCTGGTTCCTCATTAAACCTAACCTCATTTCCAATTTTGAGTGTATTAAAATCTTCGCCAAGCACGCTATGACGATGGAAGTAGATCTCTCGCCCATCGGGGGTTTTAATCCTTCCGTAATCCTCCTCGGGTACTAACTGTGATATATATCCATGAGGTGGTGTCTCATGCTTTTTAACTTTGTCATGTTGGAGTCTGAGGTGGTCTTCAAGTTGGCGCTGCATTGCATCAAAGGCATCCCGTATGGCGACGTAGATATCCTCATGAGCATGATCCTGGCTGTGTCCACGACCAGCGACCAACTCTTTTCCGGGTACTTTTAGATCGATACCGATGTGAAAAAGGTTTCCCTTGTGATGGTGGGCATGAGGCGCCTCGATTACGACACGGCAACTCATGATCTGATTATAGAATTGATCGAGCTTAGCAGCTTCATCGCGGATTCGGTCCTCCACAGCAGCTGATGAATCCATATGACGAAAAGTGATTTGTAATGGTATTTGCATCGCTTCCTCCCAACTCCCCATGTGATTTTGTGGAACTCTGCTACAAGTAATAGTAGTGGAACTTCTCACTTATTCCATCAAGATCTTACGGGGGCTGATGCCCACTCTGGTGCACCTTGTTTTCATCAAACCAGGTGCTGATCAGGTGTGCGGGTGTAATGTCAAAATATATGTTTTGTATAGTCACTCCTGGCAGCTGTGGTGCCTGAAGCTCATCGATATTCATTACCTCTAGTTCAGGGACACCCATTGCTGCTGTGCGCCGTTTAAAGCTTTCGCAGCAGACATAAAATGGAATGCCATGCTCATGTGCAAGCAGAGCCAATGGGTAGGTGCCTGCCTTGTTGATCAAACTGCCATCTGCCAAAAGAGTATCGGCGCCCACTAGTACAGCATCAGCCTTGGTAATGAAAAGGCCCATTTGAGCATCTGTGATGAGTGTTGTGGGGATATGCCACTCTGATAACTGCTTTGCCAGCAGGTGTCCTTCATTAAGTGGGCGAGATTCAGTGATGATGGTTTGTGTGCCTTGTACGCTTAATGCCTTAAAAACAGCTGTAACTGTGCTGCTTAAGCTATGAGTAAAAAGGGTTTTATTTGGCCCTATGCATTCAGCTGCTAGCGTGGCACATTGTTGAACAGCCTGTTGCGACATTTTGATTAGATCATTCGCTGCTGCCGCAGCTTGGTTGCGTATAACAGACACATCTATTTCAGCTAGTTGTGAAATAGTTGAGCACCAATGATTAAGTAGATTTTCAATCGGCGTCATGCTGGGGCGGATGGCGATCAATTGTGCTGCCTGTTGCGTTAATCGTTGCTTGAGTTCAGACGCATCATTTGCTGGTGTGCTTTTTGCACTCTCTGCAACAATAGAGAGACATTTCCGTGCCAGCTCACTGGCTCCGCTTTGACGATCGGTACGAATTGATTCTGTTGCTAGATCAAAGCTGTGTTGATTCATTGCTCCACCATACAAGCATGATAGGCCTCTTGCAGCATGGGGACAGTTTTGTAGTTGCAGATTGACTTGGGTTCAATCCAGAAGAGTGCGCTATTCTCCCAGTCCAGTTTGATTTGACAAGGATCTTTAATATCAAACAAGAATGGATGTACAACCCAGCAGCAACGATTTTCAGGTGATGGTATTTCTAAGGGTGTTCCATAGCGGATGAGTTGAATGTCGCTAGTCTTAAGCCCCGTCTCTTCTCTAATCTCACGTTCCGCTTGGGCTAAGGGGGTAGGGTCTTCCAGATAACCGCTGATAGCTGACCAGTACCCTTGATAGCTGCCGACCTTCTTACTGCGTTTTACCAGTAGAATTTTTCCCTCATGGCGCAGAAAGGCAGTTACCACTTCTCTCTTTTCTAAGGGTTCAGCTACAGGCATTACTCTCATCTCCCAAGTGGTCTGATAAAAGGGTGCTGACTGTTATAGTTTGCTCTTATGTATTAAATAGCGCCACTGTTAAATTGATTCCCAGTAATATGATGTAAGGATATGCAACAGTTGGCCGTATTGAATTCAGCAGATACTCTTTGATTAGACCGGCCATTCCCGGGCGGTTTGCTTCCCAGTTTGAATAAAACTGCATAGCGGATTGATCACCGGATACCTCCAACATTTTTTCAATGGAGAGTAAACGCTCACCGGTGCGAGCCTGCACAGTGCGCCAGATGCCTTCCTGTAACCACAGCACTAAAATAAATGCCAGTGCCAGCCATAGGCTTATCTCCAGTCCCAGTGAAAGCAGACAGGCCAATACGGCTGTCAGCTTAACTAGCAGACCGTAACGATCATATCTTTCGTGGTCTTTATGCAGGATCTCCCACTCTTGGGTAAGTGAATTGTGTGGGAAATTTTGCAATTGAAAAATCAGTAGGGCTATAAAACCTGTTTAACAACAGAATATGGGGTGGTTTTAGTATTGACATAGGCCAGTGTGACTTCATCCATGCTTTTTAATATCTGATCTGTAATGGTTAAGACGCTTACAGGAAGCCCACCCTTTTCAACATCAAGAAAAAACTTATTGACTAGCTTCCAGAGCAACCCAACTCTGGATACCATGCTGGATATCTGTTTGGTGTTTTGTTTTGAGTCTGTCAGTGTTTTATGCGCGCTCTCAAATTCTTTTACTGCATTTTGAAGCTGGATAACTGTGTTTTGATCACGGAACCCAGCTTGGTACGCAATGTAAAATTTTGCAATTCTTTGAGATAGCATGCGCTGACGACCAGAAATATTTATAATTTTTTCTTTTTTAAATTTTGACATTGACTCAAGTTTTTTAACAATGGCATTGCTGCTTTCAAGAATTGTTTCGCTTAAGTCAAGCGCTTCAGCCGCACCGTTTTTATTATAGGGTTTCGATACGATATTTGAATATTGGTTTAGCATGAGATCAAGAAATGCAAGCATGTCTTGAATTTCAGTATCTGAAATAGATCTCTTTAGATACGCATGATTTTTCTGAAAAAGTTTTAGGCTCTCTTTTAATTGTTCATGTGCTTTATCTGTGCGGACTCCCATGCCATGAAATAGGTATGCTTTGACAATTCTCTGCGATAGCATCCTTTGCATGCCTGCCGTGTTGATGGCTTCAGACAGTTTATCTTGCGTCTCTGCATGAGCGTTGATTGGTATCCATAATGTAATAAGCAATAAAAAAAGCGGGAGTGATTTTAGAGTGTTCATAGCGCGTTCCAGTTGACAATAGTCCTGAATATTATTGTGTGAAAATTGATGAAGCGTAGTTTGACCGATTTATTATTATAATTTTATTGGTAGGGCAGGAAACAATAGCAAAAAAACTGGAACCAGGAAAATAAATAAAGCAAAAATCGAAATACTGCAAGAGCGGATAAGTTTAAATACCCTGTGATATTTGTTGTTTATAGGGCCTGTTGATTGTTTTTACCATTAAAATAATCAGTGATTTATTTTTGAGTGGCAGTACCAAAAAAAGTTTGTCTTTCCTGTTTTCAGAGAAGACTGTTGTTGTATCAAGTCACTTTTAAAATGGCCATTTTATATTTAAGTTTGGGTTGACTAGGTTTTAGAAGGTTACACATTTATTCGGATCCACCCCTGCCGTTTGTAGCGGCAGAGGTGGTGTGTGTTAGCTAATGTTTAATAGTGAGTGCCCAGCGTTCCAACGTGCCTTGATCTTGGCGCGCCAAATCACGTACATACAGTACCCATTCTCCCTCCACCTCTTCTCCAATCATTATTTGCAGTGGCGTGGTTGATTGGTCGCTGTAGATTGCATGTATATTATCCCGGCTGTCACCATCACGACTGCGCAGCAGCGCATGTTGCCCACTGGGTGAGATGAGTTCAATGTGCAGATCACCGCGATAGCTGTGAGTGATGTCGACTTCAACCTCAATGCTTTTAACATTGCCGCTATCGGCCATCATAATGGAGCTTCTAATGCCGTTGTTGTCGGCATCTGGAATAATAGCGTTCGGTGATATTTCAGCAGTTGACGTGCTGTCGGTTGCTTCATAATCAAGCGTGATCTCCCAACTATCAAGACGACCTTGATCTTCAGCTGCCAAGTCACTGACATGCAGTTGCCAGCTGCCTTCTATGGATTCACCCTGTAGTTCCATCAGTGCTGGATAGTTATCCATCGTTAAATCGAGCAACAGGTCATTCTGATAACCACCTTCATCGCTGTGCAGTACGACACCTTTGCCGGATGGTGCCTGCAAACGGACATTAAGGTCACCGCGATAGGTGTGGCTAATGGCTAGAATTACCCGCAGCCCTGTTAAGCGACCTGGTTGTGTTATCTCTATCGAACTATAAATACCTGCTGCATCATTATCAGGAATAATAAGATCGGCAGTGGCACTACCTACAACCTGATTGGCAGCAACCTGGTCACCGACAGCAAAAGATATTTCACTAGAGTAAGGACTGATATCAGCAAGCTTGAGGCCCGAATCAGTGCCATCCCACTCTCTGGAATGAGGTAGTGTACTATCTGACAAGGCAACACCATCAACAGCTGAGAAGAGGTCATTACTATCTCCGCCTCGCGTGCTTTTTTCCAGGTCATTCAGTCCATCAGCTTGAATGAGTGCGCACTGATAGTGCTTATCAGGTGTGCCATCCTGATACTCATTGGAACCACGGGTATCGCAGTGGTATACAGCCAATCCAGCATCCGGTAAATGTCTATCGAGTCCCTGCTGGTGGCGGTTCTCAATCATAAAATATTCATGCGGTTTATCTGTCATGAAACGCATTGCGGCAGTGTAGTCACCATGTTTTGCAATGTGGGTACCAGGATTGTTTAGGATGATTTCATTATCACACCAGCCAGCCAGATCGCGCAGATAGGCGCAAATAGGCGAGGGCGTTTTGCCCCGGTTGAGGTGGTTGCCTGAACTCATGAGGCAGTATCGTCCCAGGCCACTGCTCTCCTCGAAATCACCATCCCGCTGACCGTAGTCATAGAGATCAGGAAAACGGCAGAGCATATGTCCACTCTCGTGTGTAAAGGTGCCAATACTAAGATCAATGCGACTACGACCAAGGCTTTGCAAGGTATAAAAATGTGTTCGATGACTGCCAACCTGCATTTGCCGAACTGAGTTATGCGGCCAGAGATCACCGGCATAGAGGGTGCGTCCTGCATACATAAAACTGAGTGCATCAACAACACCTTCATTCAGTGAATCAAACTCATCCAGATTCAGATTGTATTGAGTGAGTGCCAGCTCCAGCGCCTCAGGAACCAGTAAATTGTTAATGTAATAGCTCTGTTGTTGGCTCAGACGAACCGGGCCAACAACCCGGTTACTGTAGTCAAGTTTGCCACCAGACATCATTTGGAAATATTGTCGAACAGAGCAGAAGTTACCGTTCTTAGTGTAATTGTCTGCGTTGAGTAACCCGTCAACATCATCTTCAGTGATAACGGAGTGCTTATCCTGAAATTCCACCAGGATGGTTAGACCTCTCACTTTATTGTTGCCACGAGCTACCTGACGGCCAGACAGTAGGCCACTGTTTGGCCCCATGGTGCGCATGATGTTGGAGTTGGCGCTTAATAGTGTTTCACGCGGTTGCAGTCCATCAAAACGGCTACTGAACTTTGCATTGCGTATTATTTGATCTTCTTTGATATGGCGGCGAATGCCATAAGGCGGCGGCTTTGATACCGGGGTTCCAGTTGATGCGAAATGGCCTTCGTTTAGTTCAGCATAACAGTACTGCCCACAGTCCAGATCATAGATGACAGTATAGCCGTCAGGTGTTGCATAGCGAGCGTAATACTCATCCCCGAAGACCATCAATTCAAGATTGTTACCCTGCTGCTGACCGAAGATCAGCCGTTCGCCTACAATTGCGCTCATGATAATACTCCTTGTATATCAGGGGATGGTGACAGGCGCTTGTGGTAGTGATTGCTCCTTGTTCACCAGCCGTTGTTGAGGTAGTTGCACTGCTGACTATCAGGAATAGTATTCCTTGTCAGTGTGAGTATACTCCGATTACTAAATTGTGAACCTATATTGTTGAGAGAATTATTCAGTTGAATAAGCTCAGGCGCAGTATGGGAATTGTTGCAGGTTTTGTTATTTGATTTTAGTCTGCCAGACTGCGCTGGTAAGCTTTGTAGTTATGCAAAGCACACTGCGAACAGGCAATGTGTGCTATTTATTTTGGTGATTTTTTTGGGGGATTTTGATGGCAATAATTGATGTATTCAATGGTGATGCAGATGGAATTTGCGCTTTGTTGCAGTTGCGTTTGGATAACCCGCAGAACTCTACGCTAGTTACTGGCGTGAAACGGGATATCAAACTGTTGGATAGAGTGGATGTGCAACCAGGTGATGAGGTCACCGTATTGGATATTTCTCTTGAGAAAAATTGCAGCCAGCTGGAACGTGTGCTTGCGCAGGGTGCTAAGGTCTTTTATGTCGATCATCATATGGCTGGAGAGATTCCCGACCACATGGGATTAACAACGCTAATTGATACTGATCCCAACATCTGCACAAGCCTTCTGGTCGACCAGCATTTAGATGGAAGGTATCGCGCCTGGGCAGTAACAGCAGCTTTCGGTGACAATATGAATCAAAGTGCTGAACAGGCCGCCAAGCAGCTATCCATATCAGCCGATCAATTAGATGCACTGAAAATTCTGGGTATTTGTATCAATTACAATGGATATGGCAGCTGTATTGAGGATTTGCATTTTTCACCCGATCAGCTCTACCGTGAGCTGGCCTCCTACAGCACACCTTTTGATTTTATGGCAGATAGCCAATCCGCCTATAAAAAACTGCATGATGGCTATTTCGATGATTTGTCGCTAGCAGAGCAGACTGATATTGAATACCAGAATGAGCACGTCGCGGTGATCATTCTTCCAGATGAAGTGTGGTCCCGGCGCATTAGTGGGGTGTATGGCAATCAGCTGGCAAATCAATATCCTAATCGTGCTCATGCCATATTGAGTTACCATCCAGATGGAGGGTATGTGGTAAGCATCAGGGCGCCATTAAACAATAAAACCGGCGCAGACGAGTTATGTAAGGAATTCCCATCAGGAGGAGGAAGAAAGGGCGCTGCTGGTATCAACCAATTGCCACTGGATCAGTTAAATCATCTCATAGAGAGGATGAACCATAGATATAAGGCGTAATCTGCTCTATCTGCTTTTAGGCTTGTTTCTTGCCTCTTCAGGCTTCTGGCTGTACAATGCGCCCCTTTTTTACGGTATGGGCTAATAACCCCCCCCCATGCCAACTCTCTGCCTCACCACACGTCAATTGTCTGGGAGGCTTACTAGCCATAGGGAGCTATAATGAGACATTACGAAGTAGTATTTCTGGTTCATCCGGATCAGAGTGAGCAGGTTCCTGCCATGATTGAGCGTTATCGCTCAGCTTTGGAAGCAAAAGGTAGTGTAATCCACCGCCTGGAAGACTGGGGCCGTCGCCAGCTCGCATACCCCATCAATAAAATCCACAAGGCACACTATGTACTCATGAATATTGAGTGTAGTGATGAAGCCTTGGCAGAGCTTGAAAATGCATTCCGTTACAACGATGCAGTGATTCGCAACCTGATTGTCAAGCAGAAAAGAGCCATTACAGAGGCATCTCCTCTAATCAAACCAGCTGAAGAAGAAGCTAAACCAGCTCCAACTCCAGCTCCAGCTCCAGCTCCAGCAGCAGAGGAAAGCAAACCTGCGGCTGAAGAAGAGAAAACAGAAACAGAAACTTAATATTTCTGGTTTTATGCTTTTTAGAGTCGCAGATTAGCGGCTTAATTGATTTTTAGGGGATTGTTATGTCACGTTATTTTCGTCGTAGAAGATACTGCCGTTTTACTGCTGAAGGTATCACTGAGGTTGATTATAAAGACCTCAACCTGCTGAAAGCTTTTGTAAGTGAGAGTGGCAAAATTGTGCCAAGCCGCATTACTGGCACCAAAGCCAAGTATCAGCGTCAGCTTACCACTGCAATTAAGCGTGCACGCTTTTTAGCATTGTTACCGTACACAGATCAGCACGGTTAATACTTATTAGCCAGAACTGTTCTGGTGATAAATAGGGTCAAACAGTAGTTATGCGCTGGTTAGCATCCTATGTCATGCAAGGAAGGTTACAGGCAGTATTTGCTGTAACAATTTTAGCCGTAATTTCATGGAATATGTCACTGGTTGGCATATTGAATGCCGCAGCCGTAGGGCTGGTAACGCTCCGTAGAGGAGCGAATGAAGGATTGATTACAGCTGGCCTGGCAACATTAGGCAGCGCACTGTTGGGGCTAGTTGTTTTAGGTGATATGGCCCCAGCTTTTGCAACGCTGGCTTTTATATGGATGCCAACTTTGCTGGTATCAATCGTGTTACGAGTGACACGTTCACTGGCAGCGGCGGTTCAAAGTGGTTTGCTATTAGGAGTGGCTGTGGTGGTGGCATATTTTATTGCCATGCCGGATATGGTTGCAGGGTGGCGCGAAATCCTGGAAACATTCAGTAAGCCACTTGTTGAGGCAGAGCTGCTCACCAGCAGCCAACGCATGAACCTGATAGAAAGTTTGGCACCATGGATGACAGGGATATTGGCTGCGGGATTGTATCTGCAACTGATGGCCGGCCTGCTAATGGCTCGTTGGTGGCAGGCAGCACTGTATAACCCGGGTGGTTTTCGTCAGGAGTTTCATAGCCTGCGATTACATAAAACACTGGCTTATATTGCCGCCCCAATTTTGGTGTTTGGTTTTAATACCGAGATGAGCGGCGCAGGACTACTGATTAACTATGCTGCGGTACTTTTAGTAGCCGCGTATTTTGTGCAAGGACTGGCATTTGTGCATGGCCTTATGGCTCTAATTGGAGCACATGGTGGCTGGCTGATCGCAATGTATGTGCTGCTGATTGTGGCATTGCCAAATATGTTTGGACTACTATTTGCGGCAGGCTATGCAGATGCCTGGTTCGATTTCCGGGCGCGTTTCCAAGCGAAAAAGGATGCTGGTGACGGGCCGATTGATTAAAAACCTGATTAGGGGTAAGTAAGATGGACGTTATTCTATTACAGAAAGTTGAGAATCTTGGTGGTTTGGGTGATGTGGTTACTGTTAAAGCAGGTTATGGCCGGAATTTTCTTATTCCGACACGCCGGGCAGTTGCTGCCACTGCTGCCAATATGACAGAGCTGGAAGAGCGCCGCGCTGAACTGGAAAAAGATGCCGCCGATAAATTAAAGGCCGCTGAAAAACGCAAAGCTAAACTGGATGGTATGGCTGTAACTGTCTCCTGTAAGGCAGGCGAAGAAGGCCGTCTATTTGGTTCAGTCGGTACTGCTGATATAGCAAAAGCCGCCACAGATGCTGGTGCTGAGCTAGATAAACACGAAGTTCGTTTACCCGAAGGCCCTTTCCGCTCAACGGGCGAATTTGATGTAGCAGTGCATCTGCATTCTGATGTCGATGCCACTCTTAAGCTGACGGTTGCTGCTGAGGAATAAAATTCCTGTTGTAGTCAGTATCAGAAGCCTGGGGCTATACAGTCCCGGGCTTTTTCGTGCCTGTTAATAATTCCTAATAAATAAGAAAAGCGCTTCCCCCTGCTGACGCTTTTTCGTATGCTCTCTCTTTGTATATTTCTTAACTATTTATAGAGTCCATTCCAACTATGCCTGATTCGGCTTATTCCTCAGTCCCACCAGACTACGAAGACAATACAGCAGATCAGTTGCGGATTCCCCCTCACTCCATTCAAGCCGAACAGTCTGTATTAGGCGGGTTGATGCTGGATAACCAGAGCTGGGATCAGATTGCTGATCGAGTGGGCGAGATAGATTTTTACCGCCGTGAACACCAGCTTATTTTCCAAGCTATTGAATCGCTGGCTGAAGCAAGCAAACCCTTTGATGTAGTTACCTTATCCGAAGAGTTGGGTCGACTGACTGTTTTGGATGAAGCTGGAGGTTTGGCGTATTTAAGCACCCTGGCAAAAGATACCCCCAGTGCTGCCAATATCCGCGCTTATGCGGATATTGTACGTGAGCACTCTGTTACCCGTCAGTTAATTCATGTTGGCAATGAGATAGCTGACAGTGGTTTTCAACCCGAAGGGCGCAATAGCACTGAGCTGCTGGATGCCGCAGAGAGCAAAGTGTTTGAGATTGCTGAGCAACGTTCCAAAACCGGTGGTGGTTTTGAATCTGTTAAAAACCTGCTGACCAAAGCAGTGAACAAGATTGAAATGCTCTTTCAGCAGGACGACCCCATCACAGGTGTAGCCACTGGCTTTGCTGATTTTGATGCGCAAACTGCAGGACTGCAACCTGCAGATCTGGTGATTGTAGCTGGTCGCCCCTCTATGGGTAAAACCACTTTTGCAATGAATATTGCTGAAAATGTAGCCATTGGCAGTAAGTTGCCAGTGGCTGTATTTAGCATGGAGATGCCAGGTGATTCACTGGCGATGCGCATGATGTCATCGCTAGGCCGGATCAATCAGCACCGGGTTAGGACGGGAAAGCTGGAAGATGATGAGTGGCCACGTCTGACGAGTGCTGTGAGTATGCTGTCTGAGGCCAAGCTTTACATTGATGATACACCTGCGCTAACTCCGATGGAGGTGAGAGCCAGGGCGCGTCGGCTGATGCGTGACCATAAAGAGCTGGGGTTAATTGTGATTGATTATCTGCAGCTGATGCAGGCACCCAGTGCAGGAGACAATCGAACCAATGAGATATCTCTCATTTCCCGCAGCCTCAAGGCCTTAGCCAAAGAGTTGAATGTGCCGGTTATTGCTCTGTCTCAGCTCAACCGTAGCCTGGAGCAGCGCACCAACAAACGCCCTATCATGTCAGATCTGCGTGAATCAGGCGCTATTGAGCAGGATGCTGATCTTGTTGTCTTTATCTATCGTGATGAGGTTTATAACGAAGAGAGTCCAGATAAAGGCTTGGCAGAGATCATTATTGGCAAGCAGCGTAATGGGCCTATCGGAACAACCAGACTGACCTTTCTCGGTAAGTATACTAAGTTCGAGAATTACACTGGTGATGTCTACGGTGATCAGTACTGATGAGTTCTGCGCCTCGCGCTGTTATTGATCTTAGCGCACTGCATCATAATCTTGAGCAGGTGAGAAAACTTGCCCCCAGCAGTCGCATATTGGCTGTCGTAAAGGCCAATGCCTATGGTCATGGTCTACTTCGAATAGTTAATGCATTGAGTGCGACTGTTGATGCATTGGCTGTTGCTCGTGTTGGTGAAGGTATTTCTTTACGCCAAGCAGGGATAACGTCTCCGATTGTTGTGCTGGAAGGGTGCTTAGATCAACAGGAGTTGAATCTGGCAGCTGACAACCAGCTTGAAATCGTAGTGCATAGCTCTGAACAGGTAAAATTGTTGCAGCAACAGAACCTCTCTTCTCCCATTGTCTGTTGGCTGAAGGTTGATACAGGCATGCATCGCCTTGGGCTTCCTGTCAGTTCAGCACTTGCTGCATATCAAGCATTAGCATCTTGCAAATCTGTTTTAGGTAAACCACGTCTTATGACCCATTTTGCCAATGCGGATGATCTCTCTGACACAACAACCAACAATCAGTGGCAGCTTTTTCAGACAGTAGCATCAGAGCTAGATACTGAAATCAGTGGCGCTAATTCAGGAGCCATTCTTGGCTGGCCTGAGACGCATGCTGATTGGGTTCGCCCGGGCATTATGCTTTATGGTGTATCGCCTTTCATAAATGGCCGCCCTGAAACCCATGATTTACATCCAGTAATGAATTTGCAGAGCCAGTTGATTGCAATCAATCACTATAAAAAAGGCGACGCAGTTGGTTATAGCGGCACCTGGGTTTGCCCGGAGGATATGCCTATTGGGGTTGTTTCAATCGGCTATGGTGATGGTTATCCAAGACATGCTAAGCCAGGTACGCCCGTATTGCTCAATGGCCAGCGAGTACCGCTGGTTGGGCGGGTCTCTATGGACATGATTACTCTAGATTTGCGCACCTGCCCTGAGGCAAAAATAGGAGACCAAGCGATATTGTGGGGTGCTGGCTTGCCAGTAGAGGAGATTGCAGAGGCAGCAAGTACTATCCCATATCAGCTACTGTGCAATGTGACAGCCCGGGTTGCTTTTGTTGAGGAGTAGTCAATAAATGGGCAAGCAGAAAGCAGGTAAATCAGTATTTAATTGCAAGGCTTGTGGTGGCAGTTCTCCCAAATGGTCTGGTCAATGCCCTGATTGTGGTGGATGGAATACCCTGGAGGAGGGGGTTGCTGCAGATACAAGCGCAAAAAACCCACGCTTTGCAGGCTATGCCGGTGATGCTTGCAAGAACCAAGTGCAGATGTTGGTGGATGTTAAACCGGAGTCAGAAGGTCGTTTTCCTACAGGGATAAGCGAACTGGATCGAGTGTTGGGCGGTGGGCTTGTCTCTGGCTCTGTCGTACTGATTGGTGGTGACCCCGGTATTGGCAAATCTACCTTATTGATTCAGACGCTAGCTCAGTTATCCAATCAGCTCACCACACTCTATGTTAGTGGTGAAGAGTCCCCCGAACAGATCAGTCTGCGCGCCCATCGGCTTGGGTTGCCATGTGAAAATCTTCAGCTATTGCCTGAAACCTGTGTTGAACGCATCCTCCCTTTAGCGCAGAAGCATAATCCTGATGTCATGGTGGTTGATTCAGTTCAAACGCTCTATACGGAGCTATTGCAATCTGCTCCAGGTGCCGTTGCTCAAGTGCGGGAAGCTACAGCTCAGTTGGTACGGTTTGCAAAGCAAACAGGCACCGCCATCTTTTTAGTAGGCCATGTCACCAAAGATGGCTCATTGGCTGGCCCACGTGTGCTGGAGCATATGGTGGATGCCGTACTCTATTTTGAAGGTGAATCTGGCAGCCAGTTTCGTCTGATTCGTACCATTAAAAATCGCTTTGGTGCTGTCAATGAACTGGGTGTGTTTGCCATGACTGACCGAGGGTTGAAAGAGGTGAGCAATCCCTCTGCCATTTTTCTCTCGCGTCATCAAAGCCAAGTATCAGGCAGTATTGTGATGATTACCCGGGAGGGGAGTCGGCCGCTATTGGTTGAGGTGCAGGCATTGGTGGATGAAAGCCATTTGGGCAACCCTCGGCGTGTGACTTTGGGCTTGGAGCAGAATCGCCTCTCCATGCTGCTGGCTGTGCTACACCGGCATGGCGGCATTGCCATGTTTGACCAGGATGTCTACGTGAATATCGTTGGAGGCGTGCGTATCACAGAGACGGCAGCTGATCTGCCAGTGCTACTCGCAGTACTCTCCAGTTTGCGCGATAAAACGATGGAGCAGGATTTAGTAGCATTTGGCGAAGTAGGACTGGCTGGAGAGATTAGGCCCGTGCCAAACGGTCAGGATCGTTTACGAGAAGCAGCTAAGCACGGTTTTAAGCGCGCTATTGCGCCAAAAGCCAATGTACCTAAAAAAGCCATTGCTGGCCTTGAGGTGATTGCAGTGGAGCGTCTGTCAGATGCGTTGGATGCTGTACTCTGATGCTTAGTTTAAAGCAGCAAGTTCACGTTCAATAAGCTCAGCATCTCCCAGGTTGAGCTCGGCCAGGCGCCTTAAATGGCTGATGCTGTCGATATCTATCTGATTGCATTGAATGCCAATATGACCAGTCTCAACATGTGCAACTTCACCCTGCATAATGATCTGCGTGCCATCCTCTGACAATTGAATCTCTAAAACCACTTTGTCACCAGTTGCTTCATTCCAGCTTGCAGGTTGAGAAATCAGAGCGCCCTTTAGTGAGATATCGATGATATTACATTGATATGTTTCATCAGCAGCTTTCACAGAGGCTACCGTGTCAAACAGAATACGGTGAAAACGCCTACGATTTTGATCATCATGATGGGTGGTTGGCATAATCTCTCCAGTCTGCTCTGTGTAAATCTATTTTATAAATTAAGATATAGATGCCTAGCTAAAAGTGTCAAGCATCTAGTGCAATATCTGATTGGGCAATGCCACTTTGATGGTGAAAAATCATGCGTATATTGCCAATTTGTATCTTGTCACCGTCAAATAGTTGTTGGCTATGTTCTTCAATTACATCTCCATTAACGTAGGGTAATTTGCTGCCTTCTAGGTGTGTCAAAAAATAACCATCTTTTCGATGCGCAATTGCAGCTGTTACCAGCCCATTAATACCCAGTCGTGTTAAGCCACTGTCAATGGGTATTACCCTGCCAAAATGTTTCCCGTTTACAATTTGAACGCAAGTCGTGAGTTGAGATTGCTGCTCTACTGCTGCAATATCTTCACTGCTAATCCCCTCCAGTGTTGGTTGGTCATTAGTGTTATCAATGTTTAAGGGAGGGTTAGCTGCATCAGTTTTTGTAGGTTTAGCTTGGTTGAGAGGAGGTGAAGCAAAGATTTGATCATCTTCTGCAAAAGTGAGTGTGTGTTTCCCCATTTGTATCACATCACCATGAGATAGTTGATGTTCTTCTATAGTGTGATGGTTAACGAGTGTGGGTATCTTATTTGTTAGAGCAATAACTTTGCAGCCATTCTGGTCACAGATGATTTTGGCCTGCAGTGGGGCAATAGCGAGGCTATCAATAACTAGTGTGCATCCAGGATCACTGCCAATTATTGTGACTTCTGAATTATCATCAAAATGATGAACTGTGATTGGATGCCCTTTAAATGACAACTTAAGCTGTGCCATTTTTTATTCCTCGCTGATCATATCACCCAGACAATAGAAGGTAGCCCAGAGCTACATACCCTATGGAAACTATAGTTGTTGTAGATTGTGATACAACTTTTTGAGGATAAAAGCAGGTTATTTAGTGACCCAAGGGGAGGTTAGGAAGATTCAGTAACCTTTTTCTTGCGGTGTTGTGGGTAAAAACGGACAGTTTTTACTGCATTGCCTTTTATTTGAATGATATCCAATGGATAACCAGCCAGTCGCAGACTCGTGCCTGTTTCTGGAATATCCTCCAAGTACTCGATAATCAGTCCGTTTAAGGTTTTGGGGCCATCAGTTGGCAACTCCCACTTCATGTTGCGCACCAGTTCTTTGATGTTTGCACTACCATCAATCAGAAAACTGCCATCATCCTGGGGTTGAACATCAGACAGGGTATCAGATGGATCAGTGGTGAATTCACCAACAATCTCTTCCAGTAGATCCTCTAGTGTGACCAGCCCTAAAAGATCGCCATACTCATCAACAACCAGACCACTTCGGTTTTTGGAGCGTTGGAAATTGAGAAGTTGTTGGTTGAGCGGTGCTCCCTGTGGAATGAAGTAAGGTTTTCGGCAGATGTTTAGGATCACATCCTTGGTTAGAGTTCCATCTATTAGAGCATGCATAGCATGGCGGACGTGGATAGTACCTATTATGTTGTCAATACTCCCTTCATAGACAGGAAGCCGAGTGTAATGTGCATTTTGAAGCTGTTGAATGACTTCATCCAGCGGATCGTCCAGATTGATGCCATCTACCTCATTGCGAGGAATCATGATGTCCTCTACTGTAGATTGCCCCAAATCCAATATGCTCAGTAGCATTTTTCTGTGCCGCTGCGGAATCATCACCCCTGCCTCTAATACAACAGTGCGCAGCTCTTCTGGGCTTAAGCGATGATTACTCTCTTTATCAGGTGTAACACCAGCAGCTTTCAGAATAGCATTGGCAATGATATTTACAGCCCAAACCAGCGGGTAGCAGATCTTCAATAACGGCGTATAAATTATGGCCGCTGGAAAGGCTAATCGCTCGGGATGCAAAGCTGCGAGTGTCTTGGGAGCAACTTCTGCAAAAATAAGGATGACTAGCGTTAAAAGACCAGCAGCTATGGCAATTGCGCTTTCACCACCAAGCCGCAGAGCAATAATGGTTGCCAGTGAAGATGCCAGAATATTTGCAAAGTTATTTCCCAGCAAGATCAGCCCTATGAGCCTGTCAGGCCGTTTAAGCAGCTTGTCAGCACGGGTAGCAGCAGTATGGCCTCTGTCAACAAGGTGGCGCAGTCGATAACGATTCAACGTCATCAACGCAGTTTCAGAGCCCGAGAAAAATGCAGATAGAAGGATTAGTACAAACAGCGCCCCGAAAAGTGCGCTTAGGGGAATATCATTCAATCAATGATACCTTTAATTACGGAGATACTGTCATTACTAGGCTGCTGGGAACTTTATGTCAAGCAATTTGATAAGAATCTAATAGGTGCGGCATTATTTTGACAGAATGACAATCTACTGCTTTACTTGATGTGTGGATTGTAACTCATTGATTTTATCAAAAAAGAGAAACCAATAATGTCCCAAGCTGAAGTAAGTGGCACTATCAATAAAAATGGTTGCGTAATATTGACAGGTGGTAGTCCTGAAGATAACGCGTATCTAAAGCACGTCATTGAATTTATTGACTATTCAGTAAAAGAAGCTGCTGATGCCAAGGTTTTGGCGAACTGCTTGGATGAATTAGGAAAAGCATGTACAGCGGTTATTTTGGGCGCTAGTTGCAAGGCAGATGTTTCTGCGGAACTTTTGCAGACTATTGCGGAAAAAGAATATAGGCCAGCTGTATTTCAGGTAGGCCCTGAGAAACCGGGAAAAATGGTAGTTAATGAGGATGTAAGCATTATTGGCAACATAGAGCTGCCAACGTGCCATGGTGTTTTGATCAATATATTGCACAAAGCAGAGATTCATAATGAAGCCAATTGCGCCAGTGGAGAGGATATGCGCTCACTGGAGCTGTTTAGAAGTCTGTCCGGAAATAGCCGCGCTACCTTAAAGATTGCACGCATGATTGAGCAGGTGGCAGATTCTGACGCCACTGTTTTGATTTTGGGTGAGTCGGGCACAGGCAAAGAGGTGGTAGCCAGAAAACTGCATTACCAATCACTGCGACGTAACAAACCTTTTGTGCCTGTTAATTGTGGAGCGATTCCGGCAGATCTATTGGAAAGTGAACTTTTTGGCCACGAGAAAGGGGCATTTACCGGCGCTATCAGTGCTCGTCAGGGGCGCTTTGAGATGGCAGAAGGCGGAACACTTTTTCTGGATGAAATTGGTGACATGAGCATGCCCATGCAGGTCAAGCTGCTACGGGTGTTGCAAGAACGCTCTTTTGAACGTGTCGGAAGTAATAAAACCATCCATTGTGATGTTCGTATTATTGCAGCAACACATCGTGATCTTGAAAAGTCGATCAAAGACGATCTCTTCCGGGAAGATCTCTTCTACCGGCTTAATGTCTTTCCTATTGAACTGTCACCACTTAGGGAACGAATAGAAGATATCCCACTATTAGCGACCGACCTTATCTCGCGCATTGAAAATGAAAAACGTGGCTCAGTTCGATTAACGCCTGCTGCCATTACGGCGCTGGGCCACTATAGCTGGCCTGGCAATGTGCGAGAATTGGCCAACCTAATTGAACGTCTGGCAATCCTTTTTCCTTATGGTGTGGTTGATGCTAAGGATTTACCAGAGAAATTTCGGGCCGGTGTGGATATATCTCAGCTTGAAAATGAATTACCACAGGTCACCATCGCTGATACAGATGAGAATGCAGTGCGCACTGTGGCACGCCTCCCTAGTGAGGGCATTGATCTGAAAGAGCATCTATGCAACCTGGAGCAAGAGCTGATCAAGCAAGCGCTGGATGAGGCGGGTGGTGTTGTTGCCCATGCCGCCAAACGATTACAGATGCGCCGTACTACTTTGGTAGAAAAACTTCGAAAATATGGCATGCAACGCGGCAATGAGTCGTCGATAATTTGACATCTGCTTTTTATCAAAATGCAAGTCATTGAAATAAATGATAAATAAAAATAGGCACGTAAATTGCTGCTACTAGATTAAACGTCCACTTAGGACATAATCGAGTAGGGAAATTTAAGTGCAAACATCCTCTCACAATCAGGTAAAACAGCAGCAGCTGGAAAATGCCTTCCTGGTATTTAATCAGGTATCAGAGCAGTTAACTGACTCTTACCAGCAATTACAGACCCAGGTTGCGCAATTAAGTCAGGAGTTGGCAGAAACGCATACAGACCGCTTATGTCAACTGGCTGAAAAAGAGCGACTGGCTAATCGACTCTCTCACCTATTGGAAGTGATGCCAGCCGCGGTAGTGGTTGTGAATGGCGAAGGTTATGTGCAGGAATTTAACCCAGCCGCCGCCCGTATATTAAATGGCATCGCACAAGGTGCTATCTGGCCTGATCTTTATCATCAGGCATTCTCTAAAAAAAGTAATGGCGATCTGCACTTACACAATGGCTCATTGGTAACATTATCAGAATGCAACCTCTCTCCCGAGTCGGGGAAAATAATACTGCTGTTAGATGTTACTGAAACACGTGAACTGCAAGATCGTCTGAACCGGCAGGAACGCCTGAGTAGCCTGGGAAACATGGCAGCTCAGCTTGCTCACCAAATTCGTACCCCACTGACTTCCGCACTGCTGGACACTTCACACCTTGCACGTGAGGAGTTGTCAAAAGAACGTCGCCAACAATTTTCTAACAGATTGCGTGCACGTTTGTGTCATATCGAGCGCCAAATAAAAGACATGCTGGCATTTGCTGGCGGACATCATGGCCCTATGGTTCCCGTTGCCATTACACCGTTAATGATACAACTGGAGCAGATGCTGGAACCGCTGATTAAAGCTCGCGGAGCCAAACTGGAATGGATTGGCCAAGCTGAAAGTGATGTGGTTATTCTGGGCAACCAGGATAGCTTGCTGGGTGCATTGATGAATCTGGCCAGTAATGCAATGGCTCACGGTGGCGCTCAAGTGCTGTTACAGATTGAGATGAAGCGTGCCTCTGACGCGGCATTGGATATCCTGATAAGTGATAACGGGATCGGCATTTCAGAAGATATAAAAGAACAGATATTCGATCCCTTTTTTACCACAAGTAGCGATGGCACAGGTCTAGGCTTGGCTGTTGTCCAGTCTGTCATTCTTGCCCATGAAGGCAACATAACGCTTATTCCCTCTGTACTGGGTGGAGCCAGTTTTAAGATCTGCCTTCCTGTATGGCAGGAAGGTCGCCGCGAGGAGGCGGTGCCAGATACTGCAAGCAGATCTGGTGTGTATGAAGTTTATTCGAGGAATCTCTCATGAATCAGACAAGTGTATTGGTTGTAGAAAATGATCCCACCCTGTGTGAGACGCTGTGCGATACCTTGGAAATGGCTGGCTATGCTGTGCAGACCGCAAGCGAAGGGCAGGCCGCACTCAGTGTGCTAGAACATCATGCAATTGGCATGGTCGTCAGTGATGTACAGATGCGGCCTATGGATGGGCATAAATTGATGAGGAAGGTTAAGGAGCTATATCCTTCAATTCCTGTCTTACTAATGACAGCCTATGGCAGCGTGGATAAAGCCGTATCAGCCATGAGGGATGGAGCAATTGATTATCTGGTGAAACCATTTGAGGCCGAAACCTTGTTGGAAAAGGTGAAAAATGCCATCCAGCAGCCCGCTGAAGAGATGGCATCTTTAGTGGCTGAAGATGTACGCACACGAGAAATACTGGAGCTTTCCCGGCGTGTTGCTCAAAGTGACGCTACCGTCATGATTGGTGGTGAGAGCGGGACGGGTAAAGAGGTTTTTGCTCAATATATCCACAACTGTTCTGCTCGCAGCGATGGCCCATTCATCGCACTGAATTGCGCAGCCATCCCAGAAAATATGCTTGAAGCTGTGTTGTTTGGCTACGAAAAAGGTGCCTTTACCGGTGCGCATCAGGCTTCAGCAGGTAAGTTTGAGCAGGCACAAGGCGGCACGCTGCTGCTGGATGAGATCTCAGAGATGAGTCTTGCACTACAGGCCAAGCTACTGCGTGTATTGCAGGAGCGAGAGGTTGAACGTCTTGGTGGCCGTAAGCTGATCCAGCTTGATGTGCGCGTTTTGGCAACATCCAATCGAAACCTGCGGGAAGAGGTCGCGGCTGGACGTTTCCGTGAAGACCTGTTCTATCGACTCAATGTTTTCCCATTAACACTGCCTCCACTGCGTGAGCGTCAGAGGGACATCCTCCCTTTAGCGACCTTTCTGATAAAACGTTACCTCCAATCCGGGGAGGCTATCCCATCAATCTCCTCTGTAGCCGAGCAACGTCTTTTGAGTCATAGCTGGCCGGGCAATGTAAGGGAGCTGGAAAATGTGATTCAGCGTGCGCTCATTCTTTGTTCCGGCGGTGAAATCTTCCCGGATGACCTTTGCTTTGAAATGGAGTCCATCAATGAGACCGATATCTCAAGTGAAGCATCCGCTGGTGGGCTATCAGAGGATCTGAAATCAGTAGAAGAGCAGATGATTTTGG
>Ga0316192_10000643_pt1 | contig 25770 bp, 24 predicted proteins | sample MerIslwburrow_MG_FD_204931 | JGI IMG/M metagenome (GOLD analysis project Ga0316192, IMG submission 204931) | Coastal sediment microbial communities from Maine, United States - Merrow Island worm burrow | ecosystem: Environmental > Aquatic > Marine > Coastal > Sediment | place: USA: Maine...
GTGAAGGTTAGAGTCCTTGTAACTCATTACCGGCTATTTACGCCAGAATGCAGGCATAAACATGACCAGCAGCGTAAAGATCTCGAGGCGGCCAAGCAGCATGGAAAAACACAGCAGCCACTTGGAGAAGTTATCGATGCCTGCATAGTTGGCACTGACTTCACCCAGCCCCGGGCCAAGATTATTGATGGTTGCAGCCACCGCTGAAAATGCAGTGATCTGATCGTATCCATCCAGCATCAGCAACAGCATCATGATTGCGAAGCAGGTCACGTAAGCGGCAAAGAAGCCCCATACGGCGTTGATGATGGCATTATTCACCGGCTGCCGTCCAACCTTGACCACCACCTGGGCATTGGGATGGATCAATCGCATCATCTCACGCTGCATCTGTTTGATCAGCAACAGCACACGAATCGCTTTCATGCCACCACCCGTCGAACCTGCGCAGCCTCCGATAAAACTGGTAAACAGCAACATGACCGGAACAAATGTCGGCCAGGCAGAAAACTCCGTGGTGGCAAAGCCGGCCGTGGTGCCAATGGAAACCGCATGAAACAGGCCTTGACGAAACGCATCGATGGGCTCTGGTACATCATGATGAAGATAGAGATAGGCAATGCTCGAAATTGAAGCCACCAGTAACACACTGGCATACATTCTCAACTCTGCATCCTTTAAATAATGCATGATGTTGAGCGCACGCATACCCACGAAATGCAGTGCAAAATTTATCCCGCCGAGAAACATGAACACAATCGCGACAGCCTCGATTGCAGCACTGTTGAAATATCCGATGCTGGTATCGTGTGTCGAAAAACCGCCAATGGCGACTGTGGAAAAACTGTGGCAAATCGCGTCAAAAAGATTCATGCCGGCAAGCCAGTATGAAAGTGCGCAGGCGATGGTCAGGCCAAGGTAGATATACCACAGCGCCTTGGCGGTCTCGGCAATTCGAGGTGTCAGCTTGCTGTCCTTGACCGGCCCCGGCGCTTCAGCCCGGTAGAGCTGCATGCCGCCAATTCCCAGCATTGGCATAACGGCAACCGCGAGCACGATGATACCCATGCCGCCAAGCCACTGCAGTTCCTGCCGGTAGAACAATATGCTGTGCGGCAGTTCATCAAGACCAACCAATGTGGTTGCACCCGTTGTCGTCAAACCCGAGACAGATTCAAACACCGCATCAGATACGGATACTGTTAATGGCTCATAAAACAAAAACGGTAAAGAACCCGCAAGCCCGAGCACTGTCCAGAACATAACCACAACAACGAAGCCGTCACGCAAGCGCAGCTCTGTTCGTTTGTTGCGCACCGGCAGCCAAAGCACAAAACCGGTAACCAGCAATAGCAGGTAGCTGTAAAAAAATGCCTGCCCGGCATCTTCACCATAGAAAATATCAATAACCACGGGCGGCAGCAAGGTTATGCTGAACAGCATCAATAGCTGGCCTATGAGTCGCAGGATAATTGCAGGATTCATTGGAAAAAGTTATCAGTTGGCAGTTTACAATCGGCAGTTGTCAAAAAGCGCCTGGCGCTTCATCAAATATCTTACACATCATATTAATTACCTATCAATATAGACTGATAACTGACAACTGATTACTGATAACTGTTTTTACATAAAAGTGACGCTGACCTGGAACAGCTTTTCAACCGCAAATGTCTTGCGCCTGTCCTGCATGAAAATGATTAAATGATCATCGGTTTCAATCAGGGTATCGTGGTGCGCCATCTTCACCTCTTCATCACGAATCACAGCACCGATGGTTGCACCTTCAGGCAGTTTTATCTGCTCAATGCGTCGGCCCACGACCCGAGAGGTTCTTGAATCGCCATGCGCGACAGCTTCGATGGCTTCGGCAGCGCCACGCCGCAGTGAATGCACGGCGACCACATCGCCCCTGCGCACATGGGTGAGCAAAGCGCCGATGGTCACCTGTTGCGGTGAAATCGCCACATCAACGGTTGCCTGCTTTTCAATCAGGTCGACATAGGCATGGCGGTTTACCAGCGACATGACCTTGCCGGCACCGAGTTGCTTCGCCAGCATGGAAGAAAGGATATTGGCCTCATCGTCATTGGTAACCGCACAGAACACATCCATCTGATCGATGTTTTCTTCGAGCAATAAATCCTCATCCGCAGAATCACCCAGCAGCACCATCGTCTTGTTTAATTCCTCGGAGAGTAAAGCAGCACGCTCGGGATTACATTCAAGCAATTTAACCTGGTAGTTATTTTCCAGTGCTTCAGCCAGTCGCTTACCGATGTTGCCGCCACCGGCAATCATAATGCGTTTGAACGGCTTGTCCAGCTTGCGCAGCTCACTCATCACCGCACGTATATCTTTTTTGGCGGCGATGAAGAACACCTCATCATCCGCCTCGATGACGCGATTACCTTCAGCCGAGATGCCCTTGCCCCGCCTGTAGATAGCGGCAACGCGCGCATCGACGCCCGGCATGTGCTCTCTCAAGGTTTTGATCTCGTGCCCGACCAGCGGTCCTCCATAGTAGGCCTTGACACCAACCAGCTGGGCACGTCCATTGGCGAAATCCAGAACCTGGAATGCACCCGGATATTCAATCAACCGTTGAACGTAATTGGAAACGATTTCCTCGGGACTGATGATGACATCGACCGGCACAGCCTCATGGCAGAAAATGTGTTCATACTCGAGATATTCGATTGAGCGAATACGCGCGATCTTCGTCGGTGTATGAAATAACGAATGGGCGAACTGGCAGGCCAGCATATTGGTCTCATCACTGTTAGTAACAGCAATCAGCATATCGGTATCAATGATGCCGGCACGCCTGAGCACGTCCGGGTAAGAGGCGTGGCCGGCAACTGTCTGAATATCAAGACGACTGCGCAAATCATTCAGCAGGTCGACGTTGTTATCCACCAGGGTAATATCATTGGCCTCAGATGCGAGATTGGCTGCAACCGTGGAGCCGACTTGCCCTGCGCCCAGAATCAGGATTTTCATTGTTCTAATCTATTGAAATTACGCACCCAGTGGCGCGCAGTTTACGCCTTTCATACGGCAATTGCAGTATTGTCATCAGGGTTTATCCTGCTTTTTCAACCTTGCATAATAAAAACCATCGCCATCCATGTCTCCGGGCAATAACTGCCGTCCATGCCCGCATGGAATACCCCGAATTTCATCAATGGTGACTTCAACCGCCTCTTCGCTGGCCGACAACAGCTGTGAGATCTGCTGTTCATTCTCCCTCTTCAGTACGGAACAGGTCACATAAAGCAGCGTTCCCCCGGGCTTGAGCATGTTCAATGCGTGCAAAAGAATTTGCTGTTGAATTTTCGTGAGCGAGTCCAGGTCATCGGCATGACGCAGACTTTTAATATCCGGGTGACGGCGTATTACGCCGCTGGCAGAACAGGGGACATCAACCAGTATACGATCGAACTTGCGCCCATCCCACCAGCTTTGTGTGTCGGTAGCGTCGCCGACAATCAGCTCGGCATGCAAACCCAGGCGATCGAGATTTTGCTGCACCCTTTGCATGCGCAAGGGATCGAGTTCGACAGCCGTCATTTCAATGTTCGCCGCTGTCTCCAGCACATGGCAGGTCTTGCCGCCCGGAGCAGCACATAAATCCAGTACACGTTCACCATTTCCGGCGCCGAGCAGTTTCGCTGCCAGCTGTGCTGCCGCATCCTGAACCGATACCAGGCCTTGAGTAAAACCGGGCAAGCGGCTGACATCCATCGGTGATTCCAGTTTTAGTGCGGCATCTGCAAGCGGGTGCCGAACGGCTTTGATTTGCTGCGCATCAAGCTGCTTTATATAGTCTGCAACAGAAGTCTTGCCCGCATTAACGCGAAGCCACATCGGCGGACGCTGGTTGTTGGCATCCAGTATTTGAGCAGTTTGCTGCGGCCAGTCCTGTTTCAACAATTCGATTAACCATCGCGGATGAGAAAAACGCGCAACGTCGTCATCATCAATTGATGTTAACAACGCCTCCCTGTCACGAATGAAACTGCGCAGCACGCCATTGACCATACCCGACGCCCACTTCTTGCCAACACGACGGGTCTGGGTAACGGCTTCATTAACAACGGCATAATCCGGCGTACTCAGTTCAATCAACTCGTACAGCGCAAGCAGTAACACCAGCTGAATATCGACATCTTTCTTGCGTAAAGGCTTGCTCAATAATTTCGCAAGCAGGGCTTCAAGCCTGAAGCGCCAGCGCAAAACACCGTTGACCAGTTCCATCGCCAGTGCGCGTTCGCGAGCTTCCAGTTTGTCGTGCACCAGCGATCTGGCCGTTGCCAATGAACGCCCTTTAACCAGTACGGCTTCCAGCACACTGATTGCAAGATGGCGCGCGTTCTGCTCACCGGTTTTATCAGCGCGTGTTTTTTTCGAGGAAGAACTCACCCCAGGGTAACGCCATCCAGCGAGTGCGCATTGATGAAATCAGATGCCGGCATTACGCGGCCACCTGCAGGCTGTACCTGAAGCAGCCTCAGCACACCACGACCGGTGGCAACATCGATGCCTTCACTGGAACTCTGAATGACCACACCGGGTTTTTCTGTGTGCTTGAGGTCGATGGCCCGGGCCTGCCAGATACGCAAGTTTTCAGCTTTTCCTTTTCTTTGCCATCGGGTATAGGCGACCGGCCAGGCATTGTAGGCACGTACCGCACGCTCGAGCAGCAGCGCATCGAGATTCCAGTCGATTTCAGCTTCCTGCTTACTCAGCTTGTCGGCATAGGTCGCCTGGCAGTCATCCTGGGGCTCGGCCTGTAGTTCACCTTTTTGCAGTGCCGGCAGGCAGTGTATTAATGTATCGGCACCCAGTTGCATCATACGGTCGTGCAGTGAAGAGCCGGTATCGTCGTCTTCGATAGCGCAAACGGCCCTTGCCAGCATGGCGCCGGTATCCAGGCCCTTATCCATTTGCATGATCGTAACCCCGGTTTGTTTGTCACCAGCCAGAATGGCGCGCTGAATCGGAGCAGCCCCGCGCCACCTAGGTAACAATGAGGCATGCACATTAATGCAGCCGAGCCGTGGAATCGATAGCACCGCTTCCGGCAGCAGCAGGCCATAAGCGACCACAATCATCAGCTCCGGATTCAGCGCCTTCAGCTGTTGCTGATCAGCTTCAGGCTTGAGCGATTCCGGCTGGTAAACTTTCAAATTGTGCTGAAGTGCAAGCTGCTTCACCGGCGACGGCCTTGGTTCTCGACCACGGCCGGCGGGCCTGTCAGGCTGCGTATAGACCCCAGCGATTTCGTACCCGGAATCGATCAGCGCCTGCAGCACCGGCACAGAAAAGTCCGGCGTGCCGGCAAATACAATACGAAGTTTTTCAGCCACAGAGCAAGCTAGATGATCGCAGCCTGTCGGCGTGCCTTCTGGATTTTTTTCTTCACCCGCAACTGCTTCAGCGGTGAAAGATAATCAACGAACAGATTACCTGCCAGGTGATCCATTTCGTGTTGAATGCATACTGCCAGCAGACCATCGGCTTCCAGGGTAAATTCTTTGCCGTCTTTATCCAGCGCCTTGACCGTAACGCGTTCGGCCCTTTCTACCGTCTCGAAAACATCCGGTACCGACAAGCAGCCTTCCTCGGTTTGCTCGACACCTTCACTGTTGAGAATTTCCGGGTTGATGAAACACATCGGTTGATTCTTCTCTTCACTGAGATCCATCACGATAACCCGTTTGTGCACATTCACCTGTGTCGCCGCGAGTCCGATACCGGGCGCGGCGTACATGGTTTCGAACATATCATCGACCAGGCTGCGAATTGAACCGTCAACCACATCAACAGGTTCGGCGACCGTACGCAGTCGCTTGTCGGGATAATGCAGAATTTCCAGTTTTGCCATAACTATCTCGGTTTAAATTTTCGCAGAAACCGCCCTATCGGCTATTTCTGCTACAATTTGTGCATACTTGCTTCAAAATGAAAGTTTATCAACTAAACTATTGAAAACCACGGATTATCCATAGGGATAACAATAATAATGAAAACATCCGTCGCCCCTGTTTGCGTACACCCAATTCGAACACACATTTTAACCCTGTTGCTGCTTGCCGGGCTATTCGGCTGCTCATCGTCTTCAACAAAAGATGATGCGGCATACGTCGAACCAGAACTGCGAACAGAAACAATTATTGAAGCTGAACAACCAGAACAGGCAGCCAGTCAACAGCAGGCCGTCGCAGCCAGCGTCAAGGTCAGTCACCCTCACCAGTACACGGTAAAGAAAGGAGACACCTTGTGGGATATTGCCAGCCTGTTTCTGAAGGACCCATGGTACTGGCCTGAAATCTGGCACCAGAATCCACAGGTAGAAAATCCACACCTGATATTTCCGGGCGATATTCTGACTTTAATATATGTCGATGGCCAGCCACGCATCGTGGTAGCCAAGCCAGGTCAGCCAGGTCAGGCATCACAACAGCAAACAACGGTAATATCTGATGATGCCGGCCCGCTACCTGTCGTCAAATTATCACCTTCAATACGTTCAAAATCTATACAGGCCAGTATTGATACCATTCCCGGAGACGCTATTCGACAATTCCTGAGCAAACCGCGGGTGATCACCAAGAAAGAGTTCGAGGACGCACCTTATATACTCGGCAGTGACGATGAACACCTGATACTGGGCCAGGGCAATAGTGTCTATATCCGCGGTGAAATAGACAAAGAGCGCGTTCGCTATAGTGTTGTACGCGAAGGCGAAAAACTGGTAGATCCTGATACCGGGAAGGTTCTGGGCCATGAAGCAATTTATGCCGGAGAAGTACTGATCAATACCTATGGTGATCCAGCTGTCGGCGAACTCACCTTTACCGAGCGTGAAGTCCTTTTCGGTGACCGCCTGCTGCCGACTGACAAGAGTAAAATCGACAACCTGTATTACCCGCGTCTTCCAGACCGTGATATTCAAGGCCAGATCATCCACCTGCCTGATGCCCTGTTCGGCGTCGCCAAGTTACAGATTGCCGTGATCAACAAAGGCAGCCGTGAAGGTCTTGAAACCGGCAACTTGCTGGCCATCTATACCAAGGGCATGACGGTGCGCGATCACTACAACAGGAGCAAAAAAGTCGATCTCGACCTGCCTGATGTGCGCAGCGGCCTGATGATGCTGTTCCGCACATTTGATCATGTCAGCTATGGCCTGATACTGGAATCGACACGCGTGATACACGAAAACGATATCGTCAGAAACCCGAAATAAGATACACTTTTCAAGGATGAACAATACCGAAAACTGGCTCGCACTATTGCGAGCACCCGGCCTGTCGCTGCAGCATTACCATAATTTACTCAATATTTTCGGCTCACCGGGGAAGGTGCTTGCAGCCAGTGCGGGCAGCCTTGGCAAACTCGGCCTGAAAACAGACACGGTCAGAGCTATTCTGACCCCGGCAGCGGAATTGATCGAACCCGATCTTGAGTGGCTGCAACATGACAATCATCACGTCATCACATTTCATGATGTGCGTTATCCCGAGCTGCTAAAGACCATCCCGGCAGCACCTCCCCTGCTGTTCGTCCGGGGTGATCCCGATTTCCTGCAGCTGCCACAACTGGCCATGGTCGGCAGCAGAACACCAACAGCCTCGGGGAGAAAAACAGCCATGGAATTCGCCGCGCACCTGTCAAAGGCAGGCATTACCATTACCAGCGGCCTGGCCAGGGGCATCGATGCCGCCTGCCATCAGGGCGCACTGCAAGGCATTGCAGGCACCGTCGCACTGGTCGCGCACGGACTGGACATTGTTTATCCGGGGGAACACCGCAAGCTGGCTGAAGACATCACGCACAACGGAGCAATTGTCTCCGAACACCCGATTGGCACCGAACCGCTGAAAGCTTATTTTCCACGCCGCAACCGTATTATCAGTGGACTATCCCTGGGTACGCTCGTGGTAGAGGCTGCACTTAAAAGCGGTTCCCTGATAACGGCAAAACATGCTCTGGAGCAAGGCCGCGAGGTCTTTGCCATACCCGGCTCGATACACAACCCACTGGCGCGCGGATGCCATCAATTGATACGCCAGGGTGCTAAACTCGTGGAGACGGCGGACGACATACTGGAAGAACTCGCTGCCCGCTTGCCTGCTGAACTGCCCTGCCAGGTGAAGCCTGATGGCGATGCCCCGGACGGTAATCAATCTTCACAGGCACTTGACCCGGATCATGAAAAACTGCTCAAATGCCTCGCATATGAACCCGTGCCGATCGACGAGCTTGTCAATCGCAGTGGTTTTGCAGCCTCGGAAGTGGCTTCCATGCTGCTAATACTGGAGCTGGAAGGCTGTGTCGTCAGTGAAAGCGGACTGTATACCCGCGTGGCATAACGGCTGTTTTCGGGACTCAAGCATGGGGAATTGTGAACAATTCTCCAATATAAAGGTTAATAATAATGGTAATCAAACAATCCGTGGTCGACGTTCTCATGTTCTTGTTTGAACGTTTTCTGGGTGATGAACACGAAACCCTGGATGAGCGTGATGATGTAGCCAACCGCCTTGAGGAGATGGGATTTCAGAATTATGAAATCGACAAAGCTTTTGGCTGGCTGGAAGACCTGGCTTCCATTCAGGATGGCGGTCACTATGTCCCCGTAAACCAGTCAAGCATCCGTGTCTTCAGCAATGAAGAGAAGGCCGTGCTGAATGACGAGTCGCTGGGTTTTCTGATTTACCTTGAACAGGCGGGTATACTGACGCCGGTCACACGTGAGCTGATACTCGATCGTGTCATTGCACTCGACAACGAACTTGATACTGAACAACTTAAATGGATTGTGCTGATTGTTTTACATAGCCATCCTGGCGAAGAAAATGCCTTTGCATGGATGGAAAGTATTATGTTTGACGAAATTGTAGACTATATACAGTAAGCACAAACAATTCTCATTATCTCAGGCGACATGATAAGACTGCATGAGCACTAATCTCGTTATTGTCGAATCCCCCGCAAAAGCGAAAACCATCGAGAAATACCTTGGCAGGGATTTCAAGGTGCTCGCATCGTACGGTCATGTGCGCGACCTGATCCCTAAAAAGGGCGCTATCGACCCGGATCATGACTTCGCAATGAAATATGAAGTCATCGAAAGGAACGAAAAACATATCAACGCGATCAAGAAGGCGTTGAAGAAAGCCGACACACTCTATCTCGCAACTGACCAGGACCGCGAAGGGGAAGCCATATCCTGGCACCTGTACGAATTACTGAAAGATGATGGTGTACTGGATAAAAAGGACGTGCACCGCGTCGTCTTTAACGAAGTTACCAAGCGCGCCATCAAGGAAGCCATTGAAAATCCGCGCGAATTGTCCAATGACCTTGTAAACGCTCAACAGGCCAGGCGCGCACTCGACTACCTCGTCGGCTTTAACCTGTCACCCCTGTTATGGAAAAAAGTTCAGCGCGGCCTGTCGGCAGGACGCGTACAAAGCCCGGCATTGCGGCTGATTGTTGAACGTGAACAGGAAATTGAAAATTTCAATGAAGAAGAATACTGGACCATAGCTGCTGATGTAGAAAAAAACGACCAGCCGTTTATTGCCCGCCTGATGCTGTTTGCAAATGAAAAGGTCATCGACAAGCAGGTCAAAAAAGAAGGCGAAACAGCCCCGGAAAAAACAAAGTTCAGCTTCACCAATGAAAAAGATGCGCTGGCCGCCAGGGATGCATTATTAACCGCGGCTAACGGAACGCTTAGCGTTGACCAGGTCAAGAAGAAGGAAGCCCGGCGCAACCCGAATCCGCCGTTCACAACATCGACCATGCAACAGGAAGCGGCGCGCAAGCTGCGCTTTTCTGCGCAGCGCACCATGCGCACTGCGCAGCAACTGTATGAAGGCATCGATATCGGTGGTGAAACGGTTGGCCTGATTACCTATATGCGTACTGACTCGGTCAGCCTGGCTAATGAAGCACTGGCAGAATTGCGCCAGCTAATTGAAGAAAGCTATGGCAAGGATTATCTGCCTGAAGCACCACGTGCATATAAAACCAAGGCAAAGAACGCGCAGGAAGCACATGAAGCCATTCGACCGACTTCAGCGCGCCACCTGCCTGCGGAAATAAAATCGCATTTGAGTGTCGACCAGGCATCCCTGTACGAACTCATCTGGAAACGCACCATGGCCTGCCAGATGATTCATGCAACCCTGGACACCGTTAGCGTCGACCTCGGCTGCAGCGAAGGCAACATCTTCCGCGCCAATGGCTCGACTATTAAACACCCCGGCTTCATGAAGGTGTATACCGAAGACATCGACGATGACAGACGCGGCGAAGACAGGAACAAAATTCTTCCGGAAATGGAGCAAGGTGAACGCATCAAGCTGCTCGACATACGCAGCGACCAGCATTTCACCCAGCCACCGCCAAGATTTACTGAAGCCAGTCTGGTAAAGACACTTGAAGAGTTTGGCATCGGCCGGCCTTCAACCTATGCCAGCATTATTTCAACGCTGGTTAATCGCGAATATGTCGAACTCGAAAGCCGGCGTTTCACCCCGACAGACATCGGCCGCATCGTAAATGGCTTCCTTACCGAACACTTCAGCAAATACGTGGACTATGAGTTCACAGCTAACCTGGAAGACGAACTCGACAGCGTATCGCGCGGTGAGGAAGACTGGATTCCGTTAATGCGCAAATTCTGGGAACCCTTCATCTCGCAGGTAGAAGACAAGGATGCCAATGTCAGCCGCGCAGAGGTCGCACAATCGACCTTCATCTGCACAGACAAAAAAACCGGCAAGCCTGTCACAGTCCGCATGGGGCCGTATGGGCCATTCGTGCAGATTGGCGACAAGGACGATGAAGAAAAGCCGCAATTTGCCAGCCTGCGTCCCGGCATGAAAATGGTCGATGTCACCGAGGACAACTATCTTGATCTGTTCGTATTGCCGCGAGACCTTGGAGAAACGCCCGAGGGCGAAAAGCTCAGCACCAACTATGGCCGCTTTGGACCTTACGTAAAATACGACAACAAGTTTGTTTCCATCAACAAGGCCTACCAGGAGCAGGGGGTCGACCCCTACAACATCACGCATGAACAGGCGATGGAACTGGTCAGTGCGAAGAAGGAATTTGATGCCAACAAGTACATCAAGTCGTTTGAAGGCACTGACATCGAGGTTCTCAACGGACGCTACGGCCCATACATCACCGACGGGAACAAAAACGCTAAGATCCCCAAGGACAAGGAACCCAAAGACCTCACGTTGCAGGAATGCGAAGAACTGCTCGCTGCAGCGCCTGAGCGCAAAGGACGCAAGAAGAAGACCGTGAAGAAAGAAGCAGTGAAAAAAGCTGCTCCAAAGAAAAAAACCGCAAGAAAAAAAACCACAAAGAAAAAGACCGGCAAAAAGAAAGCGGCAAAGAAAAAAACCGTAAAGAAAAAGACCTAGGGTCAAGCCGGTACAATGGCCACTGAATTTGCCATCCGCTTTGCGGTTCACTGTGTTCGCCAGGGCGGCATCATCGCTTACCCCACGGAGACGGTTTACGGTCTGGGTTGCGATCCACTTTGCGCCGAAGCCGTCACTGAAATCAACATCCTCAAAAACAGGGAGGCCGGCAAGGGACTGATATTGCTTGGCTCTCGCCTGCAGCAGCTTGATGCGTTTATCGATGTCAGTGACCGCAATGAACGCGCCGCCATTGTTGGTGAGCAGGAACCGACCAGCTGGATCGTGCCCGCAAAAAACACCGCCCCTGACTGGATCACGCAAGGCCAATGCACAATTGCCATTCGCGTCACCACGCATCCACTGGTGATGCGCCTGTGTGATCAGCTCGGCCACGCACTGGTCTCGACCAGTGCAAATCCCGCTGGAAGAAAGCCTGCGTTGAATTCCTTGCAGCTGCACCGCTATTTCGACGGCCTTGTTGATAGCATGCTCATATCCAATCATAATTGCACTGGCAAGCCCTCAAAAATTCGTCACCTTAAAAGCAGACAACTGCTGCGGAAATAGCATGAGCTCAAACAACACACCCGACGTTAATGCTGTCAAACAGTACCTGTTAAACCTGCAGGAAAATATTTGCAGCACTCTGGCAGCGGAAGACGGCAAGGTGGATTTCATCCGTGATGAATGGCAACGCGAGCATGACGGCGGCGGTGGCATTAGCCGTGTACTCACCAATGGCGCCGTGTTCGAGCAGGCTGGTGTTAACTTCTCTCATGTACAGGGCAAGGAGATGCCCGCATCGGCCACTGCGCACAGACCGGAACTTGCCGGCCGTGAATTTGAAGCCATGGGTGTATCACTGGTTATACACCCGCATAATCCATATGTGCCCACCTCGCATGCGAATGTGCGCTTTTTTATTGCGACTAAAGAAGGCAGCGAGCCGATATGGTGGTTCGGCGGCGGCTTCGACCTCACGCCTTATTACGGCAACCGGGAAGACTGCGTACACTGGCATAGTGTTTCGCGGGATGCCTGCAAGAGTTTCGGTGAGGATGTCTATCCGCGCTATAAAAAATGGTGCGATGATTACTTCTTCCTCAAACACCGCAACGAACCGCGCGGCATTGGCGGTCTGTTCTTTGACGATTTGAACGAGGGTGGATTCAAGCAGTGCTTTGCCTTCATGCAAAGCGTAGGTGACCATTACCTGCAAGCCTATTTGCCGATCGTGCAAAAACGTAAAAATACAGAATATGGTGAACGGGAGCGCAACTTCCAGCTGTACCGTCGCGGACGTTACGTTGAATTTAACCTGGTATATGACCGCGGCACCCTGTTCGGCCTGCAAACAGGCGGGCGCACGGAATCGATCCTGATGTCATTGCCGCCCGTCGTGAACTGGCGATACAACTGGAAACCTGAACCGGGCTCCGCCGAAGCCGAGCTTTACCAGACCTATCTCAAACCGACTGACTGGCTGGCTTGATCGGCACTATCTGACAGATTAGTACATAATTACCGCAAAGACGCAAAGGGCGCAAAGAAATTCTGGTTATATTAAGTGCAAAAGTCAGGATTGAAGCTGACAGTCGGTGTCATATTAAGTCAAACTATGACTATGATTTTTTGTTAGTCCAGCCGAGATTGGCCATACGCGAAAGGCTATAAACAATTACTCTCGCAGAGACTGTTTCACAGGCCGCGAAACAAGTTGCAGCAACTTTCGGGACATGTCAATTAACCAGTAATTATTACTCAGCGCTCGCTCTTTTCTGCAGCTTAACCACGTTTATACAAGGCAGCTCTGTTAACGGACGGGAAATATAATTTCCCTGTACCTTGTCAACACCGCATATCTTCAGCAGCCGTATAACCTCGGGGCTTTCAACATACTCTGCAACGGTATAGCGTCCGAGTGAATGTGCAACATCATTCATCGCGGTGACGATGGCACGGTCAGTAGCGCCGCGCGCCATGCTCTTCACGAACTGGCCATCGATCTTGACCAGATTTGTTGGCAGGTTCTTGAGCTGCGCAAACGAGCAGAATCCAGAACCAAAATCATCCAGCGAGAAACGACAGCCTATTGCACACATGTCTCGAATAAAGCGGTTCGCCTGCTCGAGATTTGCGATTGCGCTGGTTTCTGTGATCTCGAATACGATCGAACTGGGTGGCACACTATATTTTTGCAGCAACTTGATAATATTGCTCTGCGCGTCATCATCATCGAGCGAATGCCCGGACAGATTAATCGACAATGTCACCTTGCCTTTCGGATTGTCACTGGCTGCTATTTCCTTCAGCGCATTTTCGACGACCCACATATCAAGCTCCATCATCAGATTGAAACGTTCTGCAGTTGGCAGGAACGAGCTCGGGTAATATAACTCACCATTTTCCCCTCGCATGCGCACCAGCACTTCGTAATGGAACGCACCATCATTGTTAGTCAAATGCGACTGCCAGATGGCGCCATCCTGTGCCGGCAGTTTTTTCAGGTTGATGTCCGCCATAGAAACAATCGGCTGATAGTGCAATTCAAAATCATCATTATCCAGCGCGTTGCGAATACGTGACGACCAGCCCAGCTCGGTGCCCATAGCATTACGTTCATCACTGGCCTGATCATAAAGGTGGGACTGGTTTCTGCCCATGCGCTTGGCAATATGGCAGGCAATATCAGCATTCGCCAGCAGATCACCCGCAGTCATATTCTCGTCATCCATCATGGCGACGCCAAAGCTGGCATGTACATGATAGATTTGCTGGCCGCCATTAATACTTATATTGCTCAACGCCGACCTGTATTCATTTGCCAGGCTGGTTGCCAGCACAGAATCCACATTCTTCATCAGAATAGCAAATTCATCGCCACCGATACGCGCTATGACATCGTTTCTACGCAGCATCTTCGACAGCATACGGCTGATCTCCAGCAGCATTCTGTCACCGGTTTCATGTCCGGCAGTGTCATTGACATATTTAAAGCGATCAAGATCAATGTAAACCATTGCACCCATGATACCGGTACGCTGTGAATCCCTGATCTCTTTCTCAAGATGGTTTTCAAAATAACGCCGGTTGTACAGGTTTGTCAGGTGATCATGGGTTGCCTGCCAGCGAAGTTTTTCTTCCAGCATTTTCTGATTGGAAATATCCCTGAATGCAATGACGGAACCATCCTGTTCCCCATTAAGTTTCAGTGGAGATATGGTGCACTCAACGGGTATTGGTTTACCTGAATGATGCTTGAAATTTGTTTCCCAACAACGAAGCTTGGCGTCTTTCCCGTATGCATCTCGTAACTGGTCTACACCATGCCTGCCTTCATCCGTGTAATGCAAGGCATTTATAGCAGGCACACCGATTAACGAACTGTCATCATCCACACCCAACACTTTCAATGTTGCATGATTGACAAAAGTGAGCCGGCCATCGTTATCAACTCCGTATACGCCCTCGCCAACGGACTCTAGAATAGCCTGTAGACGCTCACGCTGCAGTTCAATTGAATTCTGCACCTCGATAAAACGACCCATGGCTGCCAATCTCGCAAGAAACAACTCTTCCGCCTCGTTTTTAAACATGCATTCAACTGCGCCTGCCTGTAGACAATCACGTATAACCGAATCCAGGTAGGTTCCTGTTATCACGGCTGTACGGATATTTTCTGTACGCTCATCATCACGCAGTTTCTGACACAGCACGTAGCCATTTTCATCAGGCATGAAATAATCAACGATCGCTATATCGAATGACCTGTTGATAGCAATATCGTAGGCCTGTTTCACGGATTCGGCTGTTTCTACCTCATAGCCATTTCTCTCCAGCAGCCGCTTGTAATAGGTACGAATGCTTTTCGAGTCATCGACGAACAATACCCGTGTTTGCTTCTCGCTCCGAAATAACCGGCGCCACTCCTCAACCGGTTCCGCCCCTGGTGTAAGCAAGGTCTGCAATGAAGTGGTCACTTCCTGATAATTTTCCCAGGGAACCAGCGCGGTTTTGTTGCGCGTACCCATCCAGTTCAGCAGTTCGACTTCTGCGTCGTTTGCTAGAAGAATTACCGACATTTCGCTGTAAGGCTCCCTGTCCAGCAGCACCAGCAGTTGCGTGGACTCTTCAAAATGTTCGTAATTAGGCCAGCCAACAATGATGCCGTCCAGGTTCAGCGTCACATTCTGTAGTGTATCGATGGCGGAAACAAAAGAATCAACAGCGAGCAGTTCAAAGCCCTGTTTTTGTAAAAGTTTACCCAGGATGTAGCGCAAGGTCGCCGATTCTTCGACCAGCAGAATGCGCAGTTTGGTATTTGTATCGGGCATTGGTGTGACCTCCAGGGACAATTCACCCATATGCTATGCACCTGTCTTGGGCATACGGGTAATACAGCAGAACTCTCAGGATTGGGTCACATTTAGCACACACCACGACGGGTGTGGCGATAAACATTTATATAGTCAGAAAGACGTTGATTTACCAGCAATTAGTGCAATATCCGCCTGAAAAACCAGGAATTAAAACCATCTGCCACCACTTCTTGCGCACAGAATTAGTGGGCCGAGAGACGGTTAGTTCATGCCCTTTTTAATCGCAGTTATCACCTCGAATTCCAGATCATCAAGTATTCCTCTTGCCGGGCTGTCTGCAGCAATCACCGTTGGCCGTGCAAACAGTGCGGTTGTGCTGCCGTCTTTTTCGATCAGCGTCATATGCAACGGGCACAACGCCAGCATGCTGGGGTCCTTGTTGCTGACCTGGTTTGCATACCAGCCGTTGCAGAACACCATGCTGCGAATCGCGCTGAGTTTGTTCCTGTTGTATTGATCGCCCCAGCGTTCAGCAAACTTCGACAGGTTCTTGCCGATATTCGGCTCGAAAACCACGTAAAAACGCGCATCCTCAAGACTCTTGTACACTTTGTCGTAGACCTCGGTAATCGGCTTATCTGAACTGTAGACAAATATATTGGAGTCTGCCTGTGCAAACGAAAATGACAGACACAGGATTAACAATATACTTCGTAGACATCGTTTCATCGCGGATTTCTCCTGATATGCTTGATAACACAGAGGCTGGTACAATACCGCATTCGTATTAGATTGTGGAGCACATGGTGTCAAACAACGGTTCATTTTCAGCTGTACGCATGCGTCGTATGCGGCGTGATGATTTCTCACGTCGCCTGATGCGTGAAAATCGTCTTGATGTTGATGATCTTATCTACCCGATGTTTGTGATAGAGGGTGAGAATCAGCGTGAAGCGGTACCATCTATGCCCGGCATCGAGCGTGTCAGCATTGACCAGTTGCTGATTGAAGCCGGTCAATGTGTACAACTCGGCATACCTGCAATCGCATTATTCCCGGTCGCCGGTGACAGCAAAAAATCGGACGATGCCGCAGAAGCTTATAATCCGGATGGGCTTGCACAACGCGCCGTACGTGCACTCAAACAAAGTTACCCTGATCTAGGCGTCATCACCGATGTTGCACTGGACCCCTTCACGTCACACGGACAGGATGGACTGATCGATGATACCGGCTATGTACTCAATGACGAGACTGTCGATGTACTGGTGAAACAGGCGCTTTCACATGCCGAAGCCGGCGCTGATATCGTAGCACCTTCCGATATGATGGATGGCCGTATCGGCGCTATCAGGGAAGCACTGGAAGCAGGCGCCTTCATCCATACGCGCATTCTCGCCTACTCTGCAAAGTATGCCTCCAGTTTTTATGGTCCGTTTCGAGATGCTGTCGGTTCTGCCGCCAACCTTGGTGCCGGCAACAAGTACAGCTACCAGATGGACCCGGCCAATTCCGATGAAGCACTGCGTGAAGTCGAACTGGATATCAGCGAGGGCGCTGACATGTTTATGGTGAAGCCCGGCATGCCCTATCTTGATATCGTGCGCAGGATAAAAGATACTTTTGAAGTACCGACGTATGTCTATCATGTCAGCGGTGAATATGCCATGTTAAAGGCTGCTGCACAAAACGGCTGGCTGGATGAGAAAGCCACCGTGCTCGAATCATTGCTTTCATTCAAACGTGCCGGTGCCAACGGCATTCTCACTTACTATGCCAAAACCGTGGCTGAGTGGTTGAACAGCTAACCTGCATATTGCACGAAGGCGGACCGTGAATTCTTATATCTATCAAATTTTCAATGAGCTACAGCTACAAAGCCTCTTATATCCTAGTCACACTTTTTCCTATTTGGTTTTATGAACAATATTTTGTCAGGAACAAAATATCGCGTCAGCCCCGAAGGGGTGAGTCTCATGGATGAGACGAACAATCTGGCAAAGCAGGTTGAACGATCCCCTTTGATCCATAGCTATGGCTATGCATCAGCAGGCGATCGTTCAACCTGCTTTGCCAGCTTGCCCATAAAATCAAAATCCTTCATGCAATATGCAGGCTAAGCCAGACACTATTGACCGCTATGCGGTTTTCGGCAACCCGATTGAGCATAGTAAATCTCCTTTCATTCATGCTCGCTTTGCCGAGCAGACCGGGCAGCAATTGATATACACAGCCGAACGGGTTGATGTCGGCGACTTCAATAATGCGGTAGCCCGCTTTGCTGAAAACAATGGCAAAGGTCTCAACATAACCGTGCCGTTTAAACAGGATGCCTGGAAGCTGGCAACACAGCGCAGTGAACGGGCTGAGCGTGCGGGCGCTGTGAATACCCTGGTTATTAATGGAACTGGTGATTATTTTGGCGACAATACTGACGGTGTCGGCCTGGTGCGGGACCTCGTCAGGAACCATAAGCTTGAACTCGAAGGCAAGCGCATTCTTATAGTCGGCGCCGGCGGTGCGGTGCGTGGTGTCATCGAGCCCTTGCTTGCCGGCAAGCCGGCATCATTAACCATTGCAAATCGAACCAGAGAAAAAGCGCTACAACTTGCTGAAGATTTCTCCGACCTTGGCAACATCAGGGGCTGCGGTCTGGATGAGTTCGGCACTGACAGTTATGACATCATCATTAATGGAACTTCAGCCAGCCTCAGTGGCGAGCTGCCTTCACTGCCGGCAACTCTGGTAAACGAAAATACTTTCTGTTATGACATGATGTACGCCAACGAGCCGACTGCATTCATGCGCTGGGCGCAACAACTGGGGGCAAAACGCGTTGTTGACGGAAAAGGCATGCTGGTCGAACAGGCTGCCGAGTCATTTCGTATCTGGCGAGGCTGTGAACCTGAAACAGCACCCGTAATTGAAGCCCTGGCCAAACTTTAACGGGTCATCCCCAAATACAAACACCCTGACCACACAGGGGGTATTTGTCCGCTAATGAACGCAAATACACGCAAATAAAAATTTTAATCTACAGAGGTTATGGTCCGCGACAAAAATTTCTGGAAAATTTTTGAACGCACAAAGTGCGGCCCGAAGGGTGAAGGCCAGGAGGCCCGGAATAAAAACGCAAGAACGCGAATAAAACAAAAACATAACTCAACGACTATGGACTGAAAGTCCATAGGTTGCTTTACAACGACTGAAAGTCGTTTCATAGCAAGATAAATACCATCCGTATACCTGTCATCCCGGTATGCTTTTGAGCCGGGATCTAGCGTCTTTAAGTACTGCAAAGTCACTGGATTCCCGACAAAACCACTCGGGAATGACGGTTCTTTTTTATCTTTATGCGTTTATTTGAAATCGACTTCAAATACAATGCTAAAGCCTTGCACTAAAGTGCATAGTTTTTACTAACGGGTTGGGACAATAAACAGTCAAGATGGTGTTTTTTCGCACTGTACCAAACGTTTCGTATTGATAAGCTTTTATTAACTTTTATAGAGCGGAACAGCAGATTGAACATGTTCCCAATCTTCTTTAGTTAGAGCGCTTTCAATCAGTGGATGCACCTTTTCTTCTTCAATATACATGTGCTGCCGTTGCCTGATAAGAAATGTTGACAGTTGTTTCTTTATGTCTTCCCGTGAAACGGCACCGCTTTCCAGCAATTTAACAGACTCTCGAATTTTCCGTGTTTCATTTTCCAGTTCTGCATGTTCTGCTATCAACTCCTGAATTAACTCGACTTCATCTACACGCTCAAGCAAAATCGAGAATATCTTGTCTTCTATTGGATGATGCACCTGCTCTGGATATTCCTGAATATATTCCAGAATACTCCGCATTAATGAGAAGTCGGGCGTACCGCCTCGACATAAATCCAGAAATTGCATCTCCAGCAAGTTCAGTGTCTTCAGAATATGGTCATGCTCAACTAGTAGTCTGGTAAGCATATTTTCTTTACCCTTGTAGTCATTCTTGTATACAGCCTATTGCTGTCGCCAGCAAAACCAGTCGCCACTGGAATTGTACTGGCATAACTGTAATCCAGTATCAGTGGATAGGCGCCTGGTTGTGCGTAGAATATATATTTCAGGTATCAGCAATACGCTGATAATAACGCAGCCTGTATAGTAGCCGTTTATGGTCTTCATCTTCCTCGAATCCAGAACGGTCATGCAATACATTATTGCTTACAAGACCCTGCCCTGATTGTAGCGTTGCGTGATATATATAGTGCGTATCCGAACCCAGAATTTCACTCAGCGTTTTCACTGCCGCTTGTGTAGCAGGGTCATCTTTCCATTCAATACTACGGGTACGCGCTGTAAAGCGCATGTGCAAATTACCATCCGGCAACACTGAGAATACCGGGCCCTTACAATCCGGCCGTATTTCCTTTCCATTCTGTATATTGGCAGGAATAGTCATCACATCATTTGCCATAAATGCCTTGATGTAGTCCGGATTTGTATCACGCAGATGGATATAGGCAATCTCATGATCCAGCAATGCATTCTCACCACCTTTTGCAGCGGGTGAAACGCAGTGAAGCAATAGCGCGCAGATCTGCAAATCAAGCGGGTTATAGTATCCATCCGTATGCCAGTGAATGGCTTTGTTTGTATAGGGAATGTAACCACTGCGCCATCGCCCTGTAACGACCTTTAATGAAGTGATGCCGTCATCAGCACCCATATTATCGTCCAGCTCAGTTAAACCAAACTGCTCACCGAGTTTCGCGGGAATTCTCTTTTCTGGATCCCGTCCGGTATTTCCCGCGTAAACAGCCATATTGGTTTTTGCCACCAGCGCATGAATAGCCTTGAACTCAGCACTGCTTAAGGCTGCAGGGTCATTAACTTCGACGATTAATTCTTCAACACTTGCAGGATAACTTTCAAGCTTGATTTCCCGCCATGCCTGATAGGCCTTCTCATTATCCATGTCAAATGGGCTGCCCATTTGATAGCGCTCAATGAACTGCGTAACCGTCTGTCCCGATGCAGTGCTCATCATACATAACCTCTCTGCTTATCATTATCTGCCCTTGCTCGCAGGACGTAGCATTTCCATAACAATTACCGCACTACTCTTTTATATCTGCAATAGACAAAATTTTGTATGGCCGCGTGCGGCGTTATGTGCGCTTCGGTGCTGGTCTCGACCAGTTCAAAGTTATCACCCAGAACAGCTGAGATTGTTTCTGGACTGTAGCGCACAACATCGAGGCCGCTGCACTTCTCTGGCCCATCCAGATCAAAGGTAGCAATGATCGCATGTGCACCGGGCTTTAAAGCCCTGGACATAATACGCACGTAACTGGAGCGATCAAGTTGATCAGCCAGAAAATGGAAGACAGCTCGATCATGCCACACGTCATATAGCTCATCCGGTGAGAATGTCGTTATATCCTGTTCAAGCCATGCAACCTTGTCAGCACGCGCTCCAAGCCGGGACTTCGCCTGCTCGATCGCACCATGCGCGATATCGAGCACTGTCAGATTTTGATAGCCTGCATCCAGCATACAATCGACCAGCGTGGAAGCACCACCTCCTATGTCAATAATACGTGCCGACACGTCAACACCTGTAGCTTTGATCATTTCAATCGAGTGCTGAGGATGTTGCTGATACCAGCTTACTTCTGTCGATCTCTTCCCTGAATAGACATGTTCCCAGTGCTCTTTTCTATTAAACGGCTTGTCTGTTGTCTGGCTTGTCATCACAGTGCAACGGTGTTTATGCTGCCGTGAAGAACAGGCCAGATAACGGCAACAGTGCGAATGGCTTTTTGATGTTTGTACATATCAATCCGTTTTTCCCGTTGAACCAGCATAGCCACGCCGAAGGTATTTACATATTGGGCAAGATTCGAGCTGTCGTGACCCGAATAACCAAAGACTGATCATTGTTCTGTAAATACAACAGGAAATAATTGATCTATATCAAAAAGTAGTACTTAATTCATTGAGTAGATATTCATCCGAAAATCAAGATGGATAAATCACCATTTTAGCCGCAAAACACGCGAACAGCGCAAATGCTTATTCCGTGTTGAAATAATATAATTTGCTGATTTTTGCGTCTTTTTCGTTGTTTGCGGCTAACGATTTATGAGAATTAGTTTTTTTGAATGATGTAATTTAGTTAAAATCAAATCACTCCTACTCCTTTTTATACATTTATCGTCCAATTTAAATGCCTCAAAGTCAAATCCGGGAAACAATATGCAAAAGCTAAAATATCAAGCACTGATTGGCCTCAGAGGTGTGGTCCATGCTGAAAACGAACGAGCTCGCTACTGGGCCAGCAAATTCGAATTACCAATGATCTTGATCGCGACATGGATCATCATAGAATGGTATGCATATGCACAAGGTGTTTTCCCACCATATTTACATGTAATAACGGACTGGCTGGTATGGAGCTTCTTCCTGTTAGAGACGGTGATACTGACAAGCCTTGTTGATAATAAATGGCGATATCTATCGAGCAATTGGCTAAATTTGTTCATCATCGTCGTCGCATTGCCGGTACTGTGGAACGGTAAAACCGAAATTGCTGCCCTGCGAACGTTACGCTTGTTTCTGGTGCTGCCCTTGCTGCTTGGTATATCGAAAACCGTGCGCAGCATATTGTCAAGAAATCAGCTTGGCGTCACCTTGCTGGTGTCGTTATTCATCATCGGGGGTTCAGGCATACTGATTGCAGGCATTGACCCCGCAATTGACAACATCTGGGACGGCTTCTGGTGGGCCTGGGTGACGGTTACTACTGTGGGTTATGGCGACATCGTTCCCTCGTCTGCAGCCGGTAAGATTTTCGGTGGACTGTTGATACTGTTCGGACTTGGTCTATTCTCACTGATTACCGCCAGTTTTTCTGCATTCCTGCTGGCAAAAGATGAAGAAGAGCTTATCAAAGATGAAAAGGAAGAGCTGGTACGACTTCGCAGAATCGAAGAGCGCATGGAAAAGCTTGAAAGATTACTCAAGCGCCTGGAATCATCGATATCGAAAGACCGCTAATTCAGACATATGAACTGTATTTTTTTCGCATTTATCCCTCCCCCAACGATGTCGACCATAACATAGTGAATAAACATGAATATAACTTTCGGCCCGGTACCATCGCGGCGGCTCGGCCGCAGCCTTGGAATAAATAATATACCCCCAAAATCATGCTCCTATTCCTGCCTGTACTGCCAGGTTGGCGCCACTCAAGGACAAAAAACCGAGCCTCAGACTTTCTATGCTCCGCAAGAGATTTTTCGGGAACTCAGCGAACATCTGGAAAAGGTAAACAGCGCCAATGAAACTGTGGATTATCTGACGTTCGTGCCTGATGGCGAGCCGACACTGGACATCAGTCTTGGTAAAACCATTGATTTATTGCGACCGTTAGGTATCCCGATAGCCGTAATTTCAAATGCTTCTCTGCTCTGGCATGAAGATGTCCGTGCAGCAATCGTGAAGGCGGACTGGGTCTCTCTGAAGGTCGACAGCACTATTGAGAAGATTTGGAGACAGATCAACCGCCCTCCTGATGCGCTGTATTTAGATGATGTCATGAACGGTATTCGCCATTTTGCCCTGGATTTCCAGGGCAAATTAGTAACCGAAACCATGTTGATCAAAGGGATCAACGATAATGATGAAAATATTACTGGCATTGCCAGCTTCATTCACGAGCTCGATGTGTTCACCAGCTACCTGGCCATCCCAACTCGCCCCACGGCAGAGCCTGGCATTCGCGCACCTGATGAGGCCACTCTGAACCGTTGCTATCAAATTATGGCTGCCACTGTGTCCAATGTAGAATATCTGACTGGTTATGAAGGCGATGCTTTTGCCTTTACAGGTGATGTGCGACAGGACTTGCTTAGCATAACTGCAGTACATCCCATGCGTGAATCTGCTGTTAGTGAATTATTGAGCCGTGCGAATGCTGACTGGTCGCTTGTGGATGAATTAATTACAGAGTGTATGCTCAAGAAAGTGGATTATCTTGGAGAACACTACATTATGAGATGGTTTACTACCAGGCAAGAAGACAATCAGGGTAATACATAAAATGCAGACAGAGAATCATCTAAAACAATGCTTGCTGAAAACAATAAGAACATTCATTGATATTTTACCCATCATTATCGGCATGCTACTGGCTACTAGTCTGGTCATAACGCTCTTTCCTGAAGAAATTTCCACCGGCTTATTTGGCAAGGGTGATATTCCGGATGCCATGCTAGGCGCCACGATCGGCAGCATCGCCGCAGGACATCCATTGGCCAGTTATCTGCTGGGCGGTGAACTGCTGAGCGGTGGAGTCAGCCTGATTGCGGTTACTGCCTTGCTGGTTACATGGGTAACTGTTGGCATTGTACAGCTTCCTGCAGAGGCCCTGATGCTGGGTACACGCTTTGCTGTTTACCGCAATATTATTAGTTTCGGCATCGCCATAATCATTGCTTTGTTGACTGTATATACTCTGCAGTTATTGGGAGCGGCCTGATGCCCCGGCAACAGATACACAGTGGAACGGGTGGCTGGCTGTTTCTTGCCGTTGTTCTAACTGGATATGGAATATCATTCCTTCTAAACCCGGAATCTACGACAGAAGCGTTCACTTTTTTTCGCCGTGTCATGCGACAGGTACTACCTGTATTAGGCCTGGTGTTTTTACTGCTGTTTTTTGCCAACCTCCTGCTTGCACCTGCAAAAGTCAATAAATATTTAGGAAGAGAGAGTGGTCTTAAGGGGTGGCTGGCATCGGTTGTCGCAGGGATCTTCTCCATGGGACCCGTCTATGCCTGGTATGCGGTCATGGCTGAACTGCAACAAAAAGGGATGAGAACTGCGCTTATTGCAACATTCCTGTACAGCCGCGCAGTCAAGCTTCCACTGTTGCCCCTGATGATTTACTACTTTGGATTAAGCTATACGTTAATATTGTGTTTGTACCTGGTTGTCTTCTCGGTTATTAGCGGTATTTTAATAGAAAGGCTTCTGCCTCAGAAGATATGACTGGTTAACACTGGCTTTATGGAGTTAGGTAAGGAATGTTATTGACCTGGATCATCGTGTTCAGTGTATTGGGAAGTGTTGGCGCAATTGCTGGCGCGGCATTGCTGCTTGTTTTTCATGATAGCACCAGAAAAACCCTGCTGCCTTGTCTGCTTAGTTACGCCACCGGAACACTTCTTGGAGCCGCTTTTCTGGGGATGATCCCTGAAGCTTTACAGCAAAACACTGCACTCGACATATCCGCAACGATACTTGCCGGGATCGTAATATTTTTCATCCTTGAGAAGATGGTCATCTGGCGTCACTGCCACACTGCGGAATGTGAGGTGCATGGAGCTGCAGGGCCATTAATTCTAATCGGAGATGCCTTCCACAATTTCGTCGATGGATTTGTGATTGCAGCAGCCTTTCTCACTTCCGTGCCATTAGGGATCGCAGCCTCATTGGCTGTTATCGCACATGAAATTCCACAAGAGGTAGGCGATTTTGCCATCCTGCTCGAAAATGGCTATTCAAAGAAACGCGCCTTAACTCTTAACTTGTTGTCATCACTATCTACATTACCTGGTGCAGTAATCGCATACTTTTTTCTCGGCGCAACCCGTGAGGCAGTGCCATTTATTCTTGCACTATCCGCTGCCAGTTTTATCTACATTGCAATTGCCGACCTGGTACCGAGCCTGCATCGCCAGGTCGGCTTAAAACCCGCTTTATATCAGCTGTTCCTTGTATTAGCCGGCATAGGAACCATCGCAATTTTCAGACTTGTACATTAAAGAAAGGTTAGATAATGAAAATAGCCATAGCAGTAACATCATCTGAGGAAGATGCTCGTGTTGACACGCACGGTGCACGAGCACCTTTTTACCTGATTCTGAATACAGACAGCGGATTATCCGAGATTCTGCCTAATCCTGTGTCGCAGACTGAACGAGGTGCTGGCCTACAAGCTGCAGCATT
>Ga0316192_10000644_pt1 | contig 25740 bp, 23 predicted proteins | sample MerIslwburrow_MG_FD_204931 | JGI IMG/M metagenome (GOLD analysis project Ga0316192, IMG submission 204931) | Coastal sediment microbial communities from Maine, United States - Merrow Island worm burrow | ecosystem: Environmental > Aquatic > Marine > Coastal > Sediment | place: USA: Maine...
CCGCTGTCGGAGCCTCGAGCTGATTGACTGAAGACGTGGCCGGTTCCCAACATTGTTCGGAATGATCTCCATGCAGGCAGTCAGACATCGACGACTATGGTCTGGCATCAACTAACCAGAGTTGCTACGTTTGGCCCAGCAGCACAGCAATGGTCGGGGGACCTGGTGCTGGAACGGTTAGACGGGGGAGCAGTTGGTGGGAAGTGCTAGCAATTATCAGGTGGGGAAGGGCGAGTGATCGAGTACATCATTCGACGTGTGCTTTCAGGTATTCTCGTTCTGTTTCTGTTGAGTACAGTTCTGTTCTTTGTCATGCGTCTGGTGCCGGGGGACGTCGTCCGGCTGCAGTTGGCCGACGCCGGATCGGTTACACCCGAACGTATGGCCGAAATCGAGAGTCAACTGGGCTTGGACAAACCGGCGTTGTCCCAATACGGAACCTGGCTCGGGGGTGTCGTGCGGGGCGATCTCGGCGAGTCGCTATGGGAGCGGCGTCCGGTGAGTGAGATGATCCGCCAGCGCTTCCCGGTCACGTTCGAGTTGGCCGCGTTGTCTATCTTCTTGGCGGTCGGTCTGGGTATCTTGGCCGGTGTTGGGTCAGCCATAAAACGGGCATCGGTGGCCGACAACTTTCTCCGGGTGGGCTCGGTGATCGGTCTCTCGATCCCGAACTTCTTCATGGCCTTGCTGATGATTACGTTCATGTCGCTGTGGTTCAATTGGGTGGCACCACTTGGGTTCCAGCGGCCCAACGAGAACTTGCTGGTCAATCTGCAGCAGATGGCCATGCCTGCGTTGGCCCTCGGGCTCGGTGTCGCCGCCGCCATCGCCCGGATGACCCGTTCCTCCATGTTGGAGGTGTTGGGGGCCGACTACATCCGCACGGTTCGGGCCAAGGGGGCAACCGAGCCGAGCATCAACTTCAAGCATGCCCTGCGGAACTCAATGGTCCCGATCATCACCCTGATCGGTCTCCAGTTCGGGGCCCTGTTGGGAGGAACCGTCATCCTTGAGAGCATCTTCAACCTGCCCGGAATCGGCAGCATGGTGTTCCGGGCGGTTGAGCAGCGTGACTACCCGGTGATCCAAGCCGCCGGTGTTCTCTACGGCGGGATCTTCGTGTTCGTGAACATCGTCGTCGACGTGACCTACGGCTGGATTGATCCCCGAATCAGGCGGAGTTGAGTGATGATCAGGGCCATGCCATGACCGCGGTCCAGGAGCCAACCGAGATCGAGCCGGACAAAGAGCCGCTGACGATCACGATGGAAGATATAGAGCAGACGGTCTGGGCCCGCTTTGTCACCAGCTTCAGGCATTTTGTGAAGAGCCAACCCCTTGGTGTGATCTCCGGGGCGGTGATCCTGCTGTTGCTGGTGGCGGCGATCCTCGCCCCTTTGTTGGCCACCCAGGATCCTTCCGAGATCGGCCGGACATCACAGCTCGACTCCCCCTCGTTCAGCCACTTCTTCGGAACCGATGAGTTGGGCCGCGACATCTACAGTCGGGTGCTCTACGGATCACAGATCTCGCTGATAGTGGCAACCTCGACGGTGGTCGTGTCGACCATTCTCGGTACCGCCTTGGGAGCGGTGTCCGGCTACTTCGAAGGCAAGGTCGACATGGTGCTGCAACGCCTTGTCGACGCGGTCATGTCCATCCCGGTACTGATACTGGCGCTGTTCATTGTCGCTCTGCTCGGTTCCAGTGTCACCAACGTCGTCATTGCCTTGGCCGTGATCTACACCCCGCGCTTCAGCCGCATTGCCCGGGGCGAGATGCTGCGGGTGAAGAACGCCGACTATGTGACGGCGGCGGAGGCCTTGGGGTCCAAGCCGTGGCTGGTGATCCGGCGGCACGGCATTCCCAACATTGTCGCCCCAATCATCATCCTGGCCAGCCTGACCTTCGGCCAGGCCATCGTCGCCGAGGCGGCTTTGAGTTTTCTGGGTGTCGGGGCGCCGATCACGGAGCCCTCGTGGGGTCAGATGCTGTCGCGGGGGCGGGAGTACACCCGGGTCGCGTGGTGGGTTGTGGTTTTCCCTGGCGTCGCGTTGAGCCTCGGGGTCCTGGCTTTCAACCTTCTGGGCGACGCGTTGCGGGATCACCTTGATCCAAAGCTTGTTCGTTAGGCCGGGGAACCGACGACAATGCAGTCCGACAATACGCGGGAGAACCGCACAAAGAACCCATAGGGGGTCAGCTATGCAAGATCCAGGCAGACGATGGGCCAAACTCTTGGCTCTACTCTCGGCGTTGTTACTGGTCGCGGCCGCCTGCGGCGGCAGTGACGAGGACGTTGCCGATGACACTGATGCCACCGTTGCGGCCGAGCAGGAGAAGGACGAGGAGTCCTTCGACGAGAAGGCCGAGGCTCAACAAGAAGGTGAGGACGAGGCAACGGCTCAGCAGAAGGAGTTGGTCGCCAGCGATGATCCGGTGAGGGGCGGTCATGTCGTCATCTCCGGCCCTTCCGACATCGGCAGCCTCGACCCGATCGGTTCTTCGTCGTTCAACACCCAGTACCGAATTGCCCACGTCTACCAACGTTTGTTTGGTTTCGAGACGGGCCCCGACATCGGCTACACGCAGGTCGTGCTGAAGCCGGAGTTGGCCACCGAGTGGGAAATCTCGGAGGACAACCTGACCTATACCTTCAAGCTCCGTGAGGGTGTGAAGTGGCACGACGTCGAGCCAGTGAACGGTCGCGACTTCAATTCCGGTGATGTCAAGGCCACGTTCGAGGCAATTTTGAGCGAGGGTCATCAGTCCAACCTGTTGGAACGGGTGGAATCGATCGACACCCCCGACGACCTGACGGTGGTGTTGAATCTGTCGGCGCCTTTCGCTCCGCTGTTGAACAATATGGCCAGCCACTTCATGTGGATCCTGCCGGTTGAAGCCTTCGAGGAAGGTTACGACCGGGCGGCGACGGTGATCGGCACCGGGCCGTTCATTCTCACCGAACGTGAGGTCGACGTCGCCACCAAGTACGAGGCGAATCCCAACTACTGGGACGTGGGATTCGACGGTGATCCTCTTCCCTACATCGACAGCTTCGAGCAGGTCGTCATCAACGACACCCAGCAGGTCATCGCGGCGTTCCAGGCCGGTGAGATCCACGTCATGACGAACGGCATCCCGGTGGAGCTGCTTGAGCAGTTGAAGGAGGACTTCCCCGAGGCGTTCTACGGCGAGTGGATCGATGCGGGGATGGGTCAGATCGGGGTCAACATGGACCGTGAGCCCTTCAACGACATTAAGGTCCGCCAGGCCATCAGCCTCGCCATCGACCGTGAGGGCATGGGCAAGGCCATCCGAGGTGGCGGCACCATCCCCACCAACGTGGCCCCGGCCCTGTCTGACTTTGCCCTGCCGGAGGCGGAGCGGAACGATCTGTTGCAGTACGACCCCGAGGCAGCAATAGCTTTGCTGGCTGAGGCAGGCTTCCCCGACGGCCTAGAGGCTTCCCTCATTGCCACCGACCGTTACGGGGCTCTCTACACCGCCCAGACGGAATGGGTGGTCGAGGACCTGAAAGCGGTAGGCATCAACGTCGAACTCGAACTGCTCGACTACGCAACTTACTTCGGTAGCCGCTGGCCGGACGTCGAGTACGACCTGCAATTTGGCCCTCAGACGCCGTTCCTCGAGGCGGATGAGTGGCTGCGGGGCCAGATGGGCACCGGGGCGGGACGTAACTGGTACAACATCAGTGATCCCGAACTCGACGCCCTGCTCACCGAGCAGCTGGGCATCGTCGATGCCGACGCCCGAGCGGAGAAGATCCAGGAGATTCAGCGCTACGCGCTGGAGAACGTGATGAACCCCATCCCGATCTGGACCTATCCGACCAGGTGGGCCTACTCGCCGGATTTTGCCAACTTCTTCCGACACGCTTCCTATGGCTTCAACGGGCTGGAGTCGACGTGGCTGGAGCCCACGTCGTAGCGTTACCGCCGGCATGGAGCCGGGACCGTCAGGTTCCGGCTCCAGGCCACAGTTCCGTCTCGGGGTTGAACTGACTCCAGGCGAACCAGAACGCTTGATGGGAAACCAGTTCGTTGCCGTCGGAATCGACGGCTCGCAGCCCGGAACCGTCGAGATGTAACGCCACACCGGCCAGGTCGATGGCTTCACCCTCTGTCAGGTGTTTCCGCACCTCGATGACGGGGAAGGCCACGGCTTGGCCGTCGGCGTTGACGACTCCGATCACCTCGGTCTGGGGGAACAATCGTGGATCGACCTCGCCGATGGGGAAGATCGGGCCGCCCCGATCGCGATCACCCAGGGGATCGCGGGGGTAGTCGCCGCCGTTGCCATCGCGCCCCGCCATCACCGTAGTCTCGGGATGGTCCGCTCTCCAGGCACCCCAGCGAGAGGTGACGGTGGTGATCTGTTCGAGCACGATCCCGGCTTGGCGCCAGGGACCGGTTCGGGCCTCACCGGTGAAAGTGTCGACCATCGAGCGTGAGGTCAGGTCGAACATGATCTTGTTCGACCGGTTCAACAGGCCACTGGTTCGGAGCACGGCGGGCTGGAACTCAGCCGACAGGTTGTCGAGCCGGTAGGCCTGTCCTGAGCCGCACAGGGTGCAGTAGGCCACGGCGATGCGCTCCCCGCCGATTGAGTCGTTGACGAGCTCGTGGGTCTCCATGATGTGGCGGGGATAGGCCCTGGCCTCTCCGCCAATCACTACGCCGATGACGATGTCGTCATCGGCGAGCCAGCCGATCGTCTCGCCAGATTCAGCAGGTGGGTCATCGAGGGCGGCGATGCACTGGCAGGTGTCGTCGGAGCCGAACGGCCTGCGGTCGGCCAGGACACCGCCGAAGGTGATCTGGCGCCAGTCGATGGCCGCTTCGGGGTCGTCGAAGAACGGCGCCCATGTGGCATCGACCGCCACCAACATCTGGCCCTTCCAGCGCTGATAGGACGGTGGGGCCGCCTGGTCCACCGAAAGCAGGTGGTTGTTCAGCGTCAGCCAGGCCGTACCCGGCTCCAGGTCGATGCCGCTCAGGGCCGAGCCCGCTTCAACCAGGGCGTCCAGCTCGGGCCCCCGGCCGACGAATCGCAGGCCATCGGCGATGACCCAGGCCAATCGGGGGTCGTCGAGACGACCCACCCGATTGATCACCTCCGGATCGATGCTGTTGACCGGATCGTAGATCCGCGCTGCCACCCGTTCCACGTAGGCATCGACGATCGCTTCCGCTCCGGGTGGTAGCGATTCAACCTCGATCGGCTCTCGATCCTCACGGGGGTTCGCACCATCGTCGTCAGCCTGGCCGGAACAGCTACTGGCCAGCATCAGCATCCCACTGACAACAAAGAGCGCGGCTATCTTCGCGATCGGACGAGGTCGCATGAGACAGCAAACCCCGAGTGCTGGTCCCGCCTTCCCCGAGCCCTCCGCCACTTCGCAGAATACGGCTTGAATGTGGCCGACGGCTACCGATGGATCCTTGCGGAAAGTCTCGACTGCTGCTGAACAGCGAGGAGTTGTGGACAAAGCGACGGTCAACGCCGATCGACTGGGAGTGACGGAGGCAAGCCTCCGGACCCGGCACGAGTTCGTGATGTTGGGGAACCGCGATCGCCAGGTCCTCGAGGAACTGATTCCCTGGATCGAGACCGTCTCGGAGGATCTGGCCCGCGAGTTCTATGACCATCAGTTCTCCTTCGAGCCGACGGCGCGTTTCTTCGCCGAGTTCGCCGCCAAATCTGGAGTGTCCAGCGCCTCGGTGCGGCCCCACTTGGAACGGAACCAGGCCCACTACATCGAGAGCCTGTTCCGTGGTGCCCGTTCGGGATGGGACGTTGCCTATTTCGAGGAACGTCTACACGTGGGCACGGTGCACGACAGGATCGACCTCCCACTGAAGTGGTACATCGGTTCCTACTGCCAATGGCGTCGCCTGCTCAGCCATGCCCTGGTTGAGCATTACACCGGCGAAGGCTCGGGGCCTGCCCGGTCGAAGGTTACGAGCCCGCGCCTGGGGTCGGCGGCTGCACTCAACAAGGTCATGGAGGTGATGGAGTCGGTGGAGAAGGTATTCAACCTCGACCTCCAAGCCATCGCCGACGCCTTCTTGATGTCAACGCTGGAATCGTTGGGGCTGAGTGTTTCATCGATTGAGGTGGCGTCAGGGCGGGACCGGACCGAGTACCTCGACATGATCAAGCGGGATATGGATCTGCTCGGCTCACAGGCCGAGACTATGGCCGGCGATGTCATGGACACCGAGATCCTCGACCAGGCAGTCCAGGGACCGATCGGTGAGGGCTTTGCCGCCGTCGCCCGCAAGGTACGCACCGTTGCCGCCTCGGTCGCCGCCGTCAACGCCAACATCGGCTCGGTGGCCTACTACGCCATGCCGCTCAGCAGTTGACCGTTACCTCGAGGGAGATCGCGGGGCGGACGGAGGTGGTGGTGGCGTTGTCATCCGAAGCGGCTGCGGTGGCCGATCACGCAACGGTGGCCGTCACCCGTTTGAGTCGCAGCAGCGACCAGATCGATGAGGTCGTCGGTGCCATTGCCGTCGTGGCAGGCAAGACCAATCTGTTGGCCCTGAACGCCAGGATCGAGGCGGCGCGGGCAGGAGAGGCAGGACAGAGCTTCTCGGTGGTGGCCAACGAGGTCAAGAACCTGGCGGGCCAGACCTCAACGGCGACCGTCGACATCGAGAGTCAGATCCAGCAGATACGGGACGAGATCGTCAATGCCGTCGGGGCCATCGACTCCATCGTCGATCGGGTCAAGTCGGTCAACGACCTGCAGACCGTCATGTCCACCGCCATCGAGTCACAGTCGGTAGCCATTCGGGAGCTCGGCGACAATCTGGCCGCTGCTTCACGGGCCGTGGTCGAGATCCATCAGCAGGTACGGCTGTCGCCTGACCCCGAGGCGCTTCTCAGCCTGAGCAGCGAAGCTCCTCGCTCGGCGCCCAGGGCGACGGCGACCCCAATGGTGTAGGCCACCAGGTCACCCCAGGTGAAGGTGCTGCCGAGCACCACGTCGATCAGCCGCGAACGCTGAATGCCAAGGCGATCGATCAGGTCAAGGGCCTGGATCGCCTCGATGGCAAAGGCCAATGCCAGGACTGCGGCCGCAGCCGGTGGCGGCGAGCAGGGTGCCACCGCCCGGAGCAGGGCGTAGAGGAAGATCACGACTACCACGTCGCCGACGGTGTTGCGTACGAATCCGCCATCCACCAGACCTTCGATGGCCACGAGCACACCGAACAGTACGAGCGCGACCAGCAGATGGATAGGCCGTCGAACCAACCCAGCCACCCGGTGATGGCCGCTCAGGAGGCAAACACCTCCGGTTGGCGCCCAGCCCAGGGCATAGCCACTTCCAGCTTGGCGGCCAGGCGAAGCAGTAGGTCCTCGGCGCCCATGGACGCCACCAACTGGATACCGACCGGAAGGCCTTCCTCACTCTGGTGGAGAGGCAGGGAGATCGCCGGGTGGCCGGTGACGTTGAACGGCAGGGTGAACAGCCCGATCCGGGCGTAGGTCTGCGAGATCTTCCACGGCTTGTCCTCGGGCGGGTTCATCTCCTCAGTGGTGAGCGGTGGGCAGCCTGCGGTTGGGGTGATCAGCAGGTCGTAGGGCGCAAGCCACTCCACCACCGAGCGCGACCAGGCCTGTTGGCTGTCCTGGGCCGCTGACCAATCGGTTGCAGGTAACGACTTGCCCCGCTCGGCCGCGGTCCAGTTGTAGGGCTCGACCTCATCGGCGGTGAGGGAACGCCCCGCCATCTCACCAAGGTGCTGCACCCGCCGGGCCAGACCCGCCATCCACAACTGGCCGTTGACCGTGCTGTCCCCGCCGAGCAGGACCTCGTCGCCGACCGCTTCGACGTGGTGCCCCATTGACTCCAACACCGTTGCCGTCGCCCGCACGCCCTCGACACAGGCCTGGTCCACCCGATGGCGACCGCCGGTGGTGATGATGGCCACCCGCAGCGGAGCAACGTCGCGACCGAGCTCATCGGCGTAGCGCGAGGTCGGCGGAGTGGCGTGGTACAAATCGGCCGCCGTGACCCCGTTGACGGCGTCGAGCAGGCGCGCGGTGTCACGCACGGTGCGGGTCACCACCAACTCCGACAGTAGCCGTGAGGTGGTGTCGGGGCTTGGCACCCGACCTCGGGTCGTTTTCAACCCAACGAGCCCGCACCAGGCGGCGGGAAGGCGGGTCGAGCCTCCACCATCGTTGGCGTGGGCGATCGAGACCATGCCTGCGGCCACCGCCGCCGCCGAACCGCCACTGGACCCGGCGGGGGAGCGGGTGAGGTCCCAAGGGTTGTTTGTCGGGCCACAACTCAGGGGCTGGGTCGATGGTGAGCTGCCCAACTCGGGCAGGTTGGTCTTGCCCAGGGTGATGAGGCCCGCTTGGCGCAGGCGGGCCCCGAGCACGGTGTCGCCTGCGCTCTGGTGGTTGATGGCCTTGAGTACCCTATTGCCTGCCCAGTAGGGGAGTCCGGCCTGGGTCGAGCCGATGTCCTTGAGCAGGAACGGCACCCCGGCAAAGGGGGCCGAGCCCGGCTCGGTGGCGGCGGCCGCTGCTCGGGCCCGCTCGTAGTCGGTGTGGATGACGGCGTTGATCGTCGGGTTGAGGGCCTCGATGCGATCGATTGCGGCATCGACCATCTCACCCGCCGACACGTCTCCGTTAGCCACCAGTTCGGCCTGGGCGGTTGCGTCGAGGGAAGCAAGTTCGTCGCTCATGGTTTGGACCTTAGAACGGGGGCGGGCCGAGGGCACGCCAACGCACCGACAGGCCTCGGGCAATCAGCGGCCGGGCAGTGGATCGATCTCGTTGAGGTAGCGGTAACCGACGGCCAGCATCTGCATGCGGTGACGGGGTCCTGGTGCCTCGAGGTCGCCACTGTCATAGGCAGGGTCGCCCTGATAGACCGAGAACGTGTCCTCACCGTGGCGAGCCAGCCGGGGTAGGAAGATGTCATTGGTTCTGGTGGCCAGGTCCGTCAACACCTGTTCCACCCGGTCATGGGCGCGAATGCGGAGCAGGCTGACATAGGTCGGTCCGGCCAGCATGATCTCCCCGGCCTCGCAACCACTGATGGCGGCGTCGATGGTGTGCCACTCGAAGGCCCGGATCTCGCCATCGTCGATCACCACCTCGCCGCTGGGGGCGGCGGCGGCGAAGAACCAGGTGGCGAAGCGACGGTTGCGTCCCAGCGGGGTCGTCCAATGCGACAGCGGAACCAGGACCTCCGGATCGAGACGCAGCCCGGCTTCCTCGTGGGATTCGCGCGCCGCGGCCAGACGGGCGGCCGCCAGGCCCCCCGGTGGGGTCGCGTCGTCGTCGGCGGCGTCGAGTTCGTGTTGATCGACCCGACCTCCGGGGAAGACCCAGGAGCCGCCATGGAATGCCAGGTTGGTATCGCGCCGCAGCACCAGCACTTCCAGCCCCTGGACGCTGTCGCGCAGGGGGATGACGGTGGCGGCGGGGCGGATGGGAACGGTTTCAGGGTCGACGGCGTCGGTGTTCACCGGATCCACAGTACGAACTCCCGCCCCGGGGCGACAGTCGAAGGCTGACCGCAACCGGGGCCACGACGCCGACAATCTCAACACCAGGCTGATGACAGCGCTGTCGCTCGTCGTGATCGCGAATCGCAGTGGTCTGGCACTGGTCCCGGTCCGGGACCGCGATCTCAACATCTGAGGTACGCACATCTCAACGCCGGCCCGCCGACACGACGTCGTCGACCGCGCACCATGGAGACATGGAAACACTTATCGAGCAGAACGTCGTTTCGGGGATCGAACCCTCCGGAAAGTTCCCCGACCATGGCGGATTCGGTTCCGACGCCGTTGTGGTCGAGGGCCTCACCAAGCGCTACGGCGACCGGACGGCCGTGGACCGCCTGTCGTTCACGGTCCCGACCGGATCGGTCGCCGGACTGATCGGACCGAACGGTGCCGGGAAGACCACGCTGATGGCGATGCTGCTCGGCCTCGTCCGTCGCTCGGAGGGATCGGGCACGGTGCTCGGCCGGTCCATCGATCGGCCGCACAGCTACCTCGCCCGTGTCGGCGCCTCGATAGAGGGCCCCGCTTTTCACCGCCCCGTTTCGGGTATCGACAATCTGCGTGCGCTCGCCGTGCTCGGCGGCTGCGACCAGGCCGAGATCCCTGCGTTGATTGAGCGTGTCGGCCTCACCGACCGTGGCGAGGATCGTAACGCCTCGTACTCGATGGGCATGAAACAGCGTCTCGCCATCGCCGCGTCGTTGCTGGGTGACCCCGAGCTCGTGATTCTCGACGAGCCGCCAAACGGGCTCGACGCACTCGGCATGCAGGACATCCGCCGCCTCATCAGCGAGGTCGCCGCTGGTGGCCACACAGTCATCGTGTCATCGCATCTGCTCAGCGAACTCGAGCAGGTCTGCGACTGGCTGATCGTCATCGACGACGGTGGACTCGCTTACCTCGGCCGAGATCAACCGCCGGGCCCACACCGCCGGGATCGCACTATCGGAGCTGCATCACGAGCGTGCCGACCTACAAGCCCGCTACCTCAAGCTTGTTTCGACCGCAGAGTTGCCTACCCCGGCCGGCACCGAGCGGGGAGGGCACTCCTGATGACTGCCGCCTTTCGCTCCGAGCTTCTGCTCCTCAACCGCCTCCGGATCTGGGCCGTCGCCGGCCTCGTCACCGTCGCCTTCACTGCGGCCACAACGGCCCTACTGATCACCACCGCTGAACCAGCGGCCCAGGTCCACCATCCCAACTGCTGGACGCTGATTGGCGGCAAGATGGCGTCGTTGATGGTCGTGACCGCGACGCTGGTCCTCGTCGGCCTCGCAACTGGGGCCGCCACCTCGGCGATCGTTGCTCCCGGACAAGACATCGATACCACTGGTTGGTTCGGCCCTGCGGCTTTCGAGAACGCCGTGATCGGCTTCGCTCGGACGATCGGTTGGGCGTTCGCATGGGCACTGATCGCAACAACGCTCGCCGTGCTGGTGCGGTCGGTGCCGATCGCACTCGGGATCGGCGTGCTGTGGTTCGGCCCGATCGAGAACGTCATCGGCAACGAACAGGAACTCGCCCTCCGGTGGTTCCCCGGCCTGCTACTCCAACAAGTGGTGTCCGCGTCCCCCAACTCGGGAGGGGCCGTGTCGACCGGGGCAGCGGTGACCACGCTCGCCGCCTACGCGCTTGCAATGGCCGTCATCGTCGTCATCGTCGTCATCGTCGTCTTCAGGCGCCTCGACGTCACATCGTGAGACCAAGCGGAGAAGGCAGCCCCCAAACGCAACGGGGTAGATTGCTGCCATGTTTGAACTGACAGACAAGATTGCCGTTGTCACCGGAGCCAGCCGCGGTATCGGCGAGGCCAGTGCCCGGGCCCTCGACCAGGCCGGAGCGCGTGTGGTGCTCACCGGCCGCACCCTTGCCGATCTCGAGCGGGTGGCGGCCGAATTGATCAATGATCCCATTGTCATACCGGCCGATCTGGCCGCCCCCCGTTCGGGGACAGCACTGGCCGAGACCATCCTGGAGCAGGTTGGTGGGGTCGACATCCTCGTCAACAATGCGGGCATCCCCATGCGCCGCACCCCCGAGCAGTTGACCGAGGACGACGTCGATTTGGTGTTCTCCATCAACGTCCGCTCGCTGCTGATGCTGAGCCTGGGATTGGGGGAATCGATGATCGCCCGCGGTGGCGGTTCGATCATCAACGTCTCCTCGATCGCCGGGCTGCGCGGACCGATGGGCCGGGTGGCCTACGCAGGCACCAAGGGAGCCGTCGACGCCATGACCAGGGCCCTGGCCGCCGATTGGGGACCAAAGGGGGTGCGGGTCAACTCGATTGCCCCCGGCCTCATCGCCACCGCCATCTGGGAAGAGGCGAGGGCCAACGTGCCAGGGCTCGTGGAGGACATGGCGGGCCAGATCGCCCTCAAGCGTTGGGGTGGCAGCGACGACATCGCCGATGTCGTGCTGTTCTTCGCCTCAGAGGCATCCCGTTACGTGACGGGGGAGACGATCGCCGTCGACGGTGGCATGGCGTCCGTTTCGGCCTCGGCGGCACCGGCCAAATTGCCCGAGCTCGAAGACTGAATTCCAGTCGCGGGCCGCGATGCGATAGTTTCGCCGATGTGCCCCACAAGTACCTCAACGTCGGCGGCGTGGCCACGCTCGTCCACCACCGTGGACCAACCACCCTGCCCGGCTCCCCGCCCCAAACCGACACCGGTGCGACCATCGTGTGCTGCCATGACGCAGGCACCGACGGCAACCAGTTCGCCGATCTGATGGATCAGCTCGACGCCGAGCACAGCCCCGTCGCCTATGACCAGCCCGGTCATGGACGTTCGGCCGGTCTTGACTCGCTCGGCTCGCTCCCGGCCATGACCGGACATCTTCGGGCCCTGGCCGAGCAGTGGTCACTGCCCGGGCCGGTGCTGGTCGGTGAGGGTCTCGGAGCGGCGGTTGCCCTTCAGGCCGCGGTCGAGCATCCCCAATGGCCCCAGGCGTTGGTGTTGGTCGGCGGAGCGGCCGCTGAGTACCAACTCAACGACGAGATCACCAAACTGGCCGCCATCACCTCCGGCAAGGCCCGCCGGGAGTTCGACCGCAGCGGTTATGCCCCCGATACCGACCGCTCGGTGTATCAGAAGGCGTTCGCCACCTGGGTCAAGACCGATCCTCGCACCACCCTCGGCGATCGCTCGGCCCAGGCCGAATGGCAGCTGGGTGATGCTCCCGCACTACCGATACTGGTGGTGATCGGCGAATTCGAGGAAGACGCCTCGCAGGCGGCGGCCAAGGCTCTGGCCGAGCGGCTGCCGAACGCCTCGGTCGAGGTGCTGGCCGGGGCCGGACGGCGAGGGGTGCTCGAACAGCCGGAACGGCTCGCCTCCCTGATCGCAGGCTTCATCGCCGGGTCCTCCAACTCAAGTGGCGCAACGGGTTCAAATGATGGAGGTCGGTCATGACCATCAGTGGAAAGATCGCCATCGCCGGCGTGCACGAGCACCCGACCCGGTTCGCGCCGGACAAGACCGAGTTCCAGATCATGGCCGAGAGTGCCAAAGGCGCCTTGGACGAGGCCGGGCTGGAACTGTCCGACGTCGACGGTCTCTTCGGGGCTTCGATGACAATGGGCATGATGGGCATCGTCGACCTCGCCGAGTACCTCAACCTCAAGCCGAACTACCTCGATGGCACCAATATCGGTGGCTCGTCGTTCGTGGCCCATGTCACCCACGCCGCGGCGGCCATCAACGCCGGCCTGTGTGATGTAGGCCTGGTGCTCTACGGCAGCACGGCGGCATCCAACGCCATGGCCATCGGCACCGGCGGGCGGGGCGGCTCCAGCCCCAACGAGTCTTTTGTCACCCCCTATGGCATGACCACCGTTGGTAGCTACGCCATGTACGCCCAACTCCACATGGACCGCTACGGCACCACGGCTGAACAGTTGGCCGAGATCGCCGTTGCCATGCGCTACCACGCCTCGCTCAACCCAAACGCCAAGATGCGATCACCCATCACGGTCGATGACGTGCTGTCGAGCCGGGTCATTTCCACCCCGTTGCATCTGCTCGACTGCTGCATTATCAGCGACGGCGGGGGCGCCGTTGTCGTCACCTCGGCCGAACGGGCCAAGGACCTGGCCAAGAAGCCGGTGCTGCTGCTCGGGGCCGGCGAAGCCGTCACCCACCAGGAGATCGGCCAATCCGATCTGTTGACGATCGCGGCCAAACAGTCGGGGGAGCATGCGTTCGCCATGGCCGGTGTCACCCACGCCGACATCGACCTGGCCATGGTCTATGACTCGTTCACCATCACCGTGCTGGCCACCCTGGAGAACCTCGGCTTCTGCAAACCGGGTGAGGGTGGCGATTTTGTGACCGGCGGGCGGATCCAACTCGGAGGCGAGTTACCCGTCAACCCCGACGGGGGCGGGCTGTCGTCGAACCATCCCGGTATGCGGGGCATCTTCCTCGTCATCGAGGCGGTCAAGCAGTTGCGGGGCGAGAGCGAGGGTCGCCAAGTCAAGGACCCATCACTGGCCGTCGTCCACGGCACCGGTGGCACCATTGGCGACAAGCATTCGGGTGCCACCCTTATCCTGGGAGTCGAATGATGGCTGAGATCAAGCATCCGCAACCGACCGCTTCGTGGGAGACCAGGGGCTACTGGGAGGGCGCAGGCCGCGACGAACTTGTGCTGCAGCGCTGCCGCTCGTGTGGCACCATGCAGCACAAGCCCCGGGGGATCTGCGTCACCTGCCTCGATCATGATCTGGAGCATTTTGTGGCCAGCGGCCGGGGCACGGTCTACACCTTCACCGTGACCAACCAGAACCAGGCCCGCGGCTTTGCCGATGCCTGCCCCTACATCATGGCCTACATCGACCTGGAAGAGGGTCCGCGGCTGTTGACGAACATCGTCGATTGTGACCCCGACACGGTGTCGATCGGGATGAACGTGACCGCTCGTTTCGTCCACGACGAGCGCGACGACGGTGAGGCGTTTGCCGTTCCTGTCTTCGCCCCGGCGTGAGCGATTCATGATCCTCGATCTCCATACCCATTCGATACGCTCCGACGACGGCAGAGCCAAGGTGGGGAATTACTGCCAATGGATCCGCAAGAAGCAGATTCCGCTCGACGGGTTTGTGCTCACCGAGCACCGCCAGTGGGACGACAGCTCTGACTACCGCCATCTGGAGGATGAGTACGGGTTGGTCATTCTCAAGGCCAGTGAGGTCGAGACCGACTACGGCCACGTGCTGGTGTTCGGGGTCAACGACGATCTGGTCAACAGCTTCGATTTTGCCAAGATCGACAACCCTCTACCCGAGGTGCTGGAGGCCGCCGAGCGCTGTGGGGCCTTCGCCGCTCCCTGCCACCCCGGTCGCAAGAACGTTGGCCTGTTCGCCCACTATGACGTCAAGGGTCCGGTGGAAGGTGTGCACACCGTTGAAGTGCTCAACGGGGGCAGTATCCCCGGGGAGGACGAGCTGTCGGTGGAGCGGGCGGCGGAACATGGCTACCGCAGCTTTGGCGGCAGCGACAGCCATATCGTGAGCCGGATCGGCTTCTGCGCCACCGAGTTCGAGGACAACATCGGCGATATCGACGATCTCGTTGCCGCGTTGCAGGGCGGCCGCTTCGCCGCCGTCAATCTGCGGGAGCCGGTATGACGGCAACCGCCACAACAGTCGCCCCAAGGGAGGCCCACCGTGACCAAGCCTGATCTGGACGCCATCAAGGCCGAATGGATCGGCACCGAGTTCGACCACGCCAACTTCACCATCAAGGTGGAGGACATGGTCAACTGGGCCGAGGCCTGTGGCGAGACCGACCCCCGGTTCACCGACCCGGAACACGACGACTTCCAGGCCCATCCTGGATTCACCACCCATCTTGTCACCCGTCGGGTCCTGCCTGAGGAGTTCCCCAAGATCCAGGGACGGGGCATCGATGGTGGTAAGTCGGTCGAAGTCCTCGCCCCGGTCCGCGTCGGCGACGAGCTGCGGGCCTCGGCCACCATCGCCGATATCTACGACAAGACCGGCCGTTCGGGAACGATGGTGTTCATCGTGCAGCGGATGAGCTTCGTGAACCAGAACGACGAGCCGGTATCGACCGTTGACTGGAAGATGATCCGCAACGTTGTTGACCAGGCGTGACAGGAGAACGGCCAACCATGCGTTATGAAGACGTCGATCTGGGTGATGAGCTCCCCTCGGAGCACCCCGACATCTCGATGGAGAAGATCCTCATCTTCACCGAGGCGGCCAAGATGAAGTTCCCTCGCTTCATCGATCACGAATTCGCCCGGGCCGAAGGACTCCCAGGTGCTCTGGTCCCCGGGATCATGAGTCAGGGACTGCTGGCGGCCATGATCCATCGCTGGGCCCCCGGCTGCCGTATCCGCAGCCTCGACACAGTCTTTCGTGCTCCCCTCGTGGTTGGAACGACCCCGACCGTCACCGGTGCGGTGACTGACACCGACGATGAGGCTCGCACGGCTGAGATCGACCTGATCGTAACCAGTGAAGAGGGACGCACCAGCGTCCTGGGGACCGCCCTGGTCGCCTTCGACTGACCGTCCCGGGAACGGCTCGCCATACCATCGCAGCCGCGCGTCCGCCCGGTGACGAAACAAGGTTGATCTGGTGCGTTGGTGCAGCTGCGTGGCGTGTTTACGTCGCTCTGGGGCCATTACGTCGATCAAGCGTGCTTCTTTTTACCCCCTTTGCGGTGTTATCTGAAGTAGGCCTGGCGGCGAAATGACACAACGACGGCGTGGCCCTGGTGAATGGTCAGATACTTTCCTGCGTCCGCTGTCCGAGGCGAAGGATGATGTGGATGTTGACCAGGGGTTCGCGGATGAAGCGGCGACTTACTGCAGTCGGCGTGTGCTTCGTGTTTACCCTGCTGACCGCGGCCTGCTCCTCTGACGGAGCCGATGATGATGCACTGACCGTCGCCGGTGATACAGCCGGCAGCCTGCTGACAGGATCCGGTGAGGATCTGGCCACCAGTTCCTTGGCTGCGTCGTCGGCTGGTGAGGTCACCTCCTCCCAACTGCCGGCGGGTGAGGCGCTGTCCGCTCCAGCCTCCGACGGTGCCGAAGGCAGTGACGAGGCCCAGGCCGTCCCCGTCGATGGGGAGAACGGCGTCGCCCCTGCCGCCGGTGGCACGGTTGGTCTGCCGACACCTTCCTCTTCGGCTCTTCCGGGCGCCGCAGGCATTCCCGCTCCGGGTGCTGGAGGCACTCCGACTCCGGGCGCTGGAGCCGCTCCCGCTCCGGGAGCTGTGCCTGCTCCTGATGCTTCCGGCGGCGGTGGTGATTCAGGCGGCGGTGGCACACCAAGCCCCGCTGGGCCTGATCGTCTGGATCTGACACCGGGTGAGCCGAGGCCGGTGACGCCGATCTCGGCTGACCGTTGACGGGCTGATGGCCACCGTTCAGTCGCAGAACATCACCAATGTCCGTGACTTGTTGAGCGCCCTCCCCAGCAAGATCTATCCCGAGTTCGGCCTTGACGCCGCCAACGATTTCGCCCTTGCTCACAGAATCAGCGAAGTGCCTGCGAACCCCGGGATGGGCTGGAGCGTAGGAAACGCCGGCCTTGACTCGGCAACAAGCTTCAGGCTCCTTGACGTTCTGTCCCAATCCGATGCCGGGCTGGCCAGGATCCTCGCCACCGAATCCCGCTTCGAGTTGTGGAGTAGGGCTTGGTATCAGCTGCGAGGTGACGCCAGAATCGATTTTGTCTATCGCACCAACAACTCGGCCCAACAGGACTTCCGCCCCTACATGCTCAAGTTCGACAATCAGCTTTGCCCCTACCTGAAGACCAAGGCCACGTAGCGAGGTTGGCCAGGTCTGCCGTGGCGGGCATTGCCTGCCGGCGGCCGGTTGTCCTTGCCGCCGGTGAGGAGGTGGGCGTAGGTTCTGCCTATGACCAATCTTGCCTCCTCACCAGCGGGCCCCGTCCCGTCAACCGCTGCATCGCTGTCGGTTGACGATCCGGCCAAGGTGTGGCACAAGACGGCGTGTGTGCTGTGCTCCTCCAATTGTGGGCTGGAGGTTCGCCTCGACGGTCGGCAGATCACCAGGGTCAAGGGAAACAAGGCCCACGTGGGCTCCAAGGGGTATACCTGCGAGAAGGCGCTGCGCATCAACCACTACCAGAACGCCGCCGGTCGCCTTACCACCCCGCTGCGTCGTCGCCCCGACGGAGGTTACGACGAGATCGACTGGGACACCGCCATCAGCGAGGTGGCGGCCCGGATGCAGGCCATCGGCGGCGACAAGATCATGTACTACGGGGGTGGGGGACAGGGCAACCATCTCGGCGGGGCCTACGGTGCCGCCACCCGACGGGCCTTCGGCATCACCAGGAGATCGAACGCTCTGGCCCAGGAGAAAACGGGCGAAGCCTGGGTCGACGGCCGAATGTTCGGAGCCCACACCTCGCCTGATTTCCATCACAGCGAGGTGGCGATCTTCCTCGGCAAGAACCCCTGGCACTCCCACGGCTTCCCCGAGGCCCGACGCACCCTCAAGGCCCTAGCGAGCGATCCCGACCGCTCGCTCATCGTCATCGACCCCCGCCGAACCGAGACCGCCGAGTTGGCCGACCACTTCCTCCAGGTGGTGCCGGGAACCGACGCCTTCGCCATCGCCGCCATCGCCGCCATGATGGCGGGCGACCATCTTGTTGCCGAGGACTGGCTGGCTGCCAACACCGTCGGCGCCGAATCCGTGCTGGCCGCCCTGGCCGAGGTCCCCGTTGCCGACTACGCCCAGCGTTGCGGGATTCCGGAGTCCCAGTTGCGGGCGGTGGCCGAGCGTCTGGCCACGGCGTCAAGTGTCGCCGTGCTCGAAGACCTGGGGATCGAGATGGCCCCCAACTCGACGCTGGTCTCCTATCTGCAGAAGCTGTTGTGGGTGCTGACCGGGAACTTCGCCACGCCGGGAGGCGTCAACACCCACAGTGCGCTGGTGCCGTTGCACAACTACGCCACCGCAGGTTCTGAGCCCCGCGATCCAGTCACCAACAGTCAGATCATCTCCGGCTTGCTGGCCTGCAACGAGATCGCCGGGGGGGTACTGAGCGACCATCCCGAGCGGGTGCGGGCCCTGTTCATCGAGAGCGCCAACCCGGTGCACTCACTCGCCGACTCGGCCGAGTTCCGTCGGGCGATGCGGGCCCTTGAATTTTCCGTTGTCATCGATGTGGCCATGACCGAGACGGCCCGCGAGGCCGACTACGTGCTGCCTGCCTCGTCGCAGTACGAGAAGGTCGAGACCACCTTCTTCGCCCTCGAATTCCCCGACAACGTCAGCTATGTCCGGGGGCCGCTGCTCGAACCGCTTGGCGACTCACTCGCCGAACCGGAGATCCACACCCGATTGATCCGCCAGGCCGGGATCTACGACGACGACGATCTGGCCCCGCTGCGGGCGGCGGCCGATCAGGGTCGCAGGGCCTTCGCGGCGGCCATGAGCGAGGCTTCGGCGGCCAAGCTGGAGCTGGCAGGCGTTGGTGCCGCCGTGTTGTACGAGACGCTCGGCCCCACCCTGCCCGAGGGCATGGCCGGGGCGGCTCCGTTGTGGTTCAGCGCCCAGCAGTGCGCCCTGCGCTACGGCGGCGCCGTGCGGGCCGCAGGCATCGAGGGGGACGATGCCAACCTGGGCGATGCCCTGTTCGACGCCATGCTGGCTGGTGAGGACGGGCTGCTGTTCACCCGCCACGATTACGACCAGGCCTGGGACCTGTTGAGGACGTCCGATCAGAAGATCCACCTCGAGATACCGGAACTGCTCGACGAGTTGCGGCAGCTGCCTTCACAGCCGACGACCTACGCCAGCGACGAGTTTCCCTTCGTTCTGGCCGCGGGGGAGCGCAGGGCCTTCACCGCCAACACCATCGTGCGGGATCCAGCCTGGCGGAAGACCGATGCCGAAGGGGCGCTGCGGATGAATCCGCTCGATGCGGAGGAACTCGGCGTCGACCGCGGGTCCCGGGTCCGGGTGGTGACCAGGGCCGGAGCGGCCGAGGCCGTCGTCGAAACCACCGACACCCTGCAACGACGGCACATCACGCTGCCAAACGGTATGGGCCTCGACTACCCCGGCGATGACAACGAAGCCAAGTCGACCGGGGTCTCGCCGAACGAGTTGACCTGGTCGGACTGGCGGGATGCCATCGCCGGTACGCCCTGGCACAAGCACGTCCCGGCCCGAGTGGAACCGATCCCGGCTTGACCGACACCAGCACCCAGCTGCGACGGCACCCACCCGGGCTTCGCCTGCTCTCGTCCCGCCTGCACTACGGCTGGTGGATCTCCATTGCCGTGGCCGCCGTCATGTTCGCAACCGTCGGGGTTGGCTACTACGGCCTGGCGGTGTTCCTGCGTCCCCTGCAGGAGGAGAACGGCTGGTCCAACAGCGCGGTCTCAGGAGCGACCGGGTTGTACTTCTCGGTGACCGGCCTCGTCGGTTTCCTCATCGGCCCCCGCATCGATCGTAAGGGCCCCATCAAGCCCATGCTCATCGGGGTGACGCTCGTTGGCGTGGCCGCCATGTTGTTGAGTCTCGTCGATCAGTTGTGGCAGCTCTACGCCGTCTACATCCTCCAGGCCATCGCCTTCGGCCTGGCCGGGCCGGTTGCGGTCAACTCGATCATGGCCCGATGGTTCATCACCAAACGGGCCAAGGCCATGAGTGTCAGTTCGACCGGGGTTTCCCTCGGCGGGGTGATCCTGAGCCCGCTCGGAACGTGGCTGATCGGCGAGGGAGGGGTGGCCCTGGCCGCCATCGTCATGGGCATTGTGGTGCTGGTCATCGGCCTGCCCATCGTGGCTCTGATTCTGGTGTGGGACCCAGCCCATGTCGGGCTCGAATGTGACGCCGGTGCCCCCGACACCTCGTTCGACAACAGCCTCCTGGGCGACAACGTGCAGCGCCGGGTCTGGAGTCGGGGGGAAGCCGCCCGGACCATGGCGTTCTGGTCGATCCTGGTTGCCTTTCTGTTGGCCCTGTTGGCCCAGACAGGTCTGCTCCTGCACCAGATCGCCTTCCTGACCGATCGCCTGGGATCGGCCAACCGGGCCGCCCTGGCCTTGAGTACGACGGCCATGGGGAGCATCCTGGCTCGTTTCGCCGTTGGCCAGGTGGCTGATCGTGTCGACAAACGGTGGATGACCTCGGGACTGTTCATGCTCCAGGCGGCCGCCGTGTTCGCCCTGTTGGCCACCGACAGCGTGGTCGCCACCTACGCCCTGGTCATGGTCATCGGCTTCACCATCGGCAACGTCTACATGATGCAAACCCTGCTGGTGGCAGAGACCTTCGGGTTGGTGTCGATGGGCACGGTGTTCGGGGTCATTGGTCTGGCGGCCCAGATCGGCAGCGGTCTTGGACCGTGGCTCATCGGATTGATTGAGGACCGGACCGGAAGCTACTCCGTGGCCTTCTCCCTGGGGGCGATTTTGACGATAGTGGCCGGCGTCCTTGTCCTGTTCGCTCGGCCTCCCGCCGCTCCGGCGCAACGGTAGGGTCAGCACATGGATCTTGGGCTGTTGGGAAAGCGGGCGTTGGTGACTGGGGCGTCGCGCGGCATCGGCTTCGCCTGCGCTCGGGCCCTGGCAGCGGAGGGTTGCGACGTTGCCCTGGCGGCGCGTGATGTGCGCCGCCTCAAGGTGGCGGTCAAGACGATCCGGGCCGAGCATCGGGTCGGGGTGACCAGCCATGCCACCGACCTGTCGGTTCCGGCCCGCAGGCAGGCCCTGATCGACGTCGTCGGCGACATCGACATTCTGGTCAACAACGCCGGGGCCATCCCGCCCGGCGACCTCGATGCCATCGACGACGCAGCCTGGCGCCAATCGTGGGAGCTGAAGGTCTTTGGTTACATCAACTTGGCTCGTTTGGTGCTGCCCCAGATGCAGCAGCGCGGTTCGGGGGTGATCGTTAACGTGGTCGGCGCCGCCGCCGTTCGACCGCGGGCCGACTACATCGTCGGGTCCACTGGCAACGCGGCGCTTGCCGGGTTCACCCGGGCCATGGGATCGGCATCGGCGGCAGGCAACGTTCGCATGGTCGGGGTCAATCCCGGGCTGGTACTGACCGGTCGGATGGAACAACTGATGCGCAAGGCCGCCGAGGAACGCTTCGGCAACGCCGAGCGATGGGACGAACTCGTGCCCCGGGATCCGCCGCCGGGCACACCGGAACAGATCGCCGACGTCGTCACCTTTCTGGCCTCGGGCCGGGCCGGTCACGTAAGCGGCACGATGATCAACGTCGACGGTGGAGCCGGCGCAACCTAGGCACGACGGCCGGTGGCCGGTAGCGGGGTTACCGGGCGGCCGGATTATTGAGCGGTTGCGGGCTGGTTTTGGCCGGGGAGTGAACCCTGGGCCCCTTTGGCGATGAAGGCGGGAACGTCATCGGGAACCAGAGGTCGGGCCAGAAGAAATCCCTGGGCCAGGTCACATTGAGGGTCGCGAATGGCCTCGAGTTGCTCCATCTCCTCGACCCCTTCTGCCACCACGGTCAGACCGAGCGCCTTGCCCAACTCGATGAGGGCGTGGACGACGCTGGTGGCCCGGTCGTCTCCCTCCATCGCCTGGATGAAAGCACGATCGATCTTGAGGCAGTCGACGGGCAGCGCCTGGAGCTGGCTCATGGATGAGTAGCCCGTTCCGAAGTCGTCCAAGGCCACTCGAACTCCGAGCGCCCGAACTGCCTCGAGGCACTTCACGACCACGTCGGCGTCTTCGGCCAGCATGCTCTCGGTGACCTCGATCTGGAGCCGGTCCGGGCGGAGACCGCCTTCTTTGAGAATCTGGGCCAAAAATTGTGGGTAGTCGTCCTCGGCCAGCTCGATCATCGAGGCGTTTACCGCCACCGACAGTTCCGGGTTGTCGAACTCGCGGTGCCATTGGGCCAGTTGGGTGGTCGCTGTCCGCAATGCTTGGCGACCGAGGGGAATGATCAGGCCCGACTGCTCGGCAACGGGAATGAAGGTTGCAGGCGAAACGCTGCCCAGCGCCGGGCTCTCCCAACGCATGAGGGCCTCGAAGCCCCGGGGACAGCCGTCGTGAACCGAGACCAGGGGCTGATAGACGAGGGTGAACTCATCTCGCTCGAGTGCCGCCGCCATCTCCCGCTTCAGCCTGGCCTGGACCAGTAGGAGGTCCTCCATCTCGGGGGCGAAGGCCATCCAGCAGCCCCCACCGGCGTGCTTCGCCTCGTAGAGGGCGATGTCGGAGTGGCGGAACAATGCGTCACTGTCTCCGACGTCGGAGGCGACAGCAATACCAATACTTGCGTTGACCGACAACAACTGCCCGTCGATCTCGTAGGGCTCCCTGAGCGTTTCCAGTACTCTGGTGGCCGTGGCCTCGGCCTGAGGGTCGTCGTCTTTGCCTGGGGTGAACTCGACGACCACGGCGAACTCGTCGCCGCCGAGGCGGGCGGGCTGTTCGTTGATCCGGGTGGTCGAACGCAGACGATTGGCCACCTGCACCAGCAGCGCATCCCCAACGGGGTGGCCCAAGGTGTCGTTGATGCCCTTGAAGCCGTCAAGATCGATCAACAACAGACCGGTCTTCGAGGCGCCCCGACCCGAGCGGGCGAAGGCGCGGCCGATAGCCTTCTGCAGCTCTCGGCGGTTGGGCAGCCCGGTCAGTTCGTCCTCGCCGGCCTGGCGACGGAGTAGCTCCTCAAAGTTGACGCGCTCGCTGATGTCGCGGGCGCTGAGCACGATGCCGGCGATCATCGGATTTGATCGGTGATCGGACACGGTCGCCTCAAACCAGATCTGGTTGGGCCCCACCCGCAACAGGTGGGGCACGTCGAAGGCGATCGTTCCGTTGAGCAGGGCGGCTCCGAACTGTTGCTGGTCGTCCGGACTCAGCAACGCCACCAACTCATCGGTGGTGGTGAGCGGGGTGTCCAGGACGGTGCTCGCGCAGCGAGCAGCGGCCGGGGAGATGAAGTCGAGGTGTCGGGCCTCGGAGATCACATAGAGATGAAGTGGGGAATGCTCTATCAGGCTCTGATACCGCTCGTTCATCTCGTCGCGGGCCCGGGCCAGGGCATGACGCGACCGGCTGTGACCGGCGACTACGACCACGATGCCGATCACCACCGCAGCGAAGGCCGACGCTCCGATCAACCCCTTGATCGTGGCCTCTGCCGATTCCTGGGCCCGCTGCTCGGCCTCGTTCTCCAGCATCCGGAGACGAGTGGTCAGGGAGTCGAACAGTGGCTTGGTCTCATCGTCGTCGAGATCATCGGCCTCCCCGTCGTTGCCGTCGAGGAAGGCCCGCGTCGTTGCCTGGGCGGCCGAAACGAAGGCCAGCACATCGGCCGACAGCTCCGCAGCCTCGTCCGGCGGTAAGCCGCTGACGGTGTCATGCAGATGGGCTCCGGCCTCGGCCACCGCCGCATCGAGTTCATCGGGGTCGACCTCTTTAGAAGCCTCGGCCGCGTTCTCCAACGACGACAGGTGATTCAGTTCCGCTCGAAGGTTCAGCGCGGCATGGCCTATCTTGTCGTGCACATGCTCGGTGTGGAGGCTGGCCACGGCAAACCAGCTGGTGCCGATGAGGGTGAGGGCCACCGTCAGCGGTGCCAGCACCCGGATGCCGAGGCTGGAGAGGTCGCGTTCATTCATGCCCCTGCTTCATCGGCACGCCGAGCCCTGAACCTGAGAAGCTTCCGGATCAGCGCCGACGGCGCTTCAACACGACATCGATCAGCTCCCTCCCAGGTCGGGGACGGTGTGGGTGTCGAGGGCCATGGCGATGTTCTTGGTCTCGGTGTAGAAGTCGAAGCTCCAGTTGCCGCCGTCACGGCCGATGCCGCTTCGTTTGGTGCCGCCGAAAGGGGTTGGCAGGTGACGCACGTTCTGGGAGTTGACCCACACCATCCCGGCCTCGAGGGCGCCCGCTACCCGGTGGGCCCGGCCGACGTTGTTGGTCCACAGATAGCCGGCCAGCCCGTACACGGTGTCGTTGGCGATCGTCACCGCATCGGCCTCATCACGGAATGGGATTGCGGTGAGCACCGGTCCGAAGACCTCCTCCTGGGCCACCCGCATCGAGGGTGACGCCCCGGTGATAAGCATCGGGGCCACCCAGTTGCCGGTCTCGGGGGCATCGTCCCAACTGGTGCCCTCGATCACGCTCGCCCCCTCGCCGTCGGCGATGGCCCGGTAGCTGCACACCTTGTCGTGATGACGGGGGTGGATCAGCGGCCCGATGACGGTGGCGGGGTCGAGGGGATGGCCGACCCGGATTCGCTTCATGCGTTCGGCCACGGCCTCTACGACCTGATCGTGGACGGACTCCTGGACCAACAACCGACTGGAGCTGGTGCAGCGCTCGCCGTTGAGGCTGTAGATCATGAAGGTCACCGCATCGACGGCCCGCTCGAGGTCGGCGTCGTCGAACACGATGACCGGGTTCTTGCCTCCGAGCTCAAAATGCAGCCGCTTCAGCGTTGGTGCCCCCTGGGCCTGGATCATCGAACCGGTGGCCGACTCACCGACGAAGGCAATGGCGGTGATGGCCGGGTGTTCGGTGAGGGCCTTGCCCGCTGTCTCTCCCATCCCGTGAACGACATTCAGCACACCCGGCGGTAGTCCGGCCTCGAGGGCGATCTCGGCCAGCAGTTGGGCAGTGCAGGGACTCCACTCGGCAGGCTTGTGCACGACGGTGCAGCCCGCGGCGAGGGCGGGGGCGATCTTCCAGGTGCTGAGCATGAACGGTGTGTTCCAGGGTGTGATGACGCCAACCGGTCCGATCGGGGTCCGGGTGGTGTAGTTGACGTGATGTTCAGACGGCAACGACAACCCATCGGCGACCCCGGGGGCCTGGTCGGCGAAGAAGCGGAAGTTTTCCGCCCCCCGGTGGGCGGCAGCGGCCATGAAGCGAATGGCCTGACCAGTGTCGACGGCCTCGGTGATGGCGATCTCAGCGGCCCGCTCCTCGATTAGGTCGGCGACTTGGTGCAGGATCCGCTTTCGTTCCCGCCCCGGTGTGGTGCTCCAGGAACTGAAGGCCCTCGCCGCGGCTGAGGCGGCACAGTCGATGTCGGCGGTATCGCCGGCGGAAACCTCGCCGATGAGCGCTCCATCGATCGGTGAACGATTCTCGAACGTGGCCCCTGATGCCGAGGCAACGGCCTGGCCGTCGATCAGGTGTGGCATGGG
>Ga0316192_10000646_pt1 | contig 25682 bp, 22 predicted proteins | sample MerIslwburrow_MG_FD_204931 | JGI IMG/M metagenome (GOLD analysis project Ga0316192, IMG submission 204931) | Coastal sediment microbial communities from Maine, United States - Merrow Island worm burrow | ecosystem: Environmental > Aquatic > Marine > Coastal > Sediment | place: USA: Maine...
AAAGGTACTTGTGATTCCCGCACCGCCGCTGAGCCGACCGTCTTCGGTCGACTACCCCAATCGCCACAGCAACGACGAGCTACTGCTGTTTCGGGCCGGGCCAACCCAGGGTCAGGGTCAGGGTCACGGCAGCGCGACCTCACCAACCGCCCCGCGGCGCCAACAGCAGGAACGCCGGCACCTGCTACCGGAACGACCAGCCAAGTCGCGCCAGGCCGACGATCGGCCGCCGTCAGCGCCCAGGGTTGCGTTGGAAACCGAGCGCCAGAGGACCCCAATCGAGCCCCGCAAAACCACACCGCCCAAGTGGGAAGGGGAACAGCACGCTCGTCGGTCACCCATACCAGGGCGGGTCTGGCTACTCATCGGATGCTGGCTCTTCGCCGCCTCCCCCGTGGCCGCCTGGCTCATCAGCCAACGGGCCTACAACAACGATGGCGACGCCGCTGAGGCCATCGAGGCCCAGGACCCAACGCATGTGCCGTCCGCCACGATCCTTCCGGCCCGCTACGGCATTGCCCGATCAGCGGACAAGTCGGGATCACGTCAGGCCAACCGTTCCGTCGGTGACCCCCCGAATCCCTCGATCCCACCGCTCCAGGGCGGCGAAACCAACATGGACCCCAAGGCGCCCATGCCGTTGCCCAAACCGTCGACGGCAGATCCCCAGGCGGCCGAGCCTCAGGCGACCGTGCTGCCTCGCCCGACAACATCCACCTCGGCCCCGCGTCGCTCCTCCAACGGTTGGAGCACCCAGACCACGGTGACACCAGCCCCGATGGCGCCGAGCACCATAACGCACTACGGCACCGCGCTGGCCGACGCCGGGCCCGAGACTACGCTGGACTTTCACCCGGCCACGACGGTGTTCAATCAGTTGATTCCGGCCAAACCGCTGCCCTCAGATACCACGACCGAAACGGTGGGCGGTACTGAGAGCGAAGCTGGCGGGTAAACCACCGGCGATGGCCAACGCCACCGGCACCCGTTTCTCGGTCCGGTTGAGGCGCAGGCATCGCGCCGCGGTACGAACCGCTCGGCACCGCTCGCCCATGGCTGCCTGGGCCACGGCCCGCTGACCTTCGATCCTGGCCAATCCGACCGGATGGTCCTCCCACTCAGGGTACTTGGCCACCAGGTAGTCGAGGGCGTCGTCGATCATCTTCCACCGCTCGAAGAAGAACGAGGCCCCGTGCCACCAAACCCGCACCAACGGGGTGGCCGCCACCGCGATCTCACTGACCTGCGCCGTACGCAGGAGGAGGTCGTAGTCCTCGGCGTAGCTGCCGGGCAGCTCCTCATCGACCAGCCCGATCTCATCGATCAGGGTCCGGCGGATAAGCCAGCTCGAAGGGTGGACCTCGGTCATGCGATCGTTGAGAAAGCCGTCGAAGGTCAACCGGGTCGGCTCGGGGATGCGGGGCGTGTCCTTGCCCTCGTAGCGGATGAAGATGCCGGTGCACGCCGCCCCAGCCTCGGGGTTGGCGTTCAACGCCGCGAACTGGGCGGCCAGCTTGCCCGACAGCCACTCGTCGTCATCGTCGCAGAAGGCAATCCAGCGGTTCGATGCCTTGTCGATGCCACTGTTGCGGGCTCCGGCCAGGCCCGGGGTTCGAGCGTTGGTGGTGACGATGATGCGCCGCTGATCGTCTTCCATCGCCAGGCTGTGATCCGGCTCCGACCGGTCGAACACCAGCACCACCTCGAGGTGGGCGTCGTGCTCCTGAGCCGTGATGGCATCGAGGGCCCGACGCAGCAGTTCCGGACGATCACGGGTGGCGACCACCACCGACACCGACTGTTCCTGAGCGTGCTCGTTCATGAATCCTCACTTCCAATCGAGACCCGGTCCGACCGGAGGGTAGGCACCGAAGCCAATCGGGGAGCCGACACCGAACTCGGCACCGAAATCGACCGCACCGGGGTCGCCGCTCCGATCAAGTCGTCGACGACTTGACCAAAGGCCACGACGCCGGGGGCCGGTTCAACCGACACGGGGATGACAAAGTTGTCGGGAGAGGCCAGCGCCTCGTCCAGCAGCACCGCCAGTTCGTTGGTTTCAAAGGCAACGCGGGCCTGCTGATGGCGGGCCAGGTGATGAGCGAAGCGAAGTTGGTGACCGTCGACGTGTTCACCGCGGGCGGGATCACGGGGGAAGACGATCGGCAGTCGACCCGCAGCACGGCTATCCATCACCGTCGAGGGTCCGCCGTGGCTGATCACCGCGGTTGCGGTCTGGAACAGCTCGCACAACTCGCCGTAGGGGATGAGGGCATGGCTCTCGGCGTGTTCGGTTTCGGCCACGCTCCCCCGCTGGACGATCACCTTGACCGAGCGATGCTCAGCGGCCCACTGATCGATCCAGCCGACCAGGCGATCGAAGCGATGGTGGTCGGTGCCGACGGACACCACGATGAGTGGCCTGCCTGCTGCTGGTGAAGTAGCCATCAATAGATCGGACCTATCAGTTTGGAGCCGGGATAGAGATCCCGCTGCTCGGACCATTGCGTCAGGAACTCGCTGGTGAAGGGCAGACACAACCGACCGGTGAGCGTCCGGGAGTCGATGCGGTCGTAGACCTCCAGGTAAACCGTCGGCACCCGGCGGGCCCTGGCGGCAACGAAGAAGGGGAAGGCCACCGCCGCCCCCGTCGAGACGACCACATCGGGCTTGAACTCCCGCAACACCCGCTGGGCCAAAACGAAGTTGCGCACCAGGTTCGGGATGTTGCGGGTTGTCGGGTGATGAGCGGCAACCAGGTGCTCACCCTCCAGCTTGGACAGCGCATCGGGCAGATCGAACGTCACCCATTGCCGCTGGTGATGGGTCCACCACGGGCGGAGCTCCATCAATTGGGACAGGTGCCCCCCAGCGGAACAGACGAACAACACCCGACGGCGGGGTACACCTTCGCTGGTTTCGGCCTCAAATTCATTGCTGCGACTTGGTGCTGCTACCGCCATGGACGTGGTATCGGCGGTCCGGGGCCCAAGCTGTAGCAGAACCAACCCGCTGCCCGCTCCAATCCGGGCTCCAAGTGCCGATGGCTCAGCGTGGTTGCCGTTGCGACAATAGAGACCTCCGAAGAACTGACGTGGCTATTCGAGTTGTTCGGGACCTCCCAGTCCCCTACAACGATCGAGTACCTGGTCCGCCCCAGCGCCGACGAGGTTCGCCTGCTACTCCCAATCTCCCCACCCCCAGCGGCGGCGGCGGCCCTGCGCCGGGTGCACAGCGACCGAACCTGGAGCCAACGACTGCAAACCGTGGGGGGCCGGGCCGCCGGACGCCTCGGGTTGTTGGGCCGGGCCCCGGGTCAGGTTGTGCGCCTGCCCGCCTTTGAGCTGGTGGAACACCTGGCCCGCACCCTGGGCGAACCTGAACTGCTGGCCGCCGTCACCCTCGGGGTGCGCCGCCGCAACCGCAAGCCAGTGCTGCAACTACTGCGCCCCGACGGCCGAGTGGTTGGTTTCGCCAAGGTCGGTTGGTCACCCCTCACCACCGAACTGGTGGCCAATGAGCACCGCATCCTGGCCATGCTGCCCGGCCAACTACCACCATCGGTGATCGCCCCCTCGGTGTTGGCCGTTGAGCACTGGCGCGACCTCACGGTGACCGTCACTTCCGAACTTCGGCCCCCACCCCTGGCCCGGGGGTCGGCCCCTGGCATCGGCCACATCGTCTCCGCCATCGCCGCCGCCCGACCAGGCCCCGACTGTGGTGTTGCCCGCTCGGCCACCCTCACCGAGGGCATCGAACTCGGCCTGGGCGACGTTGTCGACATCGACCGCCTGGTCAACCGCCACGACGGCGTGGTGCTGTCGACGGGGCTGTGGCACGGCGACTTCACCCCCTGGAATCTGGTTGGCGCCGGCCGCTCGGTCATGATCTGGGACTGGGAGTTCGCCGCCCTTGACCGCCCCGTCGGGTTCGACGCCCTGCACCACCTGTTCGAATTCCATCGACGCAGCCCAGGGGGCACAAACGAACGTGCGCTCGAAGCAACCATGCTCGGGGCCCGCAACGCCCTGAACGCCGTCGACCCCGATCTCACCCCAACCAGGCGACGGGCCATCGTCGACCTGTACCTGTGCGAACTGGCGGGGCGCGAACGGCGCCTGTCGAACCAACGCTGGTCGGGAGGCGATCTGGCCACCCTCGACGGCGCGGTGACAACCCTGCTACAGCGTCGTCTGCAGTGAGCCTGACTGAACAGGCTCCGAACGCCACCGGGCGGACCCCCCAGGTGCAGTCCAACGGGACAGCCAGCGCGGTGGCCGTCGTTGGCGCGGTGATCACCACCATCGCCAACTTCGCGACTGCCATCATCGTGGCCCGGGCCGGGGCTGCGTTCGCTGGTACGTTCTTCGCCGCAACCGCCATCGTCACCATCATCGGCAACAGCACCGGGCTCGGCACCATGACCGGGCTGGTGTACTTCATGCCAACGGTGCTCAACGAGGCGAAACCCAACCCACGCTCGCTGATGCTGCTGGCCCTACGGCCGGTGGCGCTGCTATCGACGGTGGCCGGAGGTTTGCTGTTCCTCTCCGCCGGATTGTTGTCGGGTGCCGTGGCCAACGACAGCGCCGACCAGATCGCAACCATGCTCCGAATCCTGGCGTTGGTGGTGCCGTGCTGGGCCCTCACCGTGGGGGCGTTGGGAGCCACCCGGGGCTTGGGGTCGATGACCCCAACGGTGGTGGTCAACCAGGTACTGCGACCATTCGGCCAATTAGTACTCATCGGCATCGTCGTCGGCTTCGACCGCACCCCATCGGGCTCCGCCATCGCCGTGGCCTGGGGGCTACCCGTCGTTGCCGCCCTGGTCGTGGCCCTCGGCTGGGTGAAACGCCTGGGTGGGTTTGCAGGCGGTAACTCGACGACGGTGGTTTCGGCCACCGAGTTCTGGCACTACACCCGACCGCGGGCGCTGTCGACGACATTCCAAATCGCCCTGGAACGCATCGACGTGATCCTGGTGTCGGCCCTGGCCGGTGAGGCCGCGGCCGGGATCTACGGAACGATCACCCGTTTTGTCACCGCAGGCAACTTCCTGATCTTCGCCATCGGCCAGGCCACCTCCAGCGGCCTACGCCGGGCCTTGGCCCAGGGCAAACACGCCGACGCTGAGGAACTGCTGCGTAGGACCACGGGGTGGATGGTCATGCTGAGCTGGCCCTACTTCCTGATCGTGGCGGTCAAGGCCGAGCCGTTGGCGGCGCTGTTGAACCCCGACTTTGTTTCGGGTGCCTCGGCCCTCGTCCTACTGGGTGTTGCCATGCTGGCCAACTCCTTCGCCGGCCCCGTCGACCTCACCCTGCTGATGCTGGGCCGCAGCCGGGCCTCACTGGCCGCCGCCGCCCTCGCCCTGACCGCCGACGTCGCCGTTGCCTGGCACACCATCCCCCGCTACGGCCTGGTCGGGGCGGCCCTGGCCTGGGGATCGGCGGTGGCGGTGCAGAACGGTCTGGCCACGGCACTGGTGCACCACTTCGGTCGCCTGCGGGCGGTCGGTCGCCCCTCGCTGGTGGCGGCGGGGGGAGCGTTGGTGGCGGTGGTCCCGGTTGGCCTGCTCATGCCGGACACCCTGACCGGCCTGCTGCTCACGGTTGGCGTCGGTGGTGTGATCTGGCTCGGCTGGACCGTGACCTTCAGCTCCACCCTCGGACTGGTCGATCCTCGACGATTGAAGGCCAAGCCTGCGGCCTGAAGGGTGTCGAGGCATCGCGCTGGACTACGATTCCTGACATCCACGGATGAGGGGGAATGGGCAGCTTGGCTGGCGGGCAGGATTTTCAGATCGAGGGCCTGGTCGACTTCAAGCCGGTCGGCTCTGGCGGCTTCTCAACGGTCTACGCCGCATGGGACACCCAATTCAACCGGTGGGTGGCCGTCAAGGTCCTACACGGTCTCGACGGTGCCGGCCAGCACCGTTTTGAGCGTGAACTCCGTCTCAACGGCCAACTGGCCGATCATCCCCATGTGATCACCCCTTTCCGGTCGGGCGAGACCTCGACCGGCGCACGGTATGTCGTCATGGAGTATCTCCAGGCCGGATCCCTGCAGGACATGCTCGACCGCTTCGGGCCGATCGACTGGCGCCGGGCCATCGGCTACGTCATCCCCATCGCCGACGCCCTGGGCTACGGCCACAGCAAACAGATCCTCCACCGCGACATCAAACCGGCCAACATCCTGCTGACGGCCAACGACTCGACAAAACTCGTCGACTTCGGTATCGCCTCGGCCCGGGAGGCAACCGCCACCCAGGTGGCCTTCACCATGGCCCACGCCCCTCCCGAGACGTTCCTGAGCCAGCGTGACGAACGTTCCGACCTCTACTCCCTGGCCTCGACCCTCTACGCCCTGGTCCTGGGGCGCTCACCGTTCCAGATCGACGGCCCCGACAACCAGGCGGCCCACATGCGCCGCATCATTGAACTCCCGGTGCCCTACCCGAACATCGACCCCCAACTCGATCAGTTCCTGCTCTCGGCCCTCGACAAGAACCCGGCCAACCGCCCCTACAACGCCGCGGACTTCACCGATCGCCTGGCCTGGCTCACCCGATCGCAACCACTATCGAACCAACCCCCAGGCAACCACTTCGACCCCAACGCCCCGCAGAACTCAACACCGCCCCAGCCGTTTCCCCAAGGCCAAACCAACCCACCTTCTACGGCACCACCTTCTACGGCACCACCACAGTGGCCCCTCAACCCGGTCCATGGTGGGGCGACGCCGCCACTGCAATCCGGAGGCAGCTCACAGGACTTTCCCCTGACATCGACCCCGTCGACGCCCCCAGCCCAAAGCTATGTCCCATCGGCACCGGTAAGTCCGCCAGTGCATTCGTCGGGCTCGTCCGGCTCGCCGGCACCATACGCTGCCTCACCGCCAGCGTCGGATCTCTCAGGGTCATCGAACTCGTCGGCACCGTACTCTGCGGCGCCGGCCCCGGCCGGGCCACCCCAGTGGCCGCCACCCAGCCCATCCGACCCGTCCTCGTCGCCACTCCCGGTGGCAACGCCGAAAGCTGATCACAACTACTTTTTACCTCTGCTGGCCGTCGTGGCCGTTGTCGGGATCATCGGTGCCATCGTCCTCGTCATGACCAACGACGACTCCAGCGACCCTGTCGCCACCGGCCCCGGTGCCGAGACCACCACCGCCACCAGTAATGATGATGATGATGACCCCGATGTCAGCAGCGCAGCAGATGACAAGCCAACAACGGTCGGTGTCGACCAACTGCTGAACACGGCTCAAGCCCATCTCGACGCGGGCGAGTACCTCGACGCCGTCGACGCCTACACCGATGTGATCGCCGCCGATCCTGACAACGACGTGGCGTTCAACAATCGAGGCCTGGCCTACGCCAACCTCGGCCAATACGAACAGGCCATCAGCGACTACGACGAGGCGATCGCCCTCGACCCGGACTACGGCCCGACCTACACCAGCCGCGGTCTAGCCAACGCCGATCTCGGCCAGTATCAGCAGGCCATTGATGACTACGACACCGCCCTCAAGTTCGAGCCCGACGACGGCCAGGCCCTCTCGGCCCGCGGCATCGCCAATGCCAACCTCGACCGCAACCTGGAGGCCATCGACGACTACACCGCCGCCATCGCCATCGACCCCAACAACGATGTCGCCCTCAACAATCGAGGCCTGGCCTACGCCAACCTCGGCCGCTACGAAGAAGCCATTGACGACTACACCGCCGCCATCGAGCTCGATCCGGGCTATGGCCCGACCTACACCAGCCGGGGTTTTGCCTACACCGGACTCGATCGCCACGACGAGGCCATCGACGACTACACCGCCGCCATCGCCATCGACCCCGACGACGCCAGCGCCTTCCTCGGTCGTTCCCTGTCCTACGAGGCGCTGGGTCAGCAGGATTTGGCCGACGTCGATCTCGCCACCGTCGACAGCCTCGACGGTGGCTGAACGCGCGGGCTCAGAACTCAGCGGGCAAAGCGGGCGACCAGATCAGTGAAGGCCGTAGCTGACACCGAAGAGGAGTCGTACTCCCATTCGCAGTCGGGCCACGATCGATCGTGCACGCTGAACCAGGCCACAAATTCGATCTGGCTGCCAAGTTCCGCATCAGCGGCCACATCGCCGAGCTGACGGATCCACTCGGCCTTGCGGGCTGGATCCTCAGGGTCCTCGGTGGAGGCGATCTCGGGAATGGCCAGCCGCTTGTCGTGATCACTGGCAAAGTCGAATGCAGGCAGCAGGAGATGCCGGGCCTTGGTCCATTCCCGGTTCGTGCCCTGGCAGTCGTACCAGTTGTAGGCGTCGACACCGATGATGTCGACCACGTCATCACCGGGGTACCAGTCGTCGATCGAACCGTCGGCATAGGCGCCCCGCCCGAGCACGAGCACCGTTTGCACCTCGTCGCCCCCGGCGGCTCGCAGCAATGAAGCCATCTTGCGCCACGCCGCGATGTAGTCCTCGGCGCTGCCGTTGGCCGCGCTGTCAGCTGTCTCGGGCTCATGGTTCAAGGTGAAATAGACCTGATCTCCATAGGCAGCGACGGTTGTTACCCATAGTTCCAGCTGGTCATAGATCGCCGAACCTGGTTGGGCCGCCGCGATCTCCGACCAGGCGATGGTGCGGCCTGCATCGGTGCGGGGACGTACCGAAAGGTGCACCAGGCGCCCCTCGTCGAGCAACTCCCGGTGGTGGGGTCCAGGGAAGGTGGTGTCCCAGCGGGCGAAGATGCGGACCACCCCGACCTTGGCTCCGGCCTCCGCTTCGAGACTAGTCACCGCCGCCGGGTCAGAGCCGGGAACGGCCAGCCCGAAACTGATGTCATGGATGTCCCAGGAATCGCTGGCACCGGCCGCGCCGTAGGCCAGGTCGACCCCAGCGTCGGCGGCAAGGTCGCGGCGACCAGGCTCGGCGCCACTGACGTCGCTGTCCTGATCGACACCGTCCTGATCGGTGCCATGGGCCGCGATCTCGCTGCCGTCGCCATCACGGCCATGGTCATGGTCGTCGTCGTGTCTGCGGTCGTCACCACGGTCGTCGCTGCCAGCCGCTCCCAGGTCACCGGAGGACCCACCGCAGGCGACCAAGGCCAGAGCGGCTGCCACCAGCAGGGCCGTGAACCGGGTCGGGCCTGCGCCCCATCGACCGGTTCGAGGTACCCGAGGAACCCGTCGACCATTCCCAACCGGGTTCTGGGGCGCAGCGCCCGGTTGGTGGTCAAGGGTGATCTCAGTTGAGGACATGATCCTCCTGTCCGCCCACGGTGTGGGCCTGGTATCGGAGTGCGACGGCGACAGCGGCCATCACGGCAAACAGTGAGTGGGGAATCATGAGATACACCGGCATCTGGGCGAGAGCGATGACAAGCACGGAGTGGGCCCAGAGCCCCGCCGTTGTTACCTGACGCCTGGTCCAGAACAGGAAGGCTACGATGGCGCCGACAAACCCGGCAGCACCGACAAAACCGTGCGAGAAGGTAACCAACCAGATCTGACCGTGGGTGCCGATCGAGGGCTGGTTGCCGACATTGGGACGGGGCGAACCCCAACCGAACAGTGGTCGCTCCATGGCCCCGCCGATGGCGGCCGAAGCCAACTCGAAGCGATCGCCATCGGAGTGGCCGTTGTCGATACGGGAGGCCACGACGTCCCCCAGTGGAGAGAACGCGATGAGAGCGACCAGCACCACCACCGAAGCGAGGAGCTTCGGCAGTAGGCGACCGCCGCTCACGACCCCGAGACGAATGCCAGTGTAGATGACACCAACACCGAGACTCAGCCACAACCCACGGTTGAGCGAGATGACGATGGGGACCACGGAGGCCACCAACATCACCTTGACCAGCCGACGCGGGATCTCAACCCGGTTGTCGGTCATGGCCATCAGGGCGAATGGGGTGGTCAATGCCATCATCGAACCCCAACTATTGGTATAGGGGAACGGCGCCTTGGGACGGGCCACGGGTACACCGATGATGTCGTGGACATCGGCGAAACCCGGGGTGACCAGGGTTTTGATGAGATCGTTGTTCAGCAGCGGGCCGGGCATGAGATACCACATCGGCGAGCGGAACGAGAAGTCTCCGATGATCAGTGCCACGTAGCCGCCGACCACGGTGAAGATCCACAGCAGGGTAAAGACCCGCACGATCTTGGGGACCGAAACGCTTCGACCTCCGTTGAGGAGGTAGATCAGGAACACCGTTGCCCCTGCGTAGTACCCCACCCGCAGCACGTAGCCTGCCATTCGCGAGACGGTGTCGACGCTGAGTCCGGACACCATCACCGCCAGCAGGAAGACCATCCAGAGGCCGATGCCTTTCGGCGCGGTCAGATTGCGCCTGCGGATGACGGCGGCGGCCATCGGCCCCGCCAACAACACCCACATGAATCCGCTCAACCCCAGCAGGAACCACAAGGGGTAGAAGGCGACCATGAGGGTGAGCGGCCACAACGGAAGCGGTGCCTCCGCCTCGGCCCGGTAGATCGTGCGTCCCGACCAGGAGAACGGCTCGTTTTTGGCCGGGGCGCCCGGCCCCGCACCTATCTGCCCCGCGCCGATCCCGCCAATGTCGATCGCTGCCGTTTCGCTACTGTTGACCCCCACCCGGTCCGCCTAGTTGGCGTCGGCCACGACGACACCGACGATATCGGAGCCGACGCTGCGGAGCTGATCGACCGACTCGGCGATGGCCTGGCGGGAGTCCGAACCGCGTTCAACCACCACGATGGACCCGTCACACAGACCGGAGGCGTCGACGGCGTCTGCCACCTTCAGTACCGGCGGTGCCTCAACGACCACCAGCTCGAAGTCGGCCTGGACAGCAGCCATGAGTCGGGCAAAGGCCGGGCTCTGGAGCACGTCGGTCGGTTGATCGAGCCGGGTTCCGGCGGCCAGGACCGAGAGGTTGTCGGTACCGGCAACCGGGTGGATCTCTTCGACCAGGCTGGCTCCGTCGAGGATCACATCGCTGAGTCCGGTGGTGACGTCGGGCAGACCGAGTTCGTTGGCCAGACTGTGGTTTCGCAGATCGGCACCGATGATCAGGGTTCGACGACCGGCCCGGGCTGCGGTGGCTCCGATATTGGCGGCCACCGAGGTTGCCGTGGAGGCCTTGTTGACCCCTGCCACCAGCACGACGGTCTTGTCCTCGGTGTCGAGGTTGAACAACAGGGTGCCGTGCAGCCGTCGGTAGGCATCGCTACCGCTGGTGTTCACGGGATAGAGGCGCGAGGCGCCGCTGTTCTTACCCCGGCTCTTGACCGGGTTGACGGGGGCGGTCCCGAGCATGGGCACCCCGAGGGCGCTCAACTCGATCCGTCCGCTGCGCAGGCGGTCGTCATTGCGGTCGAGCAGGAACACCGCGCTGAGGGCAACAATCAGTCCAAGGGCGGCACCGGTAACGGGGCCAGCGTAGAGCGGTAGCCCCTGGGGGGCCTCGGGGATAAGGGCATCGGTGAGCACCACACCGGGGTCAATGGTGAGCGACTCGAAATTGGCCATCTTGGTCCCGATCACCGTCAACTGCTGACGGGGGGAAACATCGGCGTAGGCCAGGGCCCGAACCTGGGCCTCGTCGTCACCAACGGCCCGGATGTCGTCGGCCAGGTCGTCGAGCTGGTTCACCAACGCTTCCTCACGTTGATCGAGGCGCTCTCGGGATTCGGCGTTACCGGTCATGGCCTCATCGCGACGGAAGCTCAGATAGGCCAGAGCCGTCGACTGGGCCAGGTCCCGCACCGTGGCGGCCATGGCGGCCTCGGCCTCAAAACTCAGGATCGGCGTTCCGCCGGGGGCTGTCACCGCGACCCGTTCCATGGCCTTGCGGGCCTGATCACCATCGACGGTCATGGTGGCTGCCAATTCGCGGACCTCCGAGGAGGTCATTTCAGCCGCGTCAAGTTCCTCCGATGCGCTGCGCAGGGCCAACGCCAACTCGGCCACCCGCTGGGATCCGGCAATGGCCACCTCGGTGTCGACGTCGATCAGCCTGCGGGTCTCCAAGTTCGGATCGTCGCTCTGGGAGATGATCGGTCGCACCTGAACCAACGCTTCGGTGGTGTACACCCCCGGTTGGAGGAGGAGCAGAATGGTGCCGAGGCCCGCTCCCAGGGCCATGAGGACAACAATGACACGAAACCAGCGCTTTACTACGCTGCTATATTCGTTCATCGAGACGACCGAGCTTCCGCCGTCGTTCATGAGGGCCAGCCTTTCGTTACAAGTGGTCTGGTCCCCTGCTAGTTCGGCACGAGCGGGCAACAACTGAGAAAACGGGGTGGACGTACCCACAAGTTGTCAACTTGGCCGAGATTCGGCCGTTACTAGATAGACACCGAACTCGCCGTCAGCCCCTTTCTCACCAGAAGAAGCGGTTCCGGCGAAGGAAAGATGATGAAAACACAACTCTCGCACCTCTCCGTTCTTGAATCCGAGGCCATCCACATCATCCGTGAGGTGGCCGCCGAGTTCGAGCGTCCTGTCCTGTTGTTCTCCGGTGGGAAGGACTCGATCGTCATGCTGCACCTGGCGGTGAAGGCATTCGCTCCCGCGCCCGTGCCGTTCCCGATCATGCATGTTGACACCGGCCACAACTTCCCCGAGGTCATCGAGTTCCGTGACCGTCGAGTGGCCGAAACGGGGGTGAAATTGATCGTGGCCTCGGTCCAGGAGGCCATCGACTCCGGCAAGGTCGTCGAGGAAACCGGCCCCCGGGCGTCACGCAACAGGCTCCAGACCACGGCCCTGCTCGACGCCATCGAGAAACACCGCTTCGACGCCCTGTTCGGCGGGGCCCGACGCGACGAAGAGAAGGCCCGGGCCAAGGAACGCATCTTCAGCTTCCGCGACGAGTTCGGCCAATGGGATCCCAAGGGCCAACGCCCCGAACTGTGGAACCTCTACAACGGTCGCTGCGCCCCGGGTGAACACATGCGGGTGTTCCCCATCTCCAACTGGACCGAACTCGACGTATGGCGCTACATCCTCGACGAGTCGATCGCCGTGCCCCACGTCTACTTCGCCCACCGCCGCCAGGTGTTCTCCCGCGACGGCATGTGGCTGGGCGTGACCCCGTTCACCCAGATGCTCGAGAGCGAGGAAGTCGAGGAACGTATGGTGCGTTTCCGCACCATCGGCGATGCCACCTGCACCGGTGCCGTCGAATCACCTGCGGTCGACATCAATCAGGTCATCGAAGAGGTGGCCGCCACCCGGATCACCGAACGCGGCGCAACCAGGGCCGACGATCGCACGACCGAAGCCGCGATGGAAGACCGTAAGAAGGAGGGTTACTTCTAATGAGGTACACCCACCCGGGGTCGACGTCGGTAACCCTGGCCCGTCCCAGCACACCGCAATCGCCCATCCATTCCCAGAACACCAGCCATACCCAGGACACAGAGGTGAGTAACTAATGGATCTCCTTCGTCTCGCTACCGCCGGTTCGGTGGATGACGGCAAGAGCACGTTGATCGGACGGTTGCTCTACGACTCGAAGTCGATCTTCGAAGATCAACTGGAGTCGATCGAAGCCACCAGCGCCAGCCGTGGTGATGAACACACCAATCTGGCGTTGCTGACCGATGGCCTGCGGGCCGAGCGTGAGCAGGGCATCACCATCGATGTGGCCCACCGGTACTTCGCAACGCCACAGCGCAAGTTCATCATTGCCGACACACCGGGCCACATCCAGTACACCCGGAACATGATCACCGGGGCCTCGACGGCCGATCTTGCCATCGTGCTGATCGACGCCCGCCACGGGATCCTCGAACAGTCACGGCGGCACGCCTTCATCGCCAACCTGTTGGGTATCCCCCACCTGGTGATTGCCATCAACAAGATGGACCTCGTCGACTACGACCAGGACGCCTACAACGCCATCAAGGACGAGTTCACCCAGTTCGCCACCCGCCTCGATGTGCACGATCTGACCTTCATCCCCATCTCGGCCCTGCACGGCGACAACATCGTCGACCGCTCGGCCAACATGGACTGGTACCGGGGCGCCACCCTCCTGCACCACCTGGAAGAGGTGCACATTGCCTCGGACCGCAACATGGTCGACGTTCGCTTTCCGGTGCAGTACGTGGTCCGACCCCAGAGCACCCGGCACCATGACTACCGGGGTTATGCCGGCAGCGTGGCCAGTGGGGTTTTGAGGCCGGGAGACGAGGTCGCCGTGCTGCCTTCCGGCTTCACCACCAGAATCAAGGGCATCGAGGACGGCAACGGGCCGATCGACGAAGCCGTCGCCCCGATGGCGGTGACGATCCTGCTTGAGGACGATCTCGACGTGAGCCGGGGTGACCTGATCTGCCGGCCGAACAACCAGCCGACGGTCACCCAGGACATCGAGGCCATGATCTGCTGGATGTCCGACAACACCACGTTGCACGCCGGTTCCAAGCTGGCCATCAAGCACACCAGCCGCTGGGCCAAGGCCCTGGTCAAGGACTTCCGGTACCGCCTCGACATCAACACGTTGCACCGTCAGGAGAACGCAACCAGCCTGTCGTTGAACGAGATCGGCCGGGTCCGTCTGCGCACGACCCAGCCTCTCCTGGCCGATGAATACCACCGCAACCGCAGCACCGGCGGCTTCATCCTCGTTGATGAGACCACCAACGTGACGGTGGGAGCAGGAATGATCGTCAGCACCAGTTGAGCCAGGTTCCACCCCCTCCACCGGCCACTGCCAACACGGTCTGGCACCCCAGTGCCGTCGAACGCGACGAACGTTGGCGAGCGGCCGGTGGCCGCGGGGCCACCGTCTGGCTGACGGGCCTGTCGGGCTCGGGCAAGTCAACCGTGGCGGTGCAGCTGGAACGCCAACTGCTCGCCGTGGACCGTCCCGCCTACCTGCTCGACGGGGACAACCTGCGCCAGGGGCTCAACGGCGACCTTGGCTTCTCGGCCGAGGATCGTGACGAGAACGTGCGTCGGGTGGCCCATGTGGCCCGCCTCTTCGCCGACGCCGGCGTGGTGGCCATCGTTCCCCTCATCAGCCCCTACCGATCGGCCCGACAACTGGCCCGGGAATTGCACGAGGCGGCGGGACTTCGCTTCGTCGAGGTCTTCGTCGACACCCCCCTTGAGGTATGCGAGGCCCGGGACCCCAAGGGCCTCTACGCCCGGGCCCGGGCCGGGGAGATCAGCGGGATGACCGGGATCGACGATCCCTACGAACCGCCCGACGCTCCCGAGTTCCATCTCACCCCCGCCAACGGCACGTCGGTCGAGATGGCAGCGCTACTAATAACCGAACTGTAAACGGCCGAACCGGCCAGGGTGACGAAACCGTGGCCGGTTAAGCCGTTCGGGCCGTTGAGCCGTTCGGGCCGTTGAGCCGTTCGGGCTGCCCCATGGGCCAAAGGCGCCCGGGCCCCCGGGGCACCGTCATGGCTGTAGGTGCATCTCAAGATCCAACTTGGTCAGGATCCGCCGCCACTTCCGCTGCGAGCGCCTGACCTGGTGCCGGCTGAGGAGCGTCACCCTGGCGACATCGGCCAGGCTGTGGCCGATGAGCAGTAACTCGAAGACCTCGACGTCAGCGGTGGTGAGGTGGATGTCTTCCCGCTTGCACACCTCGGCCGCAGCCCGGCGTAGCAGCCGCAGTTCGTGACCTTCGCTCCGCGAACAGGTACTTCCGGTGGGCAGGGCCGGGTCATGAACCGCCCGGGTGTCACGCTGCCTCGACCGCAGCTCGGTGCGAAGAACCGAACTGGCCTCGGACTTGATGACCTGTTCAATTCGAGCCACTGATGCCTTGCCTGAAGGAATCATGCTCCACTTGATCAAGGCACGGGACACGACGTCTTCAGCGTGATGCTCATGACCGACCAATCGGCGTTTGGCCAGCTTCACCAGACGCTGATACTCCCCCCGTCGAGAGATATCGGGCCACTCCCCCGGTCTGTGCTCCATCTCTGCCATGGCGACTTCCCCCTCGCAATCAGCTAGTCCACGATGACTCTTTGACTTCCAACTTTCTGACTTGGTTGAGCAACGCTGCTCAAGCCAGGTTTACACTGTTTACGTAACAAGTCAAACGACTAGACAGCTCACAGGGCCACAGGAGTGAAACTAAAACAATTGCTGGAAGTGCCTCAAGGAGACACCATGGGCTTGACTACAGTGCACAAACGAAACAGCTCGTCCGACGATGGAGGGAGAGGAATCGTGGCACCACCATCACCAACCGTGGCCCGCTGGGACCTCTCCATTCGCCTGCGCGAACGCCGCCGCGACCTCGGTGTCGACGTGAAGGCCATCACCGACCACCTCCGCTTCTCCCGCAACTACTGGTCGGCCGTCGAACGAGACCGCACCCTTCTGGCCAAGGACAAGTTGGAGGCCCTCTTCGACGTTCTCGAATTCGACGACGACGAGAAGGTCGAACTCCGACGACTCCGGGAGGCGGCACGCCAACGGGGCTGGTGGATGGACTACCCAGCCCTGCAGGATGCCATTGAGGACCAGGACCTACTGCGCCTGGTCGGCCTCGAGGCGGGAGCCGAACACGTGCAAACCTACGAGGGAACGGTCATCACCGGGCTACTCCAGACCAAAGAGTACGCCAGGGAACTGATCACCACTGATCCCGCCGTCAGCCCCATCCATGTCGAGCAGCTACTTGAGGTACGCAAGCGCCGACAGGACCGACTCTGGGCCCAGGATCCACTGAAGCTCTCGACGGTCATGAGCCAGGCCGCCCTACTTCAGGAAATCGGTGGGGCCGCCATCCAGTACCGCCAACTCCAGCATCTGGTGTCGGCGGCGAAGGAGCTCGGCGACTCACTGGAATTGAGGATCGTCCCCTTCAACGCCACCCCCTTGGGCATGATCGGTTCATCAACGCTCTACCTGCTGCATTTTGTAGGCAAACGCCTGCCCATGGTGGCTTTCCAGGAGGCCGCGGCGCCGATCGGTTTCGTTGATGACGCCGAGCGGCTCCGCTTTCTCAAACTCAGCTACGACCGTGCCACCAAGTCGGCACTGAGCCACGACGACTCGATCGAACTCATCCAGAAAATTGCCTCCGAGAGCGGGAACTGAGCACACCCGATGGATGCAAGGGCCCGGCTCTGAATATCAACCATTGCCCACCTGTCGGGTCGGGAATGGCGCTACGTTTAGCACGTCGAATGGGTAAAGACGGCGGCCCGGGATCAATGGGCATGGACCTCCGAGCGCACTCGACACCCACGGCATCCAGCAGCCCATCGCTGCTTGATGCGGCCCCAACCCCGTCATCAAAGGACAGGCATGCCTTCACCCAACGTCGAGAGTCCCAGTCGAGCCGCAAACGGCACCTGGTTCAAGAGCACCTACACCTGCGGAAACGGGGCCTGTGTAGAGGTGAGGTACGACAACGATCAAGTCTCTGTCCGGGATTCCAAGTATCGCCGCGACCCCTCGAACCGGTTGGAGCTGGAACCAACGATCACCGTCGACCTGGAGACCTGGGCCACGTTCCTCGATGAAGTGACCGGCCTCAGCCCGGCCACCAGCAACGGCCCGCTGACGTTCCAGGAGCAAGCCGACGGTTCGGTCCTGCTCAGTTCCGCTGACGGCACGTCGCTGCTCTATACCCATGTCGAGTGGAGTGCCTTTTTTCTCGGCATCCGCCATCACGAGTTCGATCACGAACTCGTCGACGCCTGAGCTACTCGCAGACGACGCCCGGGGGTGGGCCCGAGGGCACAATCCCAACCTCGTTGACCACCGGCTCCGCCTGAGCTGGGGGTGCCGTCTCAGTCGGGGCAGGTGCCGTGGCCGCAGGGGCGACTGGAGCCGCACCAGCCAGTCCGGCATAGTCGGGACCGACCACCACGGCCACCCGGGCCAACGTCTCGTCGACCACGTAGAGGGGCGGAGCGGCCAGAGCGACACCGACAACCTGGGCCTGCCCTGTCAATGACGAGGGATAACGCACGGTTGTGCGTTCAACGGGCTGGGCGTTGGCGATGTCACCGATGGCAAAGCCGGCGGCGATCAACTCATCAGCGGTCGAGCGGGCAATCCCCGCCACCCTGGCACCGTTCTGCACATCGACGGTGAAGCTGTTGCGGGCGATGTCCGATGGTGCCTCCACCGGCTCGACGAGGCCACGGAAAATGTCGAGTGTCGGCTGGGCTTCCGCCTCCTGCAGAGCAAGAACGGCGGCTCCACCGCTGGTGCGAAAACCGGTGACGGGCAGGGCATGGCGGTTGATGAGCCCACCGTTTTCGACACCGGCGAAGGTTCGGGCCAAGCCAATCAGATCACGGGCGCCTGCTCCATTGTCGATGAGCAAATGCTGCCCACCGGCCTGGACGATCCTGTCGATCGAACCAATACTGGTCGGATCGATCCGGGCATTGGCCGTTCCGGCCAGCCTCGACAACAGATACTGCTGCCGAGCCGTTCGGCCCAGGTCGCCGGTCGGATCCGAACGCCATCTGCTGCCGTCGTGGTACTGCAGCGAACGACTCCGGGCAAAGGCCAGGGCTGTGAACCCGTCGAGAGAGTGGCAGCCCGCGGTGGCGATGTCGAGACCGGATTTCGGGTCCCGGACCGGGGTGTCGAACCACAGCGGCACCCCACCGATGGAGTCGATCACTGCCTGAAAGCCGACGAAGTTGACCTCGGCGTAGTTGTTGATCTCGATTCCGAGGAAGGTTTCGACCGTTGAGACCAGGCGTTCCTCGCCACCATCACCGTTGAAGGAGGAGTTGATCCGGCCATTGGAGCCCGTGCCGGCAATCGGCACCCACAGATCACGGGGCACCGACAACAGGTCAACCGTCTGGTTTCCCGGATCGACCCGGGCGACGATAATCGTGTCGGTCCGTTTACCTGCCACCTCCTCGCCGATGAAGACCGCAGCGTTGGGATCGGAGGCATCGATGCCCTCACGGCTATCCGACCCGACGAGCAACCAGTTCGACGGCTCACCAGCGGTAACCCCTTCCACTCCGGCGACCTCAACAAAGGTGATGGTTCGGAACCACCTCAGACCCCACGTCAGGCCGAGGGCCGACGCCAGTAATCCAAGAATGGCGAAGATCGAGAGCATCAACAATAACCGTTGCGGCCAGGTTCGACGAGGAGGCCGTTCCTGGGTACTCATCGCTGGTTGAAGCATCGATTCAGACCATGCTGTCAACAATGTCTCCCTGTCGAAGGACCCGGCCGACAGTCACGTTACCGCCTCATATCAGGTATTGACCGGCGCCCCCACACCCGAGGACACTCAAGCGATGAGCGACCTCGTCGTCGGACTGGCCGACGCCAAACCAGCACCCGGGCCCACAGACGGCAACCAGGCAGCGGCGACCCCAAGCAATGATGGCCGGGCCCGGTGTTCGTGGGCCGCATCGACAGTGGACTATGCCCACTACCACGACACCGAGTGGGGCAGGCCCGTCGACGACGAGCGCACACTCTACGAAAAGCTCTGTCTAGAGGGGTTCCAGTCGGGTTTGTCGTGGCTCACTATCCTGCGCAAACGGGAAGCGTTTCGAGATGCCTTCGCCAACTTCGACGCCACCAGGGTGGCTGGGTTCGGGTCATCCGACGTCGACCGCCTGCTCGACAATTCCGGCATTATCCGTCACCGGGGCAAGATCGAGGCTTCGATCAGCAACGCCCAGACCCTGGTTCGGCTGTGGGACGAGGGAGGATCGTTGGCCTCGCTGATCTGGTCTTTCCAACCTGAGCGGTCCGCCCCTCCCCGGTCTTTCGACGATGTCGCCGCCAGTACGCCGGAGTCGGCTGCCCTAGCCAAGGAACTGAAACGTCTTGGCTTCCGCTTCGTCGGACCAACAACGACCTACGCCGCCATGCAGGCCATGGGGGTGGTCAATGATCACCTCGAAGGTTGCTGGGTTCGGGAGGTCTGTGATGTCCCGACGACCAGGGAGGATTGAGGCGCCGGGCGGCTATCACGTCTACCGACGAGGCCACAACTCAGACCGCTGCAGAAGATTCTCACCTGTCCGGCAAGTACACTGGTGTTCCGCCGCCACCTAGCTTTTTTCCGGACGGGGATTCCGCACAACCTACTACTCATGACCAATTCAGCGTCGAGTCGTCACCAGAGCGAGACCCCCTCCACCGAGGGAGTCGCCATTGATGGTGGTCTCGCGCCCGTCAACGAAGACAGTGAGAGGTGTTCCGAGCCAGTGACCAACGGTGGAACCGAACCGCTGGCAGCAGAACCCGACGCTGGTCCCGAGGCCGCAATCGTCGATGACAGCGGGTCGCTGGCCAACGCCGACTCGACCGATCGGCTCCTTGAGGAACTGTTGGGCATCACCGATGACGGGGCCAGGAAGTCGCCACCTCCCCACCCAGGGGAAACGCCCGGAAACGGTGGCCCTCCAGTCGGAAACCCCGCACTTGGCGGCGGAACGGCTGCAGTTGATCCACCCACCCCGACGATGAACCCAGATCCGGGGCAGTCAGGTGTGCCCCACGACGGATTCTCGATCATGGCGTCGCGGGCACAAGATCTAGCATCGTCGGCCGACCGGCAACCCCCGGCGGCGGCTGACGCGAAGCCGCCAAAGGACAAACGGCGTCACCGATTCAGACGTTCAGGTCGGGCCAAGAAGCCTCCTGACAACGCATCCCGCGGTCTACTCGCACCGCCCAACGGTGAGCCGCCTGGGCCGGTCCATATCGTGGCCCCCGGATCAGAGCACCCTCCGGTCCCCACCTCCCCTGGTGACGGCGTTCCGACCCCACCGGTCAAGCCCTCACCCCCAACCACCAACGGCCTGTCCTCACCCTCTGTTGCGGCTCAGGCATCGCCGTTTGCTGTTACGGCTCAGGCATCGCCGTTTGGCGCGCTGGCGCCACCATCGGCTCCCACCCAGAGCCCCTCGACCGAGTGGTCGCAGCCGTCAGAGCCGCCCCAATTACAGCCACAACAGCCGGTCGGCGTGCCACCCGAACAGGCACCTCAACCACCAAAGCCGGCCAGTCTGCCGATCAAACAAACTCCTCAGCCGCCGCGACCCGTCGGCGAGTCGCCCGCCCAGACACCGCACTCCCCCCGCTCGGTCGACGAACCCCTTCAGCAGGTTCCGCCGATCCCACCTTTCCCGGCTGAGGCCGCGACCGAAGCCCGAACGCAGCAGGTCGCTCCCTTCGTCGCCATCCAGGAGGAGCAGGAGGAAGACGAGGAGTCCTCTTCCGAGATCGCCGATCTGCTGGCTGATCTACTGACTCCCCGCCCCTCGGACTCTTCTCCCCCCACCCCGCCACTACCCCTCGTCGAGCCAACCGCCACGGTTGCCGAGTCGACGCGCCGGTCTCCTTCCTCCCGATCGGCGGAGAACGTGCCACCGCCACCGCCACCGCCACCGGCGACCTCAGAGCCGCTGAGCACGCCACCGCCACCGCCACCGGCGACCTCAGAGCTACAGATCACGGCACCGCCACCGCCACCGCCACCGCCACCGCCACCGGCGACCTCAGAGCTACAGATCCCGGCACCGCCACCGCCACCGCCACCGCCACCGGCGACCTCAGAGCCGCTGAGCACTCCACCGCCACCGCCACCGGCGACCTCAGAGCTACAGATCCCGGCGCCGGTGCCGGCACCGGCGGAGACTCCCAGCAATCCTCCGGCGCCATCGGATGCTCCGGCCGAGGCGCAGCAGGACTCGTCCCCGCCACCGGCCGAGGACCCCGAGTTGGCCAGGCAGCCGTCGTGGTTGCCTGCTTCGCCCGGACCCACCATGGAGCCGCGGGCCGTCGACCCAGAACCGCAGGCGTCGCCTGCGACCCAATCATCAGAACCTCGACCACTATCGTCACCGGCGGGCCAGCATCAGGACTCAACGCCTCAACGCTCGATCCTGGAGGGGTTTGATGGCTCAGCGGGCCCGATGCCACCGGCGACGACACGACCGGCCGGCGATCAACCACCGGCCACCAAGGCCCCGGCGGCCGAAATCGCCAATCCACTGCCACCGAGGGCCGACCAGGCGGATCCCCCAAGCGAACTTCCCGCCCGACGCCGGAAGGCTTCACCCGCCGACTCCAGACTGGTTCGGCGTCCCGCCAGCCCCAAACCCGCACCCACCGAGGCCCCGAGGGTCCAACCGCCCCGTTTGAAGCCAACGGCGCAACCCGTCCCTACGCCGCAGGACCCGACTGAAGACGACTGGTCCCCGCCATGGGTGGACTCCGAGAGCACCTCGTCGAGCCCCCGCATCCACGTCGAGAGGGTTACCTCCTCCCCCAACGCCGAACCGCATGTTCCACTCGACATCCCCGAGCCGCAGGTCATCGACGGGTACGACGATCCCGTCGACCGCTACGACGATGACCACCAAGGTTTCGCATCGAGATTTCCCGCCGTCGACCACGGGCGACGATCAATCGACGATATCGACCGGTCCGACTACGACCTCTCCGAGCTGCCTCCCGCCCATGTCCCCCTCCCGGATGACGGCGTAGCCCACGACGACCCCGCCCACGACGACCCCGCCCACGACGATGTTGTCCACGACAACTGGGTCGAGGCCAACGAGCCACACGCCAACGAGTTCGACCGTGACGGACTCGACGACATCAACAGCGATCAACTCCACGAAGACCGCGCCCACCACGCACTGGACGAGCAGCAGCTCGACGACTTCGACCGTGATGAGCCGGGCTTTCGCAGCTTCGACCCTGATGAACTTCCGGTGCAACCGGGCTCCGTACTCGAGCTACGCCAGATCGCAGGGCTGACGGCGGGCACGGTCATGGAGCTGACCGAGACGACCTACGACTTTGCCGAGGGTTCGAACGAGGTCGGCTTCTCCATCACCATCGACGAACACAACCGGGCCATCGTGTCACCAGGATCGGTGCAGATTCGCATCGACGCCATCGAGATCACCGTGCCAACCGCTCTGGGTTCGGCCGTCCTCGATGTTGGCAGTGCCCGGTTCATCGTGCGTCCCAAGCGGGTCGATGACGAGACGACCGACTGGCTCGGGTTGCACCAGCAACTCGACCAGCCCGATCCCTTGATCGAGGTCTCACCGAACCTCGTGGAAGCCGAAGCCGAGCCTCCCCGTCGACGACGACTCTGGCGGCGGGGAGAAACAGCCCAACCGCAGCCTGACGTCGAAGCGTGGGAGCTGGTTGAAGCAGTGCGACGGGCCCGGACCGACGTGGCCGACCGTGAACGATTCAACCACCCCGACCCCACCGAGCTGTCGATACGGGCCACCCAGAACGCCCCAATTCTCGGCTTGCGGCCTCTTGGCCACCCGCTGTTCGGCACTGTCAACGTGTTGCTCGCCGATCGGCGGTGGATGCCGAACTTCGACGATATCCACGCCATACCCGAGGCCATCGGCTATCAGCTTCAGCCCTTGTTGTCGCTCCCATCAGCTCCCGTAACCGCCGATCTCCTGGTAGGTCCAATGGGAGTGGTCGGCAGCAAGGCAGCAACGATGGCCTGCGCCCGCAACGTGCTCGTTTCCCTCTTTGGCATATCGACCGAGAACCTGCATTTGCACGTTGCCACCAGTCCTGAGCGGCTTGAATCCTGGAGTTGGGCGTCCGAGATCGCCCCTAACCACGACCTCGATTTCGACGATGGCTTCTCCGTTGTCATTGTCGACGGTATGGAGAACTTCGGCGCCGGCGGATTCAGCCATCAGGACGCCATGAACCGGGCTCTGGGCCTCGTGGTTCTCGCCGACACCGTGGAGGACCTACCTCCCTATTGCGGCACCGTGCTCCAGATCGACCCCTCGGGAACAGCGCTGCTGACCGATCACCACGGCGACGCCATAGCCGGAACCCCCATCGGGCTCAGTATCCCAACCGCAGCCGAGATCGCCGATCAGCTCGTCGAGAACTTCACCTAACCACGGCACCCGTCACCATCGGGAACTCCAGGTGCACACCGTCGGCCGACCCCGCGCCGACAGGCCCGCCGGCTACAAGCCCAGCGCCTGACTAGGGTTTGGCCGTGATCATCACCCGGGCCTCGGGGTTGGCCCACGTCGGCCACCGCTCACGGCTCTTGGCCGCCAACCGGTGCATGAGCTTGATGGCCCCCGGGTCGTCGTCGCCGGGCCGGGTCTCGATGACGCCGTCGGTGATCATGGCCTCAATGATGGCCCGTCCCAGATCGGTTCGTACCACCGTCAACGTCCAGTCGGTCTCGTTGCCGATGCCTCCAGTGGAAATGTCGGCGTGTTCAGCGGCGAAATCGGGACAGTGATTGCAGCCCTCACGAGTCCAGGCGTGGCACTCCTTCAGATTGATCTCGTGATAGTCGCCGTTGTGCATCCAGACCTGAAATACGCCCTTGATGTTCATCTTCGCGATCTGGTCCTTGGCCAGCCCGTACTTCAACCAGAACAACTCGTCGAACAGTGAATCGTCAAAACTCTTGGAACAGAGCAGACCGATGTTCAACTTGATGGGGCGGGAAACCTTGCCGACCTTACGGTGCCACATGATCGGCGCGATTGAGCTTTGGCAGCTCATACCGACGAGAGCCAGATCCTCCAGGCCCCGTTCGCGGGCCTCATTGAAGGCCATGGTGTTGGCGGAGTAGGTGTAGCGGCTGCCTGCGCCGGCCAGGACCTCCTCGGCGTTGGTTGCCACCCCGGGGATGGCCTTCCAGCCGCCGGCCCCACCTTCGAGCATCGATACCAGGGCCCCATCGATGATGTTGTTCTCCAAAGCCCAGATCAAGATGGCCGAGACCAGTCCGCCGTCCTGGCCCGAGTCGTAGACCTTGTCCTCTACTGCCCTGACCAGCAGGATGTCCTTGAAGATGCCCGAGGTTTCGTCGGCAGTGCGGGTCCGACCGAACAGGTGCTCGTCGGCCTCGGTTTCCCAGGCCCGGAATCGCGGACAGGCCCGAGTGCACGAGGTGCAGCCCTTCTCACCGTGGAGACAGTTCGTCGGCCCCAGCTCATCCTCGAGGTGGAAGGGCTTGTAGGCCCCCGGTTCGTGCTTGTACCCGATCACATCGTGGGGGCAGGCGATCACACAACCGGCGCACCCGGTGCACAAACCAGAGGTGACGACCTCCTCGTACAGCTCCTTCCACTGAAACGTCCAGCGGGTCTTGGCCGGAGGCGCCGTAGCCGGTGTGCCAGCGGTATCGGTCATGGTCAGAATCTATCCCTCTGCGTCTTGGCCCGAGAAGTCATCCGCCGGGCGCATCGGAGAAAGTTACAGGTCAGCCTCGCTGACCAGACAATCGGCCAGCACCGACACCACGATGGGAGGCAGCGGGGCAAAGGCATCGAGCTTCAGCGACTCCTCGACGGCAGCCAGTTCGGCGAGATCGTAGGAGGCCCGGATCTCCTCGTAGGCGCACTCGCAGATATCACGCACGAGGCGGGAGTCCTCCGTCGATGCCGTGCACCCGGCCAGGAAGGCATCGCGGTTGTCGACGCCAAAGTCGACCGGCTCGGGCTCGGCCCCACAGGCGGTGCCGACACCGACCACGACGATCATCAATACCCCGAGGGCAACCGACGGTCGACGCCCCCTGCGTCCACTGCTGAGCCTGCTGCTGTGTCCCCTGTGCCCGTCTCCCGGTGGAGAGCCCCCTGTCCCGGTCATGGATGTAAACCTAGCCCCGGCTGCACCGCCGGTCCTCAACGCCGCTCAACGCTTTCGGCCAGCTGACGGGCCCGGGTGAACACGGC
>Ga0316192_10000648_pt1 | contig 25623 bp, 26 predicted proteins | sample MerIslwburrow_MG_FD_204931 | JGI IMG/M metagenome (GOLD analysis project Ga0316192, IMG submission 204931) | Coastal sediment microbial communities from Maine, United States - Merrow Island worm burrow | ecosystem: Environmental > Aquatic > Marine > Coastal > Sediment | place: USA: Maine...
AGGACTTTGTTGCACGCCTGACACAACTGCATGGAGAAAAACTCAAGCAGTTTTCTATCAATGATGACAGCAGCGCCAACAAGGCCAGGGATGAGTTGCTCACGGCCGCCGACGGCAAGCTGGTTGTGGAGAAGGTTGAAAAGAAACAGCGCAAGCGCAACCCGACCGCACCGTTTACGACCTCCACACTGCAGCAGGAAGCCTCGCGCAAACTGGGATTCACCGCCAGCCGCACCATGCGCGTCGCCCAGCAGCTCTATGAAGGCATGGAAATCGGCGGCGAAACGGCCGGTCTGATTACCTACATGCGTACCGACTCGGTCAATCTGGCTCAGGATGCCCTGGACGAGTTGCGCACCTTCATTCCGGAGCGCTATGGGAAGAATGCGTTACCAGCAGAAGTCCGCACCTATAAAACCAAGGCAAAAAATGCCCAGGAAGCCCATGAGGCGATCCGCCCAACCACCATTCGCAATACACCGGATGACATCAAGAAATACTTGTCAGCAGAACAGTTCAAACTCTATGACCTGATCTGGAAACGTACTGTCAGCTGCCAGATGATCCACGCTACGATCAATACCGTCAGCGTGGATTTCAAATGTGGCGAGGGGAACCTGTTTCGCGCCAATGGTTCAACCATCGTCGACCCTGGTTTCATGGCTGTCTACCAGGAAGGTGTAGATGATAAAAAAGGTAGTGACGATGAGAGCATGCTACCGCCGCTGGAAAAGGGTGACATTTGTACACTGAATGCCATCCGTGCCGACCAGCATTTCACCGAACCGCCACCACGGTATTCGGAAGCAAGCCTGGTCAAGTCACTGGAAGAACATGGCATCGGGCGCCCATCTACATATGCAACCATCATTTCCACATTGCAGGCACGCGAGTATGTCACCCTTGAGAAGAAACGCTTCTATCCGACGGACGTCGGTCGTGTCGTCATCGAGTTCCTGACAGAAAATTTCACCTCGTATGTGGATTATGACTTTACAGCCGGTCTGGAAGACGAACTGGATGCAGTTGCACGCGGAGAAAAAGAATGGATTCCATTGATGAACGAATTCTGGAAACCGTTCAACCAGCTCCTTGGCAAAGACTACTCGCGACCCTATCCGAAACCCATTGAAGAAAAATGTCCCGACTGCGGCAAACCATTGCAAATGAGTCTCGGCCGTGGCGGTTTCTTTATAGGCTGCTCCGGCTACCCGGACTGCAAGTACACCCGCAATGTCGATGAATCACGTGAAAGCGCGGCACCGGAAGTTATCGAAGGCCGCAGCTGCCCGAAATGCGAGTCAGACCTGATCATCCGCTCCGGCCGCTATGGCAAGTTTATCGGCTGCAGCAGCTACCCCGCTTGCAAATATATCGAACCACTGGAAAAGCCGGAAGATACCGGTGTGCAATGCCCGGAATGCAAAAAAGGCAAAATCCTGAAGCGCAAATCCCGGCGTGGCAAAGTCTTTTTTTCCTGCGAGCGTTACCCGGATTGCAAGTACGCCATCTGGAACCAGCCGCTGGCACAGCCCTGTCCGAAGTGTCACTGGCCAATCACCTCTATCAAGACCACCAAGCGTTCCGGGACGCAACGCGTGTGCCCGCAGCAGGACTGCAAATTTGTGGAGCCCTGGGATGAGCCACTACCCGCTGCAGAAAATGCTGAAGAATAGCCGTCGTTAATCTGCACGGTGGCAGCGATTCATTACCGACGACATCATGACCTGGCACATTAGGGAAGCCAGCCGGCAGCTCGCGTCCGGTGGTATTATCGCCTACCCAACAGAAACGGTGTACGGCCTGGGATGCGATCCGTTCAATGGCAAAGCGGCGCTGCATCTGCTTGAGTTAAAAAAACGCAACATTGATCAGGGACTGATTCTTGTCGCCAGTCATTTTGAACAGCTGGAGCCACTGTTGTGTCCATTGAGACTGGCCGTCAGAAAACGTGTCGCCCGGCCTGGAAAATCGCCTGTCACCTGGGTGCTACCCTGCCTGCCCGAGATACCGGTATGGCTGCGTGGCGCACATGATTCGCTGGCGGTCAGGGTGAGCAGCCATCCACTTACAGCAGCACTTTGCAGGCACTGGGGTGGGCCACTGGTTTCAAGTAGCGCCAACATTCACGGCAAACGGCCCGCAATCAGTCCACTAGACGTGCGTAAGGCATTTAACGGACGGCTTGACTATATCCTGCACGGGACGCACGGTAGCACCCACAGGCCCAGCCAGATACGGAATGGTCTGACGGGTGAACTGCTGCGCAGCAATACCTGAATCACACACATCCAAATGCTCATTGATTGGTAACCGCAATGTCTGATACTCAAATTGACAGTACCCACATTGAACAGGTACGTGACTACCTGATGACGCTGCAGAACAACATCTGTAACGCCTTCGAAAGGCTGGATGGTAGCAGTCGTTTTCGTGAAGACAGCTGGTCTCGTGATGAAGGTGGCGGTGGCCGCTCCCGAGTCATGGAAGGTGGTACCGTATTCGAGAAGGCCGGCATCAATTTTTCGCAGGTCTATGGTGCCGGATTACCTGCCTCAGCGACCGCTTCACGACCTGAGCTTGCCGGCCGCTCGTTTCAGGCCATGGGTGTATCGCTAGTCATTCATCCTCACAATCCCTATGTACCGACTTCACATGCAAACGTACGCTTCTTCGTTGCAGAAAAACCAGGGGCCGAGCCAGTCTGGTGGTTTGGTGGCGGCTTTGACATGACGCCTTACTACGGTTTCAGGGAAGATGCTATTCATTGGCACCGGCTGGCAAAGGAAGCCTGTACACCGTTTGGTGACCAGGTTTACCCACGCTACAAACAATGGTGTGACGAGTATTTCTATCTAAAACACCGCAATGAACCACGCGGCATTGGTGGACTGTTTTTTGATGACCTGAATGAGGGTGGCTTCGAAAAATGCTGCGCACTGATGATCAGCATTGGCAATCATTACCTGCCGGCCTACCTGCCCATTGTTGAACGGCGCAAGGACATGGCCTATGGCGACCGTGAAAAGGACTTCCAGCGTTACCGCCGTGGCCGCTACGTGGAGTTCAACCTGGTCTATGACCGTGGCACCCTGTTTGGCCTGCAGTCAGGCGGTCGTACCGAGGCCATTCTGATGTCACTGCCCCCGGAAGTGACCTGGCGCTACGACTGGCACCCCGAGCCTGGCACCGCAGAAGCCGAACTCTATGAGGTGTTTCTGCAACCGACTGACTGGCTGGCACAGCAAGAACAGTAGAAATTCCCCCCTTCTGCCTAGACATTCCTTGCGCGCCGCTCCCGCGACGTACCTACATGGCCCAGGCCAGCGTCTCAACCGGTTTTCCCGGTCTCACCTTCTCCCTGCCTCCCGCGAGAATGGACAGGATGTCCAAGCATCGTGAGAGGGCGTAACGCCCGGCGTATCGCTCCCGCGCATCCCTGCGCTCCACGATGTACCTACATGGCCCAGGCCAGCCTCTCGACCGGTTCCCGGTCTCACCTCCTCCCTGTAGGCAAAAAAAACCCGCCTTTCGGCGGGTTGAAAAACGCTTTTCAGCGTCGGAGGAGTCTTTCGTACTACAGTGCATGACAAAATCATCTCTGAGATGGATCCTGAACTGCATTCAGGTTTCGGGAACCATTTCACAGTGCACTGTTGAATCACTGTCTTGATATGGCTATCGGCGCCAGTGGAAGAATCTTTAACACCAGATGGACGCACCAGAAAACAACACTATCCCATTAATATACAAAATAAATATTCTATACCATGGCACCGAAATGTGGGGTTCAGATTGTGACTGACCGCAGTCATCGGGCACGGTAAACTGTAGCCCTACAATTTTCAGGGAGCAGCAGCAGTGACCGAGACATCCTCGAGAAACAGTCGATTTCCCGCTAGCCGCATGCGTCGCATGCGACACGACGAGTTCAGCCGCCGCCTGATGCGCGAAACACAGCTGTCCAGTGCCGACCTCATTTATCCGGTATTCGTGCTCGAAGGTAAGCAGCAGCGTGAACCGGTCACGTCCATGCCCGGCGTGGAACGTCTCAGTATCGACGAGCTCCTCAAGGAAGCCACTGAAATCCATGCGCTCGGTATCCCGGGCATTGCATTGTTCCCGGTCACACCCGCCAGCAATAAATCCGATGATGCACGTGAGGCATTCAACCCGGATGGACTCGCACAACGCGCTGTACGGGCATTAAAACAGGCATTACCTGGCCTGGGTGTCATCACCGATGTCGCACTCGACCCTTTTACCACGCACGGCCAGGATGGCCTGATCGATGCAAGCGGCTATGTCCTGAATGATGAGACGGTTGCGGTACTGGTCAAACAGGCCTTGTCCCACGCCGCAGCTGGTGCCGACATCGTGGCGCCCTCTGACATGATGGATGGACGCATCGGCGCCATCCGCACGGCCCTGGAGCAGGCCGGCCATCGCAATACCCGTATCCTGGCCTATGCCGCAAAGTATGCCTCCAGCTTCTACGGCCCGTTCCGCGATGCCGTGGGTTCAGCCGCTAACCTGGCCGGCGGCGACAAGTACAGCTACCAGATGGATCCGGCCAACAGTGACGAGGCCCTCCGGGAAGTGGCCCTGGACCTGGCGGAGGGTGCCGACATGGTGATGGTCAAACCCGGCATGCCTTACCTGGACATTATCCGCCGTGTAAAGGATGAATTTGGCGTCCCGACCTTCGCCTACCAGGTCAGTGGCGAGTATGCCATGCTCATGGCAGCTGCCCAGCAGGGCTGGCTGGATGAACAAGCGGTTGTGATGGAATCATTGATCTCCATCAAGCGCGCCGGCGCCGATGCCATCCTGACGTATTTTGCGAAATCGGTCGGGCACTGGCTGGCAACGGACCAGGGATGACTGACCGCTATGCCGTCATGGGTAACCCGATTGCCCATAGCCAATCACCACGTATCCATACCCTGTTTGCCAGGCAGACTGATCAGCAACTGCAATACGAAGCCATCCGTGTCGAGTCCGGCAATCTGGCAGGCGCCGTTGGCAATTTCCTGGCAGGCAGTGGCAAGGGTCTGAATATCACGGTACCGCTCAAGGAAGAGGCCTGGACGCTTGTGGACAGCCGCAGTGACCGCGCGGAACGGGCCGGTGCAGTCAATACCCTGGTGTTGTCAGAGGATGGCCATCATTTTGGTGACAACACCGATGGTACCGGTCTGCTACGAGACCTGCTGCTCAATCACGGCACTACGCTGCAAAACAAGCGTTTATTACTGGTCGGCGCCGGCGGCGCTGCGCGTGGCGTTGTCGAGCCGCTGCTGTTGAATAAACCGTCCTTGCTGGTCATAGCCAACCGCACGGCAGAGAAAGCCGTGGAACTGGCACACCGGTTCTGCGACCTGGGGCATACAGAAGGCTGCGGGCTGGACGCTGTAGACGGCCAGCAGTTCGATCTCATTATCAATGCCACGGCCGCCAGCCTTGCCGGTCAGGTGCCGGTGCTGCCGGACAGTGTCATAACAAATGACAGCTGGTGTTACGACATGATGTACGGTGACCGACCCACCGCCTTCATGGACTGGGCACAACAACGCGGTGCTGCGCACTGCATGGATGGCCTGGGAATGCTGGTGGAGCAGGCAGCCGAGTCATTTTTTTTGTGGCGTAACATCCGGCCGGATACCGGACCCGTCATCCAGGCATTGCGTCAACGATTGGCCCTGTGACGGTTTTTCAGCTCCACGTAATGGGCCGCGGAATACTCAAGAAAGCCCTCTTCTTCCGGCCGCAAGGCACGTACCCTGCGGGCGGGTGAACCGACCCAAAGGAAACCACCCTCAAGCTCTCGACCGGGTGGTACCAGACTACCGGCACCCACGATGGCGCCCGAATGGACAACAGCACCGTCCATAACAGTGGCAGCCATGCCGATCAGGCAACCATCCTCCACGGTGCAACCATGCAATATGGCCTGGTGGCCCACCGTGATATCGGCACCGAGGCGCAGTGCAAAACCACCAGGTGCAAATTCACTGTCATGACTGACATGTAAAATGCTGCCATCCTGTATGTTGGTTCGCGCCCCGATGTGAATGGAATTGACATCACCCCGGGCAACCACCTTCGGCCACAGCGAAACATCTGCCTCGAGGGTGACATCACCGATTACCAGCGCCGTTTCATCCACGTAGGCGGTGTCTGCGATACGCGGTTCGCTATTCTCAAAGTTTCTTACGCTCACAAGTACTCCTTCAATGTGATATTTACGGTTTCAGCAAGGCAATAAGCGACCATCTGCTGCATGATTGACCATGGCAATAGCTAGCGAATATTGCACTGCTCTGAAAATAACTACCCCCGAATAGTATCAGACAGTACACTTTCACGAGCGAGCCCGGACGCATTACACGCTTAAATAACGAGGTAATACACGAATGACGAATCCCCTGCTGGACCAGAGCGGCCTGCCGCCCTTTTCAAAAATCAAACCGGAACACGTGAAGCCGGCCATCGACACCCTGCTGGCCGAGAGTCGCCAACTGGTTGAACAACTGCTGCAGCAGAACAGCCAGTATAGCTGGGCCAATCTTGTCGAACCGCTGGATGCAATGACTGACCGTATCAATCGTGCCTGGTCACCGGTCAGCCACATGAACTCGGTCGTCAACAGTGAAGCTTTGCGTGATACCTATAACGAATGCCTGCCCATCCTCAGTGAATACGGCACCGAGATGGGACAACACGAGGGCCTGTACAAGGCCTACCGGGATATTGCGGATGGCGACGAATACCAGCGCCTCGACAGGGCACAAAAAAAGGTCATTGATAACGCACTGCGGGATTTCCGCCTCTCCGGTATCGAGCTGGATCAGGCTGCCCGCGACCGCTACAAGGCCATACAGCAGGAACTCTCAAAGCTCACCTCGCAATACAGTGACAACGTGCTGGATGCCACCAATGCCTGGCATAAGCAAATAACGGACGAGTCCCTGCTCGCGGGCCTGCCCGAGAGTGCACGCGCACTGGCCAGACAAACCGCCGAACAGCGCGACTTGGAAGGCTGGGTGTTCACACTGGAATTTCCTTCCTATTACCCGGTACAGACTTACGCAGACAATCGTGAATTGCGCGAAGAACTGTATTCCGCCTATGTCACACGTGCTTCCGACCAGGGTCCGCATGCCGGCCAGTGGGACAATACCGGGACCATGGAACAGATTATGGCACTGCGCCACGAGGCAGCACAGTTACTGGGGTACGACAACTACGCGGCTCGCTCCCTGGCCACCAAAATGGCGGATTCAACCGACCAGGTCATGGGTTTCCTGGAAGACCTGGCAGAACGCTCAAAACCTGCCGCACAACGTGAACTCGACGAGGTGCGCAACTTTGCCCGGGAACACGATAACCTGCATGACCTGCAGGCCTGGGACATACCCTATTACTCGGAAAAACTGCGGCAGAAGAAATACGCGATTTCACAGGAAGAGCTGAAGCCCTACTTTCCGGAACCCCGTGTAGTCAGCGGCTTGTTTGCCATCGTAGGACGGTTATACGGACTACAAATCGAGGCCGTTGAAGGCATTGATACCTGGCACAAGGACATTGCCTTCTACCACATCCGGGATGATGCGGGTGAAGTACGCGGCGAATTCTATCTCGACCTGTATGCCCGTCAGCACAAACGTGGCGGCGCATGGATGGACGAATGTATCTCCCGCCGCCGCAGCGCCTCGGGTCTGCAGATACCGGTCGCCTATCTGACGTGTAATTTTTCACCGCCCATCGGCGACAAGCCCGCACTCTTTACCCATGATGAGGTCATCACCCTGTTCCATGAATTCGGACATGGCCTGCACCACATGCTGACACAGATAGACTATGCCGGGGTATCCGGAATCAGCGGTGTGGCCTGGGATGCGGTAGAACTACCCAGCCAGTTCATGGAAAACTGGTGCTGGGAGCGCGAGGCCCTGGACCTGTTTTCCGGTCATTTTGAAAGCGGTGAAAAAATACCTGAGATACTGTATCAACGCATGCAGCAGGCAAAAAATTTCCAGTCTGCCATGCAGATGATGCGGCAACTGGAATTTGCCATTTTCGACTTTCGCATCCACCGCGACTACGACGAGGACAGGGGTGCCCGCATCCACGCCACACTGGAAGATGTGCGCAAACAGTATGCCATGCTACAGCCACCGGCTTTCAATCGTTTTGAAAACGGCTTCACACATATTTTCGGCGGGGGCTATGCGGCCGGCTACTACAGCTATAAATGGGCAGAAGTCCTGTCTGCAGATGCCTTTGCGGCATTCGAGGAAAGCGGTATTTTCAATCGCGAGACCGGTAATAAATTTCTCACCTGCATACTGGAGCAAGGCGGCTCACGGGAACCGATGGAACTTTTTGTGGAGTTCCGCGGCCGCGAACCCACCATCGATGCTCTGTTGCGCCACTGCGGGCTGGCGGCTTAATGAAGATCGCAACCTGGAACGTTAATTCGCTCAAGGTACGGCTGCCACATGTACTGGACTGGCTGGCCACTTCACAGGCCGACATCCTGTGCCTGCAGGAAACCAAGACAATCGACGAGAACTTTCCCGTCAATGAGATCGAGGCCGCCGGCTATCACGTCGTGTACTCGGGACAGAAAACCTATAACGGCGTCGCCATTATCAGCAAGCAAGCGGCAACGGATACCATCACCGATATTGCGGGTCTGGATGACCCGCAGCGTCGCATACTGGGTGCCACCATCGGTGATGTACGGGTGCTTGATTTATACGTCGTCAATGGACAGGAAGTGGGTAGTGAGAAATATGCCCATAAACTGTACTGGCTGGAGCAGGTCACCCGCCACATCAGCGAACAGTTGCAACAGCACGAGCGGTTCGTGGTGCTTGGTGACTTTAATATTGCACCTGAAGACCGTGATGTTTATGATCCGGAGGCCTGGCATGAACGCATTCTGTGCAGCACACCGGAACGCGAAGCCCTGCAAAGGATCGTCGATCTTGGACTAACCGATACCTTTCGCCTGTTTGAGCAACCCGAGGAAAGTTACAGCTGGTGGGACTATCGAGCCGCCGGCTTCAGGCGTAATCGCGGACTGCGGATTGACCTGATACTTGCCAGTCAGTCCCTGTCAGACAATTGCACCGCCTGTTTGATTGACAAGGAACCGCGCAAACTCGAACGCCCCTCTGACCATACACCGGTTATTGCAGAATTTACGCTGTGAAACATGATGACAGCCCCGCATCAAGATCCGGGTATCGCAGCGTTACTGCCAGTTCATTCAGCATTTTCGAATTACTCATGCGCCTGGAGTCATTTAGGAAAGACAGCATGCCGGCTGAAAGAACCTGCTGTGCCTCGGCGCGGCTGACGGTGGGTGGCCGTGGCAGTCCGGCAGCATCGGCCACCCTGAAGAAATAATCCGTCATATTGCTGGGATGACCGTCACTGACGTTGTAGACGGTATTAGCCAGCGGACTGTGCATGGCCGCGACACAGACAGTCGCCAGGTCATCGGCATGTATACGATTGGTATAGGGCGAATCTTCTTCACGTAATACAGGTGTACCCTCGCGTAAACGTGCCAGTGGCAATTTTCCCGGCCCGTAGATACCGGGCACACGCAATATTATCCATTGTGTGTCGTGTGCATTGCACCACGCCCTTAACCGCTGTTCGGCATCCAGCCGGCGGTGACCGCGTGGCGTGGCCGGGGCCACGGTCTGCGATTCGCTTATCCATGCACCCTGACAATCGCCGTACACCGCGCTGGTACTGATGTAGACAATGCGACGTGGTGGCGCCTCAACATCCAGCACCTCAAGAAAGCCCTGCATGCGTGGGTCCTGCTCTCCCCGCGATGGGGGGGGAGCAAAATAAAAGACCATATCAAAACCATGTGCCCATGCGGGCTTCGCCGCAGGCTGGTCCAAATCAACCATGACCGCCTCGATGCCCGAACGGTCAAGCTGTGCAGCGCTTTCCTTGCGGCGAACGCATCCCGTAACCGGATAACCCTCGCCCTGCAACAGGCCGGCCACACGCCTGCCGATATAGCCACAACCCGTGATTAGCACAGTTTTATATGGTTTATCTTGCATAGTAAATCAGCGACAATGCCTGTTCGTTTCTGTTGAGTTTGTTTATTACATGCCTTTCCAGGTCACCATAAAATCCAGCGGTCATACATTTGACGTCGAGCCATCCGAGACAGTTCTCGATGCGGCGTTGCGCCAGGGCATTATACTGCCTTATGGATGCCGTAACGGCCAATGTGGCTCCTGCATGGGTGACATCATTACGGGATCGGTCGACTACCGGGACGGACTGCCCCCTGCTCTCGATGCCGCTGCTGCCAGTCGAAACAAGGCGTTATTCTGCCAGGCACGACCTGGCAGCGACCTGACCATCAAGGTACGTGAAGTCGATGCCGCCAGGGACATTGAGGTCAGAACCCTGCCCTGCCGGGTAACCAGGCTTGAACATCTGGCGCATGACGTCATCCGCATTTATCTGAAAATTCCTGAATCCGAGCGCTTGCAGTTTCTTGCTGGCCAGTACATTGATGTACTTCTCAAGGACCATGCACCCCGCGCATTTTCTATTGCCAATGCGCCACATGATGATGACTTCATTGAACTGCACATTCGCAACGTCAGTGGCGGCTATTTCTCTGCGCAGGTATTCAACCAGATGCAGGAAAAAGCCATACTGCGCATCAAGGGGCCGCTGGGCACTTTCTTTCTGCGTGAAAACAGTGACCGACCGGCGATCCTTATTGGCGGCGGCACCGGCTTCGCACCGATCAAGGGCATACTGGAACACGCCTTTTATACCTCGGTCGACAAGCCACTGCACCTGTTCTGGGGAGTACGCGCCAAACGTGATTTGTACCTGAAGGCACTACCTGAACAGTGGCAGCAGTCTCACGCTAATTTCCACTACACACCGGTCCTGTCTGAACCCGGCACTGTGGATGACTGGCAGGGTGAAACCGGTTTTGTGAGTGACAGCGTCGTCAGACAGTACCCGGACCTGTCAGATTACGACGTCTACATGAGTGGACCACCGGTGATGGTAGAGGCCGGGCACAGTCTGTTCCTGAAGCACGGCCTGGATGAAAACCGGTTCTTTTCCGACGCCTTCGAGTACGCGGCGCTCTCTGACAAGCTGAAATAAGCCAGGAGCCCGTCTGATAAATTTACTGGCCACGAAAGAACACGGAAAAATTAAGGCATTTATCCTTTCGTGTTTTTCCGTGGATTCAGTGGCTATTAAAGAATCTGGAACTCAGCTTAATCTGTTTCAGTATCCTAACGCTGCTGTATAGCCGCAACAATCGCCTCATCACTTGCATTGGCGACAATCACCGGCTCCTGAACAAACCCCAGCTCCCGCGCCAGCATTGCCTGGCGTGGGCCGATGACCACCAGTGGAATCTTCACTAACAACGGCTGCCCGGCTGATCCGGCCATTGTATACAGGTTCTGCAGTGTCTCGTTACTGGTAATCGTGATGCAATCAAGAGTGCCTGGCTGTAATAGTATCTGCATGCGCCGCACATCCACTGCCGGACAGGCACGTCGATAGACCTCCACATAATCAACATCGGCGCCACGTGCCAGCAGTGTGTCGCGCAGTACTTCACGGCCACCGTTGCCACGGAAAATAACGACACATTGACCCGACATATCCTGAAGCTCATCCAGTGCCAGCAAGGCCTCACTGTTATACTGATGCCCGGGCATCAGGTCGACTGATAACCCATACGGCAACAGTGCTTCCGCAGAAGACGCACCGACCGTGGCTATGCGGGTATTCTCTGGCCAGTCACGCCGATTGAGGATGAACTCAGCACCCATTCTGACCGCATTGACACTGACAAATATTGCCAGGTCATATTCCTCGAGCGTATCTGTTAACGCTTCAATTCGATAGCCATCAGCAGGATTGAGAATTTCAATTGTCGGCAGAGAAATGGCCTCATGGCCTGCCGCTTCAAGCAGGCCGCACAGATGTTTAGCCTGCCCGGCTGGCCGCGTGACCAGGATACGTCTAGCCGTCACTCAGCAGCTCATCAAGAATCGTGCGGGCACCGCGTGATAACAAATCCTCGGCAAGTTGCTTACCCAGCGCTTCGGCGTGCTCCGCAGAACCACTGATGTCACCGCGAATAACCATACTGCCATCCGGCTGACCCACCAGACCACGCAGTTCAACAACACCGGCATTGAGCAGCGAATAGCCGGCGACCGGCGCCTGGCATCCACCTGCCAGCGTGGCATTCATGGCACGTTCGGCCTCTGTCCGCCACCATGTTTCATCATGGTTCAATGGCTCAATCAGGCTCCTGACACGTGGATCATCAACGCGGCATTCAATGCCAATCACACCTTGTGCAATCGCCGGTAACATTTCTTCGGGTGTCAATGCATGGGTGATGCGCGCTGACAAACCAAGGCGTTTCAGGCCGGCGCAGGCCAGCACGATTGCGTCATAGTCACCGGCATCCAACTTGCCGAGCCGGGTCCCTACATTGCCGCGAAGGTCCAGGATCTGCAGATCGGGGCGCCGGGCACGCAACTGGCACTGACGGCGCAAGCTGGAAGTGCCCACACGGGCGCCTTCAGGCAAGTCATCTACGGATGAGTACTGCATGGAGACAAAGGCATCGCGGGGATCCTCACGATCCAGTATGGCACCAAGACACAGTCCGTCCGGTAAAACAGCCGGTACGTCCTTCATCGAATGCACGGCAAGGTCCGCACGACCGTCCAGCATGCCCTGTTCCAGCTCTTTTACAAACAGACCCTTACCACCAATCTTTGCCAGCGGACTGTCGAGGATGCGATCGCCCTGGGTACTCATTGTCAGTAACTCGACCTGCAAACCGGGGTGCAAGGCCTGTAATCGGTGACGCACATGTTCTGCCTGCCATAAGGCAAGCGGGCTTTTACGTGTTGCAATACGGATCCGTTCTATTGACATCAATAGCTATCTCGCCACTAAATAGGGGTTAGTGAAACGATTATACAAGCTGCTGGTGTTCTATCCATGTGATAATTACGGATTCAGCGTCCCTGTGGTATTTCGCAGCAAGGCGCAGTGCGAAGGCAATGGCTATTCCCTTGTCGAGCACTTGAACGTAGCGGCGGGACACCACAGGGACGCCCTTCGGGTTAGCTTGTCAACGCCCACGGACTGCGTTCCGCCTCTTGACAAGGGAATGACCATTGTCGGCAAGGCGCGCCTTGCCGTGAACGTTGACAAGCTAACTGAACTCGCAATTATCACATGGATAGAGCACTAGTATTCTTGGCTGCCTCATTTTGGCTGGCTACCGCCCCGCATGCAGAAATGACCGTGCCCGTGGCAACCGACCTGCAACGGGACGGCAGTCAGGCACGTTCCCGGGAGCTGCCGATACTGCTGACCTTCACTTCAATGATCTGCAGCTACTGTGAACTGCTGGAACAGGATTTCCTGCAACCCATGCTGCTCGGCGGAGAATACCGCGATAAAGTCATTTTCCGGAAGCTGGAAGTGGGCTATGGCAGCACTGTCACCGATTTTACCGGCCAGTCGATCACTACCCGCGAGCTTTCTGACCGCTACCGGGTATTCGTTACTCCGACCCTGTTATTTGTGGATGGTAACGGCAAGGAACTCGCCGAGCGTATAATCGGCATCAATACACCGGAATTGTTTGGTGGCTACCTGGACGCCTGCATTGAGACTGCCTTGCTGAGCATCAGGAATCCCGAGCTGGCCGCCAGCATCAGCAGCTGTCAGCTGGAACATGCTGCAAACAGCGACACGATCTTCAGGACTGCAGTCCCTTGACGAGCTTGCGAACATCGGCAATGTGCCGCCGGCTGACTTCCAGCGTCTGCTCGACCCCTGCCAGGCTTAGTTGCGCACAGCCATCGTCGTCTTTTCCAAGACCTCTAATGTAGTGCCTGGCAACCAGTGCATTGCGGTGAATACGCACAAACTGATCGGCAAATTCCTGTTCCAGTGACTTTAGCGTTTCCTCGATCAGCAGCTGTGCAGTACCGGTGCTGACGACGACATATTTCTGGTCGGCCTGAAAATACCGTATCTCTTCAACCGGGATAAGTTGCAGGCTGCCACGTACATTGGCACAGATACGCTGTCGCTTGCAGGATTGATCATCTCCCTCTCGCACAGATGCCGCCTGTACCCGCGTCAGGCGCCGCGCATGCTGCAACGCATCCTGCAGACGCTCCAGTCGTACGGGTTTCAACAGGTAGTCAACGGCATGTGTCTCAAATGCCTGCAGCGCATAATCATTGTAGGCCGTGGTAAATATGATGGCCGGTGGCTGCTGCAAGGACAGCAGGTGCTGTGCCGCCTCCAGTCCATCGATGCCCGGCATCCGAATATCCAGTAGCAGCACATCCGGCTGGTGTTTCTCACAATGCTCCAGTGTTTCACGGCCATTAGCCGCTTCACCACAAACCTCATAGCCGCCGATTTCCTCCAGCATTGCCCGTAATCGTGCGCGTGCCGGCGCTTCATCGTCAACAACCAGTATCTTCATGCGATTGCCACTTCCGGGAACCTGAGAATGACCCTGTACACACCGTCCTCCAGTGACGTTAACAACTCTGTACGCCCTCCAAAAGCTATCTGCAGCCGTTGCCGGATATTTTCCTGGGCAATACGGTTACCCTCGTGTTGCCCGCAGCTCCCGGTATCCGGTACCGGGTTACTGACAGCAATTTCTATCCTGTCCTGCTGACTATCGCCATTGACAAGAATGGTTCCGCCCTCGGGCAATCGTTCAATGCCGTGATAGATCGCGTTTTCCAGCAACGGCTGCAGGGTCAACGGGGGCATGCTCACGCCAGCCGGAATCCTGTCCACGTTCCACTGCACTGACAGGCGTTCACCGAGACGCAGGGATTCAATATTGAGATAGCGGCTTGCCAGTATCAGCTCATCTGCCAGGGTACTCTGCTCGTGCGAACTGTTTAACGAGGCGCGAAACAGGTCGGACAAATCTTCAATGGCAGATTCAGCAAGCTCTGGTGCAGAGCGTGTCAACGCGGCGATGGTGTTCATGCTGTTAAACAAAAAATGCGGACGTATGCGTGCCTGTAATGCCTGGATTCGTGCGCGTGCTTCGGCCTTCAGTTGTTGCCGCCACTGGAACTGGACATACAGGTAACGCAATACAACCGCCGCAATGACAGCACTGATAATCAGGTTACGCAACAGAAAAACAGCATGCTGAGGAACACCAACTTCCGGAAAAAGTGTACTTGAAACCATTAAATAGAAAGCCATTTCACTGATAATCGCCGTGACCAGCAACACCAACAGGTAGCTCACCAGGGCAGCCACTGTATTACCCAGACGCGCCAGCATCGGTCTGGATACACACAACAGGGCAGCACTGCTCAGTGAAATCCATTGCATAAATACCGAGATCAGACCGAGATTTGCCCATGGATTTTCCAGTACGCCCGGACTGACCAGTGTCAGGATAAAGGCCAGCAACTCGGCAATCACCACGACCGCAAACACCATACGAACATCACAGAAGCTGGGTAAAAAGAACGACTCGGCCGTCTCAATGGCGTGATTTTCAGCTGCCTGGCGTGAACTCATGGCCACAGTGTCAACCCTGTCTTCCCGGCATGCAAGTCCGCTGCGCAGTTGGCAAACGCAAACCCGACCCGGATTGGTTATACTGCGGCAAAACAGGCATTCCGGTTACCCACATGACAGACGATAATTCTCCACAAAAGCCCTGGGGCGGGCGCTTCACAGAATCGACGGACGCCTTCGTCGAGGCCTTTACTGCATCGATCGACTTCGACCAGCGGCTCTACCGGCATGATATCGCCGGCTCCATTGCGCATGCCCGCATGCTGGCACACGTTGGCATTATCAGTGCGGCTGACAGCGCTGACATCGTTGCCGGGCTGGAAGCTATCCTCGCCGACATCGAGCAGGGTGATTTTTCCTGGTCTGTAGCGCTCGAAGATATCCACATGAACATCGAGGCACGGCTCATCGAGCGCATCGGTGAAACCGGAAAAAAACTCCATACCGGCCGTTCCCGCAATGACCAGGTTGCCACCGATCTGCGACTCTACCTGCGGGATGAAATTGACAGCCTGTGCATTACGCTTCACCGGCTGCAGACCGCGCTGGTCGATATCGCCGCACGCGAAGCCGACACGATTATGCCGGGCTTTACCCACCTGCAGGTCGCCATGCCCGTCAGTTTCGGGCATCACATGCTGGCCTGGGAAGCCATGCTGGAGCGTGATCATCAGCGCCTGCTCGATGCGCGCAAGCGAGTCAATGTGATGCCGCTGGGTGCCGCTGCGCTGGCTGGAACCGGTTTTCCCATTGACCGGGAATATACGGCAGGGTTGCTCGGCTTCGACAGCGTGGCCGCCAACTCACTGGATGCCGTCAGTGACCGGGATTTTGTAATAGAATTCTGTGCGGCAGCGTCACTTGTCATGATGCACCTGTCACGATTTTCAGAGGAACTGATACTCTGGTCATCGGCACAATTTGATTTTATTGAACTGCCGGACCGCTTCTGTACCGGCTCCAGCATCATGCCACAAAAGAAAAACCCGGACGTTCCGGAGCTGGTGCGTGGCAAGAGCGGCCGCGTGACCGGCCACCTGGTCAGCCTGTTGATGCTGATGAAGGGTCAGCCACTCGCCTATAACAAGGACAACCAGGAAGACAAGGAACCATTATTCGATACCATTGATACCCTGCAGGGTTCGCTGCGCGTATTTGCCGACATGATGCCCGCTGTCACCGTGCATCGTGACAGCATGGCTGCCGCTGCGCTGCAGGGCTTCTCCACGGCCACTGATCTGGCCGATTACCTGGTACGCAAGGGCATTGCCTTCCGGGATGCCCATGAAATCGTTGGCCGCACCGTGCGCTTTGGCATTGACAACAACAGGGATTTGTCCGCCATGTCACTGCAGGAGTTGCAAACATTTTCCAGCGAGATTGGTGACGACGTGTTTGCGGTGCTCACGCTGGAAGGTTCCATGGCCGCACGCAACCATCCGGGCGGAACTGCACCCAGCCAGGTGCACAAGGCGGTGAGCGCGGCCCGGCAACGTTTGCAACACCGCTAAGAGCCACCTGGCCGCAGGGCATTAAAGTACGGTCCTGCCAGACCGCTATTTTCCTTACCACACCTATCATAAAGTAACCGGAGCTTAACTGGGCCTATGAAAGACCTCTCACAGTCAGCCGCACAGTCAATACTGCATAACTGCCCGACCGCCATGTTGCTGATTGCAGACAATGGCAAAATACAAGACTTTAACAAGGCATTCGCCGCACTCGTTGGTGAGGCTGCCACCACCCTGAAAGGCGCACCACAAGCGGATGGACTGATCGCATCCCTGCTTGGACCGGGTAGCGTCGTTAACTGGATCATGCCGGATGGCGATGAACGCTGGTTGGCGGTTGAGTCATCTACAATCGATGCTGACCCAGGGCTTACAGTGCGTTTTTATCAGGACGTCACGGAAAAAATGCGCCTTAAAAAAGAACGAGAGGCACTGCAGAAGGCACTCAAACAGCAGGCCATCAAGGATGAGCAGCTACCCGGCTTGTTAAGCCGCTACGGGATAGAGATCTCACTGGAACCGCTGGTATCGCGTAGCCGCCGCTACAACACCCCCCTCTCACTGGTGTGTGTCAGCATTGATTCCAGCCAGGATCGTGACAAGGCGATCACCAAAATCAGTTACCTGCTGAAAGATCAGACGCGCTGGGCAGACCTGGTGGGCTGCACTAGCGGGCACGATTTCATCCTGGTCCTCCAGGAAACCACCCAGGCTGCGGCATTGCAACTGGTTGACAAGCTGGCAACCCGCATCACACATATGAACAATTCAGCGGAGAACCCGATCCATGCCTGCTATGGTGTTACCGAGAGCCAGAAGAATGATGATGCCGAGTCCATACTCGAACGCGCGGAAGCGGCACTGTCCAAAGCACGTCAGAATGACTGCGGCACCGCGGTTGTGGACCCGGCATTAGCCCAGGAGGCTGTCCGAGAACAGCGATCGTAGCGAGGGCAAGGCTGATTGAGTCATGTTTTTCGATCATTTGAGGCTAATAGTGGCGCTATTTAACGAAAATGATCGGGAAATCTGGCCAATCAGGCTTGGCCGCAGTAGATTAGCCTGTTCCCGGACAGGCTCCCAGCCGCTGCAACAACCAGACACGTACATCACTGATTTCTTCCGGGCACAGCGCATGCTGCATCGGGTAACTGTGCCAGTTCACGTTACAGCCAAGCTGTCCCAGCAGGTCGCGTGACTGCAGCGCGAGCTGCACGGGCACCACCGGGTCCTGCATGCCATGCGCCATAAAAATCGGCACCCTGTCGTTTGCAGCTACGGCTTCCGTCGCCAGAGTATCTGCCAGGGGCACATAGGTGGACAAGGCCAGGATACCGGCCAGTGGCTGCGGATAACGCAGCCCGGTATGCAATACGATTGCCCCCCCTTGTGAAAATCCCGCGAGAATGATGTGCTCAGCCGGGATACCGCTGTCCACTTCCCGCTGGATCAGGGCCCGTAGCTGTTGTTCGGATTCATAAATACCCTCACTGTCCTGGCCCCGATTGAAATCAGCGGCCTTGATGTCGTACCACGCGGGCATCTCCATGCCGCCGTTAATCGTCACGGGTCGGTGCGGCGCATGCGGCAGGACCACACGCACACCCAGGCTTTCAACAATCCCCAGCTGTGGGATTAACGGCTCAAAATCATGGCCGTCAGCACCCAGGCCATGCAACCAGATAATGCAGGCACGCGGGGTGCCGGTCGGATTAATTTCGACAGTTTCAAGGATTGGCTTGCTCATACTGTGTAGTATGCCGGCTTGGCATTGGGTTTGCTGCATTCTAACCGTATACTGGTCTCACGAAATCAGGATGCACCCCCATGAGAACTCGTATTACAACCCGATTGCTGTTGCTGATCTGCACCCTTGTCATGACGGGCTGTGGCCAGAAAGGACCGTTGTACCTGCCCGAGAAACCAGAGCAATCACCAAAGACCGACAACAGCGAATCTCCCGACCGTTGAGCCACCACCTTGTATGGATTACTTCAGCTATCACAATGGCCGCTTGCAGGCCGAAGACGTAGATCTTGGCGATATTGCCGAACGTTTTGGCACGCCCTGCTACGTCTATTCACGTGCAACCCTGGAACGCCACTGGCAGGTCTTTGACGCTGCACTCGGCAGCCATCCGCACCTGATTTGTTATGCCGTGAAGGCCAATTCCAGTCTGGCCGTGCTGCAGGTACTGGCACGTTTGGGCTCCGGTTTCGACATCGTTTCGGAAGGGGAACTGGAGCGCGTGCTGCGAGCCGGCGGCGAACCGTCGCGCATTGTATTTTCCGGTGTTGGCAAACGTGCCAGCGAGATGCGCCGCGCTCTCAAGGCCGGCATTCGCTGTTTTAACGTGGAATCGGAGGCTGAACTTGTCCGTCTGGAGGCCGTTGCTGCTGAAACCGGGCACACGGCACCGGTATCGATACGCGTAAACCCCGATGTCGACGCACAGACGCACCCCTACATTTCCACGGGTCTGCGTGACAACAAGTTCGGTATTGATGTCGACAGGGCGCTGGAAGTGTATCAGCGCGCGGCCGCACTGCCGCATCTGAACGTAACCGGGATCGACTGCCATATCGGTTCACAGCTGACCGATATCGCACCGTTTGTGGATGCGCTGGATCGCGTGTTACAGCTGCTAGACCGACTGCAGTCAGCCGGTATAGAACTGGCGCATATCGACCTCGGTGGCGGCCTGGGCATACCCTATGAAACACAGGACAAGCCGCCGCTGCCGGATGTCTATGCACGAGCGCTGCTGACCCGTATGGGTGACCGTCCGCAGGAACTGCTGCTGGAACCGGGCCGTGCCATTGCCGGTAATGCCGGCATTCTGCTGACGAGCGTGGAATACCTGAAACATACTGCGCACAAGAATTTTGCCATTGTCGATGCGGCCATGAACGACCTGCAGCGTCCGGCGCTGTACGGTGCCTGGCACGACATCGTGCCGGTACGGCCGCGCGACGGGACACCGACACGTTATGATGTCGTCGGTCCAATTTGCGAAACCGGTGACTTCCTTGGCAAGGAACGAGAACTGGTGCTGGCCGCAGGCGACCTGCTGGCAGTACGCTCTGCCGGCGCCTACGGCTTCACTATGAGCTCAAACTACAACTCACGCCCGCGTGCAGCCGAGGTCATGGTGGATGGTGACCAGGTCTTTGTCATCCGTGAACGCGAAACACTGGATGATCTTTATCGTCACGAACAACTTTTGCCTCCCTCATGACTTTGACCTTCACCAAAATGCACGGCCTCGGCAATGACTTTATCGTCATCGACGCCATCAACCAGTCGGTATCACTGACACAGCAGCAGGTACAGTGTCTGGCTGACCGCCACTTCGGTATCGGTTGTGACCAGCTGTTGCTGGTAGAGCCCGCCACCACCGCAACCGCTGACTTCCGTTACCGAATCTACAATGCCGATGGGGGTGAAGTGGAGCAATGCGGCAATGGTGCGCGCTGCTTCATGCAGTTTGTACGAGAACAGGGACTGACGGATAAATCGCATTTACAGGTAGAAACCGCCGGTGGGCCACTGCAACTCATACAACATGAAAATGGTCAAATAACTGTCGACATGGGAGTGCCCCGGCTGGAACCTGCTGACATTCCCTTTGTAGCACCCAACCGTGATATTGCCTATGCACTGGATGTCCTTGACCTGCACCTCGAAATCACGGCCATCTCCATGGGCAACCCGCATGCCGTGCTGCTGGTCGATGACATCGAGACTGCCCCCGTGGCCAGCATCGGCCCGGCTATTGAAAACCATCCCCGCTTTCCCGAACGCGTCAATGTCGGCTTCATGCAGATTGTGAATAATGACTGCATCCGCTTGCGGGTGTTTGAACGTGGCGCCGGGGAAACACTGGCCTGTGGCAGTGGTGCCTGCGCCGCCGTTGTTGCCGGACGCTTGCGGGAGCGATTGACAGAAAGCGTCAAAGTTATCCTGAACGGCGGTGAACTTGTGGTAAGCTGGGCCGGCGAAGGACGACCGGTACTGATGACCGGACCTGCCACAACAGTCTACCAAGGGTACATTAAACTATGACGACATCTCAGCAGACTCAATCACCGGCACTGCCTCTGGAAGAAAAAACAGTTGCCGATTATCTGCGGGACAATCCTGAATTCTTTCAAAACAACGCCAGTCTGCTGGCCGCCCTGCAAATCCCGCATGCCGTTGGCTCCGCCGTTTCCCTGGTTGAATACCAGGTCAAGGTACTGCGTGATCAAAACAGTCAATTAAAACGCAAGCTCATGGACCTGGTGCATGTCGCCCGCGACAACAATCGCCTCAATGAACGCATGCATCAGCTGACTCTTGGCCTTATCAAGTCAGAATCGCTGGAAGCGCTACTGGATACCCTGCGTGAAAACCTGCTCGGTGAGTTCAAGGCCGACACCGTCATCCTGCGTCTGGCCGGTATGACTGAAACACGGACGCGTGAATGCGGTGTCGATTCCTACGATCCGGACGCACCCGAGCTGCAGCATTTTGAAACCTTCCTGAAAACCTCACGGCCGCAGTGCGGGCGTTTCAAGCTGGAGCAACTGCAATACCTGTTTGGTGACCAGGCCCAGGCGATTGAATCCGTGGCACTGGTACCGCTGGGCCATACCAGCAAGAACGGTCTGCTGGCCATCGGCAGCCGGGAAGCCAGTCGCTTCCATCCCGGCATGGGCACACTGTTCCTCACCCATCTGGGGGAACTGATGGGCCTGTTGCTGGTGGAACACCTCAACACCGACACCCCGCTCACGGACTGAACCGGAACCTGACAACACCCGGTATTATTTGCAGACTGTGGCAAACCCCGGCCGTCACTGGATCGACAGATTCCTGCACTACCTGCAGACCGAACGGCGACTGTCAGACAATACTTGCAAGCACTATCAGCGTGATCTGCTGGAGTTACAGGGCTGGTGTGAAAAGGCCGGACTCAAACACTGGCGTGATCTCGATACCCCGCAGGTAAGGAACTATGCTGCCCACTGTCACAGGCGCGGCTTGAGCGGGCGCAGTATCCAGCGGCGGCTGTCAGCCCTGCGTAGCTTCTACAACTACCTGCTGCGAGAACAGACCGTTGCCCTGAACCCCGGTCTCGACGTACCGGCCCCCAAATCAGAGCAACATCTGCCCGACACCCTGAGCGTGGATGACATCGCGAGACTGCTAAATGTCCGCAGCAAGGACACGCTGGCACTGCGTGATCTCGCCATGCTGGAGATGATGTACTCATCCGGGCTGCGAGTGTCTGAACTGGTCGGCCTGGATCACGGCGATGTGGATTTTAATGACCGCACCGTGCGGGTCACCGGCAAGGGCGCGAAGACGCGTGTGTTACCGGTGGGTGACAAGGCTATTACTGCCTTGCGCGCCTGGCAGCAGGTGTGTCCGCAACGTCAGGATGGTAACGAATCCGCTATTTTTACCACTCGCAGTGGCAAGCGGATTGGGGTACGCACGGTGCAACAACGCGTAAAGAACTGGGCGCGTCGACAAGATGTTCCGGGTGACCTGCACCCGCACACCTTGCGGCACTCCTTCGCCAGTCATCTGCTGGAGTCCAGTGGCGACCTGCGTGCCGTGCAGGAATTGCTCGGTCATGCAGACATCAGCACCACGCAGGTCTATACTCACCTTGATTTTCAACACCTTGCACAGGTCTACGATAGCGCACACCCGCGCGCGCGCAAATCAAAATAAGCGCAAGCCGCTCAAAAACCCCTTTATATTCAGCCTGATCGCACCCATTGATTGGTGTACAATCGAACGCCCTTTTTACGGAGCTCCAACGTGGATCAATTTCGTGGCACAACCATCCTGTCAGTCCGGCGCGGCAATACCGTGGCCATTGGGGGGGATGGACAGGTAACAATGGGTGACACCGTGATGAAGGGCAATGCCCGTAAGGTACGCCGCCTGTATAGCGACAAGGTGATTGCCGGTTTCGCCGGTGGCACTGCCGATGCCTTTACCCTGTTCGAACTGTTTGAAGGCAAACTGGAGACACACAGCGGTCAGCTGACACGTGCGGCAGTGGAGCTGGCAAAGGACTGGCGCAGCAACAAGATGCTGCGCCATCTCGAGGCCCTGCTGGCCGTGGCTGACGAGGAAACCTCGTTGATTATCAGCGGCAATGGTGATGTGATCGAACCGGAAAACTCGCTGATGGCAATTGGCTCCGGCGGACCCTATGCACAAGCAGCCGCACGCGCACTGCTGGACAATACGGACATGGATGCCCCTGCCATCACGGAAACGGCCCTGGGCATCGCCGCTGATATCTGTATCTATACGAACCGACAACTGACGATTGAGGAATTAAGCGTCTAGTGCTCAATCAATGTGATAATGAATATCCTCTAAATACTCAAACATTGGCTCAAACATGTCAGAAATGACCCCCAGAGAAATCGTCCAGGAACTGGACAAACATATTATCGGACAGGATGCTGCGAAACGGTCTGTGGCCATTGCCTTGCGTAACCGCTGGCGGCGCATGCAGGTCGATGAACAGCTGCGTGCCGAGATTACCCCGAAGAACATTTTGATGATCGGCCCCACGGGCGTTGGAAAAACAGAGATCGCACGCCGCCTGGCACGGCTCGCCAATGCCCCTTTCATCAAGGTCGAGGCCACCAAGTTTACCGAGGTGGGTTATGTCGGGCGTGACGTCGAGTCCATTGTGCGGGATCTGGCCGATGCCGCCATCAAGCTGGCACGCGAGACCGCCATGGACAAGGTGCGCCACCGTGCGGAAGATGCTGCGGAAGACCGCATCCTTGACGCCCTGCTGCCACCACCCAAAAGCATTGCACCGGATGATGTCGACAGTAGCACCTCCGAAACCCGTCAGAAATTTCGCAAGCGTCTCCGTGAAGGCACCCTGGATGACAAGGAAATCGAGATCGAGGTCTCGGTTACTCCCGTGGGTGTGGAAATCATGGCGCCCCCCGGCATGGAAGAGATGACCAGTCAACTGCAGGGCATGTTCCAGAATATGAGCGGCAACCGTACCAAGTCCCGCAAACTGCGCATCAAGGACGCACGCAAACTGCTGGGTGACGAAGAGGCCGCCAGGATGATTAATGAGGATGACCTCAAGCAGAACGCCCTGGAAAATGTCGAGCAAAACGGCATCGTGTTTATCGATGAAATCGACAAGGTCACCCGGCGTGGTGAATCCAGTGGACCGGACGTCTCACGTGAAGGTGTGCAACGTGACCTGTTACCGCTGGTCGAAGGCAGCACCGTCTCGACCAAACACGGCATGATAAAAACCGACCATATCCTGTTTATCGCCTCCGGAGCCTTTCACCTGTCCAAACCCTCGGACCTGATACCGGAGCTGCAGGGGCGACTGCCCATCCGGGTTGAGCTCGAGGCCCTCGGTGCCAGTGAATTTACCCGTATTCTGACCGAACCGGATGCCTCCCTGACGGAACAGTACAGTGCACTCATGGCCACCGAGCAGGTCACACTGGAGTTCTCGGAGAACGGTATCATGCGCATTGCCGAGATCGCCAGCCAGGTCAATGAACGTACTGAAAATATCGGTGCACGCCGCCTGCACACCGTCATGGAACGCTTGCTGGAAAAGATCTCGTTTGAGGCCACTGACTGTGCCGACAGCAAGCTGGTCATCGATGCTGCCTACGTCGACGAACACCTCGAGGCACTGGTCGAGGATGAAGACCTGAGCCGGTATATACTGTAAACACACAGAGTAATGACACCATGACAGACGCACCCAAGCCGGTTGAGATCAGCCTGCATCAAAAATCACGGATACTGGAAATCACCTATTCAGATGGCGAACGTTTCGAACTCAGCTACGAGTTTCTGCGTGTGCATTCACCCTCCGCGGAGGTACAGGGCCACGGCCCGGGCCAGGGGGTACTGCAGATCGGCAAGGAAGACGCCATGATTTCCCACATCGAGCCCGTTGGCAGTTATGCCATCCAGCCAACATTTGATGATGGCCATGATACCGGCATCTACTCCTGGGAAACGCTCTATGATCTGGGCAAGAACAGGGACAGTTACTGGAAGCGCTATCTGGGAAAACTGGAAAAAGCCGGTCACAAGCATAAGGAAAGAAGCTAAAGCCGGCCTCTTTGCGATCACTTTCAAAATAAGCTCATAATAAAACCACCCATGCCAGACAAAACCACACATTTCGGCTTTCGCAATGTGCCCGTCTCCGAAAAGAGCGGACATGTTCGGCAGGTATTTGATTCCGTTGCGGACAACTATGATTTAATGAACGACCTGATGTCGTTCGGCATCCACCGCTTGTGGAAACGGTTTGCCATCAATATGGCCGCTCCGAAGCCGGGACAGCAGGTGCTGGACCTGGCCGGTGGTACCGGTGACCTGACGCGACTGATGGCACCCGGTGTGGGTTCCTCCGGACATGTCGTACTGGCGGATATCAATGCCGCCATGCTGGAAA
>Ga0316192_10000649_pt1 | contig 25616 bp, 20 predicted proteins | sample MerIslwburrow_MG_FD_204931 | JGI IMG/M metagenome (GOLD analysis project Ga0316192, IMG submission 204931) | Coastal sediment microbial communities from Maine, United States - Merrow Island worm burrow | ecosystem: Environmental > Aquatic > Marine > Coastal > Sediment | place: USA: Maine...
GCTGGCCTGAAATGGAAAAAGCTTGCATAATCAACAACAAATGATTTCACTTAAGAGCCTGTCCGGTTTTTGGGGTCCATTTCTATTTTACCACCTCTAATTGGATCTGGGTCAAAAGCCACTGCATCAACACCACCATCGGATGATGCTTGAGTAACTTTTACTTCACCGCCATTTTGAGCAAATTCTTTCCCAAATATTTCCCTGATTAAATGTTCAAAGTCTTCCCAATCCATTGCTGCAAGGTTACTGCTGCTATCAATGCTTGATGTAACCTCATAGTGATCCGTAAAACGCTTGTCTGCTTTATCCAATTCAAGTATTGGCCTTATGGCTGTCATTGAACTTAGTTTTGTACTGCCAACCCCTTTAAGTGACTTAAAACATTGCTTTGGATCAATCATTGAAAGATTAATTTCATTGAATTGATCTTTCAATGATTGAATTGAGATAATGCAATTTGTCTCGATATGGCCAGTTGAGGGGTTAATTGCATTTACAAATCCATTGAAATTTATACTTTGAATTGCGTCAATAACATCCGCTTCAAATATTTCATGGATTGTCCTTAAAGCTATTTGATAGATAGCAGAATCGAATAGTTTCAGATGAGCCGCTTGACTCAGGTATTTCTCAGTAAACTCATCTGTAGATTTCACGTATTTAACGATATTTAACTTAGGGATATCTTCGATGCTTGGTAAAATATAGTCAAGCAACAGCATGTTATTTGCTGATTTATATTGAAGCTCAAAGTCTTTAGGGAAAGTATCTGGATATTCTGAATTGTTTAAAACTATTTCTCAATACTCCTCTATTGCCTCTTCATCTTTGCTTGCGTAAGACTCTCTGAGCTTGTCTATTTTATTATTATAGACCTTTTGCTTATCCAAATATTCACACTCTCTTTTTTTCCACTCATCATATTTTAGTTTAAACTCTGCCTCTCGCTTGTTATTTTCTTCGTTGATTGACTGCTTTTCACATTCCCATACTGATATTGCGCCCCTGTATGCACCTTCTTGTTCTAAAAGGATTTTCTTTTTTTGACCTAAAATTGTCCTGAAAAATGAAACTGGCGGAAAAAACTCCTGCTTCTCTGGTTTTTGCGGTGACCGCTTCTTGTTGCTTTTTAATGGGCGTCCACTACTTGCATCAAATTGAATAAATCCATGTCTACCAACATTTTCAGTATATGGCGTTGTATTTTTGATTGATTTCCAATCGACAGCATCATTAATAGCCAACGTATGTGAAAGTATCTTTTCAATCTGAGTAAGCGCCTGGATTGCTCTCTCTGTTCTTTCTTCAGCCAGACCACTTTTAGCGCTTGTCTCAAGCCTCAATTTTTCTTTTTCCTTTAGCTCAAGATGCTTTCGCCATTTTTTATGCCAAGCTACTTCCTGATTATGTATTTTGCCATCTAGAACATCTGTGTCTCGCGCAAAAAGATGCTTGATTTCATTTAGCCCATCATGCCTTAGTTGGATCTCATACCCAGAGTGATTTCCCGTAGCTGTGAACCTCTCTTCAAGTGAACCTTTTCTGATCATTGCTGTTTTCCTTTATTTAGAACTATAAAGCTGAGGATGTTTTTTTATATAGCATTTTGAGCCTAGTTGAGTCACTCTGGGACGCCATCTTTTGTGTGAGACAAAAAATCTACCTTCCAGCGCCGTTATGTGAAGAAAATGTTTAATTAAGCATAAATTTTTGTTGGCCAATGCCACGGCGCCAATTCATTACTATGGGATTTCAGTTTTTTTCTGATATTTTGTTTTGCACTCACAATCTGCGTCTAACCGGGCGCGGACATGAACGATACTTGTGAATTTGAATGACTTTTGCAACCTTTATACGATCCCAAATTGGACGCTATTCGCTCGTCGGTCTGATAGCTTTTCCTTCAAGTTCAAAAATAATGAAATTGGGCAACCTGGCGTCTATTTTTTCGGGCAAAATCATTTTGTTTGGATAAATCTGAAATTTACAATATTTTGCGGGCAAAATTTACCGACAAAGGATTGATATGGAAACAATATTGACGCCCATTGAAGCGCGGGCGCTGGCCTGCCTTATTGAAAAAGAAGCAACAACCCCTGAATACTATCCCCTCTCTATCAACTCGCTGACCAACGCCTGCAATCAGAAATCAAACCGCGATCCCGTGGTTGATTTTGAAGAAAAAGATGTTATTCGGGCTGTGGAAAATATGCGCGACAGGCAGCTCATTTCGATGGTGACCGGCGCCGGAAGCCGCGTGGCAAAATATAAACACTCTTTTGGCCGCCGTTTTCAATTTAACAAGCTGGAAACTGCCGCGCTTTGCATTCTCATGCTGCGCGGACCGCAAACGGTGGGTGAAATCCGCGGAAGAACAAATCGCCTCTGCACATTCGCCGACCTAAATGAGGTTGAACAGACTTTAAACAGCCTGATGTCGCGTGGGGAGGGAGCTTATGTAACCAAATTACCCAAACAGCCCGGTCGCAAGGAATCCCGTTACGCTCATCTACTTTGCGGCGAGCCGGAAAATATTGAATTTACAGAGCCACCCGCGCAGGAAGAACAGGACACAAGCCGTCTTGTGCAACTTGAAGAGGAAATTTCTGACTTGAAAACACAGGTCGCTGAATTAAAGACGCAATTCGACGAGTTTCGCAGTCAATTTGACTAATTGGCAACACCAGCGGATCAAAATTGAGGCAATTGTCTCGATCCGACAAACGAACTCACCTTTCAGAAGGAAACTCAAGTAGAGCCGCAATGATGCCTAACGTTCGTTTTACCAAACTTTCCGCGACAGGAAATGATTTTATTCTTATCGATAATCGCGAAAACGCCTTGCCTGAAATTGATTGCGCTTTTTTCCGTGTGATCTGCCAACGCAGATACAGTATTGGCGCCGACGGGGTCTTGCTCATCGAAAAGGATTCAGTATGCGACTTCAAACTCCGGTATTTCAATGCTGACGGTTCTGAAACCGAATGTGGCAACGGCGCCCGCGCCGCAGCGTATTACTGTCACAAGCATAAAATTTGTCGCTCAAAAACCACATTCAGTTTTGGCGCCAATATTTACGCGGCAGAAATAAACGGCAATGTGGTCAAAATAAAAAGCGCGCCCTGGTCTAACCTGAAAATCGAGCCCGGCGTCAATCGGGAAAAAAGCTTGGTTGAGGCGGGTTCCATCAATACGGGAACGCCGCATTACGTTTTGTTTAGCAAAGAGATAGAAAAACTGGATGTCATCGCTTTAAGCAAAACGCTCAAGCGCCATGACTATTTTAAGCCAGACGGGACTAACTTTAACTTTGTACAAATTGATGGAGCCAACCAAATTACGCTGCGCACTTATGAGCGCGGTGTTGAAAACGAAACGCTGGCCTGCGGCACCGGCGCCATGGCGGCAGCCTTTTTTGCGACAAAACTGCGCCATCTTCAATATCCTGTGAAAGTTAACGCGCAGGGTGGGCAATTGACTGTAGATCTTTCTGATGATGGAAAACGATTTTTCCTCAGCGGCGAGACAACTTCCGTATTTGACGGTCAATTAACTATATGATAAAATGGCTCAACAATTTAAAAATATTCTTCTGGTCAACACCGGAAGTTTTCAAGACGTTCTTTTTAGCGTTTCTCTTCTCAACAGTTTGCAGTCAACCTTTCCCGGCTCGAAACTAACCTGTATTGTTAACAGGCAATTTCTTCCGCTTCTTGAAAAAAACCGCGATATCACACATCTCCTTTCATGTTCTGACGATCAATCGCTGACAAAACTTATAACCGTCGCAGAAAGCCAAAGCTTTGACTTGTGTATCGATCTAACCGGCTCCTTTCGTTCAGCATGGCTTTGTAAAAAAGTCGGCGGCGGTGCCACTATCGGCTTGGCAGGCTTGTTTAAACGTTTTTTCTATTCTCATACAATATCTGAAGCGGAAAAGTTGGAATTGCTAGTCGCTCCAACCATGCTTTCGCCAGCCATTCGATTCAAACAGCTTGATTATCAACCAATGCTTGAGGTGATGGATGAAGAACGAACCTGGGCGGAGCTTTATCTTCAGTCAGGCGGAGTTACTGCCGACGCCCCGATAGCAGGAATTAGTCCGGGAGGGTTGCAAAATAACCGATTGTGGCCAACATTAAACTATATTTATTTGGCGAATCGTCTTATAGACGAAGGATGGAAAGTTGTTTTGTTTCAGGAAGCGGAGCAGGGCGCATTTATGCAACGAATTATGGATCGGGTCGACAAGGACATTGTTTCCCTCCCTGTTCAGCCGCTGCGAAAATCTGCCGCGCTTTTGTCCCACATGGATCTGCTTATTGGAAATTACTCCGACTTGTTATTTCTCGCCGCCGCAGTCAGGACCAAGGTAATTCCACTGATTGGCCCTGACAATCCGGAAACGGTTAATAAAAAACTATCTGCTTTTGCTCAAAAAACTGTTTACGCTGCGGTAGATTGTCGTAATCAATGCACAACAGAATGTCCATTTGGCAGCCTGGAGTGTCTAAAAAGAGTCCAGCTTGAAGATGTCATGCAAGCCGCCTACGAGTTTTATCCTGATATGACCTCTTGAATTTCGTCAATCAGAAACCTTGCCTCTTAAACTGAATTGCAGCGCTTAGGCATTTGATCGAAATAAACTTGCCACCTTCCACTCCATCTGAACTCATAATTCAAGATTTTCTGGTAATATTATTTTGACCTGAACCCTTAGGGACGTGAAAGGAAAGCAGGAAAGAAAAACAATCAAATGTGTTGCGCTTATAAAAGCTAAGCCTGATTGTGCTCAACAACTTGGGTTAGTCGTTGTCGAAGAAAGGGATTCACCCGTCATTTTGACAACTGAATGGAAATTCGAATATTATTTGCCACAACTGCGCTATAAAGCAGATTCATGCAACTTAGCGTAATAATAGCCGCTTTATGATTGTATCTTCGGGTGTAGCGGAGCGTTGCCAGCGCCCCGATTGTCAGGCCGGTTTTGGCAAAAATGGCAAGAGGTTTATTCTCAATCCATAGCTTTGCAACTGGATTCGCTTCTACCGCTCCTCTTTCCAGTCCTTCAAAAGTGGAAATCAAATCAGCCGCATTCAACAGCGCATAATTCAATTCAAGTAAATTGTATAAATCACCGGAAGGCTGCTTCTCCTTCTTTAAATAAGATAAGCTCTCGCCATCATTTTTTTTGCCTGCAAAAACATTTGTAGCAAACACAAATAATAGAAATCCGATTAAAAGATGATGCCATGCTGGCTTGCGTTTCGTTCGCGTCATTAAAGTTACCCCGATGTAATATTATTCTACATTTCACATCGGTCACAATTGCAGGCAACTTAATAGATATGTTAGTATATTTTAAAATATGGCGTCGCGTTTGCTGGAAATGGCTTTGCAGTTTGTTGTGGCGCCAGAAACACAGATCACTTCATCTGGCGGAAAAATATAGTAATAGAGGGCGGAAAGACTGATTTGTATTGGGAAACTGACGGATTGATATGGCATGTAATGACGGCTTTTTAGCTGGGATTTTTGTGATATCACACCTTTCTTACACATAGACATGAAAGAAGAGAGAAAAATAACCGTTTGCCTGAGCGCCAGCAAAGCAGACGACTGCACTGCGGAATAGCTGGAAGACTAAACTTTCAAGGTTATGCTCGACAATGAACTAGGCAAACTCATTAATCCTAAAACATTTTAGCGCCGCCAGGCAAGTATTAAAATGAATAGAAACAGTATCTTTTCTTTCGAGAGCGTATCCGCCGCCCAGCGTAATTGCAACAGGCGCTCCCGCCTTTTTGCAGGCATTCAAAACAAGCTCGTCCCGAACTGTTAATCCGGCAAAAGACAAGGACAAACTGCCTAATTGATCATTTATATATGGATCTGCGCCAGCCTGATAGAAGACGAAATCAGGCTGGAAAGTGGAGAAAATGTTGGTCAGCGCATCATTTAACAGCGAACAATATTTTTCATCACCGGTATGAATCGGCAAATGAATATCAAGGTCACTTTTTTGTTTGATGGGATATAGATCGCGCTGGTGAATCGAAAAAGTGAAAATCGAAGGGTCATCCGAAAAAATATGCGCGGTGCCATTACCCTGGTGCAGATCGCAATCGATAATCGCAATGCGCGCGCCGGGATTTCTCTGGGTCACTGACCTGGCGGCCACCGCCAAATCGTTGATGTAGCAGAAGCCTTCCGCCCTGTCTGAAAATGCATGATGAAATCCGCCATTCAGATGCAAACACCAGCCATGTTCAAGCGCAATCTGCGACGACAAAATTGTCCCACCGGCCGCAAGTGTAAATAAGTCAATTATTTCCGTTGTAATCGGCAATTCTGAAGCACCGGTTCGGTGGTTGCATCTCAGGCAGCGCAGATCGTCAAGATACTCATGCGAATGCGCCAGAGCCAGTTCAGCGCGAGAAGCAGGCAGGGGTTCCACAAACTGTTCATTCCTGAAAGTATGATCCTGGCAAAGCTTGTCATAGAGTTCGCGATATTTCGTGATGGGAAAGACATGCCAACCAATATCGGCAAAATAGCGTGGAGAATAGACAAATGGCATTTATACGCCTCTGGCCTCGGGTCGCCATATCTGTTTATGCAGTTGCAACTGAAAGCGGACTTTCAGGTTATCTTTTAAAATCCAACTGGCCAGGTTTTGTAAGTCAATTTCTCCGAAAACGGGTGAAAATATTATATAGACTTTTTTTTCCAAGTCATATTTTTGAATAATATTGCAGCTCCATTCATAATCTTTACGATTTTTGAGCACAAACTTCACCTCATCGTTCGATGTCAGACAGCTAATGTTTTCCCAGCGATTTTTGCTTGACTCGCCGCTGCCGGGACACTTGAGGTCCATTATTCGGACAGCTCTTTCGTCTATAACAGAAATGTCGCGCTCGCCCGATGTCTCAACCAGCGTTTCATAACCAAGGCGCAGCAGGCGATGAACTAATTCCGGCGTCTCCTTCTGCAAAAGGGGCTCACCTCCGGTTATTTCCACCAGATTACACTGGTAGGATTGCACTGTGTCTACAATTTCATCGAGGCTTTTGTTTTGGCCGCCATAAAAGGAGTATTCGGTGTCACACCAAACGCAGCGCAGGTTGCAACCCGTTGTGCGAACAAATAGACATGGCAAACCAGCGAATCTTGATTCACCCTGAATCGAATGATATATTTCAGTTATCTGCATTTTTTAGATTATGGTCTCCATCAAAACAGAACCTTTGGTCAAATCACGCAGGTCTGCGCTGAATTGCGCTTCATCGGTCTGCTTTAATTCTATGATATAACAAGGACTTTCATCGAACTTTTTATCCTCAATAGTTGCCTGATAGCGTTCAATCACCTGATGCACGGCATTGCTAAAGCCATAATTAAAGGTTAGTTTGAGCGCGACTTTTTTGTGCAAAACGATACAATGCGCCGCTTCCAGAGCCGCCACCGTTGCTCCGGAGTAAGCTCGGATTAAACCGCCTGTTCCCAACTTCACGCCGCCAAAATAGCGGGTTACGACTGCTACAAGGTTGGTTACATTTTTGCTTTCTATGCTCTGATAAATCGGGCGCCCGGCTGTGCCGGAAGGCTCGCCATCATCAGAATAACGAAAGAGAGCCTGATCGCCAACCCCGATTTTATAGGCGTAGCAATGATGGGTTGCGTCGGGAAACTTTTGAGCGGCTGCGGAAATATTGGCCAGAGCCTGTTCTAAATGCTCACACGGATGCAATGTGGCAATAAAGCGTGAACCTTTGACCAGAATTTCCGCTGTAACTGCATCGAGAATAGAGCTGTATTGAAGTATATTACCCATGTTTTCGAATCGCCGCGTTTGACGGCAAGGTGCCAATATTGAAAATAGATCTCTTGTGCGTTTTAAGGAAAAAATACCTCGCCAGGCCGTTTTGTCGATTGGCCAGGGGAAAATAAATGTTTTGTTGCATCGGACAGGATAAAAAACAGCGGGAAAACATGCCATACATTTTTGCTGTCAGTCAAATTCCAATTGGCTCAGGCTTCTTCGAATTCTAATTTTCAGCAAAAATTCCAACAAAAATGAAAATAGAATCAGGATTAGGGCGAATAGGACGCACCGAAAATTTGAAGAATAGATTTTACTAAACATAACCGGGAGTCCCAGATAGATTAATAGCGGAATCAAGACCATTAACCAAGCCATTTTTCTGCTGCGTTGCCCTTTCACATTGGGTCTTGAAAAGGGCAAATCAGGAAACCGCAAATAAGCAATTTGCAAAATCAAATGAGAGATGATAGCGAGAAAAAGGATGTGTATTAAAACATGCAGCAGGCTGCTAAAGAAGATGGAGAAAAGCAGGCAAAGCAAAAACAGAAAAGGCGTCACAAAGTAAATCATTAAATAGTTTTTTCCGGCAAGCACAAGTTTCACCGTGTCAGCCGGGGTGGAGAGAAAAATCCATGAAGCGCGGTATGCGTCGCTTTGGGTCAAAAAAGTCCTCAGCATCACCGGAAACAGAAAGACAATCAGGTAGAGCAAACCTTGTCTTTTAAATTCAACAGCCGGGTAGAAAAAGGGATCGAGAAGCGGCCCGTTTTGCGCGCCGACCAGAAAATAAAAAACAGAGAGCGGTAGAATTCCAAGCACAGACATTTTAAATTTTCTGTCGCGCAAGAATTGCCTTCTTATCAACTTCGCGACAATTTTCACTTCATTGCTCACGGGCAGATTCAGGGTAAAAAATGGCATTTTCTTGCCGTTGGCAACGCCGGAAACATCCTGTTCAGTCTCTAATATAACAGAAGCATAGCGCAGGGAAAGTTTGCGCGCCGACACCATTACGGTCAGGCTCAATAACCCGAAAGCCGGGAAAGCCAAATACCAATGAGCGGCAATTCGACTTTCAGAGGCCAACGTCCAAATGCCTGCAAACCAGGCTGACGGTAGAAAGGCAAGCCAGGGCGCGCTTGTTAAGCTCAGATTTTGCAGAGCTGCAAATTCCGCCAACTTGGGTAAAAAAATGAAACCGCAATAGATAACCAGGGATAGTGTTATTTGGAGAAACGCCAACAGATTCTTAACTATATTCGGTTTAAGCAGCGCCAAAACACCGACATAGAATAGAACCATGATTAGGGAAAAAGTAATATTTGCTAACATAACAGTCAGCAAGCCAAACAAACCGATTAGCAGATTATTATCATGAGAAAGCCAAATGGCGCAAATTCCGGGAGTGCCTAATACAATTGTAAAGAGGGCAACATAAAAAAGAAGATTTACGAGTTTTGCAAAAAAAAATGTGCGGGAATTGATTGGCAGGTGACCCAAAGTCGCAATGTCCTCAGGCGCTATGACAATACTATGGTATTCAATCAGAATTAAACTGCCGATCATCAAGCCGGTATAGCTGATAAGCAAAGCGGCGGAAACGAAAAGACTTTCATTCACCTGAACAATTGGGATAAAAGCAATTCCACTAAGCAGGTAAAAAGCCATTAACCCAATAAACCCTCTTGCGCCGGATCGCCCGTAGTTGAAGGAGCCAGCCATTGACGATTCTTTGAAATCACGCTTGATAAAAACGCGCGTCAAAGTTATGAATTGACCAAAATCAACCCTCAGGCGCAGAAAACCGATTCTTCCTACTAGCGAAGAAATTTGGGTCACGATTGCTGCAGGGCTTGAAGAAGCTCTGAAGAGGCTGTTTCGGAGTCAGAAGAGTTTGTTAGCCGGTTGAAGGCGTTTTCAAGCGTTGTTTCATTTGCGTGGGCGAGAATTTCAGCGGGGTTTCCAGAAGCAATTATTTTTCCATGATCTATGATAACAATGCGGGTGCAAATTTTCTCAACCACTTCCATAATATGTGAACAGAAGATGATCGTTTTCCCTTGTCCGGCTAATTTGGTGAGAAGTTTTTTGATTGTCAAAGCGGCACTTGCGTCTAATCCGTTCAAAGGTTCATCAAGAAAAAGGACTTCAGGGTTGTGTAAAAATGCGGCTGCCAACATCGTCTTTTGTTTCATTCCCTTTGAAAAAAGACTCAGTTGTGTGTGCTTTTCATCTGCTATTCCGAACAAATCAAGGAATTCGTTTATGCGCTTTCGAGCTTGATCCGAGTCGATATGGCGCAGTTGGGCAACCATTTCAAGATACTCCAGCGCGCTTAAGGACTCAAACAACGCGCCAGATTCTGGCGCATAACCAATTCGTTTTTTTACCTCAATGGCGGCGTCAACCACATCAAATCCGGCGATCAAGGCGCTGCCGGAAGTGGGCTTCAGAAGACCAGTGAGCATTTTTACGGTTGTAGATTTACCGGCTCCATTCGGCCCGACCAAACCAATTATTTCACCGCGCGCCACGTCTAAAGATATTTGGTCGACAGCGACTTTGTCGCCAAATTTACGTGTTAAACACTGAATCTTTATCATTGCTATTTAACTAGAATACGCGCTGAATACGGCTTCAGTTCTAATTCGATATTATTGCCTTTTAACTTGTATCTTTTTTTACTCAGAAGTTCCTTGACCCGCATGTTTTTTTTCCAACCGAGACTAAGCGCCACTTCTTGCTTTGTATTGCTAAAATTGAGGAAAACAACAACTTCATCTGACTCATGCGTGCGGGAAAATACCAGTAATCCATTTTCTTCGTCCAGAATGTGGCGCATATACTCGCCTTGTTGCAATGCCTGGTTTTTATCGCGCAGCTTCAGAAGCTGCATGTGCAGGATAAAGAGTCTACGGTTCAGTTTGTTTTTAGCTGATTTCGTAAATTGAGGGGCGACGGTATGATATGTCTCATCCTCGTAATCAAATTCATGCCAAAGCATCGGTTTAATATTGTCAGGATGACGACCACCCCACATCCCACTTTCTTCTCCATAATAAATCATGGGAGAGCCTGGAATGGTCAATTTTAAAATGGTCAGCAGCTCTAAAATTTTGCTTTCTGTCGAATCAGGCGGAAGTGGTTTGTATGGAAAATATGCGGAGCCGCCCTGGTCAGCAAGTTTAATGTGAGCATTGCTGTTCACAATTAAACTGGAAAAGCGTGGCAAGTTATAATTTGTTTGTTGTATGACAGTCCAATCGTTACGGTTTTTCGGTATTGCAGCAAGCGCGCGCTCTAGCTTTTCCACATGTTGTGAAAGCGAATAGGAACTGTCCTGAACGGGTAAAAATTCGCTAAATACGTCTACAATACCGTTGTCCATTCCCAAACTAAAACCCGCCGACTCGCTGAGCTCTTTGGCTGCAAATTTCTGTTCGCGCAAGGTGATGACATCTGCGTCAATTTTTCGCACATGTTCATTCCATTCCATCCAAAACGAGTTCGGCAAATCTTGTGAGAAAACAATTGACCACCCATCTACGCCGTCATCAGCAACGCCGTCGCCGTTTGGATCCATCCACCGTTTTGTGCAATCAAAAATATATTTCTTAACCGGCTCAACGAGATTCCCGTCGGGTGTTCTACGAAAAAGCGGACGTTTTTTGTCACCCATTCTGCATTTGTAAGTAAACTCAAAGGCGTCTGGTGTTTCGGGATCATCCCAGGTCAAAATTTCAAACCAGTCTTTATAGGCTGATTCGGCCTGTAGATTCCTGACATCAGAAAAAGCCCAAAAGTTATCACTGCAAAACCCGAAGGTTGCTTCAACCACCAACTTCATTTTTTCTTTGTGGGTTTCTTTGAGCAATTCTACAAAGAGTTCATCACTTTTCGTCAAAACCCATTTTTCTGCGTTTTCACTCTCCTTGACAACTTCCCCGGTGTCAACAATACCAAGGGTGGGGTCTATATGATGGAAGGTCATCGCATCGTGTTTGTTTACAGAAGATGACGCAAAGATCGGCGTAAGATACAGAATGTCAACCCCAAGTTTTTTCAAATAGGGCAACTTCTCCATAATACCATCTAAATCCCCGCCATAGCGTCGCTCCTGCAGCAATTCGGTCAGTTCAGCCTCACGCCCCTGTTCCCACAGTTGCAGCTTGTACCAATCTGAGGCCCATGGATGGGTCTGCCAGTCAAATACGGTTGAATCAACAATCCCCACACGACCCGGATCATTCTCGGCGTCGCTATTTCGAAATCTGTCCGGCAAAATTTGATACCAAACCGCCCCGCGTGCCCACTCCGGCCTTTCCGTGGCGGAAGCGTTCAAAGCCATAAAAAAGCAGTTAATAAGGACTAAAGTTACCACTAATCTGTTCATGCTATTCATTTTTTATTTTGCCTTCATTCGTTTTCTGTAAAAATCCCACACGTTATATGCACCCGAAATAACATTTCGTATTTCAATTACCGTGTAAAGATTCACACCGCAATACCTACAGGTAAGCGATAAAAAAATTCCGATTTCCAGACGGGTAAAGCAGAGGCTGGCATATTGCCAAATCACTAAAATTTAGTCGATTCAATAACAGGCCTTTGAATCAATCAAACGAAAGTAGGCAGGTGCCCTGAAGTCGGCTTCGGTTTGTCTGTTAGTCATCTGCTTGTTTTAGCAATAGATAAAAAGAAAAAACAAAACTGACTTGAAAAACGGCATAGGAACCCAGAGCGTATTTATCATATTTTTTAGCCTCGCCCAGAAATTTTTCAAACTGGTCGGGCTTTCCCGTCTTTAGATATTTATTGTAATTGTCGTCAGCCTTGCTGCGAAAATATAACGCCATGGCGCCTGTCAATGCAGAAACGCCTATTGCTGTCGCCACCTTTGTTTTGTTTTTTCTAAAGGAAGAGGTCGCCTCCGGCTCAAGGGTTGGTTTCAGAATAGCGATGCTTTTCCTCAGTGCGATGTTGATCGCTTTTCGCCCTCCGCCAAGAACAGCAAATGTAGAATCTGCATAACCTGGCAATGAGAGGTGTATGACGTTTTTCCCTTCCTGTAGAAGAATAAAAGCAGGGCTTATCCCCGCTGGTTTGCCATTCACGACAACTTGCGCGCCATAAGGTTGTGAATTTATTGAGAGCGGCAATTCAAAATTTACAGATGCGCTGGCAAGCTCACCCTGTTTTATTTCAACATCTTTTTGCCAGTGTTTGACAAACCAGACATTGCTGCCTGGCGGTGAGATTCGGACTGAATGCACACCAACCGGAAGTTCAATGTCAGGAAGCGGCGTTTTCCCGAGCAGCTTGCCGTCCACATAAACCGATAGGCCAACGCGCTCGCATTGCAATCGTAAGACACCATTGCCGCCGCTGTTGTTTTGAGCGAAAACGGTTGAGAATGCAGCGAACAAGAGTATCTCAAAAAATGTCAGGAAAAGGGATTGCAGAATTGCTTTTGTAGCGGTCATGAAATTTATTCGGGTAGCGATGAAATTTTATCCTTTGCTTTGAAAGCATATACAAGATTATCTTCAGAAGCACCAATTAAATAGTCGCCCCACACAATTGGCGAAGTTCTAATTCTACCTTTTGTCTTATAACTCCAAAGCAAATTGCCATTTGATAAGTCAACAGCATAATAATTTTTATCCAGAGAGCCTATATAAACGATCTTTGGGCAAATTACGGGCATTGTGCTGATTACACTGCCGGCGCGGAACAGCCAGCGCAATTTACCACTTCCTGCGTCCAGACAATACAGTTCACCATTCGAAGCGCCCACGATAACAACTTTGCCATTGGTTCCGGCAGTCTGGTAAACAGGCGCCCGCGCTTTATATTTCCATTGAATATCCCCATCCTCGAGACTGATCGCATATATCAAGCTATCGGTAGAACTGACAAATACGGTTTCATTTGAAATGACCGGCGTGGCAAAGACCGCCGCTCCTGTCTTGACAGACCACAATTTCGTCCCTGATTCGGCGTTAATTCCATAAATAAAACCTTTGTCGCATCCCGCCACCAACGTATTTCCAGCCAGAGCCGGGGACGCATGCAGCTGCCCTTTGGTGTCAAAAGACCATATTTTCTTGCCAGTTGCAGCATGAAATTTGTCGATATGTTTATACAGCGCTGCGACAAAAACGGCATCGTCTTTTACCAGAGGCTCCGATGCAATGTCACCAGCTGATTTTTTCCAAATAAACTTTCCTTTTTCAAGATCAAGCCGTCCAAGCGTCTCTTTGCCATACCTGTATGCAACAAATAGATCGTCATCATAGTAGCTGCAAGTGGTTTCTATGAGCTCAGAAAATTTTTTGCGTTTTAACTTTTTGCCGGTTTCAATATTTACTGCATCCAAACGACCATCCATTGTGGTAAGGTATAAGACGCCGTCAATCGCAAGCAATGTTGAGCCAATTGCAGAAGTGCCTTTATAGCGCCAGATGTTTTCCAATGGAGCCTGAACCCCAATTTGATGCGCGCCTGAACGGGAAGTCGAGCCGCCAAAATGAGTCCAATTGGTTGGAGAAACTGTCTTGTCGGATTGCTTAATCGCAAAATTGTTGCAGCCACCGACTAAATAAACCAGCACAGTTACAAGTAAAATCTTCGGAAATTTAATCAAAATCAATCCTCTGAAAAAGGTCGTATACAAATCAAGACGTTACCCCGACAGTCGCATAAACTGTTTAAAAGTCAAAACCAAACCAGAGAGACTTTTTCAAGCCCTTTTCCCATCTCAGCGTCGGGCTTGCCACATCCGGCACCTGAAAGCGCCTGCCGATTTCATAACGAAGAACCAGAAAGCCGCCCAGTCTTACTCTCAGACCAATTCCCATACTGCCAAGAACCTGACCGCGTCCACCCGGACTTTTAAAATTCGTGAATTGATCATTACTGTCCCAAGCTTGCCCCAAATCGAAAAAAGTAGCCCCTTGAAAACCACCAAAACCCATGCCGCCAAAAGGGAAACCCAAAATAAGGCGGTCAAGAAATGGAAAACGGAACTCCTGATTCAATAAAACGAGCTTCTCACCCCAAATCCGCCACCTTGGGTAGAGACGTAAATCCCAACTGCCGCCCATAAAGTAGCGGAACGACTCCTTTCCGATGTTCAAACGCACCATGGCTCGCAGCGCGTATGAGCTGCGTGGCGAAACTCGGAAGTACTTTCGGTAGTCAGAAATCAGCGTGGTAAAACTCACGTCGTTGTTCTGAATGTCAATTGTGTGTCCCACTGTAAAGTTATACCGTTCGCCATCCATTGGGCCGGTGTAACCCCATAAGGTATTGTCTTTTATATAGGAAAACGAATTTGAAATGACATAGCCATCAACGGTAATTCCACGAAAATCATACTGTCTTTTTTCTTTTCTCAGACTAAACGAGCCCTCGAAGCGTTGAAAAACTGAAAAAGGATAACTGGCGGAAATAAAACCGCCGGTGCGTGTTTGCTCAAAAAAGCTCTCTACAAGATCATAGTAACGCCCCGCAATGTGATAGCCGCCATAGGCATAGTTAACCCGATTTGACAAATTTACTTTTGTCAACGCAACATTAAAACTTTTCAGAAAATCACCGCGTGTTTGGGCGTTATTGTAGAGTAGGAAATAATATTTCTGATTGCCTAACATGTCGCTCATTGCTAACTGAGCGCCGCCGCTTGCGCCAAATATGGGGTCGTGCGACACAGCGCTTTGAGCTATATCTAATTCAAAATTCTTCCTATACTTTATTGTAGTTGCATTAACTTCACCAACAAGGGTGTTTGCCACCCATAAGTCTTGCTCCACCGCAAGGGTGTCCAAGGCATTTGGCGTCGCAACCGCCAATTTTTCTCCAACATCATCCATCTGATTAATTTGAAAAGAAAAATCCTGAAAAGTCGAAAACAGCATGGTGTCATCATCGATCCACTCCGGATCCTGGGCACCTGTTGTAAAAAAGGTCAACTGTTTAAGCTGATCACTACCCTCAAGCGCCGTGGGAAGATCAGCAATCTCAGGAACAGCGTGTAAAAAAGACTGCGCATTTTCAAGAAGCTCCAACTCGCTTTTTACATTTCCTTCAGTCAGCGTTGCCAGAAAAAGCTGTTCTTCATGAACTTGCGCCAACATCGAACTGTTTTCAATAACCCATACATTAAACGCGTTGTCTCTATCGGAGGTAAACGCAATCCTCTGTCCATCTGGAGACCATTCGGGTGAGTAGTCATTGTGGGCTCCGCTTGTAAGATAAAAAATATTTGCAGATGGCAGGTTATAAGCGAACAGGTTGGAAAAACCCTCCTCACCAAATGATGTCCGGTCGGAACTAAAAGCGATATTATTGCCATCCGGCGACCAACTCGGATCCCTGTCACTATAAAAATCGTTGGTCAGGCGGGTCAGGCGCTTGCTTTGAATTTCAACGATGTAAAGGTCGCTCTGTCCACCAAAATCAATTCCCGTAAAGACAAGTTTGTCAGAAGCAGGACTCCAATTGGGGGAACTCAGAGAAACTAAATCAGGGAAATCAAAAGAGTGGATTACTTTATTGGACTTCAAGTCTTTGACATATAAAACATCACGCGCGCCGCTTTTTGAAACAAAAGCCAAATGACTTTTATCCGAAACATCAATTTTGCTTTTCAATAGATAAAATACTTCAAATTCAGCTGTTCTTTCACCGCTTACCAATATTTCCGGTTCTTCGAGATCTTTCTTACCCAACTGTTTTGCGTAAATATTTGAATAGCCGATTCTATTGGATGTAAAAGCAACCCATTTTTTACCATTGCGCGAAAAGGCGGCCGGCTTTGTATTTACACCTTTTTTGGTCATTCTTTTGGTAATCATGCCCGGCGTATCCCGTTCCTGCAGGATCGGATACATTTTTTTCTTTAAATCGTATAACCATTGCTTATCAAATTCTTCATAAGTCAGACCAATGGTTAACTTCATAACATCTGAAAATTTATCTTCCTTCCATGCGTTTTCGTAAAGTTGAATCAGTTTTTCCTCGCCAAAATTTTCCGCGATGTACTTGCAGATGGCCTGACCCTCTTTGTACATAAAAAAAGTGCCGTAAATCCGGTCCATTTCCGCTACCGGAACAATATAGCCGCTCAGCACCGCATCGCGGATAAACATATCGGCCTGCGAGCTCCACCCTTCTGACCAATAATCAGCAATTCCTTCAGTGAACCATAAAGGCAGACCCGAAAACATTGTTTTTCTGTGATCTTTGTAGATGCGATTCATTTTACTGCGTGTGAAAACATGCGTCATTTCATGAATAATAACCCTGCGGAAATCATGAATAGAACCTGCGGATGGAATTACAACACGACCCTTAATAAACTCAAAAAAACCGCCAACATTTGCCGGTAAAAAACCAGGCGTCGTGTTGGTCTGCTGAAAGTGAGAATGGTTCGAATAAAATATGAGTGGGATACGGTGGGTAATATTGTGATTTGTCAGCCCTTCAAGGCGGCTATAGGCTTCTTCAGCAAATGATGCTCCTATCTCGGCGAGCTGTTGCATTTGAGGATAAAAGTACACGTCAAAATGTTCAGTTTTTAAAACCTTCCATTGAAAATTATCATACTGCACCTTATTTCTGCCAAAATAATATTGAGCAGTCAAACAATCTGGTAAAAGAAAGGCGGCAAAAAGGAGCAGTAAAACGGGTATTGTTTTGAGTCTCATATCCTTAACTCTCTTTGGAACATTTTCAACGCATTAGGAACTACTGTTTATCACTGGGGAAGTATCGCAAGGTATATACATGCTTGCAACAGTTACTGCACGAATTTTGTTTTCTATTACCTTGAAACGAAGAATTTTATTCCTGGCGATGTGTCTGTTCCAATTAACGGCGCCCTGTCCCTGGCTAAAAAACAATTGAAGACAATTTAATAAAAATGACCTCTCAATCAAGAAGATTATGAGGTTGATAAACAGCGAACTACAAAAACATTGTTAAATGGAAGCACATAAAAAAGTCAAGTTAATTTTGTGTTATAGATTTAAGGAAATTGAAAGAAGGAGCACTTTAACAGATATGTATTTTCATGGAAATCAATAAAGCTTTACAAATTCCCTACGATACTTGGAACAAACGAATCAGCCGGGACAACTTATGAAATTTAAAAAGACTCTCTTCTTTCTATTCCTTCCATTAGTGACGATTACAACACTCAGAACCACTTCGTCAACGGTGTCCGAGCTTTTTGCTAATTCAGGGGAACTCTATTCCAAAATCAAACTCCTGTCAACTGTAATTGAAACCATTCAACGTTCCTATGTTGAAGAACGACAGGCCGAAGATTTGATTGGAAGCGCAATAAAGGGCATGATTTCAGATCTCGACCCGCATACTATCTTCCTCCCCGCAGATGATTTTGACACATGGAATCAAAGCTTTGAAGGATATACCGGCATTGGCATCAGCTTTGAAGTGATTCAGGACGCTGTGCGCGTCATGTCTGTAATTGAAAACACACCCGCTCATGAAGCCGGGTTGATGCCGGGAGATTATATAATAAGTGTAAATAATCATTCAACTGCTGGACTGAGAGATACCGAAATAACCCGACTATTCTCCGGATTAAAAATCAAAAACATCGAACTTTCTGTAACCAGTCCAAGATGGGTTGGCAGCAGAGAGCTGCACCTTTCACGGGAAAGGATATTACTGGATAGCATTCCTTATGCAATGTTTATTCAACCAAAAGTCGGATATATTAAGATTGAAAAGTTCACTTCAACCACGCCAAGGGAGTTAGAGCAGACGTTAATCCAATTAGAAAAAGAAGGTATGAAATACCTTCTGCTTGATTTGCGTGGGAATAGCGGCGGCTATTTAAACTCGGCAGTTGAAGTAGCGGACAAATTTATTCCAGGAGGCAATAGTATTGTTTCCACAAGAGGACGGCTGCCAAGTTCTTTCCAGGAATTTCATTCCACTGACTCCAAAACTCATAAACTTTTCCCTCTCCTTGTTTTGATAGATCATGGTTCGGCCAGCGCCGCCGAAATCGTGGCTGGCGCAATTCAGGATCTTGACCGAGGGCTAATTGTAGGAAAAACCAGCTTTGGCAAAGGTCTGGTGCAGAGTCAGTACCGCTTCCAGGATGGCTCCGCCCTACTTATTACCACAGCCAGATACTACACGCCGAGCGGTCGCCCGATTCAACGTAGTTTTTTTGATAAATCAAAAGATCAATACTATCGTGAGGCTTACCTTGACAAGACCGACATTGCTCAGTCAAACCCTGAACAAATCTATCGCACCCGAATGGGAAGGCAGGTTTTTGCAGGCCATGGAATTCAACCTGACATTTGGATAGAGGCAAAAAATAGTACGCTCTCCCATCAACTTCGCGAACTATATCTGGCGCCAGAACGATTTTTTTATTCATTTGCTCAACAGATCTCCGAAATTTGGCCGGAAACCGCACATAGCGAAGAATACTTGATAAAGAAATTCGAAATTACAGATTCGATTTACCAGCAATTTTTAACATATCTAAAATCTGAAAAAAACAGTTTCAATTCTGTTCAATTTGACACGGAGAAAAACTGTGAACACACAAAATTTCTCATCAAACGTGAGTTAGCCTTCCTGCTTTGGGGGCAAAACGCCTGGTTCAGAGTAAACCTTCAGCGAGATGAACAATTGCAGGCGGCATTGCGCTATCTAACCGAAGCCAATAAACTTGTCAGTCGAGCCGGGTATTAACGGCTGTGTAAGTATTTACCGCTGAAACGCAGAAAATTTCATTTTTCTAATAAAATCTATTGACAAACCAGTAAATGTTTCATAATATTTCCGCACTAATTTTGTTCTTGCGGCCGTAATTGAGATACTTTCAGTAGCATTTCTACGGAATATTCACAGTAGCTACTGCAAGAGGGAGTCCTATAAATTCAAGTTTTTAATAGAACTGTCAAGTTTTATATAATCAGCTCAACAGTATCATTCAGGATCTCAGATAAACGAAAAAAGAAAAAGTTGCCTTCTCTCGCAATAAAGATGTTTGATTTTATTTGCGACTGACTAAGATAACTTAAATTTTCATTTGATGATTTGTGGAAGGAAAGGGCGCAGGATTTAGAAATATCCCTACTAAACTTCCGCCAACTTTTTTAAGAATTTATTTTGAGGGTTCTTGCTTTTGACATCCACTAAATTTGCGCAACTTAGCCAAGTGAGCCTTTTGCTTTTTTTTCGTTCTCAACAGTTTTCTCCAATCTCTCTCTTCTGGAGTTCTCCTCTCACTTTTAAATGATTTACTTATTTGGGGCTCTTTAAATTTTGAAGAGTAAAATTTAAAATTATATCAGGTAATTCTATTATTCGTTACATGCGAAATTTCTTTTCACATCAAGATCAAGCTTGGACTCTTCCAGCAGAACTTTCCACCACTCCGGAAGAGTCTCCACAATACGCTATTGCACAATTAGCAATCAAAAAGTGGCAAAGCAATGTTTGATCAGGCTAAAATAAAAAAATGAAGGAAACGCAATGCCATCTAACCAACCACTATTAGAAGAAATCAGGGAAACTCTAAAAGGAAGCAGCCCGGAAACCAAACGAATTAACCGGGCTATTAAAAAATTTTCCAAAGTCGAAAACAATGTGATAATCATGGGTGACATCGGAACCGGTAAAGAGTTTCTCGCTCGTCAAATACATGCGCATAGTAATCGACAGGATAAACCTTTCGTGATAATCAACTGCGCGGCGTTTGGCTATTCATTAGACCGAAGAGATCTACTTGGACAGGAAAGCGAGCATTCCGGATCAATTAAACGGACAATCGGTTTACTAGAAAAAACAAATAACGGCACGGTTTACCTTGAAAATTTGAGCGACCTGACTTCCGAATATCAAGTTGAATTTCTTCAGGCAATACAGGCGCAGAAGGTGAAACGAATAGGCGGGTTCCGGAAAATAGACCTTAATGTTCGATACATTTCATCCCTCAAAACCGACTTGAAATCAGAATTGGAAAGCGGCGCTTTTAGAAAAGAACTCTATTTCCAATTAAAATCACTTACGATTACGATCCCACCCTTGCGGCAGCGCAAACAAGACATCCCAGAACTTTTCATTTATTTCCTAAAACAATATTGCGCTGAAAATGAATTAGAAATACCTGCAGTTCCCGCAGAAATTTTTGAGTCCATTCTGGAGTATGACTGGAAAGGAAATGTACGAGAATTAAAAAACTGTGTCGGCAACCTCGTAATGATGTCGCCATACGATGAGCTTGCCACTGAATTTCTGCCTTTCGAAATAAAAAGAGATCCGTTGGCGTTCCTTGAACTTGGCAACCTGAAAAAGGTTATTTCAGAAGTGGAGTCTTACTTAATAAACAAGGCATTAAAACGATTTTCTGGAAACCAGGTGAAAGCTGCGAAACTATTGGGCGTTCCTGAAGCAACATTGCGTTTCAAGATGAAAAAACATGCCATCCCGAAAGATTAGTTCACATTAGCGCTTTCATAAAAATAAAACTTTGTATGTTTTTTTGCAAGTGCGCGCAATATCTGCTTACGTAAAAGCCGCAAAGCTCTGACTGACGGGATGGACTTTGAAGTAGATTTCTTCGCTCCAAGGCTCTGGTGAGAAAAAAATTATTTCGAGGCGATTAAAGACGGAGCAGATGGGTTTGCTTGAAAATTCAGAGTGACCGAATCAGGGGGCGAATTCAATAAAAACAAAGTAGTTCATCAGAATGCGACTTCGATAACGCCTTCGGCAGTTCCGGTAAGAAGGAGATCGCAAGAGCCAATGAAAAGGCCATTTTCAATTACTCCGGGAATTGCGTTTAATTCAAACTCTAAAATTTCAGGATCGTCAATTTTACCAAACAGACAGTCGATAATATAGTTCCCGTTATCTGTAACAAAGGGCTTTGCGCTTTCCTGCAACCTAAGTTTGGTGGTGCAACCAAATTCTTCTAACTTGTTTTTCACTGACAAACAACCAAACGGAAGCGTTTCAACGGGCAATGGAAATTTGCCAAGATTTTCAACATTTTTCTTGTCGTTAACTACCACGATAAACTTTGAACTGGCTGCCGCAACAATTTTTTCGCGGAACAATGCGCCGCCGCCACCCTTAATAAGGTTTCCATAAGGACAGACTTCATCAGCACCGTCAATTGCAACGTCGATGAACTCAAAGTTTTCCAAAAGAGGAATTCCGGCTTCGGTCGCAATTCGGGCTGTTTCAATAGATGTTGGCACGCCTTTTACGTTTAGCCCCTGTTTAACGCGTTTGCCAATTTCCTGAATGGCATAATAGGCTGTTGAGCCGGTTCCCAGACCAACAACCATACCGTCTTCAATATATTTAACAGCGTGTATTCCCGCCATCTGCTTAGCATCACTCTCTGACATTGTAATAACTCATTTTTAAGTTCAAAGTTAAAGGTTGGCTGACAATTTTAACCGCATAGCCAAATCTTGATTCATATTTTTAAATTCAATTTTCAGCCCCAGCGCCTCTTTGTTCAATCTTTTGTTATACTTAAAGACAGCAAGCTGAGAATGAATTGCGCTGACAATATGGTTTATTAAGATGACTGCAATGGTCAATTCGCTGCGATTTCGAGCCAGATCGCTATTTCGTCGAATGGTAGCATATTCAAGACGATTCGTCTTGTTATCCCAACTCCAATAAAATTGTTCAGTGTCACGATAAATAGCGCTTAGATCCCGATTTCGAAGTTGACCTTGATTGTAAACATCAATGCTATTGAAGCGTCCGATATTGTCAAAATAATCTGCGTCTTTACCGCTTAAATTAATTCCAGCATGTGTAGCAGCCAACGCGCGATAATCCTCTTCCAGCCAATTCCCCCAAGTAGTCAGGCCAAAATATACTCCGATAAGCGTAATCTCAGAAATGATAAAGGTTTTCATCATTTTTTTAGACTCGGCATAATGTTGTCCCCAACCCGGAATGAGAAGGGAGCGCAAGAAGGCTTTCCCTTTGTTCTTCTCGGACAATTCATTCTCCGATGCAAACCGAAATAAAGCTGTTTCAGCTAGTTGTGATTTGCTGACAACAAGATTCGGTTGGAATAATTGAAATTCCTGACCCAAAGCGAAGGTATGGTTGGTTCCGACGTCGGATTTTTCACCCGAGAAAACGAGACAAGCGTTTGCCACTAAAAAAATGGATGTCAAGCGAGCAATTTTTCTTACCATTTCAGCCCAACCACCAAGGCTGGCGCCATTTCCCTGCCATAGCGCATTCCTCCCAAATTAAGACTACCTTCAATTCTTGAATTAAACCGTTTTGTTGTAAAGGCTGCATCGACGGCGCTGATCACGTGATTTAACAAAACAACGGAAATCATAGTTGTGGCATTTTTTAGATTGTTATTCGAATCTTTTCTTATCAAAACATATTTATTACGCTGCTCTGAACTGTAAAGCAACTTCTGGCCGTTATATTGAAGGGTTTTATAGGTCTCATAGTTGAAGTTTGAAATGTCTCCGCCCAGCGTGTTTTCACGAAAATCTTCCCAGCCGACAATAAATTGATCATATTTACCGACATTTTCATAATAGGGCTGCCCTTTTTCACTTGGTAGAAAGTGACTAAAGTTATCTTTCTCCCAGGCTCTGGCGGTCAAATAGCCCTCCGGGTTGCGCTGCCACTCTTGTTCAATCCATTCCCAATATTTATCCTCATTCCATTTTTCGTCCGCATAGGCTTCGTACTTATCTTCGAGCGCAAAACCCTGATTGTTAAAATGAATAGTTCCCCAAATGGCGCCGACTTCAACCAAAAGAAATGCGGCTGCTTTCCAGCGCGACTCTGCATAATATTGACCTGCGCCAGGAACGACAGCCGAAAAGAGAAAGCTTTTTTTAATTGACTTTTCTTCAGTTTCAACGCTTTGAAAATTGAAACTTGCCATTTCCCTTTTTCCCACAGCCTGCATAACACGAGACCGAAGTTCGGCTCGTGGAGACACGCTTGTAAAAAAGTTGCCGCTCTTTTCATTTTCAGACGCAAAACAAGTCGAACAGACGCATAAAGCAACGCAGAGAATTTGCTTAAAAGGATTTACATACATTTCAGAACCCTCCGAGTTTAATTAAAATAACCAAAGGTCAAGCCAAAATAGAATTTCCATTCTTTTCCGTAGACCACTCCTGTGTTTTCAAATTCATCTAATCCATAAGCTGCGGTTAAAGAAAACCTTGTTGGATAGGCATAAAATGAAGATGTTTCTAAACGCAATTCACCCCCGACACTGGTCTTGAAGTCATCGAACTTGATTTTGCCGTCAAAAGCATTGCCATATTCGGCAAAAGCGCTGAGAAACACTTTATCCAAGTAAAGCTGGCCAACGCCGAAATCCAAATGCCGAATCAGAGGGAAATTATAGGTGAGGCGACCTTGTAAAATTTTTCTTCCTTCCATACTATAATACGAATAACCGCGGTTGCTGATACTATTTATTTGATAGGGTTCGCGGACGCCGCTTGCCAAAGGCGCTCCAAGCCCGCCGCCAAAAAAATTAAAAAAACTATCGACTCTGGCATCTATAAAACCGGCTTGCAGCCCCAGCGAAATACTGTGATTATCGATTGGTAACGGAATGAACTCTTTCCATGCAGCTTGAATTTTATTCATCCTGAAATCATCAAATATTTCAATTCCAACAGTAGTTTCCGGGTCAAACCCACGTAGGAAGCGGTTGAATTCCAAATCATAGGCGAGATAGAAAAAACGTCCCTTCGGGCTGATATCAGCGTCAAGTCCAGAGGCGAAGTTTTGATGGATAAACTTCAATGAAATATCTCGTCCAATGAAGTATTTGTATTTAAAGCGTAAGTCAGTGAAGGCTGCGCCATAACGGCTTAAAATGAGTGTGGCGCGCAATTCGTTATACTTGCGAAATTTAAAACCAACGCCAATGTCGACTTCCAATAGATTGTACTTCACCTTATCTTCGGTGGAAATAATTCCATTTCCAAGCAACCTGACTTGATCTAATGAGTCAACCCCAATACTTGTATTCTGTACCTGATTATAGACTTCGATAAAAAAGGTTGGCCCGAATTCACGATATTCAGCAAGGCCGAAAAGATCGTAATCGCCTCTTTTGTTCATGGCAAAGCCGGTCAGAATACCATATTTGTCCAACACGTCCCATGAATAAGCGTAAGCGCCTAGCTTTATAGTGCCGTAGTCAATCATGGCGCGCGGTAATACGGATGGTTTGCCATATTGCTTTTTATAGGCTTTAGTGTCATATTTCGGAATTTCAGTGTCATCGTAGGTTCGCCGCTCTTGCACTTGTTTTTGCAGAGCAGGCGAAAGCGAGCTGGCGGCTGAAGCTAACTTTATATCCTGCTCATACTCCAGGTAAGCGGCCGACGCATCGTCGATCGGCGCAAGATTTTCTAAAAGCGCGATTTTGTATCCAGTCGATGTGAAAAGTGAATAAAGAAGTTCGCCCTTGCGATTGACTGAAGGCATAAAGGCGCCGCCAACGACATTGGTGAGCCGTTCGATTTGGCGGTCGGCTAAATTCATCCTGTAAATATTATAAATACCTGTCTTATCCCAACTAAAATATAACTGCTTGCCGTCGGGACTGAAGCTTGGATCGCGCGCGTCAAACTCATCCCGCAAGACAGTTTCCCGTTTTCCGGTGGCCACGTCCATTATATAGATGTCCTGCCCGCTGTTGACAAACTGAGAATATGCAATCGATTTACCATCAGGCGACCACTGCGGGTGGACA
>Ga0316192_10000650_pt1 | contig 25603 bp, 28 predicted proteins | sample MerIslwburrow_MG_FD_204931 | JGI IMG/M metagenome (GOLD analysis project Ga0316192, IMG submission 204931) | Coastal sediment microbial communities from Maine, United States - Merrow Island worm burrow | ecosystem: Environmental > Aquatic > Marine > Coastal > Sediment | place: USA: Maine...
ATTGTCGATGTGACCCAGACCGTGAAGATCTGGTCGAAGAAGATCTCACCGTAGGCGCCGAGATTGAATGCCAACATGAAGGCAACGGATGCGCTTGCGACGGATATCAGCAGCGTCGCACGTTCGGCCGGTGTTCCGTAGCGGTCGGCGGTCTCGATGCTGTCGGACGTTTCACCCATTGGCGCCTCCAGTTCGTTGATGCAATGTAGACGTGCGCCTTTTGAACCCTTGGAATCATGCCCCGTTGTCCTGGCTCGACTCTGAGGCGCCTCTACGCACGAATCGACGACCGCCTAGCGGATAAGATCGTCCGGTGAACTTCACCGACCGAGAGACGGACTGGTCCCGCAGCCAGACCATCGACGGCACCGCGATCGCGTCCGCTGGGGCTCTCATCCTGCTCGGCTCGCTCCTCAACGAACGGTTCGCACTGCTCGTCGGGGTTGGACTCCTCCTCCTTGCATTCGTGGACCAGCGACGCCTGCGGCGGCATCCGGCCGGGATTGGATCGTGGTTGCGCCCGATCGCCTTCACCGTTGCAGGGATAGCCCTGCTTGTCTTCGACCCAGACTCGACTGGTTCGGGAGGAGTGGTCGTTGGCGCGGCGCTCATGGTTGTCGGCCTCGCTTCGCTGTGGCGTGCGGTGCGTTCTCGGTCCAACCGATCGGAGAACGTTGTCGGCGCACTTGTTGCGTTCGCTCTGGCGACGCTCGTATTGCTGTTCCCCTCGACTTCGCTGCGAGGGGTCAGCGCATCGATCGGGTTGGTGCTGTTTGGAATCGGATTCGCACTGATTGCGATGACGCTGAGTGGCCGGATCGGCGAAGATGGCCGACCCTGGCAGGCATTCGTTCTGTGGATTCGGGAAAGGCAGTACTCGCCGACGGAGCGACGCGAACTCGTCGACACCCTCTACTTCGTCGGGGACGACGCCAGTGCACGTTTGACGAGATTTGCGACCCTCCTCCTCCTTGCGGCCATCATTGCGACCTTCGGCGTGGCGGCAGACAATGTCGCCGTTGTGGTTGGCGCCATGCTGATCTCGCCGATCACCGCCCCGATCATGGGAATCTCCGCCGGAATCCTGCTGGGGTTGAGGCGACGCACATTGTTGGCACTGCTCACGCTTCTGGGTGGTGGTGTCGGTGTTGTTGCGCTTGCGGCCCTCATCGGCGCGATCATCCCGTCGTTCACTCTCGAGCGGAACAATCTGGTGTCGACATTCGCTTCACCAACACTGATCGACCTCGCCGTAGCGCTCGCTGCCGGCGCTGCCGGGGGTTTCGCGACGGCCCGGCGCGACGTTTCAAACTCACTCCCCGGTGTTGCGGTCTCCTTGACCTTGGTTCCAGCGTTGGCCACCGCGGGGCTGTTGTTCCAGACCGGTGCGTTCGCGTTTGGCGTCGGCGCCCTGCTGGACTTCGTCACGAACGCGGTTGCCATCGTCCTTGCTGCGGCGGCTGCATTCGTGCTCACTGGATTTGCTCCGCTCCGCCGGATCGAGGAGAGCGGCCAGAGCGTCCGCTTCGGTCTTGGCATCGCGATCCTCGTGGTGGTGCTCGTGACGATTCCGCTTGCGTGGTCGGTGGAGCAGATCATCGAACGCAACGACCTCACGACCGGGGTCGAAGTAGCGACGCGAGAGTGGCTCGGCGAAGACTCAGGCTACGAGGTGCTCGATGTGTCGCTGCTCACCGATGCTGTCGAGGTGCGACTCGCAGGCACCGGAGATCTGCCTGAGGTGAACGGCCTGAGCTCCCAGGTCGATGAGACAGCCGGGAGGCAGGTCGACTTGGTTGTCAAAGTAATCGAGCAGAAGACGCTGGTACCGGGGCAGACGGCGGAGGCGGCTCCCGCAGTCCGTGAAGCTACTCCGGCGTGACGTAGGCGGCGGTGATGCCACCGTCGACGAGAAACTCGGTTCCCGTCACGTAGGACGACTCGTCGGAAGCGAGCCAGAGCGCGGCCTTCGCCATCTCCGCAGCCTCCCCGAACCTCCCCATCGGCACGTGGACGAGACGCCGCTGCTTCTTCTCTTCGGTGTCGAGGAACTTCATGAGCAGCTCGGTACGCAGCGGACCCGGGCAGAGGGCGTTCACCCTGATGTTCTCCCTCGCGTGGACCACGGCGAGCTCCCGCGTCATCGCCAGCACGGCGCCTTTTGAGGCCGTGTACGCGATCTGCGGTGTGGCCGCGCCGAGGTGGGCGACAAAGGAAGCGGTGTTGATGATCGAACCGCCGCCGGCGCGCTGCAGTGCAGGAATCCCGTACTTGCACCCGAGAAAGACACCTTTGGCGTTGATGTCCATGGTCAGATCCCAGATCGCCTCCGTCGTCCCCGCAGCGTCACCATCGTCGGAGTGCATGATCCCGGCGTTGTTGAATACCACGTCGACGCGGCTGAATGCCTCCTCGGCGGCAGCGATCATGGCTGCCGAATCCTCATGGTTGGAGACGTCTCCGACCACGGGGATCGCGGTGCCGCCGGCGGCCGTGATCTCCGAAACAACGGCTGCAATCCCAGCCTCATCGAGATCGACCGCGGTAACGGCCGCGCCTTCGGCTGCGAACAGCAGCGCAGACTCCCGGCCGATCCCGCTGGCCGCTCCGGTGATGACCGCCGACTTGCCCTCGAGTCTCATGGTGCTCCTAAATACGCTCGAAGTACCGCCGCCGCTCCCAGTCGGTCACGGCAGCGTCGTATGCCTGCTGCTCGGTGCGGAAGAAGTGGACGTAGTGGTCGTGAATCGGAGCCCCGAACGTCTCGCGAGCCCACGCACTGGCCTCGAACCGATCGGTTGCGTCACGCAGCGTCTCAGGCACCTTCGGTAGGTGCTCGGCGGCGTAGACGTCCCCGGTGAAGATGTCGGGGGGCTCGACCCGGTTGGTGATTCCATCGAGGCCCGCAGCCAGGGTCGCCGCATAAGCCAGGTACGGGTTCACGTCTGACCCGGGCACACGATTCTCGATCCTCAGGCTCGGGCCGCTGCCGACAACACGGAAGCCTGCCGTCCGGTTGTCGTAGCTCCACGCGATCCGCGTTGGTGCCCACGACCCATCAACGAACCGCTTGTAGGAGTTGACCGTCGGCGCGTAGAACGGCATGACCTCGGGCAGGTGGGCCATCCAGCCGCCCAGGAACCACCGGAACTCATCCGATCCTCGGATCGGGCCGATCTCGTGCTCTCCTGGGAACACCGGCCGATCACCGTCCCACAGGCTCAGGTGAATGTGACAGCTCGATCCGGCATCGTCGTCGTGTGGCTTCGCCATGAACGTCACCGAGATACCCAAGTCGTCGGCAATCTCCTTCATGCACAGCTTCATCAGGCTGTGACGGTCGGACATGGCGAGGATGTCGGCGTAGCGAATGTTGAGTTCGTGCTGGCCCCGGCCGGTCTCGCCCTTCGAGGTCTCGACCGGTATTCCCGACCGTGTCAACGCCCGGCGTGCCGCGTGATTGAAGAACTCTTCCCGCGTGCCCTGCAGGAGGTGATAGTCCTCCGAGTACCAGCCGACCGGGGTGAGCCCGGCATAGCCCCGTTCCGATGCCTCCCGAAACGAGTCCTCGAAGATGAAGTACTCCAACTCCGAGGCCGCCATCGCGGAGAAGCCGGCATCCGCAAGCCGGTCGATCTGTCGTCGGAGGATCGATCGCGGGGCGATATCGACGGGGTCGTGTGTACGTGGATCGTGGAGATCACACAGCACGACGGCCGTGGTGGCCAGCCAATCGGCGATCCGAAGTGTTGAAAGATCGGGCACGAGTTGGAAGTCGCCGTATCCGAGTTCCCAGTTGGCGTAGGCGTAGCCGGGCACCGGTTCCATTTCCATGTCCGTGGTGAGGAGATAGTCGCATCCGTGGCTGCCGTCTCGTGCAACCTCTTCGATGAAGAACCCGGCGTCGACCCGTTTCCCATTGGCACGGCCATAGTGGTCGGTGAACGCCACGACAACCGTGTCGATGGCGTCGGCCTGGACGGCCACTTCCAACTCGTCGAGGGTCAGCTTCCCGGGCGGCTTCGTCATGATCACCGTTCCCTTTCGCGGCTCGCGTGTGCGGCTCCGGACCCTAGCGATTGCGTGGTGCGCGACGGGGATGCAGCGCTGCCCCGCATCGGGTGACTAGTCCGAAAGGAACTGCGGGGTATGTGTCTCGATTGAACCGGGATTCGGCCGATGGAACGTGGATGAGGAACTACCTGACCACCGGCCGAGCTTCCCAGGACAACCTGGAGTGGAGCGACGAGGCACAGGGCCGCACGGTGGATCTCGGGATGCACTTCGGAGGTGCATGATGACCCTGTTGACCATCAGCAACGAGTTCGATGAGGACCGCTATCTCGAGCGGACGGCAGAGCGCCTGCGCTCAATGGTGGCTCGCACGCCGGACCTCCACGAGGCGGACCCCGTAGTGGTGCGCACCCGCTACCAGCGCATGGATCGCAACGTGCGATGGTTGGCGAAGTCGGGTGGGACAGCGGCATAGACCGGCGCTTGTCGGGCCCGCCGCCTCCTCCTATCGGGGATTCACAACGCACTAGTCCCTCGGGCACCCGCAGGGTTGTGCCTCACGGAGCCTCCGAATCCGTGGATACTGTGTATCAGACAAGGCGCAACGAACCCGTCGATCGTTGGGGGACCGGCATGTGGGGTGGCGCCAACCGGGCACTTCGAGAGGTGGGGAATGCGGGCGTTTTGGGCGCGGAAGAATGATGAGAACGACGAGCGCTACCGCGCCCGCACGGTCGACCGACTGAGGGGGCTTGCCTCGACCGATGTCGCGGGCCGTTATGCCGAACCGGGCGAAATCCGGGCCCGCCTCGAACGCCTCAAGACAGAGACGGAGCACGACCCCGCACAACACTGAGGAACGGTCTAGCCGAAGCCACCGATACCGGCGTGGGGGATCTGCCCGAGGCGGCCGGCCTGATAGTCCTCGTAGGCCGCGATCAATTCGGCCCGGGTGTTCATCACAAATGGGCCCGCCCACGCGACCGGCTCGCGAATCGGTAGGCCGCCAAGCACAAGAACGTCCATGTTCGGACTGCGCGTGTCCTGATGGTCATTGGCGCTGATCGTGATTGTATCTCCGGGGCCGAAGACCGCGAGATTGCCCATCTCGGCAGGGTGCCGGTCGATCCCGAATGACCCGTCGCCGTTCAGCACGTAAACTAGGGCGTTGAAGTCACGCCTCCACGGGACCGTGAGGCGAGCACCCGGGTTGAGGGTCGCGTGGAACATGGCCATTGGAGTATGGGTCGATCCGGGGCCTTGATGACCTCCAAGATCGCCTGCGATGAGACGGATCAGCGTCCCTCCGTCCGGTGTTGTCAGCAGCACAACACTCTCTGCACTGAGGTCCTGGTAGCGGGGGGCGAGGAACTTGTCCGCGCTGGGGAGGTTCACCCACAACTGGAATCCATGGAAGAGGCCGCCGCTGACGACGAGTTCTTCCGGTGGTGCCTCGATGTGGAGGATGCCGGACCCTGCCGTCATCCACTGTGTGTCGCCGTTGGTGATCACACCACCGCCACCATGGGAATCCTGGTGTTGCATGGTTCCGTCGATCATGTAGGTGACCGTCTCGAAGCCGCGATGCGGGTGCCACGAAGTGCCCTTCGGTTCTCCCGGGGCGTACTCGACTTCTCCCATCTGATCGAGGTGGATGAACGGGTCGAGATCGGCCAGGTCGACGCCTCCGAAGGCGCGCCTGACGGGGAAACCCTCACCCTCGAAGCCGGTCGGTCCGGTAGTCACGGACTTCACCGGCCGATCGATGGCCCCGGAAGCCGCCGGATCGAGGCGCGGCAGCACGAGCGTGTCGTCAACGGTTACAGCTGGCATGGTGTTTCCTCTCAGCGGATCGGTGCATACAACACGTTCGGTGCTGCACCAATTCCGGACGTCAGCACCGTGCACTCCGACCCGCTGGTTCGGGGTTGATCTAGCTCACTGCTTCGGCCGGCTCGTTCGCGCTATCCGGGGCATCGTCGTTTGGGCTGTGGTAGACGACTTCGTAGCTCCGCGTGAAGTTCGAGGCGAACGACATGATGAGGGCCGCGACCGGGAGCGCCATGAATGCCCCCATCGGACCGGCAATGGCGCCACCGGCGAGTGCCGCTCCGAACGCAACGGCCCCGTTGAGGGCCATCGTCTTCGAGCTGATCTTCGGGCTCAGCCAGTAGTTCTCGATCTGCTGGTAGATGAGCGCATACGCCAGCACGATAAGGGCGGCCACCCAGCCCTGGATTGCCAGCGTGAGGAGGATCGGGATGGCGGCGCCGATGTACGTGCCGATCGCGGGGATGAACACGGAGACAAACCCGCCGAAGACGGCGAGTGGGATAGCGAAGGCGACCGGCATGCCAACGAGGACCATCGTGAAGAAGAAACCGGTGCTGTTGATGAGCATCAGTAACGATCGTGAGTAGAAGTAGCCGCCGGTTTGCTTGATCGCCTCGTCCCACGTCCACCCCACTCGCACCTGCGACTCGGGGCTCATATGGGAAAGCACCGACCTCTGGAAACGGGGAGCGTCTGCGGTGAAGTAGAACGTGAACATGGCGATGGTCGCGAGATTGAAGATGAACGCGACGCCGGTGGTAGCGATGCCGACCAGGTTTCCGATCGCTCCCTTGGCCCAATCCTCGAGTACCTGGCTGGTGTTCTGGGCTACGTCTTCGCCGGTGCTGGGTGACGGGAACTCGATCCCGAAGGTATCGGACAGCCAGGCGCTGCCAGTGGCGATCCATTCGCTCCCGCTTTCACCGATCGTCTGCGCGAGCTGGGCGATTGCCGGAATGAGCACGAGGATCATGAGCGCCCCCGCGAGGAAGCCGATGCCGTAGATCGCCCCGACGGAAGAACCCCTGCGCCATCCGTACCTCTGAACGAGCCAGTTGACGGCTGGTTGGAGCGCCAGGCTGAAGAAGAACGACAGGATCAGCATCCACAGCAGACTGCGCATCTGCCCCATCGCCCAGAGTCCCGCGAGTGTGAGCAGGACCGCTCCGATCGCTTGCCAGATCGTTCGGCTATCGACCCTGATGCGGAGAATCCGGGAAGATCCACCCTTACCCTTCTCGCCCTCTCGCGGCGCTTTGGCTCCACCGTCAGTTGCTGCCATCGTCGAGCCCTCGCTGTCTTCGTAGCGCTGTTCGACCGACCCCGAAAGCCGGCTTGGCGCCATTGTGTGCGTTGCGCGGTCTGGTCTCGCGCATTTGGTGTGGCGCGAGTGAGTACCGTCGGGAGCCGCAGAAGACAGAGGTGAGGGATGTCGGATCAGATTGGGTTCATCGGGCTGGGGATCATGGGATCGGGGATGGCCAGAAACCTCCTCGAGAAGGGCCACAGCGTTGTGGTGTGGAATCGCACACCGTCGCGGATGGAGCCGCTTGTCGCGGCGGGGGCAGTCGCGGGCGAATCGCCCGCCGACGTCGCCCGACGTTGCCCAATTGTGATGATCTGCGTTTCCGATACGCCCGACGTCGATGCGGTCCTCACGTCCGAGGGTGGGCTGCTCGAAGGCATCTCGGAGGGCTCGCTCGTGATCGACCATTCAACGATCAGCCCGGCGGGCACGGTGCGGTTCTCCGACGAGGTCGCAGCGCGTGGCGGAGCCTGGGTTGATGCGCCGGTCAGCGGCGGCTCCGAGGGCGCACAACAGGGCACGTTGTCCATCATGGTTGGAGGTGCCGACGCCGACGTCGCTCGTGCTCGTCCCTCCATGGAGGCCTTTGGGACGACGATCACCCACGTCGGACCGGTCGGTTCCGGCCAACGCGTCAAGATCGTCAACCAGATCCTCGTCGTTGTCACCCAACTCGCGGTCTCGGAAGCCCTCCTCTTCGCTCAAGCCTCGGGCCTCGACCTCGAGGCAACTCTCGAAGCGGTGAAGGGCGGCGCCGCCGGGTCGTGGATGCTCGCCAATCGCGGGCCTCAGATGATCGAACGGGACTGGCGCCCCGGCTTCACGATCGATCTTCAGCAGAAGGATCTGCGCCTGGCACTCCAGGCGGCAGATGCAGTCGGTTCGCCAATCCCCGGCACCGCGCTCGTCTTCCAGCTGTACAGAGCGCTACAGAACGAAGGCCTCGGAGACGAAGGGAATCATGCATTGGTGAAGGCATTGGAGAAGATGTCAGGGGTTGAAGTCGGGGAGTAGCGGAGTAGCGAGAGAGATACGAGACACGAGACATGAGATGGTTGGAGGGCCACATCGTCACACAATTGTGCTCCAACAGGTGCATCGAGGTTGGGGATCCTCACCTCCGGAGCAGCCACCGGGTCTCGGGTGTCTCGCGTCTTGACTCCTGCCATGGGGGCGACCATGGGACCGGCGGCCACGCCACGGACCTAATGCGAATCGGCTGGTTGGGGAGTGGGATCTCCAACGTCGCCCGATTGTTGGGCGTGGCTTACGGACCGGTTTCCCACCGTCAGCATCGCCACGGTCGTCGCCAGGAGTGCTGGGACGACCAAGCTTGCCTGGCCGGTGAGTTCGGCAACGATGATGACACCCGTGAGTGGTGCGGCATAGCCAGCGCCGAGCATGGTTGCTCCGCCCACCAGGACATAGAGTGTCAGTTCCTCAATATCTCCCGCGTCGGCAAAGATGCGTCCAACGATCGCTCCGGTTGCGATCAGAGGAACGAAGAGCCCGCCGGCGCCGCCGCCACCGATCGCAACCGACGTGCCGAACGACCGGATCAGCAGCACCGCAACAAGTAGGGGAATGCTGTGGTTGGGTTCGAGTGCCCAGTCAACCACGGGGAATCCGGCAGTGATGGCGACGTTCTCACCGGTGAGGAGACGGCCCAAACCGAACAACCCGGCGAGAGAGACGCCCGCCGCCAGTCCGCGAACAAGAGGGATCCCCTTGTTGCTGTAGACCTCCGCAAGCCGGATGAGAGCAATGATCCCGCGAGCGACGAGGCCAATGACCAACCCCAGCAAGAGCGACCCTGCGGCGCCACTGAACGTCAACTCGACTGCGCCGACGTCGAGAACATGGTCGGTCCCCTCGAAGGCCGCCAGCGTGAGATAGCCGGCAGCGGAGCCGAACATCGCCGGCACAATCCTCTCTCCGGCGAGCCGGTCTCGATAGGGAACCTCGACGGCGAAGATCGCTCCCGCGAGGGGAGCTTTGAAGACCGCCGAAACGCCTGCAGCCGCTCCGGCGGCCAAGAGGCTCTTGGCATCGAGCGATCCTGCCCAGCTGAAGTATTTGCGAATGAGCGTCGCGATCACGGCACCGCTGTAGACCGCCGGCCCCTCCAACCCCAGGGGGGCGCCGCTGCCGAGACTTGCCACCGACGCTCCTAGGCGACCCGGGGCGTAGCGAGCTTCCAGCGGGGGGTGGTCGCCGTGGAACTCCTCGACGTACGTCTCAGTCGTCGAACTCGAGCGCCCGCCCAGGTAGCGCACCAGCAACGCGGCGGCCACGGCACCCGCGACGAGGACGCTTGCGATCACCCACGGGTCCGCCTCTTGCACCTCGTGAAGCAGATCCTCGACGATGTGTTCGATAGCGATGACAACGATGGCGGTGAGAACACCGACGACCGTTGAGACGGCCATCGCAACGGCGTTCCTCTGCAAGCTGCTGCTCATGAGCAGATTATGCCTGCGACCCGTGACCGGCTCCAAGTGAGCTCCGGCGGTTACCAGCTACCAGCAAGACTCGTACTCTTTGTCTGCTGTCTTGGCCGTTGGTCCTTGGTTCTCCCGGCGAAGCCCGGTCGCTACACTCCCGCCCCATGACGACTGACGATACCGCGGCGGCCGCGCCGGAGCCCGCGAAATCGAGCAAGACGAAGACGATTGTCGGCGGGATCATCACGCTGATCGTCCTTGTTCTCGTCTTCGGCATCGTTCTGCCGCAGTTCGGCGACTACGACCAAGCCTGGGCCGCAATCCAGGCCATGTCCGCGTTGGCTCTCGGCATCTTGGTCTTGATGACGATCTTCAACGTGATCGCCTATGTGTGGCCGTATCAGGCCGCGTTGCCCACACTCAAATACAAGCCGGCGTTCTTGATTCGGCAGACGTCCTTCATGATCAGCAACGTCATTCCGATGGGCGGCGCATTCGGCATAGCGGTGCAGTACGCAATGCTCAGTTTCTACGGAATCGGGGCTGGGGAGGCCACGGCGGGCATCGGAATCGTGAGTGCTTGGAACACGTTTGTCACGCTCAGCCTGCCGATCTTCGCAGCGGTTGGCTTGGTGTTTATCGGGCAGGCAAAAGGCGCCGCGTTCGCGATCGCAGCAATTGGGCTCGTAGCCGTCGTAGCCGTGGTGCTGCTCGTGGCGGCGATCCTGCGCAGCCCTGAGACAGCTCGCAAAGTCGGGCAGTGGGGCGATCGTGTCGTCAAGTGGGCATACGGAATCTTCAAGAAGACGCCCGATTTCAGCGTCGTCGACGAGGTGCTGAAATTCCGGGACTCGACCGTCGACGTGGTAAGCCAGGGATGGCTCCGGATCACGGCGACGAGCTATCTCCAGCAGTTCATGCAGTTTCTGATCCTCTGGGCGGCGATCTTTGCCATCCAAGGGGGTTCGAACGCGCCGGTTACGTTCATCGAGGCATTCGCCGCCTTCGCATTCGGCCGGCTTACGACCTTCATACCGCTGCCACCGGGAGGCCTCGGAACGACCGATGCGGCGATTACGGGCATCCTCGTTGGTTTTGGTGCAGCGAACAACGACGCGTTGGCCGCCGTCATGGTGTGGCGCGCCCTCACCTACTTCCCGCAGGTCATCATCGGGATCGGTACCTACCTCTACTACCGGGCAAAGGTATCAAAGCAGACCAAGGCTGAGGCATCACCCGCCTGACCGCTGCCGTCTTGTGGTGTGACGCCCTCAGTCGGCCGATGCGTCGCCCGCGTGACGATCGGTCGGTGAGACCTCGAGGTGGATCGAACGATCCTGATGTTCGTGCCTGGCAGCTGGGTGCTGATGCGCCGGATCGTCGAGAAAGAGACGAGTGTCCTCCATGTGGATCAGGCCCGGTCCATAGGCCGTGCGCAAGTTTGCCTCGGTGAGCACTTCGGCCGGGGAGCCCGAAGCCACGACCACGCCGGACATGAGCACCACGTAGTCGGCAACCTGCGCAGCCGTCAGGTCGTGTGTCGTGAGGACGATCGTGCATCCATGTGCCTGTTCTTCGTGGATCACGTCGTCGATTGCCTGGGCCGATGTGATGTCGAGACCGGTGAGTGGCTCGTCGAGGAGCAGCATGTCGTGGTCCTGCGCCAGGCCCTGAGCGACGAAAACTCGCTGGCGCTGGCCGCCGGACAGCTCCGTGATGTGTCGAGCGGCCAGGCCGGTGATCTCCATCCGCTCCATCGCCTGATTCACCCTGAGCCGGTCTTCGTCTCTGAAACGGCGGTATGGACCGGTCGATGGATAGCGGCCCATGGTGACGACCTCTCGAACGGTGATCGGCAGGGATTCATTCACCCGGGTCGACTGTAAGACGTAGGCCGTGCGGCGGGGGCGCCCATCAATGGGTGTGGTGGTGATGGAGCCGGAGGAAGGTTCGATCAGCCCCGCGATGCCGTTGAGTGTCGTCGATTTGCCCGATCCGTTCGGGCCGATGATCGCAGCGATGTGGCCCTCGGGAATCGCAAACGACGAGGGGGAGACGGCCATCCTCGATCCATATCGGAATGACACCTGTTGAGCCACAACGGCTGGTTCGTCTACCGGCACGAGGCACAGCGCCCTTCGATTTCGAACCGATGTCCCGTGACGGCGAAACCCGATGCGGAAGCTAGTTGTTCAATGAGTTGTTCGATGGCGTGTTCCTGTTCGCTGCTTGGCACGACGTCAGCCGTGGCTCCGCACGATATGCAGACAAGATGGTGGTGGTGTCCCGCGAGCCACTCGGCCAATTCGAATCGCATGACACCTTCGGAGTCGTGTTGGGCGGTGAGCACACCTGCGGCTGCGAGCACCGAGAGAGAGCGGTAGAGCGAAGAGAGGGGAATCGTTTCGGAGAGGTCGGCTTGGATCTCGGCTGCTGTGCGCGGCCCGTCCGCGTCGGCAATGGCTTGGAGTGTCGCTCGACGGCCCCGGGTGAGCCGGATCCCCTCCGAGGAGAGACGCTGCTCGACGGCCTGTTCGAGATGTTGCATTACCTGGGCTCCGTTGATACCGTTCCATAAGAATAGGAATCATTCTCATTGTAGTCAGGGAGTCGAGAATGCGGAGCGTCGCGCTGGTGGTGGTCATCGCCGGCCTGTTGGCGGCGGCCGTGACGGGCTGCAGCTCCGACGACCCTGCGGACGGCACGGTCTCCGTTGTGACCACGACCACGATCCTCGGTGATCTTGTCCGCAACGTGGTGGGCGAGAACGCCGAGGTCGAGGTGCTGATGCCCGTCGGTGTAGACCCCCACGCCTTCCAGGCTTCGGCTCAGCAGGTAGCGGCGATCCAACGAGCCGATCTCGTAGTGGCCAACGGGCTCGGCCTGGAGGCTGGCCTCCACGACGTGCTCGAAGCCGCGGAAGCCGACGGGGTCCGCGTGTGGGAAGTTGGGCCTGACATTGATCCTCGGCACTTCTCTGACCCGGCGGAACCCGCATCAGAGTCCGACGACCTGAGTCACGACGACGGCGACCTCGACCCACACTTCTGGCTCGATCCGCTCCGTATCGCTCTCGCTGCCGAACTCCTCGCCTCGAAGCTGGCAGAGGCGGCACCGGATGTGGATTGGTCGGCGCGTGCCCTTTCATACGCGACCGAGCTCGAGGTAGTGAACGTCGAGAGCATCGAACGTTTGTCCACGGTTGCCCCCCCCGATCGCAAGCTCGTGACGAACCATCAGTCGTTCGGTTACTTCGGGGACCGCTACGAGTTCGAGGTGATCGGCACCGTCATCCCGGGAGGGGCTGCATTGGCGAGCCCGTCGTCGGCCGAACTCGCGGCGCTCGTTGCGACGATCGAGCGAGAGCAGGTGCCCGCCATGTTCACGGAGACGACCGAACCCGATGCCCTCGCTCGTGCCGTCGCCGCAGAGGTCGGGTACGACGTGGAGGTCGTTGAGTTGTACACCGGGTCGCTCGGCGCGCCGGGTTCCGAAGGAGACACCCTCGTCAAGATGCTTGCCACGAATGTTCGCCGGATCGCCGAAGCACTCGGGGCACCATGACGATAGGTATTCCCTCGAGCGGTACCGTGTTGGTCTCATGGACTGGCTGACGGCCCCATTCGAACTGGCGTTCCAACAGCGGGCGCTGCTGGCCGGGTCGCTTGCCGCCGTCACGACGTCCGTCGTTGGCACCTGGGTGGTGATCCGGGGGATGACGTTCCTCGGTGACGCACTCGTCCACGGCGTGATCCCGGGCATCGCTCTCGCCATCCTGGTCGGCTTCAATCCCCTGCTCGGGGCGGCGATGGCTGCACTGGTGATGATCTGGGGCATCAACCTCGTCCACCGCCAGACAACTTTCTCGGAGGACACCGGCATCGGGTTGCTGTTCGTCGGCATGCTCGGCCTCGGGGTGATTCTCATTTCGAAGTCGACGACGTACAGCGGAAGCCTCACTGCGATCCTCTTCGGCGACGTTCTCGGCGTGACCGAGACGGACCTTGTCGTGTTGGCCGCAATCACGGTCATCGCCGTTGGAGCCTCGGTGGTGTTCTACCGGAGCTTCCTCGTGCTCTCCTTCAACGAACAGAAGGCCGCCCTCTATGGACTCCACCCGAAGGCGACCCACGTGCTGCTCCTTGGGCTGATCGTGCTGTCGATCGTGGGCTCGTTCCAGACCGTCGGAACGCTGCTGGTCTTTGGATTGCTTGTCGGCCCGCCCGCAACCGCCGCCCTGCTCGTCAACCGGGTGCCTGCAATGATGGCCGTTGCTGCGTTGATCGGAGTCTTCTCGGTCGTGGCCGGGCTGATCATCTCGTACCATGCCAACACGTCGGGTTCGGCGACGATGGCGGTGGTGCCCATCGTGCTGTTCTTCCTCGTGCTCACGGTCAAGAACGTGGCGGCCGGCATTCGGGACCGGAGACCCGACGAGACCGCCGGATCTGCAGCAGGAGCGTAGGGATATGCCCGAAATTCACCCAACACCCGGCGTCGGGGCCGTCATCGTCGAAGGCGGGAGACTGTTGCTCGTTCGTCGCGGTCGCGGCGCCTACCAAGACTACTGGGCGGTCCCAGGAGGTCGCCAGCGGCTCGGCGAGACGATGCGCGAAGCGGTCATACGGGAAGTAGGGGAGGAGACCGGGCTGACGGTTGATGTCCGCGAGGTCGTGTGGGCCGGCGACATCATGGACGATGGGCACCCACCCGCCTATCACTACGCGGTCGTCGACTTTGCAGCAACACCAACCGGCGGCCGCCTCGAAGCGGGAGACGACGCCGCTGAGGTTCGGTGGGTCCCGGTGGATGAGGTGCGTTCGATGCGGCTCACACCGACGATGAACGACCTGCTCGACCAGATCGGGCTCTGACGTCCCGTCACAGGCCCGACAGGCAGAGCTCTCCCGTCCTCGGGCTTTCATTGCCGCCGGCGTCGTAGGCCGGTCCGGGGAGTGCGGAGGTGTCGTGGGGGATCTCGGCGAGCAGTGCCTTGGACGCACCGGGTTCGTCGGAGTACCAGATGCGGCAGATATCGAGATCCCGCTCGGTGTTGCCATCCCACTCCGGAATCACTTCGCCGCTGCCTCCACCCATCTCGACAGTGAGGCCGCCAACGGTGCCCGGGACTGCAGTCCCGACTGCGCCTTCGTCCTTCGTCCTTCGTCCTTGCGTCCAACGCCCATCGTTCGACATCGACACCACGAACGTTGGTGGACACAGCACTAGCGTTTCGCTCCATGATCGATGTTGCTGCGGCGAGAGCCGATACGCCGGGTGCCGCGTTCGTCACGCACTTCAACAACGCGGGTGCGTCGCTTGCCCCGCAACCGGTGCTGGACACCGTCACAGACTATCTGCGTGAGGAATCTCGCTACGGGGGATATGAGGTGGCCGAAGCTCACGCGGAAGATCTGAGGTCGGTGTACGACACAGTGGCGGCACTCGTTGGTTGCGACCGGTCCGAGATCGCGTTCACCGATAGTGCGACCCGTGCGTGGGATTCCGTATTCTCGGCGATGACCTTCCACGGAGATGATCGCATCCTCACAACCGCCAGTGAGTACGCATCCAACGTGATCGCGTTCCTCCAGGTGGCGCAGCGGACCGGGGCATCGGTTGAGGTCGTGCCGAGCCGACCGACCGGTGAGATCGACACTGACGCTCTCGATGCGATGATTGACGCACACGTTCGTCTGATCGCCATCAACCACGTGCCGACGAACAGCGGACTCGTGAATCCGGCCGCCGATGTTGGCCGGGTCGCGAAAGCCCACGGTATCCCGTATCTCCTCGACGCCTGCCAGTCGGTCGGCCAGATGCCGATCGATGTCGAAGAGATCGGTTGCGACCTGTTGTCCGCCACCTCCAGGAAGTTCCTTCGCGGCCCTCGCGGGGCCGGATTCCTCTATGTGCGCAGTTCGATGCTTGGCCACCTCGAACCGACGGTGCTCGACCTGCACGGTGCTTGGTGGGAGGCGCTCGACCGATTTGTCATGCGACCTGATGCCCGCCGGTTCGAGCTATGGGAGCGATCACCGGCGCTTGTGCTGGGAATGGGTCGGGCAGCCGCATACGCGATGCAGGTGGGGCTCGATGAGATCTGGGAGCGCGTCTCCGTGCTCGGCGCCACCCTCAGGGCGGCGCTCAACGGCGTACGCGGCGTGACCGTGCGCGATATCGGGCTTATACAGGGAGCGATTGTGACGTTCACCGTGGACGGTTCCGAAGCAAGCGACGTGAAGACCGCGCTTCGGGACCAGGCCATCAATGTCTCGGTAGTCACGCCCGGTTCGGCACGATTCGACATGGAGGAGCGGCAACTCCCTGACCTCGTTCGGGCCTCGGTGCACTACTTCAACACGGAGCGGGAGATCGAACGACTGGTGGAAGCGCTCTTCAGACTCTGAGCTGGTTCTGGCCGTGATCAGGGGTATGGATCGCCGACGAGGAACGCGGCAATCACAGCGGCGGCATCTTCAGTAGGGATCACGTAGGCGCGCCCGTCGTTGCCTTTGTGGTTCTTGACCGGGAGGGTGACTCGATCGATATCTGCGGAGCTCAGACCCAGGGCCGCGCGTCCGAGATCGGTCATCAAACCAAGGCCCAGCCCCTCGTCGGCGGAAATGTTATCGGCAAAGGTCGGGAGGAAACCGGGAAGGTTGAACGCGCTCGAAGGTGAGGCAACCTGATTGAAGAGCTGCACCATGATGTCCTGCTGTCGCTGCGTTCGTGCGATGTCCCCGCCTCCGGTGCCGCTCCAAGAACCGTTTTCGTATACCTCGTACTGACGGGAGCGGGCGTACGCGACGGCCATCTCCCCATCCAGCGTCTGGGTTCCCGCCTCGACGGAGAATCCCGACTTGTTGTCACGCGCAGCGAGGGGGAAGTCGAAGGTCACTCCCCCAAGCGAGTCGACGATCCGGCCGAACCCACCGAAGTCGATCTCGACGAAGTGGTGAACCGGGATCCCCGTTTCCTGCTGGACCGTCTTGATGAGGAGGTCGGGACCGCCGACGACATACGAGGCGTTGAGCCGGTTCGTTCCATTGCCCTCGATATCAACCATCAGGTCGCGGGGGAGGCTCAACAATTGGATCCGCTCACCCGGCACCATGTGCGCAAGCATCATCACGTCGGTCCGGCGGCCGGCGAACTCGCCGAATGCGTCTTCATTCCAGTCATCGGGAAGGTTCGAGCGGTCATCGGTTGCGATGACGAGGAAGTTCACCGGCTCTGAGGAACCGGGAGCCATGGTGGCGAGGCTCGTGAGTTCGCTCGAGTCGATCCGATCGATCTTGCTCTCAGTCCACTTCACATATCCGATCGTGCCGAAGATGGCGACGAGAGCGAAGATGAGCAGCACTACGAACGCCTTCTTGGCGAAGCCACCCTTGCGCTTCGTCGGCGGTGGTGGCGCGGGAGGGGGTGGCGGCGGTGTGGCCGCGGTGATTGGGAATTCTTCGGTAGTCATGGAATCCAATACAGATCAGCTCCCGGTGAGCCTAGGAACGATCGCCAGATAGGAAGCGAGGATTACGCTCACCCCATGCCTACTGAGACTCCCATCAAGATTCACTCGCAAGACGTGACCGAAGGGCCGGCGAGGGCCGGAGCGAGAGCAATGCTTCGCGCCGTCGGGCTCGGTGAGAACGACTTCGCGAAACCCCAGGTCGGTGTGGTCAGTGCGGGGAATGAAGTTACCCCCTGCAACCTGACGGGGCCGAAGCTATCGGCGCGAGCCCGAGAGGGAGTGTACGACGCGGGCGGCGTCGGGTTGGTGTTCACCACCATTGCGGTTTCCGACGGGATTTCAATGGGCCACGAGGGGATGCGCGCCTCGCTCGTGTCTCGGGAGGTCATCGCCGACTCGGTCGAGTTGGTGATGCACGCTGAGCGTTTCGATGCGATGGTCTCGATCGCCGGGTGTGACAAGTCTCTGCCGGGGATGCTGATGGCAGCGGCCCGGCACAACCTGCCCTCGGTGTTCCTCTATGGGGGTTCGTCGCTTCCCGGCAAGCTTGACGGTGTTGATATCTCGATCGTCGACGTCTTCGAGGGTATTGGGGCCCACTCCGAGGGCCGCATCGACGACGAACAGTTGCTCCGTATCGAGCAAGCCGCCTGCCCGGGCGATGGCTCGTGTGCGGGGATGTTCACGGCGAACACGATGGCGTCGGTCGGCGAGGCGCTCGGCATGTCGCTTCCCGGGAGCGCGTCCGTTCCGGCGGTCTCCGCGAGGCTCGACGACTATGCGCGGCAATCGGGGGAAGCAGCGATGGAACTGCTGCGCTCCGATATCCGACCCCGAGACATCATGACCCGCAAGGCGTTTGAGAACGCTATCACCGTGGTGATGGCCCTCGGTGGGTCCACGAACGCGGTGCTCCACCTGCTCGCAATCGCTCACGAAGCTCGTGTCGATCTGACGCTCGAGGACTTCGACCGTATCAGCAGGAAGACACCACACGTGGGTGACCTCAAGCCGTTCGGCCGGTATCACATGGTCGACCTCGACCGTATCGGCGGCGTGCCGGTGGTTCTGCGTGCGCTCTACGACGAAGGGCTGATCCACGGCGACACGCTCACCGTGACCGGTCAGACGATGGCCGAGAACCTGGCAGGTGTCTCGTTTCCGGAAGATCAGGACGTGATGCGGGCGATGGCCGATCCGGTGGCTGACCAGGGTGGGATTGCGATTCTGCGCGGAACGCTCGCGCCGGGAGGTGCGGTCGTGAAGATCGCGGGCGTCGACCTCGATGTCTTCGAAGGCAGGGCGCGGGTGTTCGATGACGAGCAGCACGCCCTCGAGGCACTCTGGGCACACGACCTCCGCCCCGGCGACGTTGTGGTGATTCGGTATGAGGGTCCATCGGGAGGTCCCGGCATGCGGGAGATGCTCGCGATCACAGCGGCGATCAAGGGTGCAGGCCTCGGCAAGGACGTGCTCCTGATCACCGACGGTCGATTCTCCGGAGGCACGACCGGCCTCTGTATCGGCCATGTGGCTCCGGAGGCCGCCAAGGGTGGTCCGATGGCGCTCGTCAAGGAGGGAGACAGGATCCGGGTCGACCTTCCGGCCAGACAGCTCGATCTTCTCGTCGATGAAGCCGACCTCGAGTCCCGGCGCGCCGCGTGGTCGGTGCCTGCGCCTCGATACCCGACCGGCGCTCTGGGGAAATACGCCAAGTTGGTCGGCTCGGCGGAGCGTGGCGCCGTTTGCGATTGATCTCTCGGTCGAAACGGGAACCGTGCGGTTCCCCCGCGGAGGGGACTAGCGTGCCGGGCATGGAACTCAGCATCGAATACTGCGTCGTTTGAAGCTACACCAGCCGTGCCGTGAGCATGGCCGACCAACTGCTCGGCGAGTTCGAGCAGATCATCAGTCGTCTGACCCTGATCCCTTCGGGCGGCGGGCGATTCGAGGTGATGCTCGACGACCGAATGATCTACTCGAAAGCCGCAACCGGTCAGCACCCTGACTACGAGGCGGTCGCCGCTCCGCTCCGGGAGATCCTGGGCTAGCGTTTCGCGCGACTCAGGTCTCTATCCCGATAACCTTTGGATCGTGAAACAGGGAACCGGTAGAACCGTCCTCGTGACCGACCTCATCGCGTCGGAAGGCCCCTTCCAGGAGGCAGCGCGCGATTTCGTCGCCGGCACCTGCAGCGTCTGCGAGATCGTCATCGCTGAACAAGACGCCAGATTTCACAATGCCGGCTACCTCTGCTTGGACTGCTGGCAGTTCGCCGGAGGTCTCGAGGGCTAGGCCCGCTCAGTCTGTCAACCGACGACGACGCGCCGTCCACGGACCCATGTCTCGTACACGACCGTTTCCCTCAGCTCATCGGGGTCGACGGTGACGGGATCCCGATCGACGACGATGACGTCCGCCGGACTCGTGGGAGCGAGCGGCAGAGGTTCTCCGAGCGCACGTGCAGCTCCGTCGGTGAAGAGCGCGAGGGCCCGGTCGGGGAGGAGGCTCTCGGCGCGCATGACCCCTGCCCGGTCGCGGGCGAGCGCCATGCCGGCCCAAGGATCCGGCGACTCGACCGGGCTGTCCGAACCTCCGCACATGGGAACCCCCGCGTAGTCCAACGATGCAAACGGGTAGGTCGAGACGATGCGGTCCGCTCCCACCCGGTCGGCGATCCACTCGAACTCGGACCCCAAGAATGCCGGTTGTACCGATGCAATCACCCCGAGCCGGGCGATGCGGTCGATGTCCGATCGCTCGAGAACGGATGCGTGTTCGATCCTGAGCTTTTGCGGGTTCGCCCCTTCGGCGATGAGTTCCTCGAAGAGATCGATGACGGCACCATTCGCCCGGTCGCCGATCGCATGGATCGCAACCATTCCGCCCATGTCGAGCGATGCCTTGGCCAGTTCCCGGTCCGACGCGTCGAGGCGCATGGTTCCCATTTCGTCCGGCCGGTCGGAGAACGGGGCGTGCATCGCCGCCGTGTGACCTCCGAGACTTCCGTCGGCGAAACCCTTGTATCCGGCCCACCGAAGGCGTTCACTCCCGGCGCCGATGCGACGAGCAGCGTCGGCGAGTCCGTCGACTGTGTGGGCAATGACAAACGCGTGAACGGTGATCGGGAGGCGGTCCGCGACTGCAGCAAGCCGAGTGACTTCGTCGCCGAGGCTCGCCCACGGCCCGTCCCCAAGGCCAAGGATCGCCCCGATGGAGGTGATGCCCATGGCCGCAAGCCCGGTGAGCGCGCGGAGGAGAGAATCATCGGTGACCGCTTCGGATGCGTCGAGACGAGTCGAGACCAGATCGATGGCGGTCTCGCGCAGAATCCCGTTCGGCTCGCCTGCCTTGTCGCGGTCGATCCCGCCGCCTCCTGGATCTGTCGTTGACCGGTCGATGCCGGCGACACGGAGAGCAGCAGTATTGGCGATCGCGACATGCCCGCAGTACCGGTGAACAAGGACCGGACGGTCCGGTGCAGCCGCATCGAGGTCACTGCGAGTGGGGAGTCGACGTTCGGCGAGCGACGCATCGTCGAGCCGGAGAGCAACGAACGGCGCGTTTGGCCCGAGATGTTCTGCAGCATTCCGGATCGTGCCCTGGAGCATGTCGATGCTCGTGACATCCTCCAGCGAGATCCCGAAGAGTGAGGCTGCGTATGGGACCGGGTGCATGTGGGCGTCGCGCATCCCCGGCAGAAGGAAGGCGCCGTCGTAGTTCTCGACCTGAACTCCAGGCTGCCGGAGAGCTCGCTGGTCGCCGACGGCCACGATGCGGTCGTCGTGCATCAACACAGCGTTTCCGTGGATCCCGCGGGCAGTCCGCACGGCCTCACCGACGAGGAGACGTCGTCGCGACGTCATCGCAGGCGATCGGGGAGGAGCGGTTCGATGATCCCTTGGAGTCCGTCGTGAACCAGGCTGTTGGTAGCGAGGACAAGCGGTGTCGTTGGAACGGAGTCGGTGCCGAAGAGGTCGGTGACCCGACCGCCGGCCTCACGAACGATCAGGATCCCGGCCGCCTGATCCCAAGGAGCAAGACCGAGCTCCCAGTATGCCTCGTACCTGCCTGCTGCAACCCAGGCGAGGTCAAGCGCCGCCGAACCGAATCGTCTGATGCCGTTGACCGAGGCGAGGACGGCACCGACGACCCGCGCGTATTCGTCGGCGTAGTCGCCGTGGTCATACGGGAAGCCGGTCGCAACCACGGATCGGTCAAGGCTCTCGACCGGTGAGACGCTGATTGGACGCTCATTGAGATAGGCGCCATGGCCGGCGGCGCCCGAAAAACACTCGTCACGGAGCGGGTCGTAGATGACTCCGACGAGCGGCCGATCACCCTCCCAGAGGGCGACGCTTACCGAGATCTGCGGGATTCCGTGGACGAAGTTGACCGTTCCGTCAAGCGGGTCCACGATCCAGAGTCGCCCGTCGGGAATTGTGCCCCCGCTCTCTTCCGCAAGGATCGCATCGTCCGGACGGTGCTCGGCGATGACGGAGAGCACAACGGCCTCGGAGGAATGATCGGTCTCGGTCACCGGGTCGAACTGCCGTTTGTACCGCGGCGTCACACCCTGATCGAATCCATCACGAACAATCGCACCCCCAGCCCGCGCGGCGGCAATCGCAATGTCAAGGTCGTCCATGGCCCGAAGACTAGGAGACATGAGACTCGAGACCGGCCTTGTCTCGTGTCTCATGTCTCCTATCTCATGTCTCGCTTCTCACTACCCTCCGGCTCTCATGTTTCCCTACCTCGCGGCATTTGCCAGCGCCTTGCTGATGTGGGCTGCGTTCCCGCCGTTGGACATCGGGCCGCTTGCTTTCATTGCGCCGATTCCGTTGTTTTGGGGGCTGCGGCGTGTCGAGCGCGGTTTTGAGGCTGTCACCCTCGGCTTCCTGTGGGGAACGGTATTCTTTGGATTGCTGCTGTTCTGGATCAGCATCCTCGGGTTCATCGCCTGGGTACCCCTCGTGTTGTTGATGGCGGCCTTCTTCGGGCTCTACGGTCTGGTGGTATGGCTCTTCCGCCTCTGGCCTGCGTGGAGATGGTGGCTCATCGTGGTCGGGTCGTGGGCTGTCATCGAGTTCGTTCGCGCCCGATTCCCGTTCGGTGGATTCCCGTGGGGCAACATCGGGTACGCAGCCGGCGGGTTCTCTCCGATCCTCGGAAGCGTTCAGTTTGTTGGACCGGCCGGTTGGACCGTTTTGGCCGTCGCGTTCGCTGCTGCTGCTGCGCTATTGATCGAGTCACGCGACCATTGGCGGCAGTTCGTCGACACGACGGTTGTCATCGTCCTCCTCGGTGTTGTTGGAATGCTGTTCGCCCCGCGAGCCGACGGGGAGACGTTGCGAGTCGCGATCGTGCAGGGGGGATCTCCCTGCCCGATGGTCCATTGCCAGAACGAGAACCAACGCATCTTCGAATCGCATCTTGCTCAGACCGAAACGATTCCGGTCGGCGGTGCCGATCTTGTCGTGTGGGCCGAGAATTCCACGGGACCGCCGTTTGATCCGGAGACCAACGATGCCGTGAAGGCTGCGATCATCTCGGAGGCCGGGCGAATCGGTGCCTACTTCCTCGTTTCCGGCACCAGAAAGGTGGAGCCGGACGGTTTCCTGAACGTCAACATGTTCTACTCACCCGAAGGAGTGAAGATCGGCGAATACGCGAAACAGCATCCGGTTCCATTCGGCGAATACGTTCCACTCCGCTCGCTGCTCGGGTTCATTCCGCAGCTCGACCAGGTGCCGAGAGACATGGTGCGCGGTACCGATCCGGTGGTGTTCCCCATGGCACAAGGCCAGCTTGGATCCGTCATATCCTTCGAGGGTGCCTTCCCGAGGAGCATTCACGCGATCTCAAATGCAGGGTCCCAACTCCTGGTTGTTGCTACAAACGAGAGCACCTATGGCGATTCTCCTGCCTCGGACCAGCTCATCGACATGACGAGGGTCAATGCGGCCGCAATCGGCCAGGATGTCGTACACGCCGCGATCACCGGCACGTCGACCTTCATCACTGCGGCAGGAAGTGTCGGCGAGGAGACCGAGTTGTATACCGAGAGTGTGCTCTACGGGAACGTCGCCATGCGTTCGGCCGGCCCGACGGTGTTCACGCGATTCCCCAACTGGGTCACGCTGCTCGCACTTGTTGGCCTTGTGGGTGCGCTCTTCTGGCCGGGCGAGGGCGGACTCGAGGCTCTCGTTGGGCGTCATCGACGCGAATAGTCCTCCTCCTGGAAGACGTGCGGAAGAATTGTTTTGCAATGTCGGGATAGTGCAAATAGAATCGTGGCAACGTATCTCTAGAAACCCCGATTGGCGTTGTCCACCGCCGACGTAACGGGTCTTATCCAGCCGCTCTCTTCGGAGGTTATCCATGTCCGACATCATGAAGGCTTCTCGCCCCCAGGGCCGGTCCCGCCGACCGAAGACGTATGACGAAGGTCGCGTTTGCGGGAGCGACGAATGTGACACCGTCCTTTCTCGCTACAACCGTGCCGAGTTCTGCCACACGCACAAGCCGGTCAAGTACCCCCGTCTTCGCGGTGTGCTGACGCAGAACTAGGTTCAGTAGCAAGACTCAAGTAGCAAGAAGAGAGCCGGCGCCTTGTTGGACGCCGGCTCTCTCGCGTTCGGTGGGGTCTTCTCGCTATGCCTCGTAGGCGGTGATTGCCCGATCGAGGATGTCGATGCCGGCTTCGAGATCCTCGAGAGAGACGTTCAGGGGTGGGATGAACCGGATGACGTTGTTGTCGGGACCACAGTTGAGGATGAACAGGCCGAGTTCCTCCGCCTTCCTCGAGATGAAGCGGAACGCTTCGGTATCCGGTTCGCGGCCATCTTTGACCAACTCGATTCCAATCATGAGGCCGAGGCCGCGAACGTCGCCGATCGTCCTGTGACGTTCCTGGAGATCGCCGAGCCGGGTGAACGAGAAGTCCGACCGTTCCGCGATACCGGGGATGACATCCTTGAGCATCTCGACCACTGCGGCGGATGCAGCGCAGGAAACCGGGTTACCTCCGAAGGTGGTGCCGTGCGAGCCCGGCTCCCACTTCGCAAGGATCTCCTTCGAAGCGCCGACGGCGGAGAGCGGGAGACCGTTGGCGATCGCCTTGCCCATCACGAGGATGTCGGGGTCGACGCCGTAGACCTGGCTCGTGAAGAAGTCGCCGGTGCGGCCGAAGCCGGTCTGGACCTCGTCGGCGATCATCAGGATTCCGTGTTCGTCCGCAAGGTCCCGAATGGCCTTTGTGAACTCGTAGCCGGCCGGGTAGTACCCACCTTCGCCCTGGAGCGGCTCGAACAAGAAGGCGGCGATCTCGTCCGGCGCCACTTCGTGCTTGAACATGAGCCGCAGTTCGTTCAGCGCGTAGGCGTTGGCGTCCTCCTGCGACATGTTCCAGCGGTACGGATGCGGGAATGGGGTGACGAACACCGACGGGACCAGCGGGAAGTAGCCGCTTCGGTACTTCGCGCGTGACGTTGTGTACGACACGGAACCCATGCTGCGGCCGTGGAAACCACCGCGGAACACGACAATGCCCTGGCGACCCGAGGTTTTTCGAGCGAGCTTCACCGATGCCTCCACGGCTTCAGCACCGGAGTTCATGAAGAAGACCTGCTCCACACTGTCCGGAGCCACGTCGATGATGTTCTCTGCGGCCGTTGCGACCGACTCGTAGAGGAATGATCCGCCGGCATGCCAGAGGCGGCTGAGTTGGTCTTCGGCTGCGGCGGCAACCGCGGGCGGTCTGTGGCCGAGGTTGGTCACGGCGATGCCGCAGGCGAAGTCGATGTAGCGGTTGCCGTTGCTGTCGGTGACCCATGTGCCGTCACCTTCGACAATCTCGATCTGAGAGTCGTAGGTGATGACGGGGGCAATAGCGTCTGTGAGTCGGCGGGAGAGGTCGGTCACGGTGTTCCTCCTGGTTCGCGGGCGGGGATGTACGAGACTGACCGGCGCTACGGAGCTGCGAAGAGGTGGCCGCGTTCAGTCTGAGGAGTCCAGATCATGGAGCCATTATGACTGGTTTCGGCCGCAGGGCCGCCGAAACTATGCGCCGCGGGTGTGCAACAGCCCCTCCCCTGCGCTCCGGCAAGAAGCCCCTTCCGCGTCCGAGCAATCGCTCGAACGCGCCTCCCCCACTGCGTGGGAGAGGCAAAGACCACCACTCTCTCCCCTCCCTCACGAAGTGGGGGAGGGTGGGAGGGGGCGGCTTGGGAGCTTGGATCGCGGAGATGAGGCTTCCCGCCGGCTGCCTCTCTCCCTACTCGCCTTTGAACTCCGGGGGTCTTCGCTCTATGAATGAGGCCATGGCTTCTCCGAGGTCGTTGGAGTGAAGGAAGGCTGCGTTCCACAGGGCCACGTAGTCGAGGGCCTCTTCGACCGTCTTACCCTGTCCGGCTCGGAGCACCGCCTTTGTGCCCCGTACGGCGAGCGGCGAGTTCGTGGCGATCAGTTCGGCCGTCTCGATTGCCGCGGCGAGCGTCGCGTCCTGGTTGGGGAGCAACCGGGTGATCA
>Ga0316192_10000651_pt1 | contig 25538 bp, 19 predicted proteins | sample MerIslwburrow_MG_FD_204931 | JGI IMG/M metagenome (GOLD analysis project Ga0316192, IMG submission 204931) | Coastal sediment microbial communities from Maine, United States - Merrow Island worm burrow | ecosystem: Environmental > Aquatic > Marine > Coastal > Sediment | place: USA: Maine...
GCATCAGGGACTTGAACGAAAAACGCCTGATTCAGTATTTTTTGCTGGCCTGAAATGGAAAAAGCTTGCATAATCAACAACAAATGATTTCACTTAAGAGCCTGTCCGGTTTTTGGGGTCCATTTCTGCTTTTATCAATTTTGCGGAGATTATTATGATTACATTAGAGCATAGTCCTGTTCACTCTGATCCGAAAATTTTGAGTGGGATAATTGTCTTTCATGGTACAAGAGTGCCAGCTCAAACGCTTTTAAATTATTTGGATGATGGGATTTCTTTACGAGATTTCCTGGAGAACTTTCCATCTGTTAGAAAAGCGGACGCCTTAGATTTCCTTAAATTAGTCAGAGAGAAAAGAGTTGAAAATAATAATTGATGAAAACTTACCCAAGTATTTAAAAAACGTCCTTTCACAATTCGAAGTTACAACTGTGCAAGAGCAAGGTTGGGCTGGAATAAATAATGGAGAATTAATAAAAAAAATCAATGGGTTATTTGACGTTTTTATAACAGCGGACAAGAACCTGAGATATCAGCAAAATCTAAAAATTAGAAAGATAGCAATTCTTGAAATTTCTACGAATCGTTTGCCTCTGATCAAAGAAATGGAAACAAAAATTATTGAAGCGTTACAACAAATAGAACCTCAACAGTACAAAGAACTTCGACCCTGAACCAATATTTCCTACTCCATCTTATTTGTGGAAACGGACGGGTGGCCTTCACATAAAAATAAAAATCTGTGTGCCACGCGCCTTCAGGCCGCGCTGATGCAAACATGACCAAGTTGACTTTTAGCTCTGCCTGGGCTTATATCGCTACAGCAATTTCAGGCATACTATTAACATGGTTTGCGTCACGTTTAAAAAATCAAGGCGCCCGAACGCTCTCCCAACGAGTAGACAGATTCAAATACGCAATATTTTTCAAGAGCCGGGAACGGGTTCAAAAAGGAGCGCCGGATCCTGCAAAAGCAAATTAACAATTGCATTTTTATAACCAAATAACTTCTTTTACAATCAATTTTCTTAACTCCAACGCCAACCGTTTTCCGATTACAGGCTGTTGAGGCTGTAGAAAATGCACTCTCACTCACCACAAACCGACCAAGGAGGTTCTATGAAGCGAGTCACTGGCATTGGCGGCATCTTCTTCAAAGCGAAAGATGCTCCGGCGCTACATGCTTGGTATAAACGGCATCTCGGAATCGATGTCCAAGAATGGGGCGGCGCGGCTTTTACCTGGACTGACGGTGAAGGTAAGCCGGTTGCCGGAACAACCGTCTGGTCTATTGGTTCGGCGGAAGGTGACCCGTTTGCGCCAAGCGCTGCGACTTTCATGGTGAACTACCGGGTGGAGGATCTGCATGCCTTGGTCAAAATCTTGCGCGAAGAAGGCTGCAACGTTCTCGAGAAGATCGACGATTCCGAGTACGGGAAGTTTGCCTGGGTCATCGATCCAGAAGGGAACAAGGTAGAACTTTGGCAACCGCCGGCCGGCCAATGATCAGGGCAGTCGCCGGATGCCCCTGCTAAACAAAAAATAAGAGTCGTGTGGCACGCGCCTTCCAGGCCGTGCTGCTACAAACGGCCGCCAAGCCAGCTCAAGGAGCCTGGCCGCTGCATATGACGCAACCGTTGCGGCAACTGGCAATTGCCTGAATATTGACTCCCCACGGCGTGCATCTGGCGATCTGCGGGGCTCGAAAACCCGGCCAATTGCAGAAAAATGTAAAAGTCGCCGAAATGCAATTGGAACACCAGCTATTGCGAGATATCGAAGCTATTTTAATGACAACGCCAAACTGATTTGATCTCTTTACTATCGCTGCCAGCCGAATTGCTGTTTCCAGTCATGCTGGCTCTGTCTTACCTGCCGGGTCTGCTCGTTGTCATCTCACTTACCGATGACAATCGTGAGGCGGCGGCTCTGGCGCTTCCGGTATCCTTCGCGCTATTTGCCTTTTCCACGCTGCCGTCTCTATATTTTGAATGGCCGTTTTTCCCATTATCACATATTTGCGCGCTGCTGATCGCTGCGACATGCTCGCTTACCCTTGTTGCGAGAAAAAGAAGATGTCTGGCAGATTTTCTGTCTTTTTTAAATCAAAGACGACGACAATTATTAACCTATAGCCTCATTTTATTCTTACTCCTGGCGCATCAAAGTCTGGTTCCGGTTTATGGTTTGGGCAGTCTGCCAGGCGATTGGTTTGGGCATTATCGCATCACCTGGGAATTTCTAAACGGACAGAACATTGCTTTTCCAGATCGTTTGCCTTTATACCAACTGATTCATATTTTTTCACTTTCTCTTGCAGGAGCCAATTCGTTTGGCGAAAACTTTTGGCTGTTCCAGCTAATGCAAATCGTAATCGGTTTCAGTTTCTTTCCTGTGGCGCACCTGTTATTTGCCCAACTTTTTCGCGCCCGATACAATATGATGTATATTGCGCTCCTCGCGCTGTTGCCGCACTTTCTTGTGCAAACCATTTTCACATGGCCAAAAGCGTTGGCCGCTGTCTACGCGCTCCTGAGTTATTACTTCTACCAAAAAATAAACGACCCAATCCCGCAACAGAAGCATGCCATCTTATCCGGTTTGTTTGACGGCTTAGGTATATTTGTCCATTGGTCGGCGGCGGCCTATTTTCTCGCGCTTTGCGCAGACGCTTTTTGGAGAAGAACAAGGGGCGCGCAATCGATGAAATTTTCGCTAAAAATCCCACTCCTGATGGCTCTCTCCGCTTCCATTGTCATTTTACCGATTGTGATTTGGGGCGTCAAAAAGTTTGATCTGCATGGCGTTTTCTCCCCGATTTTCTTTCTCGCCCACAGCGGCGGCCAACCTTTTGGGCGGCGCATTTTTATTCGAATGCTCAATCTTGCCAGCTCGACTTTTGTTCCGATTGCATTATTTATTGGCTTTTTTAGAGAGGCGCCCGCTTACGGATTATCCAGCATTGCGGTTTTTGATATTATCACGCGAGAACTTTCATGGCGATTTGGCTCATTGAGCGGCAACCTTGGCTTAAGCGTTATGATCACAGTGATAAAACTTCTCGCAGCCCGTTATCGGAGATATGCAAAAGGTTTGAAAATTTCCCTGACCAGGCTAAAGTCAGTCTTAACCATGCGCAATACTTCCCCTTCTTTCAAAATGTTTACCATCGGCGGTTTTTTCATTTGGCTAATCATTCAGAGCTATCCTCACACCTACGGCGTCTCTTTTACCGGACTCCTGCCAACCGCATGTTTACTGGTCGGCTATGTGTTCAGTCGCCTGAGCCTGGAGGCTCTGCGTAAAGTTTCTTTCCTGATTTGCATAGAAAGCTGTTTGGTTCTTCTAATTTGGCAAACAGGTTTATTTTTTATCAAACAATATCCATTCTATTATGCAGACGCGCAGACCACAACTTTTCGCGTTATTAAAGAAGTGGTCGGCTACACCAATGATTACACCTTGACATTTCTCTGCGACGCAATCAAAATTCCGAGCCTGATTCCCCTGATGATGGTTATTCTCCTACCGTGGGCGCTGCTTCTGTTCGAACGAAAACGACTGCGCTAATCAAGACTGGGTTCATCTTCTCGAACCCAGCTTTTTGTCTTATTATTTTACGCCACCGGGCGCCCTTGCTAAACAAAAAATAAAAGTCGAATATGCACCCGTTCGCGGCCAGCTTCAATATCGCCGGTTTGCAAACGAAGCCCCTCGCCTAGTCGAAGCCCATACTATAAAGCGTGAAAAATATGACGCGGTAACTTAACTCCCGGACAAAGGCAAATAATTAGAATGCTTCAGTAACGGTAACAATATCAGGAATACGAGTTGTTTGAGGTCTCTAAAGTTGACTAAAATAATCAAGTAATCAGTTTGGGGAAAGGGAGTTCAATTGCTCCTCGAGGTTGAACTTGGCGGTTATTTGTCGCATGAGAGGCGATACTCCTGCCTAAGCAGTCAACTGTTTGCCAGTAAATGAGTGTTCAACAGTTTCGCTTTTGAACTGAGATTTTTTTTCGTATTCTGCATCGGAAAAGTGTTCGCTTGTCTGCTTACAATTGTCCACTCAAATACTTAATTATAAACAACTTGCAGCACTTTTCATCTCGTTTTACTTTAGAAATGCAGGTCTTATTAAAAACCATGCGAGACGTTCATGCTCGCCTAATTAAAACGTCCTCTTTCATCAAGAAACCACGATGGAATAAACAAGCCGCTTTCAAGGTCTACCTGATAATCATTATGCGTTCCGTGAATGTCGCAAGCGGGTCTCGATGGCGCTTAAGAGTATATTTACAGGACGGGAAAAGTCAGAGTCAAAGTATCATTCACAAACTCAACGCTAAATATTTTCTCGTAACAAAATGCCGCTTCAATCAAAAAACATCAAATAAAAAGGGAACTAAAATAAATCTACTCTGTTTCAAAAAAGGCTCTGGCAAATTACCCATTAGACAGATGGAATCAAACAAACCGAATCGATGAGCAGCGCGGCAAAAAAAATACGCCCAAAACATCTTGGTGAAAAGTGGAACTGATAATACTCGGCAGCGGAACAGCGGCTTTGCAATTTGACAGAGGACCGTCTGGATATTTACTGAAAAATGAAAAGGAAACTTTCCTAATTGACAGCGGAACAGGCACATTGTTAAAATGCCTGAAGGCAGGCGTTTCATATCAGGAAATCGACCGCATTTTCTATTCTCATCTTCACCCCGATCATACCATTGACCTTATTCCATTTCTATTTGCAACCAAATATACACCTGGTTTCGAGCGAAAAAAGCCGCTGCATATTTACGGCCCAATCGGCTTCAACGACTTCTTTCAGAAATTCATTGACCTTTTTGGCCGAAAAATGATTGACGTTCCATTTGAAATTCACATTCGCGAACTGGCCAAAGATACAATCGACTTTGAACTCTTAACCCTGTCAACAGATTTGATGGCGCATGCCGATAATGCCATCGGATACCGTTTTGAAAACAAGTTTGGCAGTATTGTTTATTCAGGAGATACGGATATGTGCAGTGAGATCATTTCCCTTGCGCACAAAGCAAATATTTTGATTTTGGAATGTTCTTTTCACGACGACCACAAAATGGCAGGGCACCTTACGCCCTCTGAGGCCGGACAAATAGCGCAAAACGCTGAAGTGAGCAAGCTTGTTTTGACTCATATCTATCCACCTTTCGAAGCAGATGAGTATTGTCGCTCAGCCGCCAACCAGTTCAATGGAAAAGTTGTCGTAGCGCATGACTTTATGCATTTAACGATATAGAAAATGAAAAATAAAATCAAAACATACACCCTGATCGGCTCACTTTTTTTACATCTATTATTTATGGTCGGCGGCAACATGGCAATTCTATCCGGCTGGTTCGAGCAAGATATAATTGAGCCCGCTCCAGAACCGATCGTTTTTGAATTGCAACCGCCCCCTTCTTCTCAAAAACCCACACAGGTCGTGGAAACACCAAACGATGCTCAAACAATTCCAAAACCTGAAAATGCAGATTATCTTTCCGATAAAAATGCTCTGGCTCGAAACCAACAGGAGAACGATGCTTTGCCAGTCGACAAAGCTTTTGCAGTCGGTGATTTAAACGCCGCAGAATTGCCAACTCCTTTCGGGCAGCCCGGTGAAAACGAAATGGATCCATCAAAGAAAAATCCAGCCCCCGAAAAGATCAAAAAACCAGCCCCCAATGGCACAAAAACAGACGCCAGCGATTTCAGACGCGAGGCGCTTATCAAAAACGCTAGCGAACGGAAAGCCGGCGTCAAAAAGAGCAGCAATCGCCCCAAACATGATAATCAGGACAGCCGCGCTCTTGACAATGGCGGTTTATCATTTAACACCTACAACTGGGAATTTGCGCCCTATATAATCTGGTTAAAAAAACACGTTGAACAAAACATTTTTCCGCCAGCCGCCTTTGTGCGCATGGGAATAATTGATGGAGAAACCGTACTCCGCTTTCGAATCTACCCAGACGGCAAACTTGAAAATCTCGAAATCATTAACTACGAAGGCCACCATACGCTCATGGAAACCAGCAAACGGGCAATCGAAGTTTCGGCGCCGTTTAAAAAATTACCGGGCGACTTCCCTGAACCTTATCTTGAAATAACCGCCATCTTTAAATATAGCAACCTCAAAAACCTGCGACAGAAAGGAAAGTAATGGAACAAATTCTGGTTTTTTTCACAAAAGGCGGCTTCATAATGTATCCGCTCCTGCTCTCATCCATCATTGGTCTGGCTATTGTTATTGAAAAAACTATGTCTTTACAGAGAAACAAAGTAATCGTGCCTGAAATTGTAAGCGTTCTGGATAATATCAAAAGCTCCGGAGACATCGGGCTTGCTTTATCAATTTGTGAAAAGCATGACGGCTCCTTTGCAAACATTATCAAGGCCGGCTTGGAAAATCGGGATTTGCCAAAGGAGGAAATAAAAGAAATCCTCAACGATCAAGGAAGACAGGAAGTGCATCGCCTTGAACGAGGTTTGGTCATTATAGAAACAATTGCCGGCATCACGCCCCTTCTTGGTTTACTCGGAACCGTTATTGGCATCTTAAAAGTGTTCAATGTAATTTCAGATCAAGGAATCGGTCAGGCTTCGGCTCTCTCCGGGGGCATTTCCGAAGCGTTGATCACGACAATCGTTGGTCTTTCCATCGGCATTCCTGCGGTTGTAGTCTACAATTTTTTCATCAATAAAGCAGAAGCGCTGGTGCTCGAAATAGAAAAATATTCTGCCATTTTATTGAAAAAAGTCACCTCCTTTCACAACCCTCACCCGGTAGACGCTGATGCAGTTTAAAATAAAACAAAAACGCAAAGTCCTAATAAACATCACGTCGCTAATAGATGTTCTCTTCCTGCTGCTCATTTTCTTTATGGTTTCATCAACATTTCTCGAACAACCCGGCATAAAACTTGAATTGCCGCAAGCAGAAAACTCCGTCATCATAGAACAGAAAGAGTTTGTGCTATTTGTAGATAAAAAGGGAGAGATGTTTTTAAACGATGACAAAGTCGAAACCGAAAATCTGTCGTCCCTATTAAAGAAAATGCTGCCTGAAATGAAGGATGGCGCTTTAATCCTAAAAGCCGACCAGGACGCCTCGCATGGGATGGTTGTCAAAATTATGGATTCCGCTAAACACAGCGGCATAAAAAAGCTAATTATCGGCACAAAGTTGGAAGAATAGTGAAAGAGTAGCAACGAAGATTGATGGGGGAATCATTTTTCCGAAGCCAACCGACGCTCTGAGTGAGCATAAATCAGCGTGCAAATGGCGTAGGAATTTTCAGCCGCTCTCTCTATGCTCATCGACAAAAAAAACTGAAGAATTTAAACGTGTGGAACGGGAGACAACAAAGCCCCGAGCAGACAGCTCAGGGCAAGAAACAACTTGGTTTGATTTATATAACGCTGAATGTGGCTACTTTAACAATTCATACATCCGACGTCTGGTGCTTACCTCATTCTCCTCAAGCAGCGACCTCAAATCCTGCTCAAATTCGGTAATCGACGAATATCTTTCATCAGCATTTTTATTCAAAGACTTCGCAATGATCCCGTCCAACTCAATAGGCATTTGCGGACTGGCTGAAGAAAGACGATCCGGCAAATGATTCAAAATTCGATGTTTTGTATCCTCAAAAGTATTTGTGCGAAATGGATGCACGTTGGCCAGACACTCATAGATGATGGTGGCGAGTTGAAAGTTATCACAACTCTGAGAAATTATTCGCCCTTCCAATTGTTCAGGCGTTGAATAGGCAATCAATTCAATGTGGTTTGGAGACTCGTCAAAATCACCCCTGATTTGCAATAGACCGCCATCAACAACTTTAATTTCCTGATGGTCTCCCAGAACAAAAATATTTTCCGGCTTCAGGTTTTTGTGCCAAATTTGAGATTTATGATAATTTTCCAGAACACGGCAAACATTTCCAAAAATTTCAAGCATAACGGTTAGATCTGACTGATCCAGGCTGGCAATATATTGCCGCAACGTTTTGCTATCAATAAATTCACGCACCAGAAAGAAGGTGTCTCCTTCCTCACCCGCATCGTAAATCACACCAATATTGGGATGATTAATTCGGTTGAGCTTGCGAATTTCTTCATAAAATTGTTTCCGCAGTGAGGCGATATTTTTAAACGGCGCAAAGGCCTCAGCCCTGAACGCCTTGATGATCACTGACCGCTCCAACTGCGGATCATAGCCGCGATAAGTTGAATAAATGGAAGACTCTTTCAACGTCTCAGCAACTTCATATTTGCCCAAATGCCGTTTCGTTGAAGCTTCCTTCTTAGGCTCCTGCACTGTTTTGGTTTTGGTTTCGTCAAAGTCTAACCGAAAAACAAAATGTTTCTGCGGAAAATGTTTGAAGCGGAAACCACCCAATTTATGCAATGGCATGCCGTTCAACAAACTTGTAACCTGTTCGCTCACAATTAGCGTCGAACTATTCAGCCTTGAGTTGCTTTCCCCTGTGTTGCGCTGGAAGTTATGAATTTTACACGTTTTTCGGATTTCCCGGATACCATTATACTCCAACTCACTGAAGGCCAACGGTGTGGAATGTATTGTAATATGAAGAACTATTTTTTCCGATTCATTCACAACTATATTATAGCGTTCTACTTTTTCAATAATTTCCACAGCATCTGAAATCATTTTCTGCGGATTTGTGGCCAGCAAGATCAAACCGTCTTCCGTCGTGACGCACTCAACTTCTTTGCTCTGGTTCAATTCTTCGGATATTATACCCAGGAATGTCTTAAAGGGTAATTTTGACGCCTTTGGATCTGACCCATAGTTTTTAATTTCAATGAGCCCTGCAGTATTTACCGGAGACTGACTTACCCATTTGTCAGACGCGACCGCTTTATGAGTTCCATTCATGGCGCGCGCCTTGCCCTCGGCTGCAAACGCGCCAATTACATCTTTCGCAAATGAAAAAGTTGAATCAAAATCATCGGGCAAAGAGAAATCCTCAAACGTCCCGTCATCCAGGAACTCCTGATCGAGCTTGCTAAGTTCGCCACCTACATAATCACCATCTTTTTGAAGCGTTATCAATAAATTTTTAAAATCGAGATAAGCTTCAAACTGCTCAATTTTTGAAATTTTCTGATTTGGGTCAAAATGCTTCAGACAAAAATATGCATCCTGTGTGGTAAGTGTAAACGCCTTGTTATTTTCTTCGGCGCACGACTTCTTTTCCAGCAGGGTGTTGCAAATAGCATTTGAGTATAACGGATTCTTGGCAGAATTGAAATATAACGCCTTTAATACATTCAATCCTTCGTCAAACCGTTGCTCACTCCAAACCGTCTTTAAAAACAACAAAAGCAATTCTGTATTATCATCGCCTTGCAGCAATATATTTTTTACATCTTCAATTGACATATCACTGATATTATTTTTGAAGATATTGCTTAAAGCTGCTCTAATATCGTTTTCAAGCGGCGAAGAAAAAGTTAAACTTTTATGAAAAATTTTCACGGCCGGAGGTTGAGTGATATCATTTTTAAGAAACAAATCAGCCAACTTTAGAAACAGGTTTTCATCATCCGGACTTTCGTTAACAGCCTTTTCGTAAATACTTATCGCTTCCTCTTCAACCGCTGATGTTTCAACCAACGCGAGTGCATACCCTTGGGTAATTTCAAGATCGGTGAGTTCTGAAGAATAGAGTTTCTTAAACTTTTCAATGGCTTTTTGATACTCGCCATTTTCCAAATAAGCCTTTCCCAAGGCTTTTAACAACTCAACAACTTTTGCATCTGCTAATTGATTTACGTCACTCATAATGCTGTATCCGCTTTGAGCTTATTATTTAATTCTTGTTCCATAATTGCAATTGCATTGCCGTCGCGTCTTCCCTGAGTCAGGTAGTAGTTGGCAACGATAGAATTCATTTGTGATCGATTCGGCACAACCATATTCAACTTAAGAATCGTTTCATAGATACGGATTGCTTGTTCATCTCTGCGCTCTTCCAATAAATACAGACCAGCCAGAATAGGATAGACCTTGACTTTTTCCGGTCTTTTCCCCAGATAGGCCGCATAGGTATCCGATGCTTTTCTGTTATTTCCTCTTATTAAATACATGCGTGCTTTCAATGTTGGCGAAAAAGCAAACGCGCCTGCAACAAGTAGCACACTGGCCATAAATCCTCCGAAAATTGAAAGAAAAATCTTTGACCCTGTTACAGTGTCGCTGCTTTTCAGGGATGTTTGAGTTTGTTCAAGCTGTTGCTGCGCCTGAGACAGTTTAAACTCGACATCTTTATAATTTGGCTCCATAACCTTTATTTTTTCAAAGGCTAATACGGCAGTTAACCATTGTCTGCTTTGAAAAGCAAAATCGGCTTTCTTATAAAGTGAATCGACAGCACTATAGTTTCTTTTTTGCATGGCAATTTGATCGCGCAGGTTTAATAATTGCGTTTTTGTATCCCGATAAAACGGGTCAATATCATACAGCTTGCGAAATGTTTCAAGGGCTTGTCGCCACCGTTGTGTCTCTGCAAAAGCAATCGCTTTGTCATATAAGATACCTTTTTCACGCTCTTCGTCTGCGGTGCTTTGAATTTTCTGTTTGGTCTGCTTATGTAAATCAGCAAGTTTTTTGTAGCTTCGGTCTATCTTTTGCGCCGCCGAAAATTGCTTGAGCGCCTCACTCCAGTTTTCTGAATTAAAAGCTTTCAGTCCACGACGATAAAGCAATTCAATTTGCGGGGTTTTCTTTTGCGCCGGAGGAGCGGGCGCGGCATTTTCGCCGGAGCGATTCTTCAATGCGCGCAACCGTGTTTGGACATCTTTGTATTGTGGTTCAGATTGGACAATTTTTTCATATAATTGAATTGAGCCGCCGTAATCACCTTGTACAGTCGCCTCTTGCGCTTGTAAATACAATGTTGCCAATGCAGACTCCTGCCTGGCAGGGTTCAACGCTTCTGTTTTTGCGCGCCTTAACGCTACAGCCACTTCTTTAAAATCCGGATTGATGCGAAAAATTTCTTCAAAAAGGGAAACCGCTTCATCAATACGCCCGCTTTCAATATAGGATTCGGCTTTTTTATATTGTTGGTCGAGGGCTTGATTGGCGGCGGCTATGTCAATGGCTTGATCAAATTGAATCCCGGCCTGTGGATCGAGGCGTTTACCTTCTCTGAACGCAAGCAAAGCACGTTTATAATCACCTGACTTAACGTAAACATTACCTAACTCATAAGATATTAGGCTGATCATTTTAGTGTTGCCCGCCGCTATATTTTTTGCTCCGTTTAGCGCGTCGACAGCTTCCGTGGTATTATTTAGCGACGAATGAACGCTGCCTAATTCAAAGAGTATCCGCATTTTTATGCTGTTGTTCAGGCCATAGGGATTTGTAAAGTAGGCTTTATTCAACATAACCAACGCCTGCGCAAAGGCTTGCTTTGACTTATAGGCCAGCCCCAAATAAAAGTATGCTTCCACATAACCCGGATCGAGCAAAACCGCGCTCTCAAAAGAGGATATCTTTTTTTCTAAATCAAACTCATTCATTCCTTGTTGGAAGAAATCTGATGCAGATTGCGCAATTGCCGCTGTGCTGACAGTAAATAGAAGCACTGAGAAAACCAGAACCTTCATGGTCAAATAGAGAAAAGATATAATATGCTTTTTGACTCTCATTGCAACCTCAGCAAAATATTTTATGAGTCTCGGTTTGTGTTGATTTTATTTCGACGCACCCAATAGTTTCTTCCTGCGACTCCTCCAATAATGACGCCTAAAAAAAACAAAGTAAAAATAGCGTACGTTGGCGAATTTGTCCCTCTGTAAGTTGCATAAAGATTATTTGTATTTTGGGATGTGCCCAACCTTTGCCCCCAAACCACACCATTCCCGACCTCAGTATTTGTCTTTAGACAATAAATAGAGCCATCCATTCTACTATATAAAAGGCCAAGCGTTTTACTTTTTGTTAATATACCGGCAACGATGCCGGATTGAACAGTATTTTCATTCTGATGGACTTGGCTTATGATTTTACCGTTGGCGCCATTGATAATTAGCAGAGATCCACTCTTATTGGCCACGGCGATTTCACAGAAACTGTCGCCGTTAAGATCAAGCGGAATCATGCCGGGCAGTAAAAAATTGCCTTTATCTGAATGATACTCCCACAAAATTTGTTTCCCTGACCCGGTTTCCGTATTTTTGACGGCGATGATAGATTCATTGGATAGTATAACAACATCTTCCACATCATCTTTGTCTATTTTGGCAATGAGCGCATCTCTTGTAGCAAACGGCTCACTCTCTTGCGCATTAATACGCCACAATTCATCAAATGTGGAGCCGTCGATTGCAATAAATTTATTGTCAGGTGTTCCAATGATAATATCGGTGACTTCATCGCCATTAATATCTGCGGCCGAAACCGGCAAAGCATTTTGGCCGTTCCACAATTCGCTGTCTGTTTCAATTCCTGCCTGAACATCATATTGATGTTTCAAAATTTTGGTCGCAAAATCAAGGATGAGTATTTTGCCGTTTTCCGTACAAAGCAAAACAGCATTTTTATTACCCACAGTTTTGAAAAAAACCGGCGCAGCGACAAATTTCTCCTGATGATTCAACCGTTCCCAGTTAATCTGGTAGGCGCTTCCACAGCCAATGAGGATACTGCCGTTAAGCATGACGATCACCACATCATTCAGGCCATCTGAATTAAAATCAGCAATAAGCGGCGGCCCGCATACTTGATCTCCAAGCAATGGCGTCATCCAAATATGAAGTCCGGAATCGCCATCAAGCGCATGAAACCGACCGTCGCCGCCTAAAACCAAAATATCTTCGAGATTGTTATGGTTCAAATCCCCCAATGTTATCGGAATGGCATTGTTTACCAGGACTTCACTTTTTTCCCACCGGGTTTCTTTTAAGGCGCCTTTCATCACTTTCAGCGCGCCATTTTGTGTGCTTGTCACAACTTCAACAGCGCCGTCGCCGTCAAAATCAGACAGCGCTATATTGACCGGTGTCAGAACCTCCGAAGCGCCGGAGAAGCCCTGCCAGTTTTCTTCAACAAGGCTTAACTGCTCAATCGGCAAACTCGTCACCGTTTTGGAAGTGGTGCTCTTGATTGATAATGCTGAAAAAAGGCTGACGGCTGAAAGAAAAATTAAAATGATTTGACCATACCGAATTCGCCAAACACCCGCTTTTTTAGGAGAGCGATAACTTATACCTTGATTGTCAGCCAGACGAAAGATCGTGCTTTTTTTGTCGCTGACAATTTCAATTTCATCCCCCTCGTAAACCGGGAATTCATCTGCTGCGCCAAGTTTGACTTGATTGACGTAGGTTCGCGTTTTGCTTCGTTTATCTGACACCTTGAAAACACCGTTTTGATGACTAATCGTTGCATGTCGGCGTGAAATACTGGAATCAAGCCCTCCCCTTTCGTTGCGCCTTACGACAATATCATTAAGTGTTGTATCCCTGCCAATTTTCGTTTCCCCATTCCTGACCGGAAATTTGCACCCTAGGTAGGGTCCATAGATTGCCACCAGACTAAATGGTGTAAGACTGGCATCCCTTTTGACCGAAGCGCCATTCTCCTTAAAACCATTTGTTTGCGCGGCATTTTGAGTTACCTGCGCTGATATTTGCTTGTTTTCACTTGTTTCAGGCTGAAGAGCTTCAATTTCATAAAAAGCACTTTCATCGTTTTGGGAAACCTTATTTGCCGCCTGTTCGGTCGACTGACCTCCTTTAACATTTGTTATTTTGAAACGGAAAAGATTGCCCGCTTCATCCTCGCTTATAACATCGCCTTTTGCTGATAAAGTTGAACTGGTTGAATGGTTGACACTGGCAAATTGCAGTGAATAAGGATCCGATGAAATGATATCGCTTTCCAACGCCTGCACCGTTTGAGGAAACGGATGACCATTGAGCAAAAGAGCGGCGGATTTGTCTGTTCTGTGCAGAAAAACAAGCTCTCCTCTTTTTTCCAATCTTACTTCCGGGAATGCGCCATTTCCCAGACAAATGGCGCCGGGTTGGTTCGAGCCAATAACAATTTCTTGATATTGAACAAAATCAACCTGACGTGTCTCAACCAGCTCTCCGCCTTTTCTTAAAGTCAAAGTCAGCATATTCATCGAGAGACTTATTTTCTCGCAAGTTGAAATTCAAGCAGGTTCAGCTCACCCGATTGAATTGAAATTGAGCGTTCGTAAGGCAAAAAGCCTTTTTTGCCTGCGCGGAAGACATATTCCCCCGCAGCAAGTTTTCCACTGACAGCGCCATCAAGATCCGTAACATCAACGACTCCCCCGTACTCATCTTTTTTGCTGAGCGGTGTAAAACGCACTTCAACATTGCTTAGCGGAGCATTATTAACGCCGTCCAAAACAACAATTGTGAACGACCCATTCAAAGGTTTCATACGGGCTGTCACCTTTGTTGCGCCTTTTGGTATTTCAACTCTGAATTCTTCATATCCCGATCTGGAAAAAACAGCTATATATCTGTCTGGTCGCAAATTGATACGGGTCGGCACCGCAAGACCCGAAAGAACGGTTTTCCCATTGCGAATAAGTCTGGTAAGCTCGACTTTCAAAGGTTTATCAGCAGATGAAGTTACGTCGTAGGCTGTAAACAATACGGCTCTGGTTAAACTAAAAGACAGTGTTTCGGGTGTATTTTCATCAATGGTTATTTCAAGGCTTTTTGCATTGTAACCCGATCTTTTTATGGTTAGCTGATGTTGGCCTGCAGACAGAAAAAATTCACGCCCGCCGGTCATGCCGATTGGGTTGTCGTTGTCACCTAAATAAATGGCAGACTTTCCAGGTCTTGAATTTATTTTTATGTATTTGCCAAATGTTCCAGTTATGCGTCGTGTAATAACAGGCGAGGCTTCCACTTCCAATTTCCACAACCGTTTATCTTCAATGCTTTCCTTCATCTGTTCGTTAAACTTAAGCCCCGCAAGCGCCTGATATCCCTCTTTTTCCAAACGCACCTCAAAAGGGTGTCCGACTTCCCAGTCAAGGGAACATGGCGTTTTAAAGCCGTATTCAATGCCATTAATAAAAACCGCAGCGCCTGACGGCTGTGTTTCAATTTCGATAGGCGCGCGAAAATTAAAGGTGTACGCCGTCTTCAAACCCGCTTCCATTTCAATGTCGTCAATTTTCACCTGACCCTTGCCTGGAATATTTATTGAGCGCCGAATCGGGCTATATTGATCGTGCTCAAGCCGCAATTCATAAACACCCGGTTCAAAGCCGCTGATCGACAGGGGAGTGGCGCCCGGTATTTGTTCATCTCCGAGGTAGACCAGCGCTCCTTCCGGCGATGAACTGACCCGTAAAAGCGGCGGGAAAAATGAGTCATAGATCGCCACGCCCAGACTAGTCCAATTAAAAAACACATCGAGTATCAAAAAAAGAACAATTACTGCGCCCCCGAGCAACGCCCTGGTTAAATTAAATTTACTTTCCTCGCGAGTTGCAAGACGGAGCACATCTATCTCGGTTTTTATATCGTCGACCGCGCCGTCATAGCCATCCTGTTGATTCGGTTCAGCATATTGATGGATGGCAGGCTTATCGCCATTTAAATGCTCAACAGTCTGGTAGTCCTCACCCGCCTGCCGCTCATCCAAATTGTCAGGCGGACTTTGTGTTTGCGGCGCTGCATGACCATTGCCGTTTAATTGTGTTGATTGCGCATCCGGCGCAGCCATGGTAATGTCAAACAACAAATCTGATTCAGGAATTTGCAAGCCGGCGTCCTGAAAGTTATCAGGCGCAGGCGCGGTTATTTCAGCAAAATATCGAGTTAATTCAGTTGAAAGAGATGATATGTCGGTGGCGCCGGCCAGATAGGTTATTAAATCAATGTAGAATTGATTGGCATTTTGATAGCGCCGCTCAGGCAACGGATCCATTGACTTTTCAATAATTATCTTCAGTTCAGCCGACGTATTTATTGTGTTGTTTAAGTTGAAATCCCCCACGCGCAGCCGCTCTATTATTTTGGCTGTCTCTTCTCCAAAAAAATAACGCTTAGACTCAAGTAATTCAAAAAAAACAAGCCCCAACGAAAAAAGATCGGAACGGTTGTCGAGAGACGGCTCCATTGCCACATGCTCAGGCGACATATAGGGAACCTTGCCCTGCAGCGTCAATTTATTGTCGTTGTTAAAAACCTCCCTTTTGGGCGTGGCAATGCCAAAATCGATCAATTTCACTTTCCCGTCAAAAGAGATCATGATATTGCTTGGCGATATGTCCTGATGTACAAGGTTGAGGGGATCGTTGGTTTCAGGATTGCGGCAGCTATGCGCATAATCGAGCGCTTTGCATATTTCAGATATGATATAAGTTGCCAGTTCTTTGGGCAAAGGATTGTTTCTGGCCGCCCCTTCCTTTAAAATTTGGCGCAAATCCAGCCCATGGATATACTCCATGACAATATAGAACTCACCATCATTTGTTTTGACCAGATCAAAAATATGAATAATGTTCTGGTGGTTCATTTTTGCGATATGGCGCGCTTCATTTTGGAATTGGTTGACATACCATGTGTCGTTAACCAATTCCCGGTTAATCTCCTTAACCGCAATTTCTTTGCCTAAAACAGTGTCAAAGCCTCTGTAAATTGTGCCAAAGCCGCCGCGTTTAATAACCGAGATCAGTTGCAGGCGATCATTTAGTGTTTTGATTGCTGTCATGGATTAATCGGCGCCAATAACCTGCCTTTATGAGCAATTTCCCAACGAGATGTCTCTGGAAACCAGGGCGGCCTGTTATTTTTCAATTTAGGGTCATATCGATGCTTTCGTGTAAAAGAATTGATTGGCATTCCCGTCGCATCAATTTGGGTCAGTTGATCCTTTACTGCGCTCAATGAACCCGTAAAATACAGCCTTAAAGCGAGACTATCCACATTGTTTACATTGCGAAGTTTTAGATTACCGCCATTCAAGTTCGCTTTCGAGGCTAAAATTGCCGCTTGCACGATTAAATCGGGATTCTCGTCTTGATAGCTGAAAATGACATCATTAGCAGCGATCAGACCCAGTAAAGCCATGGATCCGCTGTATGTAAGATCGTCATCAATGATAATATTTTTTCCAGAATAAATCGTAATAGCTCTCCTCGAAATAAACCCTTCAACAAAAACATTGAAGCCGTCGTCATTAACGAACACCTTATTTGAAGGAATTCCCCTGGGCGCGTCTAAAATGTTTCCGACAGAGTCCTGCAGCGTATAGGTTGTGCCTGTCAAAACAATGCGGACATCCTTTCCTCGGGAAATATCTCTCTTCGTCCAACGAGCGTCAAGACCATTAATCCAAGAAATCATATCCGACATGTCCGGAACCATAATTTCTTTCGCGCCGAATTCAATATTGCCGTACGCCTGAGGAACGCTGTTTGAAAATGCATCCTGATCTACGGCGGAAATATTTCCTTTAAATACGACGCGATTGTCCGTCCTGATCGTGTTGTTTGAATGAACAGCGCCCGTTAAGGTGTCTCCGGCCGAAAAGCTAAAATTGGAGGCTGTCCCGTCATCAATCAGATATTGATAATAGGAAAAAGGCGCTCTTTTTACATGAGTTTCTCGGTCGCTTTCAACAAACCGCCCGTTTCTATCCGATACAGTTGTAAAGATAATGCTTCGTTTGAATCTTGTAGCTTCCGGTTTATACCATCTCGAACGATACCGGCTGTTCCGGTCTTCGGGGTCGGGTTCAAAGGCGTAAGAAAAGACTTTGAACCCGTTAAACTGAAAGTATTCAAAAACATAAGGGCGAGGAAGCCCGCCGCTTCGAAAATGTCGGGAAAGCGAGATATTGGCCGCGCTATCATAAATATTTTTAGTCATCAATTCATCATAACGGTCATAAAATTTTTTGGAGCCATAGCTCTGCCTGGAAGTTAGCGTGAATGTGATTGTGCTGAAAATCATAGAAAAGCCAACCACAATAATCATCAATGCTTTCCCCATTATGCTCTTTTGTCCTTAGTTGTTACGATTTGTTAAACGCGCCAAGTTTTCCGGCGTAACCCAAAGTTCGGCGATGGCCGTCTGGTAAACCTGCGCCCCGTTTTTCTTTGTGGTCGGTTGCGGGCTCTCGACCCGCAAATGAATTTTCAACTGAGCGGCTTGCGCCGGATTGGCGGTGACGGCTCCAGCCTGCGTGTAAAGAGAACAGTCAAATTGAACGACTCCCGGATACTTCCAAGTTTTTCTCCTACCGCCTTGGTAAGTAACCTCACGAAACAGTGTGCGGTCATTGGGATTCGGGGTTGCACTGCCGGAGGCAAGGTCGTCTAACCAGTATCGCACTGTTTCAATTTCAAATTTATCATCTTCTTCAAAGCTCCTTCCATTCGATTTATAAAAATCAATATTTCCCTGAAAAGTAATGTCAGAGCGACTTGGCGCGGCAATGATCGCGTTGCCAGGTTCGTCAACACCTCTTCCAATCCCATCGAAATCATTCTGGACGATTTCCTGAATCGCCAGGAGGTTTTCCTGAGTTATCATCTGAAAAAGTTGTTGCGTCTGATAGTCGGTATAATCGCCATAAAAATTCATAACGCCGAGCAGAAACACGCCGCCAATGGCAATGCTAGCGACAAGACTTAAATAAGAATCCATAACGTTGTCTTTTAGATAGGGTCAATTTCTTATATAGGTAAAGATATATGACAGGCTGCACGGTTCGCTCAGATAACGATTTGACACGATCACCTGCATTAATTTATAATAAGTCTGATTATTGGCAGGTGTTAGAGGACGGCCGGGGGGGAATACGTTAAAATCAATATATTCAACGCTTATTTCCACCTTAACCTCCCCGATAATTGTGTCTCTATAGGTTACGCTAAAGCCTGCATAGTCATTAATATCATCATAAAGCCTTTCCGACAACTCCTTTGGAGCATTGTCGAGCGGCGGGGGGTGAAAATCGAGCGGTGAGGAGGCTCTTTGGGTAATCACCGCTTCATCAAAGGCCAAATTTTTGGCCCGCTCAATATATTTTTGGCCAACCTGGGTTAAAATGACCAGCGCCTGCCTTTGAATATAGACATCTGTGTTTGACGCAAACTTTTGGTTTATCGAAAAACTCATAATGCCAAAAAGGGTGATTGCCCCAAGCGTTAGAAAAAGTTCCTGTTGCCCCATACTGTTAGTTCCTGCGTTTTTTTACAGGGCGTTTTGCCTGTGAGCGGTCATAGGCGCCATTCGAACTTTTCAATTGTTGTATTTTCCTGAGAAACGCTTGTCGCCTTTTGTCAAGGCTTGCTTTGTAGTTAACATTTCTCGCGGCAATTCTTTCGGCAATTGACGGAACTATGTTTGCCTGTAAAACAATGATCAATTCCTTTTTTTGTATATCGGTTGAATTGTATCCAAACACGTACCTCAGGCCAAAAAGCCAGGGCGGCAAGTCTTTGAGTATAGGCACACCTTGCCTGACTTTCGTGGTCGAATTCGAAAAAAGCCCTGCCATAACCGTTTCTTCACCGCTTAACATCAGCACTTGTGTTGAACTCTCGGTAATCGATTTTGTCACAGCCTGAGCGGCCGGAACGACATTGCTTCTCTCCGCCTTAATATCCAAATGAATAAAAGTGGTGTCTTCGTTTCGAATCAGTTGAGGAGTCACAGTCAAAATAATACCGGCCTCATATTCCTGAAAAAGTGTGTTCCCTGAAAAATCCTGCGTCGTCAAGAAAAAATTCTGCCCGACTTTGATTCTGCCTGTTTCATTTTCAAGAACTTTGATTTGAGGGTTTGCAATCACTTCCCCTTTGTTCATACTTTCCATCAGGCTCAAAAGAGCGAAGATATTGACGACACTTGTCGACGCGTTGTATTGAGCTGTAAACTGCTGGCTTGCGCCTTGCACCTGATTCATAAAAGTGTTGTTTACCGTAACATTCCCGTTGGGTAAATCATTCAACCGCCAGTTTATACCGGCTTGCCGCACGGTTCGGTAATCCGCTTCGAAAAAGAGGGCGACAATCTCCACTTCATTCGATGCGGTGGTCACCTCAATTCCCTCACCGCCTGCCTGCGATTCCACCATGGGCATCACTTCATAGTAGCGCTCTTTTTCCTGATATTTCATTAGATTTGAGCGGAGCACGAATTCAAGAGCGCGCTTCCAGTACATATTATTGACCATTACATTGATTGGCGAGCGCCTGTTTTGCGCGTCAATAATGATCTTTCCATCATGTTTTTTACTATACTGGCTCAAAATTTCAAGCGCCGTATTTAGTGGCAGACTACTGTCCAGCGTAACCTTCTCATCGGGTCGAATGGTTCGCGGCGGGAATTCAGCCTGCGCTTTTATTTCCTGGCCTGCACATGCAATTGTAAAAACAACTAGTAAGAAAATTAAAAAACTTCGGCTCATAATTTTATAAACATCCTATTTACGTTGGTCTATTGTCAGGGTCACGGTTTCGGAAACCCCGAATTTAACGAGAACAAATTCAGCCTTTCCTGCATTTTGATCAATTTCGGATAGTCGTCCCAGATAAACGCTGTCGCCGACGCGCAATTGTTTCATCTCGCCACTCCCCTCTGAGATAAAGATTGAGCTTGCTGTGACTGCTTTTAAGGAAGCTTTTGCAACGTCAATTTCCCCCGGTTGCTTTTTCGGTAAAGTTGGTTTTTCAGGTATTTTATTCCGGGCCGCCACATCAACGGGAGGTTTCAAAATCAGCGGTTTGAAAACATCGTGCTGCCCCTGGTAGGTGCTTACATCACTCAGTTGGTATTCAGAAAAATTCTCCAACATTTCCGACTTGCTATCAACAGAATAACCTTTCAACCGCATGGTGAACCGCACAAATTCACCATCGGTGTTCGGGCGCAGATTGACAGATTCTACGATGTAAAGGATTGGTTCGTAAGTGAGATGCCAGATTAGCCGATTGATATCATTATAAGAACCTTCTCCTGTAAGCGTATAGGCAAATGTCGTTACATCCGCGCTCTTTTGTTGTTGGTTTAGAACAAAATCATAATATATATTGAGGCTGTATGTCGCCACAATCCAATTCAGGTAAGAGAGCGTAAATGAAGGCTCATCTGCAGAAATGATTCGTTTTTTTGCTTGTTTCCATTGTAGATTGACATCCGCATGAATTTTCTCCACCTGCGTTAAGCGGCGCACTTTTTTCTGCGAATCAAGCAACGCATTCTGAAGTGCTTTTTCCTCGTTTACTGCGCCAACCAGATCATTCGCGTTTGAAAAATACCAGTACGCGCCAATAATGGTCAAAACAGCCCAAATGGCGGCCAGCGTTACACTATTTTTTTTGGCAAACATCGAATTATAAAAATAAACAAATGATTATTGAGGATGCAAAACGCCCGGTGTATCCGTTAGTAAAATTAATTTTTCACTCCTCAATATTTAAACCAATATACGAACTAGCGGCCATTTGTGCCGTTTGCGCCACGGATATTTGCCGGTTTGCCACTGCCACTTGTCCCATTTCGGTTTTTCAGAATAGAAAAAATTGTCAAATTCTTCCTGCTTTCATCTTCATCCAAACGTTTTTCGAGATGAAACGCAAAAACATTGACGCCTTGATAGGTAGCCCGGGTCACTTTTTTCAGGCTTGCGCCGCCAATTGCGTTGGCCAGAGCCGGTATTTGTTCGCGTTTTTTTGCGGTGCCCTGCACTTTAACCACCTCTTTAGAAAACGTAAGGCTGGTAATCCATATATCTCCAGTGGCTTGGATATTTTTATTCAAAATTTGCAGGAACTGAATGGATTGATCATACCCTTTGCTAAAACTGTCGACCAGCGCAATTTTTCTCTCAATGTCTAATATTTCATCATCATAGGCCGCAACTCGTTCAGTCAGGGCTTTATTATTGCCAAGCTGCATTTGAACGTTATGAATAACCTTGTTCACTTTTTCCAGTTCCAGTTCTTTTTGCACCAGTGAATAGGTAAAAAAAGAGACTGTGCAGATTAACAGGAATAGAATCAGATAACCATGTGCGGCAAGCTTGGGCAAGGTCTGTCTATCAAGGATATATTCCGGCAAAAAGTTTGACGATTTTGACTTTACCACGTCTTTCAGAAGCGCTTTCCAGGCAAGAGCAATTGGCACTGCATAGCGTGAAAAAAGCATCCCGCGATCCTTAAAACGCAGATCCGACTGAATTTTCTTTGAATTCAAATAGCCGACAATAGCAGAGGGGAATTTTTGTCGGAAGTAGTATTTTGCTTTGAGACGTGATGAATGACCCGCCACCAGAATTTTGCTGATCTCCGGAATAAAGTAGTGATCTTGTGCAAATATAATTCGGCTATAAAGCACTTCAAGCACATCCTCCGCAACACTGCCTTTATGAAGAATTGGCGTGATGTGATAAATATCCCGCCCCTTGAGAAAGATTACACGCGAAAAATCCTGTTCAATGTAGACAATGGCTGTAATTTCCGTTTTCTCAAATTTATAGATTTCCCGCACCAGCTCGGAGAGAGCCAACTCACTTGTGTCCATTAAGACAATATTCAGGTTGCCGGAACGAAACTGGTTCACTTCATCCAAAACATCGAGAATAGGCGGATGATAATCGTAATCAACCATAATCGAGCGGTCATCGCTGGCCGGAAGATATTTTTGTCCGCGACTCTCCACTCCGGGCTTGGCTTCAAGCTTAATATCCTGCTTTCTTTTCCTTTTATTGGGAACCTGATCCTTGTCCACAATATCATACTTGACCGTAAGGTGCGGGGCGTTGATAGCGAGATTGGCTTTCATATTCTTGAATTTCTCAAGAAGCGCGTAAATCTTGCTAACATTTTTGTCGCCTTCAATTTCCTCAGCCGAATCCACAGCCCTTTTTTCAGCATCTGATTCAGACTCTATGACATCGAAAGGGCTGTCAAAATCATTGACCGCATTAGCTGAGCTTTTGTCAGAATTGTCATTGCCCTCAATGGGCGCGTCAAGTTTTACCGATTCGAGCGCCTTGATGCGAGCCTTGCCATGTATTAGCGAAAGGAAAGCTGCGCGCACCTCATTGCCATTGACCGTGATGCCGATTGCGTGTTTTGCTTTCATTCAATTCTTACGTATACTTGATAAGCTCTTCTAACCGACGCTTATTGTTTGAGTTAATATAAGCCTCCATGTAGGTAATCTTATCCTCTCCGTGCAAACGGCTAAGATCCTGCTCCATGGTATTCATTCCCTGCTCGCCTGACTGTTGGATAAGTTGGTAAATCTCGCCAAGATTATTGTTGCGTATTGCGCTCTTTATCGCAGAATTACACAGCAAAATTTCTTTGGCAAGCACACGCTTGCCGTCTTTGCTGGGAATTAGTTTTTGTGATATAACGCAGCTTAAAACATCGGCTAATCGATTGCGGATTCGCTCTTGTTCATTGGTCGGAATTTCCCCCAGAATACGATCGATGCTTTCCACCGCTGAAGATGTATGCAAGGTTGAAAAGACTTTATGACCGCTGTCAACCACCTCCAGAACCGTCATAATTGTTTCTGCGTCACGCATCTCGCCAATCATGATAATATCCGGATCCTGACGCAACGCCTGAATAGTGCCATCTTTAAAAGAGTAAACATCTCTACCAACTTCACGATGTTTTACGATTGACTTGTTCGGCTGATGAACATATTCAATTGGATCAGAAATAATCACAATATGCGCTTCCATGCTTCGGTTGTTTGCATCAATAATGGAATCAAGCGTCGTGCTTTTTCCGGAACCGGTAATGCCCGTTACAACAATCAAACCTGATTTCTGGTATTTCAGGCTCAACATCTTTGCCACAGACTCGTTAAAACCAAGCTTGTTGAATGGAATAACCGTATCATTGACACGGCGCATATTGACTGCAAGGTGAGTTAGATCAAAATAAACGGTAGCCCTGAACCGATTCCAGCGGTCAGCTTCCTTTTCAAAAATCCGGTAAGAAAAGTCAATGAAGCGATTCTTGAAAAGCTGTTCTCTATCTGAATCAGTCAGTAAATTGACAATCAGGATATCTGTTTCGGTGATCGAATATTCTTTTATGGCCGGGTCAGGCGCCTTAACGCCAAATTGTCGATACCAGACCTGTCCCTTGCAACCCGGACCGCCCAAATCAATATCGGAGGCCTCAATCTGCTTCATGTGAACAAGAAAAGCATCGAAGTGACTTTTTAGGGCGAGTTTAAGATCCTCCGGCTGGTCATCCAGAATTTGTGTGATATTCTGCCAGGGATCCTGTGACAGGCGACTATTCCTGACAGCTTCAGCAAGCTGATGAAGTAAATTCCTGCTATTTTGAAAGTCCATTGCATTTTTCTAATTGGTTTCAGCCGTTGCCGCAATGACTTCGCCCATTGTGGTTTGGCCAGACATGATGCGAAGCTTTCCTGACTGACGAAGAGAAAGCATTCCGCCCTGCTCGGCCAGTGTCCGGATATTTTCTTCATTCACTTCATCTTTTGCGGAAAGAATCTCTTGTCGAATCTCCTTTGTCATTGACAAAGCCTCGCTAATCGCGACTCGACCGCGATATCCGTCATAACATTGATCACACCCGACAGGCTTAAAAAAAGTGGTAGCTTGAATTTCCTTTGCTGTGAAGCCCAGTCGCAGCAACTTTTCCGGATCCGGCTCACCTATTGGCGCTTTACAATTTTCGCACAACTGTCGTATCAATCTCTGTGCCATGATCAGGTTAATCGCATTTGCGATCAAAAACGTTTCGACACCCAACATATATAGCCGTGAAATCGCGCTGGGCGCATTGTTTGTATGGAGGGTGGAGAAGGTCAGGTGACCGGTATTCGATAAGGATATGGCAATTTCGGCTGATTTCAGGTCACGCATCTCACCCACCATGACCACATCCGGATCATGTCTCAAAATGGAGCGCAGCGCGCCGTCAAAGTTCAATTTGGGGTTCAATTTTATCTGTCTCGCGCCAGGAATCAGATATTCCACTGGTTCCTCAACCGTCAAAACATTTTTACTTGGATCGGTAACATGGCTTAAGGCCGCCACAAGCGTCGTGCTTTTCCCTGAACCGGTGGGACCGGTGAGAATAACCATGCCCTGCGGTTGTTCTATCGCCATGGTAAAGTCTTGCAGTGCCTGATCTTGCAAGCCGATTTTACGCAAATCGGTTATCACTTTTCGATCATCGAGAATACGAATGACCACAGACTCAAATTTACGGTCGAATTCAACCCCGACAATCGGAATTACCGATACGCGGTAGCGGATATAAAATCCATCCACTTTTCTTTGAATATAGCCGTCCTGAGCAATGGCGCGGTCAAACCGATCAATATTGACCGCGCGATCTTTAATAACCGCGGTCAGGGCTTCCGGACGAATTTCAGACTGCGAATACCAGTGAATCAGTTTGCCGTCAATACGGAAGAAAATGTCAGTTACAGTCCTATCTTTCGGAATGACATGAATA
>Ga0316192_10000652_pt1 | contig 25504 bp, 24 predicted proteins | sample MerIslwburrow_MG_FD_204931 | JGI IMG/M metagenome (GOLD analysis project Ga0316192, IMG submission 204931) | Coastal sediment microbial communities from Maine, United States - Merrow Island worm burrow | ecosystem: Environmental > Aquatic > Marine > Coastal > Sediment | place: USA: Maine...
TTTTCCCCCTGAACGTTGTGATTGCGGTGCTGCTGTGTTTCGCAGCGAATGGCGTAGTCACGGCGGCTGTTCCTGGGTTACCTTTTAACGAAGATTTTGCTGATGCGAATTTGAAGGCAGCCTTAACTACGGCCAATTGGTCTGCTAGTGGCGTGACGCTGATGGCGTTTCAACAAGACAATACCCGTGTCAATGCCCATTTTCCTGGTTGGGGGGCGGCTGCCAATATTACCGCCGATGCCAATAGCAGCCGAGCCGCCAGCTTGGGGGATGTCGATGGTAATGGGTTCCTGGACTTGGTAGTGGCCAATTATGAACAGCGCAACCGGCTTTATACGAATGATGGCACTGGCGTGTTTAGCGGCGATTATATTGGTAGCGAATCAGATAAAAGCACGGCGATTGCCTTAGGTGATGTCGATGGTGATGGTGATCTGGATGTGGTGGTGGCTAATGACTCGCAAACCAATAAGCTCTATCTGAATAATGGCAGTGGTGTGTTTTCTGCTGCGGGCATCAATATAGGCCGTGAGACTGATGCCAGTACCAGTGTCGCGCTGGGTGATGTCGATGCTGATGGTGACCTGGATCTGCTGGTGGGCAATAACCTGGTAACCAACAAACTTTATTTGAACGACGGCAATGCAGTCTTTTCTGACGCAGGTGTAAGTTTTTCCTCAGCAGTAGATGCGACTACCTGTATTGCCTTGGCGGATGTGGATGCGGATGGTGATCTCGATCTGATGGTGGGGAATGCGGGAGGTGCGTCGGCCGACAAACGTAACAAATTATATAGGAATGACGGCAAGGGTGATTTTTCTTCGTTAGGTGAATCAATAGGCAGTGGTGATGCTTTTGCTACTCAGGCCCTGGTGTTTGGTGATGTCGATAGTGACGGTGATCTGGATCTGGTGGTGGCGAATGAAGCAGAGAAAAACAGGCTTTATCTGAATGATGGTAGTGGTGCATTTCTTTCTGCGGGTGCAGCGTTGGGTGATGAAACAGATGTCAGTAGAGGTCTTGATCTGGTAGATGTGGATAGTGATGGTGATGTTGATCTGGTAGTGGGCAATGACTCGGACTCACAAACCAATAAACTTTATCGCAATGATGGCAAGGGTGGCTTTGATGCCTCCGGCTCAGATATCGGGGCGGCTACCAATAGAAGTCAGTATGTGAGTTTGGGTGATATGGATGGTGATGGCGATCTGGATTTGATCGTCATAAATCGAGCCATAAATAATGACCAAACCAACCTGTTGTATAAAAACGGTGGCAGCGGTGGTTTTTCTGTGTCGGGCGCTGTTTTTGGTGATGATGATGAAAGTGTAACCAGCGTTGCTGTTGCGGATTTAGATAATGATGAAGACGAGGATGTTGTGGTTGGAATGTATAACCAGCCCAATAAGGTTTATTTGAATGATGGTAGCGGTGGTTTTTCTTCGGTAGGTCTTTATGTTGGGATTGATAACAGTGTAGTTCTCTTGCCGGTTGCTGATGCTGATGCCACTTATAGTATTAGTTTGGGAGACGTTGGTGGTGGAGCTGGTGTTGGCCTTGGTGCAAAGGATGGTTTTCCAGATATTGTGGTAGGTAACTATGGACAGTCTAACAAAATTTATCTGAACGATGGTGATGGTAGTGGTGAGTTTTCTTCGCCGGGAATAATTATTGATGCGGCTGAGACGGATGCTACTTACAGTGTTGCCCTGGCAGATATTGGCAGCATCGTGGCGGGTCTGCCTAGTGGCATTCTTGATGGGAATCCTGATGTTGTAGTTGGCAATAATCATCAAGAAAATAAATTGTATCTGTATGACAGTGCCAATAAGGTTTTTTTTGCGGGTACTGGTATAAGCAGTGATGTTGATTACACTTATGCCATCGCGTTGGCAGATGTGGATGGGGTCAATGGCCCGGATTTGATTGCCGCAAATTCGGGACAGGTGAACAAGGTTTATTTGAATACGGGTGCGGGTGGCTTTGGTGTGGGTGCGGTTATTGGTGACCAGATTAATCTGGAGAAGGACGGAAGTACCAGTCTGGCGGTGATAGATGTGGATGGCGTCAACGGTCTGGATATTGTAGTTGGAAATTTTGCCGACGTTGGTAAAGATGACGAAGGTAATAAAAAACTTTTCCAAGCTAACAAACTATATTTGAATAACGACAGTGGTGGATTCCTTACTGCGGGGATCGTTATTGGTGTCGATGCGGAAGCAGACAATACTAGCTGGGTTGATACCGGGGATGTGAATATGGATGGTTGTGAGGATCTGGTTGTAGGTAATGATAAGCGCGACAACGCTGGCCAGACCAACAAACTCTATCTGAGTGATTGTAATGGCGGGTTTTTAAGTCCAGGAACAGTATTGGGGCTAGATACCGATGATACCCGGTTTATAAAGCTGGCGGATTTTAATAATGATGACTATCTGGAATTACTTGTCGGTAATTATGCTCGGGTGAGCAAGCTGCATAACAATGTTATTTATCGCACTGATGCCGGCCGGGTGGTGTCTAAGCCAGTTAATAGTGTTGCTGATGGCTTTGTGCGGACTGCTCGGTTAACGGCTAGCGCCACTGTTAATGGGGCGGGCAGTCGTAATACCTGGATCGATTATTACCTCAGTAACGATGGTGGTTTGAAGTGGTATCAGGTGGAGTCAGGCGCGGATTTTATATTTCCATTGACAGATTTTTTTCCACCACCAAATACCGATCTGCGCTGGAAGGCTGAATTGCACAGCCTGTCGCCAGTGCGTACGCCAGCGTTAACTAAAGTCGTGATAGAGAAAACAAATGTATTGCCTGAGTTTACGGTTACACCAAGTATTGAAGGGGTGTTTGCCGTTGGTGAAACGCTGACTGTGATTAACACTGCGGCTACCGATGCTGAGGGTGGTGGTGTAGTTGTCAGTTATAAGTGGCTGGCAAATAATGCTGTTATTTCGGGTGTTACTGCCGCCACATATGTCATTCCTTCGGAAATGGTTAATGCGTCTATAAAGGTGGAGGTCACCGCTACTGATAGTGAGGGTGGCGAGGTTATGGTGATAACAAATACAGTAAACAGCGGTACCTTTGTTGCGCCGCCACCGGATCCAAATGCTGAGGAGACAGTTGTCGAGGATGCTAATAGCGTTGTTAAGCGCTCGGGTGGTGCTGGTTTGGGTGGGCTGGCGCTGCTTGGTTTGATGTTGTTATCTGTCTGGCGAGTATTGACCAGTCGATGCTCGAAGCGTCTTGTTGCGCCAATATTTTGAAGGCGATTTTTTACGTCGATCCCCGCTCGGCTTTGTAAGCGGGTCTCAAACAGTTACTATAGCGGCCTTGATTATTCAGGAGTCCCGCATGATTTTAAGCATGACCTCATTTGCCCGCCGTGAGCAGGATACCGCCTTCGGCAGCCTGCGCTGGGAGCTGCGCTCGGTCAATCACCGCTATCTCGATGTCAGTTTGCGTATGCCTGATGAGTTGCGTGGTCTGGAGTTAAAGGTGCGCGAGCTGGTGGCTGAGCGACTCAAGCGTGGCAAGGTGGAGTGTGGTCTACGTTTTCAGGCGGCGGATAAGGATCGTGACTTCGCCATTGATCTTGAGTTGGTTAAGCGTCTGTCCAAAGGACTGGAGGATGTCTCTCATCAGTTGAGCAATCCAGGGCAGGTCAATCCGCTTGAGATTTTGCGCTGGCCAGGGGTGATGCAGGTGGAAGAGCCGGACATGGCGTCGCTGTATCAGTCTGTGCTGAGCTTGTTGGATGAATCGCTGGATGACCTGATTGATAGCCGTGCCCGTGAGGGTGAGAAATTGAAAGTGGTCATCCTGCAGCGTTGCGATAACATCGAGGCGCATGTGGTTCAGGTGAATGAGCGTCTGCCGGATCTGCGTCTGGCGCTGCGGCAGAAGCTGGAAGACAGGCTCGGTGAGTTGAAAGATCAGCTTGACCCCGGTCGGTTGGAGCAAGAGTTGGCCTTGCTGGCACAGAAGATGGATGTTGATGAAGAGGTGGATCGCCTCAGCGCCCATGTTCAGGAGGTGCGGCATATTCTGGAGCGTGATGAGCCGGTGGGTCGTCGTTTGGATTTTCTGATGCAGGAGCTGAATCGAGAGGCCAATACCCTGGCGTCGAAATCCATTGATGCTGAAGTTACCCGGGTGTCTGTCGATCTAAAGGTGTTGATTGAGCAGATCCGCGAACAAGTCCAAAATATCGAATAAAAGAAGGTTGTAAATGAGTTCTCATGACGGACAGGCGCCCTATTCGGGCACGCTTTATATAATCTCGGCGCCCTCGGGGGCGGGTAAGACCAGCCTGGTCAAGGCGCTGGTGGAATCGGTGGGTGATATTCGCGTTTCGGTTTCGCATACCACCCGGCCGATGCGCCCAGGTGAGCTGGATGGGGTTAACTACAACTTTGTCGATATCGCCAGCTTCGAGCAAATGGTGGCGGATGATGTCTTTCTCGAGCACGCCCAGGTGTTTGATAATTTCTATGGCACCTCGCGCATCTGGGTCGAGCAGCAGTTGCGCGAGGGTGTTGATGTGATTCTAGAGATTGATTGGCAGGGGGCGGAGCAGGTGCGGCCGCGCATGCCGGGTTGTGTTGCGGTGTTCATATTGCCGCCTTCGCGTGATGAATTGATCCGTCGCCTGCGTGATCGCGGCCAGGATAGCGAGGAGGTGATTCGGCGTCGTTTTAGTGATGCGATCACTGATATGTCGCACTACACTGAATACGACTATGTGGTAATCAACGATGATTTTGATGAGGCCTTGACCGATCTGGCCGCTATCATGCGTGCCCGACGTCAGCGTCGTGAGGTGCAGAAGGCGCGTCAAGGTGAATTGATCAGCTCGCTTTTGAGTGAATAGTTGGTGAATAAATAACTGGGGAATTGGTGTATAATCGCCCGTTAGCAAATTATTATCGAATTTTTGGAGTTAAATCAGCATGGCACGTGTAACCGTTGAAGATTGTCTGGACAATGTAGATAACCGCTTTGAGTTAGTGCTGGTGGCTACCAAGCGCGCCCGTCAGCTGGCCAATGGCAAAGAGGCGTTGGTGCCGCTGGAAAACGACAAACCCACCGTTGTGGCTTTGCGTGAGATTGCTGAAAACCTGATTACCCCTGCAATATTGGACGAGCCAGCGGTGGCTGAGATTGATGAAGAGGCTATTGTTGCTGACGCTGAGATTTTGGCAGAGACGACTCAGGTAGTTAACGAAGGTGATGCCGCCTGATTGTTGGAGTTCTTCGCTTGAGTACCTCTGATCCTGCGGAGAGCGGTTCATCCTACACGCAACAAAGCCTGGAACCCTTGTTTGATGGGGTTCGCGCAGAAGTAGAAAAATATTTTGAGCCCGATAGGATCGACCTGATCCATCGGGCTTTTTTGTTTGGTGCGGAGGCGCACAAAGAACAAAAAAGAAAGTCGGGTGAGCCTTATATCACCCATCCACTGGCGGTGGCTGCAATCATGGCCGAGATGCGTTTTGATAGTGAAACAGTTATCGCCGCCATCCTCCATGATGTTATCGAAGACACCCCGGTCACCAAGAAAAATATCGCCGAGCTGTTTGGTGAGGAGGTCGCCGAGCTGGTTGATGGTGTTACCAAGCTGACCCAGATTACCTTTGAGACCAAGGCCGAGGCTGAAGCGGAAAACATGCGCAAGATGCTGATGGCCATGGTGCGCGATATCCGCGTCATGATGATCAAACTCACCGATCGCCTGCATAATATGCGTACGCTTGGTTTTATGCGGCCGGACAAACGTCGTCGCATTGCCAGGGAGACGCTGGACATTTATGTGCCCATCGCCAATCGTCTCGGCATTAATGCAGTGCGGCTGGAGTTGGAAGATCTCGGTTTTGCCGCTTTGTATCCCGGACGGCATCGTATCCTGGTGGATGCCATCAAAAAGGCGCGTGGCAATCGTCGTGAAATTGTCGACAAGATTGAATCAAGCATTGGTGAGCGGCTGGTGCAGGAGGGTTTGTCCGGCTGTATCAGTGGTCGTGAGAAACACATCTACAGCATCTACCAAAAGATGCGGCGCAAGTCGCTGCCTTTTTCCGAGGTGTTTGATGTCTATGCCTTTCGCATCTCGGTTGATTCGGTTGATATGTGCTACCGCGTCCTTGGTGCCGTGCATAATCTTTATAAACCGGTGCCGGGCAAGTTTAAGGATTACATCGCCATCCCCAAGGCCAATGGTTATCAGTCGCTACACACAGTATTGTTCGGCCCATTTGGCGTGCCGGTAGAGGTGCAGATTCGCACCGAACAGATGGATAAGGTGGCTGAGGCCGGGGTTGCAGCCCACTGGCTCTACAAAACCGGTGATGAGTCCGGTTATGGCACCCATGCCCGGGTGCGTGAGTGGATGCGCAATGTTTTGGAAATGCAGCAGAATGCCGGTGATTCACTGGAATTTCTTGAGAACGTCAAGATTGATCTGTTCCCTCGCGAGGTCTACGTGTTCACGCCCAAGGGGGCAATCATGGTGCTTAAACGTGGTTCGACCCCGGTGGATTTTGCCTATGCTGTGCATACCGATGTTGGCAATCGTTGTGTGGCGGCCAAGATTGATCGCAAGCTTGCGCCGCTGCGCACGCCATTGATGAATGGCCAGACGGTTGAGGTGGTCACGGCCGGTAACGCCAGCCCCAATCCTGCCTGGCTTAATTTTGTCGTCACCGGTAAGGCGCGCGCCAATATTCGTAACTATCTCAAGAACCTCAGGAGTGGTGAGGCTGTGCAGCTGGGCAGGCGTTTACTGGATAATGAATTGGCGACCTATTCCAGTTCGGTCAGCCAGCTGTCGGCTGAGGTTGTTGAAGTTCTATTGGCCGATTTCAAGATGAAATCTATTGATGCGCTGCTGGAAGATATCGGTCTGGGTAACCGCATGGCGATGTTGGTGGCAAGGCGTTTGATGCCGCAGAATACGGCGGGTCCTGAGCCAGGCAAGCGTGGGCTGAAGCGGACTCTGAGTCGTTATATGCCGTCGTGGTTGTGGAGCGAAAAAATCGATACATCCAGGCCGCTGACGATCAAGGGCACTGAGGGCATGATGGTTAATTTTGCCAAGTGTTGTCGTCCTATCCCGGGTGATCCGATTGTTGGTTTTGTCACCTCCGGTCGCGGTATCGTTATTCATACGGAAAATTGTAAAAATCTGGCTGAGTATAGAAAACTGCCTGAGAAATGGATTGAGACTCAATGGGAGGATGACATTAAGGGTGACTTTACCGTTGAGGTGCGGGTTGATGTTCTGAATCAGCGTGGTGTGCTGGCCACGGTGGCTGCGGCGATATCTGAAATGGGTGGCAATATCGATAACGTCAACATGGAAGAGCGTGATGGGCGTCATAGCACCATGAATATGGTGATTGATGTTCGTAGTCGTCAGCATCTGGCACGCCTGATGCGCAGGATACGCAGCATTGAGCCAGTATTGAAGATCGTCCGTTCGCGCGGATAAAAGGTGGGGTGCGCATTGCGCACCAATATCTATTTGTACAGCAAGCTAATGGTGCGCAATGCGCACCCTACTTTTAAGAAAAACAAGAGGCAGGTTTTATGGCGCGTGAAATCATCCAAACAGACAGGGCCCCAAAGGCAATCGGCACCTACTCGCAGGCAGTCAAGATCGGTACAACAGTTTACATGTCGGGCCAGATTCCATTGGTGCCGGAGACCATGGAAATGGTCAAGGGCGAGATGGAGATTCAGATTCGTCAGGTCTTCGATAACCTGAAGGCTGTCGCCGAAGCGGCCGGGGGTTCGTTACAGGATGTGGCCAAGCTCAATATTTTTCTGACTGACCTGAGTCACTTTGTGTTGGTAAACCTGGTGATGGCGGATTATTTTGAACAGCCTTATCCAGCCCGTGCCGCGATTGGCGTTGCTTCATTGCCGAAAGGTGCGGCGGTGGAAATGGACGCTGTATTGGAATTGGCTTAATTATTCTGTATGCGCCAGTTGAACGGCTGGCGCAGTTCTTTTCATGTCTCTTGACTCTTCACTGATAGCACTTAAAGGCGTCGGCCCACGCATGGTCGAGCGGCTTGAGCGCCTTGGTCTGCGCAGCGTCGAGGACTTGCTGTTTCATCTGCCCTATAAATATCAGGATCGTACCCGCGTGGTGGCGATAGGCTCGTTGCGGCCCGGTAGTGAGGTGGTGATAGAAGGCGAGATTGATGCTTGTGACATAAAGTTCGGCAAGCGTCGTTCTTTGTTGTGTCGGCTGAGTGATGGGAGCGGCAGCATCATGCTGCGTTTTTTTCATTTTTCGGCCAAACAGAAAGAAGGCTTAAATCGTGGTGTGCGGTTGCGTTGTTATGGCGAGGCCCGGCGTGGTCCGGTGATGCTGGAGATGGTGCATCCTGAATATCATCAGCTTGGCGATGAGATGCTTGTATCAGAGGAGGAGCATCTAACGCCGGTCTATCCGGCCACCGATGGTCTGGCACAAAAAACACTACGCCAATTAGCCGCTCAGGCCTTGAACCTGTTGCGTCGGGGGGAAGTGAAAGATTATCTGCCCGCTGAGTTGTTGGTCGAATTGGGTCTGCCATCGTTGCAACAGGCTCTGTTGGAAGTGCATCAGCCGCTGCCGGATACGCCGGTGTTTGAACTGATTGAAGGTGAAACGCCGGCCCGGCAACGATTGGTGCTGGAAGAGTTGCTGGCCCATCACCTCAGCTTGCGCCAGTTACGCTATAAGGCTCAACAAGATGCCGCGCCGCTATTAAAACCTAAGGGGCTGTTGCGTAAAAAAATACTCGCGGCCTTGCCGTTTGCCCTGACTGGCGCGCAGCAGCGTGTAATCGCCGAGATTGATATTGACCTGGCCCAAGCCTTTCCCATGCAACGTCTGGTGCAGGGTGATGTTGGTTCAGGCAAGACGGTGGTGGCTGCCGCCGCTGCGGCACATGCAATCGAGGCCGGTTATCAGGTGGCGGTGATGGCGCCGACAGAGTTGTTGGCCGAGCAGCATCGTAATAATTTTGCCATCTGGTTAGAGCCATTGGGTCTGAAAATCGCCTGGCTTAGCGGCAAGCAGGGCGTGAAACAGCGGCGTGAAAATCTGGCGCTGCTGGCTAGTGGCGAAGTCGCCTTGGCGGTGGGCACACATGCCCTGTTTCAGGCTGAGGTTGAATTTGACCGGCTCGGACTGGTGATCGTCGACGAGCAACATAAGTTTGGAGTGCATCAACGCCTGGCCCTGCGTGAAAAGGGCAGTCGTGATGGCCTGGTGCCGCATCAACTCATCATGACCGCAACGCCTATCCCGCGTACCCTGGCCATGACGGCTTATGCTGATCTGGATAGCTCTACTATTGATGAGCTGCCGCCGGGTCGAACGCCAGTGGAGACCGTAGTGATCTCTGATGAACGCCGTGCCGAGGTAGTGGCGCGGGTGCATAAGGCCTGTGGTGACGAAGGGCGGCAGGCCTACTGGGTCTGCACGCTGATCGAAGAATCTGAAGTGCTGCAATGTCAGGCGGCGGAAGAGGCGGCCACCATGTTGGCCGAAGCCCTGCCTGATTTACGGGTTGGGCTGGTGCATGGGCGGCTCAAGTCGGCTGAGAAAGAATTGTTGATGGCGCGTTTTAAGGCCAACGAACTTGATTTATTGGTGGCGACCACGGTGATCGAGGTCGGCGTCGACGTGCCCAACGCCAGTCTGATGATCATCGAAAATGCCGAGCGTCTTGGTCTGGCGCAGTTGCATCAGCTGCGTGGCCGGGTCGGTCGAGGCAGCGTCAAGAGCAGCTGTGTTTTGATGTATCATAAGCCCCTTTCGCAGCAGGGCAAGGCGCGCCTGGCAGCGCTGCGTGAAACCAATGATGGTTTTGAGATTGCCCGACGTGATCTTGAACTACGTGGCCCGGGCGAAGTGCTGGGCACACGCCAGAGTGGCGTGCTGCGGCTGCGCATCGCCGATCTGGAACGTGACCAGGGGCTGTTGCCTGAAGTAGGGCGGTTGGCCAATGAATTGTTGCAGCGCTGGCCGGATTGTGTGGCACCACTGATCGATCGTTGGCTGGGTGATGGGCAGCGTTACGGTGATGTTTAAATTTTCTGTTTAACAGGCAAGAGTTTGAAACGGTTTTCAACAGGCAAATCAGCGGCTGAGCCAGGTTGGCGTATTGGTTATGGCCTACGTCCGGCTGGTCTGTCTGATGAAATGGCGGCGTGGCTGTTTGATGCCGGCTCACTAACTAAACGGCTGCGTCAGGCCGGCGGTGGTGATTTCAGGGTCAAGCTGTTAACACAGCAGTTTGAACGGCCGCTATTGTGTGAACGTCGCGCGCTGGGCCTGGACGATCGGACCATTGCCCTGGTGCGACAGGTGCACCTGTATTGCGCTGGTGAGATCAAGGTCTATGCTCGTACCGTGATGCCGCTGTCAATGTTGCATGGCAGTTCGCGAGGCTTGGCGCATTTGGGTGGGCGGCCGCTGGGTGAAATATTGTTTCGCGACAAGTCGATGCGGCGCAGCCCGATGCAGATTGCCAGGATTGATGCCGGTGATCTGTTTTATCGCTGGGGTGTGCCTGATGATGTGACTGGCCGGCGCCGGGATCAGATTTGGGGGCGGCGTTCAGTGTTTCGCTTGTCGGGCAGGCCTTTACTGGTGAATGAGATATTTTTACCGCCGTTGCCGAAGTACACAGGCTTCAGGATTAAACATAAGGTTTAGATGAGTGCGGAAGGTTAAACGACAACGCCTGCGTGGTTATATGTTGCTGATGCGGCTGGATAAGCCGGTTGGCATCATGCTGTTGTTGTGGCCGACTCTGTGGGCCTTGTGGATCGCTGCTGAAGGCAATCCCGATTGGTGGGTGGTGACAGTGTTTGTTGCCGGGGTGTTCCTGATGCGTTCGGCCGGTTGTGTCATCAACGACTATGCTGATCGCGAGTTTGACCCCTATGTTGAGCGGACTCGCAATCGGCCTCTGGCGGTGGGTATGGTTACGCCAAAAGATGCGCTGCAATTGTTTGTCGTATTGTCGGTAACGGCCTTTGCCCTGGTGCTGACTTTGAATGGCCTGACCATCATGATGTCGTTTGTCGGCGCAGCGCTAGCGGCCAGTTATCCCTATATGAAACGGCTGACCTATCTGCCCCAGGTCTATCTTGGTTTGGCCTTTGGTTGGTCGGTGCCGATGGCCTTTGCCGCCCAGGCTGATGCCGTGCCGATAGTGGCCTGGTTGTTATTGATCGTAACCGTGCTCTGGGCAACCGCCTACGATACAATGTACGCCATGGTTGATCGACCTGATGATCTTAAGATCGGGGTCAAGTCGACGGCCATTCTGTTTGGTGAGTCTGACCGCGTCATCATTGGTGTTATTCAATTAATCATGTTGGTGGTGTTGCTGCTGATTGGTCAGCGTCTGCAGTTGAGTGCTGTCTATTTTTTTGCCGTGCTGATAGCCGCCTTGCTGATGCTGTATCAGCTGCGTCTGATCAGAAAACGTGATGGTATGCAGTGTATGCGCGCATTCAGAAATAATAACTGGATCGGTGCGGTGATTTTTGCCGGCCTGTACGGTCACTATTTTTTGTCATAGAAGTTCTTTTTTAGTCTTTTGGTGAGTTATTCGTCATGTTGGAATCCATAGTTGCTGTCATAGCTGGTTTTGTGTTGCTTGCCTGGGGGGCGGACCGCATGGTGATGGGGGCCTCCGCCACGGCACGAAATTTTGGTGTTTCACCAATGATCATTGGTTTGACCATCGTCGGTTTTGGCACCTCTGCGCCAGAGATGCTGGTCTCTGGTGTGGCCGCATGGGAGGGCAATACCGGGCTCTCTATTGGTAATGCGCTGGGATCGAATATCACCAATATTGCCCTGGTGTTGGGGGTGACGGCTCTGGTCGTGCCGCTAACGGTGCATTCCGATACGGTACGGCGTGAGATTCCTATTCTGCTGGCCGTTTCCCTGTTGGCCTATGTATTGGTCGCGGATGGTGAGCTAGGTCTCCTGGACGGGGTGTTGCTGTTGGGCGGCATGGTGTTGATGATCGTCATGGTGGTGAATCTGGGTTTGAAGTCAAAAACTGATGATCCGTTGGAGGATGAATTTAGCGAAGAGATGCCGGATGAGATGTCTACTGGCAAGGCGCTGTTTTGGTTGGTTCTAGGGATGGTGGTGTTGCTGGTCTCATCACGCCTGCTGGTGTGGGGAGCGGTGAATATTGCCCACTCTTTTGGTGTCAGTGATTTGATGATTGGTCTGACCATTGTTGCTATCGGTACCAGCATGCCGGAGTTAATGGCCACCATCGTCAGTGCGCTCAAAAAAGAGCACGATATCGCTATTGGCAATATTATCGGTTCGAATATGTTTAATCTGCTTGGCGTGTTGGCCCTGCCGGGGTTGATTGCTCCGGGCGGTTTCTTGCCTGAGGTGCTGACGCGCGATTTCCCCTGGATGATTGGCCTGACGCTGGCTTTCTTTGTGATGGCCTATGGTTTTCGCGGTCATGGCAAGATTAACCGTTTCGAGGGCGGGATTTTGCTCAGTGCCTATTGTGGGTATATGGTAATGCTATACCTGTCGGCCACGGCCTGATTTAGAAAGGAATGATGCAGATGCTGGAAATCAAGGTTGCCAATGTTAAGTGCAATGGTTGTGTGGTCAACATTAAAAACGGCCTGGCTGAAATGAACGGGCTTGAGTCGGTTGCGGTGGATTTGGCCAGTGGAGTAGTCAGCGTGACAGGTGAAGGGCTGGAGCGGCAGCCTATTGTCACTAAGCTGGCTGAACTCGGTTATCCCGAAACTGCAAAGGAATAATGTGTGAAGGCAGAACAGCAAGCTCCAAGGCTTGAGCAGGGCGAACGAGACAAGCTAAAACAGCTGGGCCGGGCGGTTGTAGAGACCGAAGTCGCAGCTGTTGCCGCCTTGGCTGAGCGCATGGATGACGGCTTTGTCCGTGCCTGTGAATTGATGCTGGCCTGCGAGGGGCGCATCGTTGTTATCGGCATGGGCAAGTCGGGGCATATCGGCAGCAAGATTGCTGCGACCCTGGCCAGCACCGGCAGTCCGGCATTTTTTGTTCACCCGGGTGAAGCCAGTCATGGCGACCTGGGCATGATCACCACCAAGGATGTGGTGATTGCGTTTTCCAATTCCGGCGAGACCGAAGAGATCCTGACTATCATGCCGCTGATCAAACGTCTTGGGGTGCCCTTGATTGCCCTGACCGGCAGTGATCGTTCCAGTCTGGCCAAGGGTGCTGATGTGCATCTTGATATCAGCGTTGAACAGGAGGCCTGTCCATTGGGGCTGGCACCAACATCAAGCACTACCGTATCGCTGGTGATGGGCGATGCCCTGGCGGTGGCGATGCTTGAACAGCGTGGTTTTACCGCAGAAGATTTTGCCCGTTCCCATCCCGGTGGTCGCCTGGGCCGGCGCCTGTTGCTGTTGATTCGCGACATCATGCACAGCGGCGATACGCTGCCGCGCGTCGGTGATGATGTGCAATTGGTTGATGCCTTGATGGAGATGAGTAGTAAGGGCCTGGGCATGACCGCGGTGGTGGATCAACAGGACAAGCTGGTGGGGATATTTACCGATGGTGACTTACGCCGCGCAGTCGATCAGGGTGTCGATATTTATCATTCCAGGGTTGGTGAGCTGATGACTACTAATGGTCGCACGGTGGGGCCGGATGACCTGGCGGTTGAAGCCTTGCTGTTGATGGAGACCCATAAGATCAACGCCTTGTTGGTGGTGGATCAGAATAATGTTTTGGTTGGCGCCTTGAATATGCACGATTTATTGCGCGCTGGTGTGGTTTAGCCAGCGTAGTTGAAACAGGAAAGTTATGATGAAAGATATTTTGGCACGGGCGGCACAAATCAAACTGTTGATCTTCGATGTTGACGGGGTGCTGACAGATGGCAGTCTGTTTATGGACAAGGATGGCCATGAATATAAGGCGTTCAACTCGCGTGATGGTCATGGCATGAAGATGTTGCAGCAGAGCGGTGTCGATGTTGCGATTATCACCGGGCGTAGCTCGCCGGTGGTCGAACATCGCATGAATGGACTGGGTATCAAACACCTCTACCAGGGTCAGGATGATAAGCGTGTAGCCTTTGTTGAGCTAATGAAGCAGCTCAATCTTCAAGCCAACGAAGTAGGCTATGTCGGCGATGACGTGATCGACTTGCCGGTAATGAGTAAAGTCGGTTTGGCGGTGGCGGTGCAAGATGCCCATGAGCTGGTGAAGCAGCATGCCCATTGGCAAACTCCCAGCTGTGGTGGTCGTGGTGCCGCTCGTGATATCTGCGAGTTGATCATGGAAGCCCAAGGTTCACTGGCGGCGCAAATGTCCGTCTATCTGGCGGATTAGACAAAAAAGTGGCAGCCGCAATCAGAAAGCGCACCGTGACCCTGTGGGTGGTGTTGTTGCTGGCTGTCTTGGGATTGTGGTTGCAGCAGCAGGAAGATCAAGGCGCGAGACAGCCGCAGAATGATGCTGCAGCGGTGATGGATTACTCCATGTCTGATTTCGAGATTACGGCGATGGATGCAAATGGCCGGCCCAAGCACCGGCTACGAGGGGTGTCGATGATGCACTACGCCGAAACCGATTATGCGGAGTTGGTTCAGCCGCATCTGGAAATTTATCGTGAGCAGGGTGGGCCGATGTTGCTGGATGCAGAATTGGCCATGGTCTATCAGGGCGGTGAGTCGGTATTGTTGCAGGGTGATGTAAAGATTTTGCGTCAGAATCAAGACAACCGGCCTGATACGGAACTGCGGACTCGCGATATCTGGTTTTATGCTGACAGGGAAATCGCAGAAACCAGTGAAGTGGTGACTATTCAGGATGGTATTGGCATAACAACGGCCAGGGGAATGAAGATCGATACCCGGGCTGGAAGTGTGCATCTGTTGGCTGCTGTGCGAGGTGAATATGTATTGGAGTAAATATTGTCTGGCTGTTGGGCTGGCGTTAATGCTAACGACTGTGTCGGCTGTCGAGCCGCAGCAGGAACCAATTTATATCGAATCAGATAGTCTCAAAATCGATGACGCCAAAGGTATTAGTACCTATAAAGGTAATGTTGTGTTTCGTCAGGGGCCGGACAGTCTCAGGGCCGACGAATTGGTGATTTATGCCGAGCAGCGCCAGGAACTGAAGAAGATTGTTGCCACAGGCAAACCAGCCCGTTTTGATCATCAGGCCGAACTGGTAGAGGAACGTTCCTGGGGTGAAGCAGAAAATATTGTCTACGAAGCGCAGCTGTCACGCGTGGTGTTGAACGGTGACGCCCGTTTTCAGCAGGGTGATAATCAGTTCTCGGGTAATCGGATTGAGTATGACGCCGACAAGAAACTGGTCAAGGCGGGCAAGAGTGATGCTAGTGAGGGGCGGGTGCAGATTGTGATTCACCCACGTAAAAAAAGTGATGAGGCGCCGACGCAGGAATGAGTGTTCTCGGCGCGGAAGCTATATTCAAATCCTATCGCTCACGCCCTGTGGTCAATGGCGTAACGCTGGAAGTAAACAGTGGCGAGGTAGTTGGCCTGCTGGGCCCGAATGGTGCCGGCAAGACCACCAGTTTTTACATGATTGTGGGGCTGGTGCCGTGTGACAAGGGGCGGCTCTATATTGATGGTAAAGATATCACCGCTTTGCCTATGCATGCCCGCGCCCGAATGGGGGTTGGCTATTTGCCGCAAGAGGCGTCGGTGTTCCGCAAACTCAGTGTCGAAGACAATATCAAAGCGATATTGCAGGTGCAGCCGGGCATGACCAGGGATGAGCAGGAGGAACTGCTCGAAAGCCTGTTGCAGGATCTGCATATCGGTCATATCCGTGAAAGTATGGGGATGAGTCTTTCGGGCGGCGAGCGGCGTCGGGTGGAGATTGCCCGCACCCTGGCTATGCGGCCTGATTTTATTCTGCTGGACGAGCCCTTTGCCGGTGTTGACCCGATCTCAGTGATCGATATTCAGAGGATTATTAGTCACTTGCAGGCAAAAAATATCGGCGTGCTGATTACCGATCACAATGTTCGCGAGACCCTGGGGATTTGTGAGCGGGCCTACATCATGAGTGAAGGCCAGGTGATTGCCCAGGGTAGACCGGATGAGGTGTTGGCCAACGAGCATGTGCGTAAGGTCTACCTGGGCGAGAATTTCAAGCTTTAAACGATGTTGATGGCGCTAGTTTAATATTGTCTAAATTACAATACTGCTATATGCCTGCTTTCTGCGCTAGAATTCAACTTCTATGCCAATAGTCCGATGCAATATACTGAAGTAGAGCCGGGAATAGATATAACTGCATGAAACAGTCGCTCCAGCTTCGTCTAGGTCAACACCTGACGATGACACCTCAATTGCAACAGGCCATTCGCCTGCTGCAGCTTTCTACTCTTGATTTACAGGCTGAGATCCAGGAAGCGCTGGAAAGTAACCCGTTGCTTGAAGTGAATGAAGATGCGGGAGCTGCGCCTGAGAGTGAACCGGGCAACGCAACAGAGACTGAGTTTGATTCAAATACTCAAGTTGTTGAAACCGTCAGCGATGGTGCTCAGGATTCTTCAGTTGATATGCAAAGCAGTGACATGCCCGATGAGCTGCCGGTCGATAGCAATTGGGATGATGTTTACGAAAGCGTTTTGCCAGTCAGCACCGCAGCCAGTACTCCTGGCGATGATGATAGGGGGTTTGAAAATCAGTCCGGTGCTGATGAAAGTCTGCACGAGCATTTGTTCTGGCAGATGCGCATGACCCCCTTTAGTGATACCGATATGATTATCGCCGAAACCATTATTGATTCGATCAATGATGATGGTTATCTCTCAACCACCCTGGAAGACATTCTCTCTGGCCTTGATTTTCCCGAAGCGGAAGAAGTGGGCCTGGAAGAGCTGGAGGCGGTATTGCACCAGGTGCAGAACTTTGATCCAGTTGGTGTTGCCGCACGCGATCTGCGTGAATGTTTGTTGTTGCAACTAAAACACTATGATAATTCACAGCAGGATGTAGTTGATGCCATTGTCCTGGTTAGAGACTATATTGAGTTGTTGGGCAGCCGCGATTACAACCAGCTGATGCGTAAGATGAAATTGTCTCGCGAGGCCTTGCAGGCGGCAATTGAGGTGGTGCAGTCGGTCAATCCCCGTCCTGGCGGTTTGATTGCTTCAGCCCCGGCAGAATATATCGTGCCCGATGTTACGGTTAAAAAAGACAATGGCAAGTGGCGGGTAGAGCTTAATTTTGAGGCGGTGCCACGTCTAAAGGTCAACACCCATTATGCTGGTATGATTCGCCGTGCTGACAATAGTGCTGATAACACCTATATGCGGAATCATTTGCAGGAGGCGCGCTGGTTTATCAAGAGTCTGACCAGTCGTAATGAAACCCTGCTCAAGGTCGCCACCGCCATCGTCGAGCGTCAGCGTGGTTTTCTTGAACATGGCGAAGAGGCGATGAAGGCGCTGGTGCTGAATGATATTGCCGAAGAACTGGAGATGCATGAGTCGACTATCTCTCGGGTGACAACGCGCAAATATATGCATACCCCGCGTGGTATTTTTGAATTGAAGTACTTTTTTTCCAGCCATGTTTCAACGGCTGCGGGGGGGGCCTGTTCCTCGACGGCAATTCGGGCCTTGATCAAGAAATTGATTGCTGCCGAGAATCAGGTCAAACCATTGAGTGATAGCAAGATTGGCAAGATACTGGAGGGTGAGGGGATTAATGTCGCCCGGCGGACGGTGGCCAAATATCGTGAGGCGATGTCTATTCCTCCCTCAAATGAACGCAAGCGTTTGGTATAAGGTTTTGTGAGGGGTCATAAAAACCTACTTAATCAAAGAACACTAGAAGAATAAACGATGGAAATTTCACAATTATTATCAGTCGAACGAGTTGTCTGCAATGTTGCTGTCAGCAGCAAAAAGCGCGCTTTGGAGGCGGTCAGTCATTTGTTGGCGGAGGCCTCGGAAACGGGTTTGTCAGAAGTCGATATCTTCGATGGTTTGATTGCACGTGAGAAACTGGGTAGCACCGGGCTTGGCCATGGCGTGGCAATCCCCCACGGTCGTTTTAAGAATGTTGCCGGGGCAGCCGCCGTATTTATCAAGTTCGAGCAGGGCATCGACTTTGATGCCATCGATGCTGCGCCAGTCGATCTGGTATTTGCCTTGATGGTGCCGGAAAATTCGACTGAAGAACATTTGCAGTTGCTGGCCTCATTGGCGGAAATGTTCAGTGATGCTGCTGTGCGAGAACGTTTGCGTCAATGCAACTCTTCAGCTGAAATAATTGAAGTGTTCAAACATCGGCCTCCTGCGGATCAGCAGATAGCCTCTTCACTCTAATCAATATTTGTTATGCCTGGACAAGTGCAATCGCGGCCTGGAGTTATGCTGCAGGTGCTTGGCCAGGGTGTTTTGTTGCAGGGAGATAGCGGTATTGGCAAGAGTGATCTTGCCCTTGATCTGGTGGATAGAGGTCACCGCCTGATCGCCGATGATGCGGTGGAGTTTGTTGTCGATAATGATGGCTTGCGTGGCCGTTGTCGTGCTGGTTTTGAAGGTTTCTTAGAGGTGCATGGTCTGGGTCTGGTTAGCCTGACGCAGTTGTATGGTGAACAGGCAGTGCTTGAACACTCCGGTCTTGATCTGGTTCTGCTACTTGAACATGCCAATGTTGATAATTATGACCGGCTTCAGCCCGTGCAACAGTCATGGCAACTGCTGGGTGTGAACGTGCCCGCCTGGTCTATAGTTTGTTCGGGGCGGCGTAATCCGGCTTTGATCGTTGAGACTGCGGTGCGCTTGAATCAGTGTCGACTGCAGGGCTATGATGCCAGTCTTGATCTGCGGTCACGATTGGCCAGTCTATTGAAAGAGGGGGCGGCATGAAGTTGGTGATTGTCAGCGGTTTGTCCGGTTCTGGCAAAAGTATCGTTTTACATTCTCTGGAAGACCTGGGGTTTTATTGCATTGATAACCTGCCCCTGAGTCTGCTGCCTTCGTTTGCCGCGCAGATTGCAAATTCCCCGCGTGGCAACTATGAACACGCCGCGGTGGGCATTGATGCCCGTAATCTGAGCGATGATTTTGCCAGTTTCCCTGATGTCCTGGCCGAGATTCGTGCCCATGGTCTGGACTGCGAGATCCTGTTTTTACAGGCCGAAGACAATACCCTGATAAAACGTTTTAGCGAGACACGACGCAAACACCCGCTAACCCGTTCTGGCACTTCTCTGGCAGAGGCGATAGGTCGTGAGCGTAAGCTGCTGTCTGAGCTGGCGGTCAATGCCGACTGGTGTATCGATACCAGTCGTACCAATGTGCATCAGTTGCGCGATCTGATTGGTGAACGAATGCTGACCGAGGCGCGCGCGCTGACATTGACCTTTATGTCATTCGGTTTTAAACACGGCATTCCTGTTGATGCCGATTTTGTCTTTGATGTGCGTTGTTTGCCCAACCCCCACTGGGTGCCGCAGCTGCGAGCCCTGACGGGAATGGATAAGGAGGTTGCCGAGTTTCTTGAGCAGCAGCCGTTGGTGGGGGAGATGTTTGATGATCTGAGTTCGTTTGTCGAACGCTGGGTGCCGCGTTTTCAGGCCGATAGTCGCGCTTATATGACCGTGGCAATTGGCTGCACGGGTGGGCAGCATCGATCGGTCTATCTGTCACAGCGGATGGCGAGTCATTTCCATGAGAGTGATATTGAAGTGTTGTTGCGACATCGGGAGTTGTCATGACCACCGGTCTGTTGCTGATTACCCATGACAATGTCGGTCAGGCCTTACTGGAAACGGCATCATCGATTCTGGGCATGTGCCCAATGGTGCTGGAAATTATTTCCGTGTCGCACAATTGTTGCCCGGATGATGTGGTAGACAAGGCGCGTGCTGCGACCAGAAGACTGGATCAGGGCGGTGGGGTATTGGTGTTAACGGATTTGTATGGCTCGACGCCGAGTAATGTTGCCAATCGTCTTGAGTGCGATCGGCCGATCAAGGTGGTGGCGGGTTTAAATTTACCGATGCTGGTGCGGGTGTTGAATTATCCGGGGCTGTCACTGGATGAGCTGGTCTACAAGGCTGTCTCTGGTGGCAGAGATGGTATCTTTGTTTGTGAGCCAGATAGTTGTGACTGCTAAAACCATAGAAATTATTAACAAACTAGGCCTGCATGCCCGGGCCGCATCCAAACTGGTCAAGCTGGCCGCACGGTTTGAAAGCACTGTCATGCTGCGCAAGGGTGAGCGCGAGGCCAATGGTAAAAGCATCATGGGGGTAATGATGTTGGCCGCCAGCAAGGGGACACAGCTGGAGCTGGTGGTTGAGGGCGCCGACGAGCAGGAAGCTATGGCGGCGTTAGAGACATTGATTGCTGATCGGTTTGGCGAAGGCGAATAGCCAGTACCATGGCTACCTCTAGAAATTTGATCAAGCCGGTGATGGCAAGGCGTAAGGTGGTGAAAAAGCGGAGTTTACATATAGTAAATGAGCATTTCTTGTGCCCGTTCTTTGGGTATGAACCAGCTTGCAACGCGGCTAGCACGGCTTCAGCGGATTTTTAGAGGTGGCCTTATGGTGAGCCTGAATCTAAAAGGGATAGGGGTTTCACGCGGCATTGCCATCGGTAAGGCCTGTTTATTACAGCGCGACCAGCTCGATATCCGCGAATACTTGATTCCGCCTGGCCTGATTGAGGCAGAACAGAATCGTTTCAAACAAGCTATCAGTGTTGCTAAACAGCAGTTGTCTGAAGTCCGGCAGCTGATTCCTGCGACCACCCCAGTCGATATAGCCTCTTTCATTGATACCCATTTGTTGATGATGAATGACAAGGCCTTGGCAGAGGCGCCGTTGCAAGTGATTGCCGAGCGTGGTTGTAATGCCGAATGGGCGTTGAAGCTGCAACGCGATGCGCTGGTGTCAGTGTTCGACGCGATGGATGATGCCTACCTGCGTACTCGCAAAGACGATGTCGATCATGTGGTTAATCGTATCCAGCGGGTGTTGTTGAATCAGACTGATAATATCGAAGCGGCAGTGGATGGCCGACTTAAAGGTTGCATCATCATCGCCAATGACCTGTCACCAGCCGATACCGTGACCATGCAGGATGAAGGTGTTGTCGCCTTTGTCGTTGAATATGGTGGCCCCAATTCCCACACCACAATTCTGGCGCGGAGTCTGGGCATTCCAGCGGTGGTCGGGGTTAAAAATGCGTTGCGCTATTTGCAGCAGGGCGAGCCTCTGGTGGTGGATGGTTATAACGGTGATCTGCTGGCCGGTGCCGACGCAAAAGATCTGACCCATTATCGTCGTCGTCAACGTCAGGTAAAACGTCTCCATGCCGAGCTGAATAAATTAAAACAGTTGCCTGCTGTTAGTCGTGATGGCCTGGCAATTTCGTTGCAGGCCAATGTCGAGCTGCCTGAAGATCTGACGGTAATGAATAAGGTTGCGGCCAAGGGCGTCGGCCTCTATCGTACCGAATACCTGTTTTTGAATCGGGTTGAACTGCCTGATGAAGATGAGCAATTTGATACCTATCGCAAGATAGTTAAAAAGCTACGTGGTCGGCCGCTGATCATTCGCACTCTCGATCTGGGGGCGGATAAGGTGCTTGCCAATGATGGCCGCCAGGAAACCCATGACGTCATTACAAATCCTGCCCTTGGCTTGCGGGCGATTCGTCTTTGCCTACGTGACCCGGCAATGTATTTAAATCAGTTAAAGGCCATCTTGCGCGCTTCGGCCGAAGGGCCGGTTAGCCTGATGATTCCCATGATCGCCAGTGTTCAGGAGTTGCAGCAGAGTTTTGCTTTAATTGCTCAAGCCAAGATTGAACTGCAACAGCAGGGCAGGCCCTTTGATGATGCCATGCCGGTGGGTGGGATGATCGAAGTGCCGGCGGCAGCTATTCTGGCTGACGTGTTTGCCAGGCATCTTGATTTCTTTTCTATTGGCACTAATGACCTGGTGCAGTACACCATGGCCGCAGACAGGCTTGATAATGATGTTAGTTATCTTTATCAGCCGACCCATCCGGCGGTGCTGCGCCTGATTGATATCACCATCAAGGCCGGACATAAGGCCGGGATTCCGGTGGCGATGTGCGGTGAGATGGCGGGCGAACCACGTTACACACGACTATTACTTGGTTTAGGGTTAACTGAGTTCAGTATGCAGCCGGCTATGCTGCCGGAGGTGAAAAGTATTATTCAGAACTGTGATGTGGAGCCGCTAATAAGAAAGGTTCGGCGGGTGTTGCGAATGTCGTCTGCAACAGAGGTTGAGGCTTTTGTTGATAGTCTAAACCGCCAGCGCTGAACTTTTTTCTATTTAGGGCTGGCGCCAGTCTTGTCAGGCCCTTAGACTTATTCCTATTTTTTACTCACGTTTACGCGTGTTTTAACCGGCTTGTTTGGCTCATGGCAGAAATTCACGAACAGGATAAATCACAGAAGCGCTTACAGCGTTTTTCTGAAGCGCTGGAGAGCGGTCGTCTGATCAACATTCGCCAGATGGTGAATGAGCTGCATCCAGCCGAAATCGGTCATCTGCTTGAATCCTTGCCACAGAATGAACGTGGTCTGGTCTGGGAGATGGTGGGGTCTGACAAGGATGGCGATGTTCTCAGTTACGTCAATGATGACGTCCGTGCCAAGTTGATTCGGGAAATGGAGGCCGATGAGCTGGTGGCGGCGGCTGAGAGTCTCGATACCGACGACCTGGCCGACATCCTTCAGGATCTGCCTGATATGGTGATTCGTGAGGTGCTGCAGTCCATGAGCGCGCAGGACCGTATTCGTCTTGAGGCGGTGTTGTCTTTCCCGGAGGATTGCGCCGGCGGTTTGATGAATATCGATACCGTTACGGTTCGCCCAAACGTGACGATTGATGTGGTGTTGCGTTATCTGCGTCTACGTGGCGAATTGCCTGCAATGACTGACCACCTGTTTGTGGTGGATCATAATGACAAGTTTATTGGTCTGTTGTCGATTGCCGATATTTTGACCAAAGACCCCGGCAAGCTGGTCGGGCAGGTGATGATGCGTGAGTTTCAGCCCATCCCTGCCGATATGCCAGACAGCGAGGTGGCTGGGCTATTCGAAAAGCGCGACCTGGTGTCGGCACCGGTGGTGGCTGCTGATGGCAAACTGCTGGGGCGTATTACCATCGATGACGTGGTTGATGTTATTCGAGATGAGGCTGAGCACTCGATTATGAGCATGGCCGGTCTGGATGAAGAGGACGATATCTTTGCCCCGGTGGTGGTCAGTTCGCGTCGCCGTGGTATCTGGCTGGGAATTAATCTGCTTACTGCTCTGATTGCCTCCTGGGTGATAGGCCTGTTTGATGCCACCATCGAACAGGTGGTGGCCCTGGCGGTGTTGATGCCGATTGTTGCCAGTATGGGTGGTATTGCCGGTAGTCAAACCCTGACCCTGGTCATCCGCGGTATGGCACTGGGGCACATCGGCCCGGCCAATGCCCGGCATATCCTCATCAAAGAGCTGGCCGTGGGTGGTTTGAATGGTGTGCTCTGGGCCCTGGTGGTTGCCGCGGTGACCATGTTCTGGTTTGAAAACTTCCTGATTGGTGTGATTATCGCCGCGGCAATGTTGATCAATCTGTTCGCAGCCGCCCTGGCAGGGGCTACCATCCCGTTAATGATGCGCAGGATGGGCATCGACCCGGCGCTGTCATCCTCAGTGATCTTGACGACGGTGACTGATGTGGTTGGGTTTTTTGCCTTTCTCGGTCTGGCGACGCTGGTTCTGTTGTAAGTCTCGCTGGCCGGGGTTTAATTTTGTTTGTCGATTTATAATGAATGTCGTTTGTTGGACGATATATTAGAAGTTATTGTCTTAAAGCGTTGTAGTAAAAAATAGAGACCTTATGCCTGAATTATTAATTGCCCGTCAGCCTATCTATAACCGCACCCAGCATGTGTTTGGTTATGAGTTGCTGTATCAGCCGGGTAAAGACAGTAATCTGGTTTGTGACAGCGACGATGCCGCCGCATCGCAAGTAGTTATTGATGCCCTGACCGAGATTGGTGTCGATAATCTGGTTGCTCAGCGCAAGGTCTTTGTCAGGTTAAGTCGTGGTTTTATTAGCGGCAAATACCCCCTGCCGCTGCCTGAAAATCGTCTGATAGTTGAAGTACCGGCAGCGGTGGGAGCCGATGCTGATGTGATTGATGGGATTAAGTTTCTTGCCAGACAGGGTTATAGCATTGCGCTTGCCGATTACGTCTATTCCGAGGCCGGTCTGCCGTTGCTGGCCTTGGCAAATATCGTCAAGGTTGATGTCCAGGCCCTGAGTGAAGAAGAGTTGCGTTACCACTTCAGCGTCTTGCAAGAGCATTCCCATCTCAAATTGCTGGCAGATAATATTGAGATACCCGATGAATATGAAGTCTGTAAGGAGTTGGGTTTTAATTATTTTCAGGGCCACTTTTTCAGTCGTCCCAAGCTGGTGCGTCGCACCCGCATGCCCTCAAATCAACTCGCCTTGATGCGCCTGTTGGCTGAGGTGCAGCGCCCGGATGTCAATATTCCAAAACTAGAGGCCATGATCAGTCAGGATGTTGGTCTGAGTTACAAATTGCTGCGTTATATCAACTCGGCATTTTTTGGTTTGCCCAAACCGGTAGAGAGTATTCAGCGAGCGGTAGTCTTTCTTGGTACCCAGGTGATCCAGAAATGGACCACCCTGCTGGTGTTGTCGCGGGTGGAAGACAAGCCTGCCGAGCTGATGGTGACTGCCGTGGTGCGGGCCAAGATGTGCGAAATCCTGGCCAAGGCGGTTGAGTATGAACATGAAGACACCTGCTTTACCGTGGGTCTGTTGTCAGTATTAGAGGCCTTGCTCGATATGCCAATGGAAAAGGTGTTGGCCATGCTGACGCTGACCGACGAGGTCAATCAGGCCTTGTTACGTTTTGATGGCGTGCCAGGAAAGTTGCTCAAGGTTACACAGCAATACGAATTTGGTGACTGGCAACAGCTTGATTATCCAGAGCTGGAAGAAGACATCATCATGGATGCCTATTTGCAATCGATTGCCTGGGCCTCTGAGGCCTGTAGTGCCCTGCTGGGTGATTAGCAGACTGACTAGTTTTTGTGTTTGAGTAACAGATTACCGTAATCATCCACCCGGCATTGCCAGCCGGTTTCAATAAAAGTCGTTGCTACTGTCTCTGTAATCAGTGTCGGGCCATCAATTTGTTGGCCAGCGCTTAAACTATCACGTGCCAAAATTTTCACCTTTTCTGCTATGCCATATAGCTGTGTCTGTTTGGCCGCGCTGCTTATTTCCTTGTTGGCAAGTAGCGGGATCTTTAGTGGGTTTGCCGGGCCGTGGGCATGCAGACGGATATTGACCAGTTCAATGGCTTGTTGCAGTCGATGGCCGTAGCGTTGTTGATGGGCCTGATGAAAAGCTTCGTGGCATTTGTCTAAGGCTTGC
>Ga0316192_10000653_pt1 | contig 25449 bp, 25 predicted proteins | sample MerIslwburrow_MG_FD_204931 | JGI IMG/M metagenome (GOLD analysis project Ga0316192, IMG submission 204931) | Coastal sediment microbial communities from Maine, United States - Merrow Island worm burrow | ecosystem: Environmental > Aquatic > Marine > Coastal > Sediment | place: USA: Maine...
CATTATTTGTTCTGCTACCCCCTTTCCATCACCTACTCCCACCGTAACACCAGCATCTCCATGGACAATAATCTGCGCGACTTCACCCTGCAAATCACCTATATACAGCGTTGGTCGACCTGCAGCAGCAATACCATAAAACTTGCTAGGCACAATCAGCCCTTCAAGTTCAGGCCGCAGCACAACCAAATGAAGATCTGGCACACCCAGGCTTTCCTGAAGTCTTTCCCGTGGCTGATAAGGCTGAAACATACAATTCTGCAACCCCCTGCGCTGCACTTCTTCCTTCACCCTCAATAACTGTGGGCCTCCCCCAATGAATAGAAAAAGGATTTTCGCCTCTTGTTGCAGACACTCAGCCGCATCCAGTAACGTTGTAAATTCATGAGCACGCCCCAAATTACCGGAGTAACCCACCACAAACTTACCTTCCACCCCCCACTCTTTACGCAGTGGGTTCTGCTTTGCAGGTAGCGGTTTAATAGCCTGCCCATCCGCCCAGTTATGGATTATCTGGATTCGCTCTTGCGATACATTCTCTAAAGCCAGACGCTGCGCCATTAATTTACCCAACACAACATTACATCTTGCCTGCTGCAGAGAGCGATTACGCAAGTGAATGAGTACTCGACCTAGAACACCATCAAGCCCCTTAATCCCCAGTGCCATCGCAACTTCTGGGAAAAAATCCTGCAACCAGTTCACCAAATGTGCACCACGCAATCTGGAAATCCAACCCGCCACAACAGAAATCATGGGAGGATCAGTTTTGGCCACCACGATATCATCCGCCCGAGTCAGCAGATAAAGTCGCCAGGCAGCACTCAAATAGAAACTAAGGTAATCCAACCCCCGCCCAATCAGATTATGACGGCCGAAACGGGAGGTCCAAACACGGTAGACCTGCACGCCGTTCACCAACTCAGTAACTGGCAACTCAGCAGCCGGATCATCATAACGCTGGCGACTAGTGATAACTGACACTTCTCTATCATTGTCAGCTAAGTGGAAGGCAAGATCTGTGAGGAGTTGACTGGTCGCAGAATGGTCAGGGTAAAAGAAACGGTTGAGAAAAATGATCTTCAATTTATTTACTCAATAAATCAGGCATTTTCAACGCTAGCATATAGCTAAACCCGAATCCCCAATACCTGTTCGATGGCTGAGTTTACATCACAACAATGCGTACACATATAACGTTTTACCTCAGCCACCTTGGCATCTACCAGATAGCGATACCAGAAGCCTTGAAGAAAATGAAAAGCCGTTCCAGCTTGACCATCAAGAAAACCAAACCGAAGAATATAACGATAGAAAAAGTAGACAAAGGCCCGAAAACCACCCGGCATGCGCGCATAGACTGACTCCTTGAGCCAACGCTTTACGCCAGCCTGTGAACCTCCACGCAGACAAGCTACTGAATCATGCGGCATAAAACCATATTCCAGATTGAGTAGATCCACTGCTTCACGGCTAGCATACTGGTTATGTTTCTCAGTCCACCAGGCAAGTGAATTGAGATTGTCATCAATCAGGCCACCTTTGAAATCGGCCGTTGAACCAGCTACCTTGATATGTTCATCCATCCAGCGGTTTTCACACTGTCCTCGGCCATAGCGAAACAACCGAAGCACTCGAACCGGAAATACACCGCCATAACGAATCAGCTTGCCTTGAAAGGTCATACGGCGGTCACAATAAATACCATCTATCCCGACATCAATGCCTGACAGTCTTTCCTGTATTTCCAGCGCCAGCTCAGGTGTTAGATACTCATCAGCATCAATACGCAACACCCAGTCCGTATCCTCATCCAGTTGAGTAAGCGCCCAGTTGAATTGAGTAGCTTGTGTCACAAATGGATGCTGCACCACATGCGCCTCATAAGACTCGGCAATACTCAAAGTGTCATCAGCCGAATAGGAGTCAACAACCAATATCTGATCTGCCACAGCTTCGAGACTACCCAAGCAACGAGAGAGATGCTTCGTTTCGTTCAACGTCAGGATGATGGCAACTAATTTCATGGTTATATTTAGCTGTAATGGGCGTCTTGGTTAGGGTTGGTATTTACTTAAGTTCCCACTTTTAAGCAACGCTTTCGTTACCTAAATTGGTCGCCACCAATCGACTGAAATTTTTGGAAACAGCAGCTTCCGGGCTGGAGAAGGTCTGCATCTTAACCGTGTAACAACTATTACAACACCAATGAAGAAGAAGCAAACAATCTCACAAATTTCTAATTTTTATTACTGCCCCAGGATTGCCGACTACAACAGCACCATTTGGAATATTCTTTGTTACTACTGCTCTTGCACCAACTATAACATCATCCCCGATATGTACCCCAGGCCCCAAAAACGCTCCGGCACATATCCAGCAGCGATTACCCACAACAATATCTGCTTTTACTAATGGCATACCATCCATTTTGTAATCATGGGTGCCACCACATAGGTAAGCATCCTGAGAGATCACCGTATGTGATCCAATCTCTACACTCCCTAAATTATATACTTCAACACGAGGACCCAAAGTAGAGTATTCACCCATCTTAAATGTCTTAGGATTAAATATTCTAGTGGAGCCATACATCATACTTTTCAAGCGAACATTAGCACCAAATATTTTCAATGACAGCGGCCTGAGAAAATACAGCCTATGCCATAAAAGTCGCCACAGAGTTTTATGAAATCCTCCCCACAGTATTCTCATAATGAACTCTAAAGAGCTATAGTTGAATACAGTTGTCTTGGACAAATCCATATTTATTGCTCATCTTGGCAAAGAAGAATAACATTATGCACTCAAATCCATCACAAGCTCACGATACCGAAACGCCTTACCAACAAACCGTACGCTTTTTGCATAAACCTCACCACCAAACTTTCGATATAAGGCAAGAAGCTTCCGCCTCCCCCCGTAATACTCCCAATAGTGCTTGTCATAGTTCCAGCCAGCTTCGTAAGCAAGATTTGCCAATGCCTGCGGATTCCAACAAAATAAGTGGTGATCAATATCATTTGGATTTACCGGCATATCATTCCTTTCTACAGGCACAATCAGTTTTAATTTACCATTCTGACTAGTCACAGACAGCATCTTGGTGAGTAGTTCTAACGGATCTTGAACATGCTCAATAACATGACGACATAAGATAAAGTCAAACTTCTCATCACCTAGCTCATCAAACGATGAGACAGTACGTAGGCCCTTACATTCTGCCATCTTGCGCGCCATATCTGAAGGCTCAAGCAGACAAACCTTTGTCATCGATGCAACTTTATACAGGTTGTATCCAAAACCTCCGCCTACCTCTAATACCTTCGAGTTACTCTCAATCCCGTTAAAATATGCGAACAGAGAAAATTCTGACCACGCAGAATATAACTCATCATTATCAAGAAACTCAGGATGCCTCTGTTTATGATATTCATGATCTGAATAATCTATCTTCCTCACAAAACCTCCCTCATAACGCAATACACTGCGATACCTTTGGGCATACAAATAATGTAGATTTATTATGAGAGGCCAAGATAAACCCTCTCCCATTCAGAGACAATGACATCCCAGTCATAATGTCTGGAAAGTTTCAATGCGTTAGATACCATCATATCTCTCTTATCTATATTAGATACAATTTCATCTATTGCATTAGCCCACAGCCCAGGATCAAATTCTCTCAGTTCAACGCCAGCCCCGGACACACTAATTTCTGGAAAATTACATTGTTCTGAATAGACAACAGGAACACCCGCCCCCAGGGCCTCACACAGAACCACTGGCAAACCTTCTGCCAAAGACGGAAGACATACCAAACTTGCATTATACAAATAACTCCATTTCTTGCTTCCGTAAGCAGAGCCAACCCAGGATACAGCCTCTTCTACCTGTTGGCTCTTTGCCACTTCCCATACTTTTTCCCAGAAACCATATAAATCAGGCCCAACGAAAAGTAACTTATGAGTTTTGCTCGCTTTACTTTTTGCAAATGCTTCCACCAGAAATTCCGGCTGTTTTCTAGGATCTATATACCCTAGAAAAAGAATATATTTCTCGCTATTCAGGTGACAATCAAGCTCTTCTTTTCCTACCTTCTCAAATCCATTTGGTATTACAGTAAAAGGATTATCTTGAATATCTAATCTCTCAAACTCTTGAGTTTCCATACTGCTCATTACGCCTATTACAGTTGACTTTTTAAGTAATTTCCTTGTGATCAACCTCCACCATAACCTCTTAAATAAGCCATAGTTAGAGAGCATATGTGGCGATAGTTTCCCATGTGGAGAAAAGACTATAGGGAATTGTTTGTTGTTAGCCACATTCATAGCGGCTTCTGTGAAAGCACTAAAGCACGTATGTATATGAACAATGCACTGGCGATTTATATTATTTATATATCCCTTCAATTCACGAATAGGCCCTAAGGCAGGATGCCACATTTGGTCGAATACCCGTACCTTTATGTTATTGCTATATACTTGCTCTCCCTCTTTTGCAACTACTCTTCCAAGCTCCCTATTTCCGCACACAATAATTATATCGTATCCTTTAGCTGCCAGCCGAAGTGATAGCTGACGAACTACGTTTGCAACACCTCCAGATTCTTTTTCCAGATCGACAAATGTTGGACACACCTGCACCAGTGTTAACTTTTTTATTGTATTGTAATTGGTCATATCATATGACTGATTCATTAAGTGAAATAACCCCACACTGCAACTGAAGCTAATTAGAATGTCGCCCAATCACAGCGATATGCCTCACTGAGTTATATTGCATTGACCATCTCACCCCATCTCATTAACTATCTTATTTTCTTATCAAGTATATTATGGACCATAATTTCACTATTTATGATGCGCAACGATTTTAATAAACAAAACTAGGTCGCGGCGTATCTTGATTCAACAACCATTCATATAAGGCTATTGTCGCGCCACCAATACTGTCCCAAGAAAACTCTTCCTGCACATAAGCACGGCCTATCACACCCATATTACAACGCTGTTCAAGAGAAGTACTCATCGCCTCCAACAGTGCATTGGACAGAGATTCTGGGGTGGGGTCAACCCACCAACCACAGCCCAGGCGAGGCAGTTCGTGCCAGGGCGTACCCGTTGTTGCAATAACTGGGATGCCATAAGCCAGAGCTTCAGCCACCACTACACCAAAATTCTCTGAGAATGACGGCAATACAAAAAGGTCCGCAGACTGGAAGACCAATGCCTTTGCATCCTCACCGACAGCGCCAATCAAATCAACATTATCCTGTAAACCAAGCTTTTGCACCTGTGACATAATCTCACCAGCATGCCCTGCTTCATCTGGACCAGCAATCACCAACCGCCAATCCTTAGCTACCTGCTGCGGCAATGCAGCCCATGCATTTAATAGACCAATAAGGTTTTTTTTCGGGTGGATACGCGACATAAATAGCACAATACCGCCCTTATCAGCCCGTGATTTAGGTGGTAATGATTCATGATTACTCGGCAAACAAACCCCATTTGGAATGACCGCCACAGGCAACTTTGGAAACAAGCGCTTTACGTTCTCACACTCCTGTTCAGAGGTAGCCACCGCAGCAGCAGCTGATGCTATGATTCGCCGCTGGTATAATACCCATGCCAACTTTTTCTTCCGCGCCTTAAACTCAAGCGCCCAAGGTTCAAGCATGCCACGCGGACTAATCACATAAGGTACTGATCGGCTATGCGCCACTCGCCAAGCAGCCATATTGGTATAGCCCCATATTCCATGGTCGTGAATCAAGGTTGACTGCATCTCCTTATCCAGCAGGTTAACTAATGTATGGGAAAACCTTGGGCAATACCGAAAACGCCCTAATCGATGCGCATCGACAAAGTGCAAGTTCACATTATTCGGATCCGGCCGTATCAGCTGATCACCAGAGAACAGATCAAGCCCTGTAACAAGATCAACTGCGACACCCAAATGCCCTATTGATGAGCAAAGACTGGTAACCGTTCGAGATGGACCACCGGCATGTTCAGCTATACCAGCAACTGTATGAATTACATGCAATCTATCACTCTCTCAACAATGGCCCTGACTCTGCACCCATAGCATCCAAGAAAGAAAACATGGGTACATCGACAGGCATGGCTACACTCTTAAAAGCACATATCCCACCTTAGAACAGTGGCTAAGTAAGCGCATAGGGACGACACCCTGCATCTACAGATCCATTCCTTCCGTGCTAATGATTTCATTGGAATATTTTTTATCCACTGCAAAAAACATAATACCAAATCATTTACACTCAAAATCGGGAGGCATCTGTGAAAGATGCCCATACAATAGCATCAATGTATAAACCCTTTCTTTCTTATAAAATATTTATAATTTTTAGGAAGTGATTTTATTTCAACCGCAGGAACACCACCATATAAACAATAACTATTTTTATACTCTTTATTAATTAAAGACATTGCTCCAAATACACTATAATCTGGCAAAGCACTGCCCTTCAGCACAACAGTATTTGTTCCAACAAAACAATAATCGCCGATATTAATAGGACTAGATTCTTGCTTTGACTCCATTAAGTTTATGCTATGAGTTAATAGCTGACTCCGGATACCTGCAATCGTTGTAAACTTACCTATTGTTATTGTATTAGTACAATCAATTAAATGGCGGCCAGTTATAGCTGAATGGCATTTAATAATTAGAGCAGGAGAACGATTCAATTCACTATCAAAATGCTTACTTTTTATGCCTCGTGGAAATCCGGTAATCCAATTCAATGCGCCTATTGTACTTTTACTTCCCATTTCTAGTTTTTCAATACTTTTGCAAATTGTTAAATGACCAATTCTGGCTCCTCTCTCCATATATAATTTCTCTGGATAAATCCAAGAGAAACCTATATAAGCATTATCATCAATTTCATAATTGAATATAACTTCATAAAGCCACTTCCTCACAAACCAAGGAAAACAAAGAATAACTAAGGAAAAGTATTTTTTCATATCTTAAGTATTATTACTCAATACCTTTGTATAAGAACAATTTCTAAACCTGAAACTATCAACAATACTCATGACATATCTAAACGTTGAAATACGAATCATATACAATAATATTTTCCTTAAGAAACAATTATTTTGGTACGTTATCGCAATATAATTATCCTCTTTTTTCATTTGAATTTGCGATGGATGATTTTCACTACTTAATTCACTGTCTTTAAAATATTTACCTGTTGTTTTTGCATCCTTGTGTACACGCAAAGCCCAAGTATAACCTTCTAGCCTCTCGAATTTTTCACCTTCTGTTACAAAACGCCACCATAAATCAGTATCCATACGATAATGCATCCAAGATTGCAATTTTCCAACCTTGTTAAACAAATCTAGTGTAAAAAATGAAGTTGGTCCGTATACATTGAGAACCCCACATTTAACCAAGTATGAATTCCACGACTCGCCTTTTCTACACAAAATTAATTTTTCATCTTCTGTCATCCATAAGACATTACCTACAATCCAATTTAAACTTGGCTTTCTGTTATATAAATTTACAACTTCTTTTATTGCCCCAGGGAGCAAGATATCATCACCATTGACCCATGACACAAGTTCCCCTTGGCACAAGCTGAAACCCTTATTGAATGCATCACTTTGTCCAGAATCATCCTCACTAACCCAATAATCCACCTTGGCTTCATATTTTTTTATAATATCCACTGAGTTATCCGTAGAGCCACCATCTATGATAATAAATTCAACATTTTCATACGTTTGATTTATGACACTTTGTATGGCTTTCTCAAGAAACTTATCACCATTATATACAACCGTTACAATGCTAATAAGAGGCTTGTTTGGATAGGTTTTTTTATAATAACCATTTTTCCTTAAGCCTCCCTCACCTTTACGCCCTTTAGTATCTGGCAAAAAAAGCAGGGCAGTAGATTCTTCTATAGCAGGTTTTTGCCTGGTAATAAGCCTAGTAGTGCTGAAATTACTATCCATACATAAGAACTCACTCATTTACTTCACCGCACCCTATTCATTGTATAAAAAATCATATTTTACTCAGTAGCCTTCTTTCTCAAAACCCCTGCGCTAGCTCTAGCTAGTACCTCCTAAAAAACTTCATTTTTCAGTACTGTTACTCTTTCAAGCGCCTACGTGCCACCGCTTCTGAAAGTATTAACATAAAACAATAACCAGCAGCAGCAAGTGGTCGATGTGCAACCGGTGAGAATATGATATTCCAAAGCGCACCAATACCTAACAACAAAAGAAAGGGCAGATATTTTGTTGTATATGGTAAATCATCAAGCAAAAACTTCACCACAAACACGAGCATATAAAACCAGAAGACAAAACCAAGAAAGCCATGCGATACCCATGCCCCCCAAAGGTGTGAATGACTAGGGATAAGTGACTTTGAGGTATCACGAACAAGCGAGGCATCCATTTCCAGGGCCTCAGTACCCATGCGATGATACCCTGCCTCATCCCTCGCCCATGATCCATGACCAATTATTGGTGAATCTGCTATTGCAAATAACGCAGAAGCAAACTCACTACGAGCACTCATAATTCCAATAGCACTTTTTGACTGATTTAGGTACCGCTTCATTTCTACCCGTCCAAACCAGCCATCAAGTACAGCATAGCGATACCCCTCACTGATCGAGATGATAGCCACCAATCCAATAACAGCTAATTTGAGTATCCGTCCCTCACCGTGGTTTTTTCTGACACGTGCACTAGCACCAAAAAGTTGTCGCCTAAAGGCAAGCATTAAAGCCGCCAAGAGTGCAATAGCACCCATACTCCGACTGCCCTCAAGAAATGACAACAGGGCAAACCCCACTAATATCCCTAGCACCAAGGTTCGAAATCTCGGATATAAAAACAGGACGGCAGCCCAGACAAAAGTTGTAATTACAATTATCAATATTCGATAATTATATTCAAATGTCCAACCCATTTTCTGCTGTAGTCCAATTAGCGAACCTGGCTTAAAGATATAAAGAGAGACAACACCAGATATAGCCGCTCCCAGAATAAACCAGCGCATTAGATCCACACGCTCACGAAGAAGAAAATACATTGAAACGAAAGCACTTGCCCATAAAATTGGTGTAGACACCCCCTTAAGCGCAAGCATTAATTCAGTTTCCCGATAAATATCCGTAATCGCAGCCGACACAAACCAGCCAAAGATTAATAGCAGAAAAGGCCACAAACTTGAGCGGCGGAGTTCATCCCAACAAGTTACTACGTAGTAGGGTGTCAGCACCGCAAAAATAATCTCGACAATCGATAAATATCCAATCAACTGTATCTGTGTAGCACTAAGCAGACCACAAACGAATAACATCAGCGCACCAAAGGGCGCACGCGATTTCCGACGGGATCTGTACACATTCATTCGTGCCGTTGGAATCATTTTATTCATACACGTATCGTTAACATTAGCGCTCACACATCCTCACTTCTCCCACTCTTAGCACTCTTTCCAAAGCTCCCACCACCTTCATCAATACTAGTTGAAGGTATACCTGCCGTGAGTCATCTCACAAACACCAACTCAATTCAGTCCAGTGAGTTCACTGTAATGGCATCGTACTGGGTCTATACAGCCCAATAAGTACCTTTCCAACATTCATTCCAGCTTAACACTCATCCCGCTGCTGCCCTCTTGCCCAGAATATTGTAGACCCGGTCTTGAAAAATAGGACGTAGAGGGTGGCACCACAGAGCTGGGCCAAGCATGAGAAACGGCAATATAATACAGGCCAATAAACGCACAATAGCAGACTCACCAGACAGCGCATGGTAGGTGTAAAATTCAGCGACAATCAGCACAATGCTGGCAATAGCAGGGGCTAGAGCCTCACCGGGTAAAAATAGACCCCAGGAAAGATTTTGCTCTCGATGAAAGATAACAACAATCAGGACAGAACCAGTGATAATTGCGGCCGCCATCCCCCAGGCAATACCTGCCGCACCGAAGTGTGGCCCTAGTAACAAGCCCATTCCGGCATTCGCCACTCCCATCCAAACATGAGCAGTCGTATTCCAAACGAGCCGTCCACCTCCCTGATTAGAGAAATATGCTGGCACAGAAAAAGTATTGATACACCAGGCCAAAGCCAGGACGGCAACAAAAAACATGAAATCAGGCTCATACCAACCAACCCAAAGCTCAGATAGCAAAGGCGCCCAGGCCACAACAAGGGCATAGAGCGGCAGTACGATGAAAAAAAGCAGCCGCAAGTTGGTTCGGTACAGGCTTTTTAGCTGGTGCGGATCCTGCTCATTAAGGCCCGCTATCACTGGCACCACCACCTGATTAGCTGAGACAATAAGAGCGCGAGCCTTATTGACGAACTGGCTCGCCATTTCATAATACCCAGCAGCGGATAGCCCTCCATATTTTCCGAGTAGTGCCTTAGTGAGAGGCTCAAAAAGTATCATAGCGACAGCACCAAGCTGAAATTGAAGTCCATAGCCCAACATCTCACGGAATGCTGCCCACCGCCACTTATGAGGGATCCAAGGCAAGCATGGAAGTAATCGGCGCAAAAGCAACCAGCCAACAACCAACAACACAGCACCCTGACCGATCTGCGCCCAAGCAAGCCCTATAAGTCCATAGTGAGGTATCAACCACAGCGCTGCAAACAAAAAAACCAGTTGTCCAGATACCACCAGAACCGCGCGCCAATCATAGCGCTGGCAACCATCCAGTCCCGACTGGAACACTCCCCCCACTGCTGTCAGCACAAATGAGATCATCGCATATGGTAGAAGCATGCGGGCCTCACCAAGCACCTCATCACTAAACAGCTGTTCAAAAAGCACATTCAGCAAAGAGTAGACCGGGAAAAGGATGACCACTAAAAGAATGGCAATACTGAGAGCTGCTGTCTGTACTACATACCCCACCGCCTCCTCATCTCCTTGTGCCCGATACTTGGCCACAAAGCGGGTGACGCTAGCTGATAGCCCGAGTTCAGCGATGCGCGAAGCTGAGGCAGTTGCAAGCACCACAGACCATATGCCAAGGCGCTCAACCCCCAGCATTTCTAGAATGGCACGGTACAGAAGGAATAATATGAGGGCACTGATCACTACTTGGGCGACAGAAGCGACGGCGTTACGGGCGATTCGCATCAGCGCTTCCGAAACAAAATAATAAAGCGATTCTGAACAATCATCCAGCCGGGTGGCTCGGCTACGAATTCAGAATGCATGCTTGCGTCCTATTCGCCAAAACATCATTTACACAGCCAAACAAAAGAAACCGATTCAGCTGAAAATGCAGCAATATTGGTTCCTATCATCGTAATACCTTTCGCCTCACTACACTTAGATACAGCTGAGTGAATTTTCATCAAGTGCTGGCCAGAAAAAGGCAAGATTGCAATCACTACAGCGCCAAAGATAACCACCATCCCGCAGTGCATACAATATCTTCCCAGCAAAGAAATCCACTGCAGACACCCCGCGCTACCACAAAGCACGTCACACGAATTGCAGTCAGGACAACAGGCTGATTGAACAGGGGTTTGGCCGCTCACCATCATCGCCTCACAAATAATGCATCAAGCCACATCACTCTACCATCTTCACCACATGACTGATCAAGATTGCCTGCATACACTAACCCATGCGCATCCATGAACAGAACGAGGTCTTTGAAAACAGCTTGACTGGTGTACATCGGATCAATAGAGACTTCAAGAATACACGCATGCACTTTCCTTATAAGACATTCTGCACCACGTAAAACTCGATCCTCATAGCCCTGCACATCAAGTTTCAAAATGATCTCAGGTTCTATGCTATCCAGAACATCACTTAAAGCTGCATCCAGAGTCGTAAGGGGAACCGTGATATCGGCCTGCTTCACAGTCTGCGAAAACATCCTCTCTTCATATTCTGTTGTTGGAAGCAGAGAGGAAGAAGGGCTGTGCTCAACGTGATGATGCATGACTGCAATGCCTTCCCGATCTCCCAGTGCAACATTGAAACATCGAACACGATTATTCTGACTAGCAGCCCAAGCCGATAGAGACTGAAACGGCTCCTCCAGCGGTTCAAAACAATAAAGGGTCGCATTCGGAAAGAACCTAGAGATATAGCGTGCAAACTGGCCACGATTGGCGCCACAGTCAATCACTGTCTGGACAGGGCAATGTTGTAAGCCAGCCAGAGTCTCTCGAGGGTCATACTTTAGGCGCACAACATCCAAACCGAGCATACGAAAAAGAGCCTTCACGAAAGCACGTGAGGCCTGATAAATATGTTTAAACATCAGCACACATTTCCTAGGTATTTTGCACTTTCACACATAAATAGCCTGCATTGTTTGTATAATCTCAGAAACCCACTCTCGATATAAGCTCGCATACCCTCTCTTTTTCAGCTTAAAACAAGCTGCTTTTTCAGGCTTATCTTTTGCAATCCTGAGTGAAGAACCTCAGTCTCTCAACATTATGCATATTCATATAGCCCCTTATAGAATATAAGGGTATTGCAGTTCATGTAATTATTGATGGCTACGCCTCCTCCTATGCTCCATAAGTGCACAGGACACTCCAACCCCAAGCAAACACCAAAAAATAGCAGCATTTGCTGGGATTTGAAAATTAAAATCCACCAATGCATGAGTCAGCATTGCGACCACACCACAGACCACGCCAAACAAAAGGCCACGCAATAATGGGTCACGTCGGCCGTTTAATGCTTTCAAAATACGCCACAATAGCAATAATATTGATATACCTAGCGTAAGTAGGCCCGCGCCTCCTTGATTTACTAGTAGTTCAAGATAGTCATTATGGGCATGCTCATAAATATTTCCTCCCAACTCAGCAGTCTTATAAAGCGGGAAAATCCATTCGTATGTTCCAGCTCCCGTACCGATCAAAGGATAGTCCTTAATTAAACTGTAGGTCGCTGATCGTAATTCACTGCGATTATCCTCAAGCCCCTGCATTTTCAACCTAGATTCCAAATTACCCAAACCAAACCAACCAATAACCAGAACCACAAATAGTATTATTATGCTGCCTATTCGCCTATACGAAACAGCTGCACTATTCATGAACTTCAATAGAAAAACACCGGTAGTTAATGCAGCAAGCAAGGAGAATATCCCGCCTCGTGACGTAGAGAGCAACAGTGCTGCCAACATTACCAACGTAAACAGATACAGCAGGCTTTGTGATGAAAGCAAGAAGCTTAAATACCCTCTCAATCTAGCCTTAAATGTCGGGTAAAACTGCTCCTTTGCTTGAAGCGCCAAAATCAATCCAAGAGCAATAGGAATACACATCTCCATTAGGCCAGCAAAGTGGTTACGATTTATATAAGTTCCGGTAACCGCAAAACCCCAAGGAGAGGCTGGATTAAAATAACCAAAATATCCGTTGGTGAAGTAATTAATCAATCCAAAAAAGGCGTTGGCCACTCCAACATACACAAGCATCATCGCCATCTGACGCAGGCGCTGGCGATTGTTTACCAATAACACAACCAGTAGAAATAGAGTTATATAGGCTGCACCTTTTAATAATGCTTGTAATGTTAGGTTAACATCTAAGCTTAGAGTTTGTGCACCAGATAGATCTCCACCAAGAAGATAGCGGTATAGTTCAATAGATGCTGGACGAAAGAACGCTAGTGCAGCATATGGTAACGGAATAACTTGAATCAGGTGATAACCAAGCCAAATAATCAGCAAACCAAGCGGTAATTTTAGTTTGCTTATCACATTTATCCGAGGGGATGGCCATATTAAGCGCGTTACCAGCACACCGCTTGCAACCGTAAATACCAACAATTCCATTAAAGACCATGACCAGCCCTGGTTGCTTCCAAAGGGAATAGGTAACCATGCGATAATAGAAAGCAGCATCCAGAACAGAGCTGCTTCACACGTATTTGCTAGTTTATTATCATGCATAATAACTAGCTCTAGTTTCGCTTATCACGGACTGCTAACGCACGTTGCAACAAGTGCTGCTGATACCCGCTGACAAACAGATCTGTAAACTCATCTTCAAGCCTAAAATCAACCACAGCTTTAGCAACCAACCCAAGTTGATAAAATTTCATTGCATTTTCAATTATGCCTCGCACCCGACTGCGAAATTCATCATCCATTACGTTCCACTGCGATAAACCTAGCCATATCACACGTTGTTGAACAGGCACCTCAAGTGGCGCCAATACTGATGCTTTTTCCAATGCATCCATTCCACCTGAATAGAGTTGCCGATTCAGGACCAAACTATTAGCAAGATGAACCCAAAGCATCCCCGAAGATGGGCGTATATCCAATGCCCTTTTAAAATGATTAATTGCTTCTTCTCGGTGCTTATATGCTGTTTCGGTCCACACGGGATATTTTTGTGCTCTCCACTCAGCAAAGCGGCCTTGATCAAAAGCGATATCAGCATTTTTACTATTCAGTGAGCTTGCCCTCACCAATAAGTCATTAAGCCGATCCAACTCTTCATCAGATGGCATTGTCCGCCCTGTTTTCCAGGTATCCATTACATTACGCGGTTCTGCAACTAGCACCTCTGCCCAACCCCAGCGAGCAGCCCAGATAGCCAGCGTGAGCATTAGGGTTAAAAGTAGGAGGCAGGAAATCCAACTTCTGAGTCCTAACACTCTCTTGTTATCTTCTTGTGTTTGGGGTGCAGGCATAGCTGGTGATAATTATTCTTTCCTAGTTCAAACTAAGAGAAATATTGCATTTATGGTGGGTAGAAGCTGAGGTCATTAATATTATATGCTCGGGTACTTATTTACCAAGAACACTAGCTTTACACAGCGGCAATCTGGGCTAATTCTTTAGTATAGTCAGACATATATAATGTAGCATCAACCTCGAGAGCACAGGTTGACATATGAGGAGAGAAAGACCAAACGAGCCTTAAAGATGCAGCTGGAGAAGGGCCACCCAGAGGTAACCATCTATTAGTTACCATTCAGTGGAAAACAGCGCCCTTAGCTTCACGGATATTTGCGTGATCTTTATGGACTCATTCCGCTTAACTACCATCCATTTCCAACAATGCCCGTGGATTATCATCTACCAGCATTCTGGCCTCCTGCTCTCCAACAAGCTCTGCAGCTGCCTTATAACCAGCACTCAGATCTGGGGGACGATAGGCAAGATTATGACAATCTGTCGCCAGCAGGGTTATCTTTCCTGCCCGCAATAGCTCAACAGAAATCCTGTGTGCTTCTGCTCCAAAGCCACCTGCAAGACTTTTTGCCGTAACCTGGGCCAGGCAGCCTGCATCAAGAAACGGCTCAAGCTTGCGAATATCACCCTGTAATTCCTTATTTCGCTCTGGATGCGCAATCATGGGTACAGCATTATGCTTTAACAGCCACTTGATCAAATTGATGGAGCCAGCCGGTGCTTGGTTATGTGGAAACTCCATAAGAAAAACCCGGTGGCCCTTCCATGCCCCGAGCCATGGCACAGTGTCAGATTGCACCATAGACATGATTTCTGGGCCAATTCTTAACTCTGCGGCAAGCCTCAACTCAATATCAATACCCTGCTCATGAACGGCTTGTTTAAACTGAACCAACTGCTCACTCAATGAGGAAAAAGTATTGTTATAGACTCCCGGCTGGATATGTGGAGTCAAGACTTGGGTTGTCACTCCATCTTCGGCAGCAATTGCCAGCATTTGCAGTGCTTGCTCGTAATCCTTAGCACCATCATCTACTCCAGGCAATATATGGCTATGCGTATCAATCATGGTAATGCAGGCACCCGCAACTGCTGGTTAAACGCACAGCGTAAACCCCGACTTACTATGAAATCACACCTAGCATCAACCCTCACCATAGCCATAATAGCCTGAGTCATAGTGATAATAGTGGCTGCCATAGTGTGCCATCCGCGCCGCATCAGCCTGGGTCAATACAGTGCCAAGGGGTTGTATGTGCGCTGCTCTAAGACGGCGTAACGCATCAGCTGCCATTTGCTGGGTGGTGGATTCTGACTTTACCGCCAAGATAGCACCATCTACCATTCGCGATACAATGATGGCATCACTAACGGGAAGCACAGGCGGAGCATCGATCACAATATGTTCGTACCGATCACGAAGCACCTCTAATGCCTTGGCAAAGGTTTCGGAAGAGAGGAATTCCAAAGGGTTTGGTGGCATTGTACCCGCACCGATCACATGCAGTTCGGTATTCTCTCTATCCTGATGCACACAATCCTTTAAAGATTCCTGACCAGATACAAGATTGGTCAATCCATGTTTATGCTCACTCGGGAAGATACCACCAAAACGAGGCTTGCGCAGATCACACTCTATCAGCAGAGTGCGCCCAAGGTTGCTGAACGCCAAAGCCAGATTGGTGGAAAGAGTTGTCTTCCCTTCACCCGCCGTAGCAGAGGTTACTAACAGCACCTTTGGTGGCTTGTCAATATTGGAAAAGAGCACACCAGTACGAATATGATTTATCGATTCCGTAAAGGGAGATCTAGGCGCAACACTAACATAACGCTCTGCTGACTCACCCCGCTTTAATTTCTTCAATAACGGTGCCATACCAAGCACAGGCAACCCTAGCTGATTCTCCAAACTCTCTAATGTTTTAAAGGTATTATCAAGGCGCTCACGAAGTAGCGCAAATGCAATACCCAGTATCAAACCGATTACCACAGAAATCATTATTATCCTGGGCTTATTCGGTTTTATCGGGGCCATGGGGACAATAGCCCGATCGATAATCCGCACATTGGAAATATCATAATCGCCCGCCACATCCTCTTCCTTAAACCGGCCGAGAAAGGTTTCATAGAGCTGACGATTATTCTCCACTTCTCGTTCCAACTTAGCCAGCGCAAAACCCTTGCCCCGAACATCTCCAATCTCACGCTTCTGTTTACTAATCATGGCGTTGATCTTACGCTCCTGAGAAGACGCAACCTCGTACTCTTTGCGAATACTGTCAACAACCTTGTTAATTGCAGATTTTAGCGCCTTATCCGCTTGCTGAAGGTCAGACTTGGCTGCAATCATCTTGGGGTGTTTTTCACCATATCGCTCTGAATATTCAGACACCCGACGCTTCATCTCAGACTGTTTGCTATTCAGATTGAGTACGAGTGAGCTATTGAGCACAGATACCAGAGAGTCATAACCACCCCCCTCCTTTTTGATCTTACGTACTTGGTTGTAGCGAATCTCTGCTTCAGATTTAGCTGTTTGAGCCCTGATCTGTTCAGCGGTTAGGCTGGCAAGCTTGGTACTGATAAGTTGCTGACGGCTACCCGTATTAACCATACCTGTATCTTTTTGATAAGCCTCCAAGGCTGCCTCAGACTCCTCCATTTTTTTCTTTAGTTCATTGATCTGATCATTTAACCAGGAGGTGGTTTTGCGGGCACTGGTGAGACGTGAATTAAGACCAAAGGCAACGTACGCATCCGCCACAGCATTTGCAATCTCAGTAGCAAGTTCAGGCTCTGGAGATTGATATTTGATATTGATGATTTCACTCTTCTCACCGCCCTTGGCAACAAGACCTCTTACCAGCCGTGAAATAAGTACTTCACGCAGTTGCCCTGCGGTTGGTTCTACAGATTTCTTCTCTTCCTGCCACTCTTTTGGCAACCAACTTAGCTCCCTGGGGATCAAATCTCTCCAGTCCAAGCTAACACCAAACAACTCTTTTCCTTCAGCTGCCTCAGCCTTCAGGCGAGCACGTCTCGCCTCCTCATGGGCCTCAAGCCCTAACTCATCAACCACTCGCGCAGCTACAGCTCGGCTCTTAATGATTTCATATTGGGTTTCATAAAACAGCCAGACCAGAGATGTACTGACGTACTGATTGCCAGTGGTTACCTTTGGCTGGATAGGACTAGCATGAATCGTGACACTTGCCTGATAGATAGGCACAGATTTCAGCGCCACAAGCACCCCGATAATCAAGCAGGAGAAGGTGATTCCGAGGATACCCCATTTTTGTCGGCGAACAGTTCGCCAATAATCAACCAGGCTAAAGTCATCCTGAAGATCATCGTCAAGCAAGCCTCCAGGCATATTGGAATGAATTTGATTACCAGCTGTTACAGCAAACGACTGATCACCGGAAACAGCAGATCTACCTTGACTCAAAAGAAGCTCTCCCCAACCGTAATAACGTCGCCAGGGCGAACCACATGATTTAGACCTACTGTCACCGCCTCACCTGGCGAATCTGCGCCACCATCAGAAGCCTTTTCAGTAACCAAAGTGATTTTTTTCTTGGAGGCGCGCTCAGTAAAGCCACCTGCCAATACAACTGCTTTTCTTATCGTTAACCCATCTTGATAATTGTAGCCACCTGGAGATTTCACCTCGCCATGGACATAGAAGAGACGGTATTCCTTAATGGAAACCGTAACTTTAGGGTGCTTTAGATAGCCATCAAGCAACATTTTAATCAGGCGCTGTTCCACTTGTGCAGCGGTGAGATTTACAACCTTGACTTCGCCTAGCAGTGGGAAAGAGATAACGCCAGTGGTAGCTACCCGTACCTCATCAAGACTGAGATCAGGTTCGTCAAAGACAGAGATACTAAGCACATCGCCAGTAGAGAGTTTATAATCGCCTCCATCTGCTGCCAGTGGCGCTGCACTCCAGAGAATAGCCAGAATTCCAACGTAGAGAAGGATGGAACTTCTGATTGAAATCATCGTTTACCTTGCCGAATTATGGACCCATTGTTCTTTTCGGCCGACCTGCCTTACTTCTGAAGGCTTGGACAGTAAACATTATGACATTTGAATCGTAATCGAGTCCTTCGATATTGGAATCACGATTTTGAAAGGTGTATCGCATGCCAACATCCATCCAGCGATATAGGCTGTACTCCAGCCCCAGGTAGAGGTCAAAGAGGTCATCTTCGCGGATCTGACTCCATTTATCATTCTCCAGGGTAATACCACTCTTCATGGTCAGTCGCCGGGTCAGTTCGTGATCCCAATCAACAGAGAACTGGTTTCTAATCACATGACTAGTAGAAGCCTGCTTGGTTTCCTGGGAGCTACGTTCAAGCAACACATCAACCGTGCTGTAGCTCTTGGGTTCCCACTTGAGGTTCAGACTAGTTGTGAGGCCGCTGTAGCTCTTCAGACGAGAATCATCCATATCCTTTTTCGTCTTACCAATACTGAATTCTCCAGAGGTTTTATAGGTTGCCTCCCAATTAACGCCTACATGAAATCCTATCTCCGTGCTATCCAGTTCAGCACCTCCTGGCGCAATAGGAGCATATTCTCGATCGTAATCGAATTCGACACGAGACAGCTTGACCAACAACTGGGTCTTGGGCCCCCAATTATAGAAAATTGTTCCCTGGATGGTGTCTTGATCATGATCACGGCCTTCCAGGTCGTTGTTCAAAAACTCTATCTCTTGATGATCAAGCAGCAGAGAGAGCTGCATTTGATTACTGCGGCGACCATAGATGAACTCACCAGATGCACCCATGGTTTCCCAGAGATTAGGATCTATAGTGGCTGCACTGGGATCATGTCCACGCAGGGTATGCGAACGGGAGTAACCGGTAGCCAAATCAATATCTATCAAGTGACTGATATCCAAATCCAGCTCAGCTAGCAAATAGCGGTCAAAAGCATCCTCATTGCTCTCCTCGGCATAGTGCCAAGAATCAATCTCAGCACTAACATCCAGCTCGTGACGGCCAAAAGCCCATATCCAATCAAACTTCGGCCTTATGCGGGTATACCAGTCCTCCACCTCGTTATCTTCCGAACGGCGGATATTGTCGTCAAAGACAACCTCTAAACCAAGATCAGGATAAAAACCAGGCGGCGGCCTCTTTTCAGCAGCAGCGCAGATACCAATAGGCACGACAATTAATAAAAGGAGAAGGCAGAGTTTATCTCTATTCATGATACATCCCCATTGCTTATCCATACCTATAATCATGATATATTTTCTTTAATTATCAGGAAGCTACGAATATACCTCTCCATCACCACCACTACAGGCGATAGATAAGCATCCGCATAGGACACTATATACAGTAAAACAATAAAAAATGCGACACTGAACGCTTTATTTTCAAATAGTTATAGCCAATCTCTCACATTGAGTGATGCTTCTTAGGCAAATGTCAACGTTATACTCAATATTCTCATGCTGACCTCATTGTAAGCAGCATCTTAAACCATATTGTTATCTGTTAATTCAAGGGTTAGCCATGACAGGAAAACAGCTGAGAAGCAAGACAAGCGCATTGTATACAAACCCAGTGGATAGACTACAAGTTGCTATTAAAATTATGCATCTACCACTGGGACGTATCACCCCACAAACAAAGAAGGCCCTCTGTCAGAGGGCCTTCTTTATAGGAAACTGTGTATAGTAAGTGCCTTATGATGGCTCCTGATACGGCGGTTCGTCGTCTTCTATTGGCTCTTCAGGGGGTGCAGCACTTAGTGCACTTGGCGCACTTGGTGAGGCAATTTGACCACCGCGGTTACCATCCCCAGGACCCGGCGCAACACCTGGCCCACCCGGCCCACCAGTCACTCCAGCAGCAGCCGCTTCGGTAATGCTGAGCGGATCGAGATTCACATTAGCCGCCAAGGCCGCCTGGATGATCCGATTGCCACAACCTTCACGATCGATCTGCGGCGGCACCAGTGACTTGCCGTCTTCACCAAGGACTTCACAGGCGCCATCAGGAAGCTTATTTAGCATGCTGGCCGCAGCAATTACTATGGCCTCAGCCAGTTCTGGGTTAAGAACGATAGCATCTGCCACTGCTTGGTCTATGGTCACGCCATCTGCCACTGCATTATTAAGAGCTGTTTCGATATTCATACCATCTTTAATGTCCTGCCCGACATCAGCAACAGCAGCGTTTGTGGCAAGCACGAGACAAATCAGTGCTAGCAGTTTGTATAGTTTAGACATTATCACTTTCCTCATTTCCCGCATGGCCACCCTACTTGGCGTAAATCTTCTGCCAATATAATAGCCCCTCACCTATATCAACTGCAACGTTACTAGGAACCGAATTCCAGCTAATTACCTGATTTTAATAAAAATCCACTCTAACCGCCTGAATAAATACATTATTCATCACCGAGCATTCTAAACAATTAATCTATTGATAATAGGTTATTTCAAGCACTCTAGGGCATTCATTCCTTAAAGCCATCCAAAAAAGGCTTTCTTATATGGCACGCTAGCAATGCATAAGGCACCAATGGACTAACACACTCCAACTTTCATAGCCTGCTGATTGAAAAAATGGTTAAGAGCCCAGTGACTTATTTAGCAGTGCCATGCATATAAACACAATAAAACAGAAGGAAACCACAGAGATTAAGAGATTAGTCCGAAAAATAATTATCACTTTCAGAATGAAGAAAACTTTTCGCAAATCATGATGGCAAAATCATTTTATCATCCATCACTATGGGTAATACTGTTTGATTCTGTCACAATTTCTAATATCAAAGTGCAACCAAGAAACCCCAAGCTCAACACTACCAATAAGTTTGAAAATTGGATCAGATGGATTTGCAAAAATATCTTGACGTACCTCTTCTGCTGATTTTTTAGCAAACAAACAATCTGCAGCACGCCCAAACGTATGTTGGCTAAATGGACTATAGTACGGACTATCTGATGTTCGCAAACCACTCCATTCTCTATCTTTTCCCCAGTGATAATTGTTAACTGTCATTGATCCATAACGTTTCCTTAAGCCATCCAAGGTGATAAGCAAACGTTCATCCAATAGTTCCCACGCTTTCTCTCCTCTTGAATCAAATACTTTAGGAGGAACCAACTCATGAATAGCAAAATGTTTACATTTATACATAGCTCGCCTCAAAGCACTGCTATTTAGCATGTAATATAACCCATGCTTTAGATACAAATAACAAAAAGACTACATTTTCTTCAAAGCTTATATGCTGTTTATGGAGCACTCAGTTTGAACGAAACACTGCTACAAGCTGCGCTTGGTTATTGATAAAACATTCACCTATACAAATCAGTTGGTGACCATTAAGCGTTGGAATTTGGTCAACATCAGAGAGTTCTTTTACTTGGATACTCTTTCCATGTGGCGTGTTTTCTTTTTTATATGTAATCCAGGTATTGGTGCCATTATAGAGGCTTATCGCAATTAATGACCCACTATGCGTCTCTAGACTCAGTAGCTGCAAGATTACTTACCAGCGCCTTAGCCGCCTTACCTGTTGCTAGCCGTTCGTCAAATTTCGTTACAGTAATTCCATCAATTTCAAGGTCTGTGCAGTTGAAAGCTGACATAACATCTTTATCATCTCTCTTTTTTGGAATATAGGCGACAAATGCTCGGTCATAGCCGATGACAACTTTCCCTGATGTTTTAGTTGAATTAAGGTTTCCACTGACACCTAGGTGTGGTATCTGAAGCAACATACAGTTGGTTAGTGCCTGTACAGCCACTTAAGCCAAATATTACTGGCAAGGCTAGTAGTTTCCAGAATTTCATTATGTTTCCTTATGGTTGATATATGCGAACAAGGGAACGTGAGGCATAAATCTATTTGATCTTAATTTAATCAATGTATTTTCTAATATAGAATGCCACAGGCCAATTTTGATGCGTAAAGTGTATGCCGCCCTACTTAACAGTTTAAGCACCAAGAATTCAATATTAAAATATAGAAACGCGGGCGCATAAATTCATAGGTAATAAAGCAAAATGCCTTGGAAGTTGTTGCTTTAATATAATGCTTATTTGCTTTTGCCACATTTCGCAGATTTCCTTGACCAGCTTTCTTAGGCACCGCAACTGAGCCGCTTGCTCATATTGCATGAGCATTCATAACAGCCACTATCTATAAAAACCTTTGCTTTCTTCCGTGTTAATTTTTACGCTACGCCCAATAGCAACATAGTTCAACCATGCATTATATACGGTGATTGCTTGCTCTTTGAGTGTCTCAGACGCAAGTAAAAAAGGAAGCACCAGGCACTCCACTACTGCGTACCATAAGAGTAAGTCAAAAGCGCGTAGTCAGTAGATATAGGTGTCACAAGCGTTAACACCTCCCATGAGCATAGGAGGCTCAAGTTCGTAATTTTCAAGCAGAATGCATATTTCGTAATGGCAGACTCGCGCAAAATTCACGCAAAGCTTTTGGAGCGAAAGAGTTAGACTAAGATAGTCTCATTGATTTTATTGGTGGGCCGTGAAGGATTCGAACCTTCGACCAAGGGATTAAGAGACCTGACAACAAATTTAATTACTTTTAATATCATATAGTTACCGCGATGCCCGTTGCCAATATTGCATAACTATTCATAACAGTGCATAGCTAATCCACGCAAAACTCACGCACGGATAATTTAGTGCGACAAGGACAAGAGAGGGGGAATACTAGAAAACAAGGTTCATATCGCGAGAGCTATGTAATACCCGAACTAGTTCAATGCCATTTTCTATTTGGCGATAGAACAAGATATATCGATCAACTGGGAAACTTTTTAGATTTGATGCTAATTCAGGGCGGTCAATGCCCATATCATTAAACTCAGCTACTCTTTCGGCATACTCTTCTAGGCGCTCTAAAAAGCAATCTGCATTGATGGGCTGGTCTTCTGCAATATACAGCCAGATATCAACAAGGTCTTGTTCCGCTTCTGGCGATATAACGAGGTTGGCCATCAATGATTACCATTTTGCACACTGCGTGCCTTGGCCTTTATGGCTTCAATATCCAATGGTTTTCCTTTGCCATTATCCAATGACGCGATGCCTTGGTGGATCTCTGCGCGCAAAGCTTCAAGCTTTATGCTCTGAAGCGTATCACGCTCTTCAAGCAAACGGAGTGCTTCACGAATCACTTCACTGGCTGAATTATACAGACCATTTTCTACCTTCTGCTTCACAAGGACTTCCAGGCGTGGGGTTAAAGAGACGTTCACAGGGCTACTCCTGACTGCAATTTAGGGAATACCTAACACTATAGCAAAGATTAGCAATCTTTGTTATTGCCTCCCGTTTTCTTGCATACAGTAGGATGTGTCATATCCATATCGAAGCATGTGCATACCATAAATAACAAGAATTTAAGATGGTCTATCTCCCTTGTACATTTGCTCTCCTCACAGTTGTTCGGAATGCCTTTAAGGATTTTTTTGTAAAAGTCTGGCAATGGTTGTTCCGATGTCAAAAACCACCTTCTGGCAGACACAAGAATACTGCTCACTTGATGGATGCACCGCCAGGCCCTTATTTGAGAGCCCCAAAACCTCCCTGGGTGAAAAAAGAGATTATCCGTCTTAAAGCACTGATGGCTGATACTGGTTGTCGCAAGATTGCTGCTGCTTTCAACCGAAATAATTCTGTGAGCAAAGGAATGACGGTGAGTAAGAGCTATGTCAATACCGTTATTCGTGAGCACCTGTATGAGATTCAAGTGCTACGGAAAAAAATCAAACATCAACGTCCAAAAGCAGTACCCAAAAACCTTATCTGGGGAGTGGACCTCACAGGTAAAACCGATAGCAAAAAGAAAACACATGCAATTCTTGGCATCATTGAGCATCAAAGCCGGGGCAGTCTTTGCTTAAAGGCATTGAGCGAAAAGTCATCAGCTACCCTCCTCCGTTGTCTATTAGATTGCATTGATAAATATGGCACACCAAAATATGTTCGTACTGATAATGAGGCAGTGTTCACATCGAAGTTGTTTAGGTTCAGTCTTTTGTTTCTGGGTATCAAACACCAAAAGATTGATCCACACTGCCCGTGGCAGAATGGCAGAACTGAGCGTTTTTTCGGTACGTTAAAAGAGCGATTAAACCACTGGGAGGTTGGCTCAATCAATCAGCTTAGTCTTGCACTGGGTGAATTTAGGTTTTGGTATAATCATGTGCGGCCCCATCAATATCTTGATGATCAAGCTCCAGCAGAGGTGTGGTCAGGTGAAAATATTTTTCAGGGCAAACCGAGAAAAGCACATTGGTTTGAAGCATGGAGTGGATTATTGACGGGGTATTACTTGCCGCCATAATTTGCAAACAACCGTACTGTAATTCTTGTCATTTGGCAGGTCACTGAGGGTGTCCATGGAACACCATTGTCTGACACTGGAAAACTTGGGATAAATAGGCATTAACAGATGATTTTTTTGCCTAGTCAGCGAATTTACAGCATAAAAATCATCGCATAATAGCGATTGTCGCCTGGTTTTTTAAAAATCAGGTTGAAAAACACCAAGCATCATCCATTGGACAGTTGGACGGGACACTTTTGTCCGATCAGCTCTTCCCGGGTATATCCCGTAACCTCACAAAAAGCAGAATTTACTGTCTCTATAACGGTATCCCGGTCCGTGATCACGATGCCTTCAATAGCATTCTGAAATACCGCTGCG
>Ga0316192_10000655_pt1 | contig 25437 bp, 26 predicted proteins | sample MerIslwburrow_MG_FD_204931 | JGI IMG/M metagenome (GOLD analysis project Ga0316192, IMG submission 204931) | Coastal sediment microbial communities from Maine, United States - Merrow Island worm burrow | ecosystem: Environmental > Aquatic > Marine > Coastal > Sediment | place: USA: Maine...
CTCGACGATGCGTCCCTCGCTCCTGATCGAATCTCGTACATCAACGCGCACGGAACATCAACCGCTGCCAATGATGCAACCGAGACGATGGCCATCAAGGCGGTATTCGGCGACCACGCCTACGAGATGCCGATCTCGTCGACCAAGTCGATGAGCGGACACCTGCTCGGTGGAGCAGGTGCGTTCGAAGCGGTGGCCAGCGTGCTCGCGATTCGTGACGGTGTGGTGCCGCCGACCATCAACCTCAAGCACCCGGATCCTGAATGCGACCTCGACTACGTCCCGAATGAGGCCCGAGAGGTTGACGTGGAATACGCCATGAGCAACTCGTTCGGTTTCGGTGGCCACAACGTGGTGTTGATCTTCGGGAGGCCGTAGCAGGAGTCGAGACGCCAGACACGAGACATCACCGGACGGACCGCGTCTCGTGTCTCCGATCTCGTGTCTGGCGTCTCGACTCTCTTCAGCACTCCGGGTCTTCGCTTTTCGGGGTGCAGCCTGTGGTCGGGGGCGGGCGATTGGCCGCGACGGCCGCTTGATACTCATCAAAGGACCGCGTCGTGAGGGCTGCGATCATGCCGACACCGATGAGGGCGCCGATTCCGGTGACAAACCCGGCGATAATCTCGATCCAGAGACACGTCGACGGATAACACAAAACACTCGCAATAGAGGCTCCAATGAACACGCCGGTGGCCGTTCCGGTGGTCACGGCCAGGGCGACAACGGTTCGAACGCCGGCACGTTCCGCGACGACACCCATCACGGCGCCGACCGTTGCACCGATCGCTCCGCCGATCGGTCCGGCGAGCAGCAACCCGGGGATCATTCCGGCCACAACAGCGCCAAGGATCGTGATCCAGCCGGTCATCGGCCCTCCTTCGATTGTGGTGTCGCTCGAGGCGGCGGGAGTGGTGCCTGGACGGGGTACATGGCATCGTGTGCGGCTGGCGACCACGCCAGTATCCCTGCCGTTGTGCCGTAGGCAAGGAAGGCTGCTGACCCCCACGTGCCCGCAGCAATGGCGGCGACGAGCGCCAGCGCCGGCGCAGCGAGACGCAGTCCCCACAGCCCCGGGGCGAGTCCTCTGGCATACGCCCAGGCCAGAACGGGGCCGGCGAATGCAAGGGTGAGCGCCGCCGGTGTTGCGGATTCAACAGAGGCCAGACCTGCCAGGGGGAGTGCAGCGATCGCGACGAGGGGGAGCGCGATCGTAATGGCCCCCGCTCCCGCCCCCGGGCGTTGGCGAAGCCAGATCTTGAGCCAAGGACCTGCGAGTCCCCCTATCGCGACGAGCGACAACACCGCAGCGGTGATCGAGAGCGCATCGAGTTCGCCGACGAATGCACCAACAATCACGGTGCAGACAGCCGTTGTGAGCGCAAGCCAACGAGCCCAGGGGGCGCGGACCAGCAGCATGCCGACAACAGCAATCACGGTGTACAGCACGATCCCCGCAACGACGAGCGCTGATGAACCGGGGGAGAACGGTTCCGGAGAGACGGTGAGGCGGATCGACCACAGCAGCTCCGCGACCGCGAACAACGCGGAGATGATCAGGGGTGGGCTGGCCGACCGTTTCATGGCGCTGCGGGAGCCCTAGCGCGCCCAGAGAGCGAGGCCACCGGCCACCGCGGACAGACTCTTCGGGTTGGCGTTGCTCATCACTGCATTCCTTGCTCGGCGGGGGTAGGCGGGAGTGTACCGGCGGCGTCCTTCGGTGAGCGCGTCACGGTGCGTCCGACGGTGTGTTGATCGGGAGCCCAGACTGCGCACTCGACCCACGGCAGTGTCGGGTGGGGTTCCAACTCGATCACCCCGGCGTGTTTCGGCTTGTCGCGGTTGAGATCGGCGAGGGGACGCCCGGTGAGTGACAGGCGGGCGGCCTGAATGGGGTCCTGGTGGGACACGACGATGAGCGGGCCCCCGGCGGCCGATTGGTGGTGCCGCACAGCGTCTTCCACCCTTGTGGTGAGAGCGGCCAGGGATTCCGCCAAGAAAGGGAGATGTTCCGGATGATCGAGGTAGGCAGTGAGTTCGCCGGGGAACACCTCGTCGAGTGACTCCCAGGTGTGGCCAGCCCATCTCATGCCGAGACCCCATTCAGACAGGGAGTCGTCGAAGGCAAGGCGACCGTGTCGGCGCTCGGCGATGATTGTGGCCGTCTCCACCGCGCGCTCGACGGGAGAAGTGACGATGGTCGCATGTTGCGGAAGGCGGTCGGCGCTGTACTCGGTCTGACGTCTGCCGGTGGGTGAGAGCGGGAACCCGGGGAGGTCGGCATAGACGATGTGCTCCGGATTCAGAACCTCACCGTGGCGAACAAGGAAGACGGTGCAGGGGCCGGTGTTCATGTGCAGGAGGCTACCGGGTACGGTGGCGCCATGGCAGCGTTCTCCGAACCCATTCTCCACGTTGACATGGATTCGTTCTTCGTCGAGGTCGAGCGCCTCGACAACCCGAGACTCATCGGAATCCCCGTTGCCGTCGGTGGAACCGGCCAACGCGGCGTGATTGCGTCGGCGAGCTACGAAGCCAGGAGTTTTGGAGTTCGATCGGCAATGCCGGTCGGTGAGGCGCGCAGGCGATGCCCTACGCTCACCGTGGTGAGTCCGGAGCATGGCCGCTACGGCGACGTTTCGAGCGAGGTTTTCGAGATCATGCGTTCGATTACCCCACGGGTCGAAGGGATTTCGATCGATGAAGCATTCCTCGACGTGTCGGGCCTTCGGCTCCACTACCCGTCGGCTGAGGAGGTTGGCGCGTCGATTCGCTCGGCGATTCGATCCGAGGTGGGTATTCCATCGTCGGTCGGCATTGCCACGACGAAGTTCATCGCGAAACTCGCGTCGAAGCATGCAAAACCGGACGGGCTGCTCCGCATTGCGGCCGGCACAGAACTCGACTTCCTCCACCCGCTCGATGTCGCCGAGCTGTGGGGTGTGGGAGAGGCCACGCGAGCGAGCCTGAGCAATCTCGGGATCCGGACCATCGGCGATGTTGCCGGCACACCGATCGGGATGCTCGAGGCAAAGGTCGGACGCGCCGCTGCCGAACACCTATCGGAGCTGTCGAACGCACACGATCCACGCCCAGTCGAGGGTGGGGCCGCTGCGCGGTCTATCTCGTCCGAAAGTACGTTCGAGCGTGATCTCGTCGACACAGACATCATCGAGCGTGAGACACTCAGGCTCTGTGATCAGGTAGCGGCGCGCCTGGCCACATCCCGCCTGAGCGGCCACACGATCACCCTGAAGGTGAGGTTCGGTGATTTCTCGACGATCAATCGGTCTTCACGCCGGCCGGTACCGGTCGCCCGCACCGCCGATATCTGGGACACCGCGGAACGTCTTCTCGCCAGAGCCGGCATCGGAGGTAGATCTGTTCGTCTCCTCGGGATTGCCGTGAGCGATCTTGTTGATGCTGCGGACGCGCGGCAGCTGGCACTGGGCGCCGAGCGCCGCGACGCCGCGGCCGAGGCCGTCGACGAGGTGCGGGAGCGATTCGGTGCTGCTGCAGTCTTTCCGGCCAGGATCGCTCCCGGGAGAGACGATGTACCCGACCAAAGGCCGCGAAATCGGTGAATCAACCGGGTACGTGGGGGCGATGTACCGGTATACTGCAAGCGCGGAGCGATTTGTCGCGGAGGGTGGCCAGATGCCGCTGGATGACCGAGAGCAGAAGATCCTCGAAGAGATTGAGCGCAACCTGTATGCAGAGGATCCCAAACTCGCTCAGACGGTTGCCAAGACCGACCTCTCGATACGGATCAAACGACGGCAGCGTCTCGCGGCCGTCGGTTTCTTCGTAGGCCTGGCGATCATGCTTGGAACGTTCACGAGATTCTCGTATCTCGCCGGGCTCGGCTTCATCCTGATGGTCGCTTCCGCTGCAACGATCGCGATGACGATGCGCGCCTCGCGTGCTGAGAAACCCGCCTCGTTCTCCGTCTCCGGGTGGATGGACGATGTCAGAGAACGTTGGCGACGGGAACGCTAGAGTTGCCTCCCCGAGAGGGGCCACTGAAGATTTACGGACCGGCCGGGCGGCCGGGGACATTGGGGAGAACGCGTGGAAGGTTTCACCGCTCAGCAAGCGACACGGCTCACCGGCTGTACGCCACATCAACTCCGCTACTGGGACAAGGTAGCCCTCGTTGAGCCCTCGCTTCAGCAGACCGGTGGCCGCCCGGGTCGGCGTCGGCTCTACTCGTTTCGCGATCTCATCGCGCTCCGGGTTGTCAAGAGCCTGCTCGACAACGGCATGTCGATTCAGCGCGTCCGGCGCGCATGGGACTATCTGCGCCGCACCGCCGACATGGACACTCACCTCTCGGAGATCCGACTCGTCACCGACGGTGAGACGATCTTCGCCGTGGCGCTCGATGAGGACGAAGTCCTCGACGCTCTGCGCCAGGGTCAGTTGGCATTCTTCGTCGCCATCAACGACATCACGCAGTCGGTCGAGGAGGATGTGACCCGCTTCGAACTCGATCGGGAGCGATTCCTCGAGATGCTGCGTCGCGTCGAAGACGACGTGCTCGGCGAGGTCGATGAAGCGGGTGGATGATCGGTCCGATTCTCAGGACCGGAAGCGTCCTTCCGGACTCAGGACCGGAAGCGTCGTCTGAGCGACCCCAGCCGGAAGTACGACCGGAAACGCTCGATTGCCGAGTACCGCAGGACGAATCGATCGCTCGTGAGCTGCATTGACTGGCGCGCCGTATCTGTCTGTTCCGTCGACAGCCGGCCCGCACTTCCGTAGACGGATCGCGAGTACACCGAGGCGAGCGGCCTCATCGCGTCGTCCACCGTTGCGGCGACCTCGGTTGGCGTGGCGGCCGGATCCGGTTCTTCACCGAAGTCGGTGAGCTTCACCACGATCTCCTCCCACGCTGCGGAAATGTCGCCATCGTGGAGACGGCGCATGCGGCTGCGATGCCGCGCCCATTTGAGAATTGGGATGGCTGCGATGGCCAGCAGAATGAGGGCGATGGCGATTGGGATGACGGGTATCCACGACAAAACCGTCGGCGCGTTCGCGGCCGGGCCTCCGATATCGATCGTCTCCAGGTCGCTCAGATCGATCTCGGGGTCGAGGAGACCTGAGACCGGGTTCGTTCCTTCGAGCGTCGGGCGGATGGGTTCCGGGACCTGTTCGAGGTAGGCGGCGATCTCGAATCCGAGCGATTCGCTGAGGCGCTGGTAGCTGGTAACCGGGTTCGCCCCGTCCCGTCTCGGCGTGGGGTCGAACGCGACCCAGCCCACGGCTGGTATCCACAGCTCGACCCAGGAGTGTGCGTTGTTGTCGAGCACCACAACTTGGTTTGCGGCGATCTCTCGACCCGGTGTGAAGCCGAGCACCACGCGGGTCGGGATTCCGACACTGCGTGCCATCACAGCCATAGAGGTGGCGAACTGCTCGCAGTAGCCCCGCCGATAGGAGTCGTTCCCGGCCGAGTCGTCGAACAGCCACGCCGCGAGGAGATCCTCCGAGTGACCCTGATCCACCTCGAGGTCGTAGACAAATCCGCCGGTCTCGCGGAACCAGTGCTCGATCGCAAGACCCTTCTCGAACGGTGTTGTGAAGCGTTCTGTGAGGTCGGCGGCCTGCTCCTGAATCCGGGGGTCGACGTCATCTGGCAAGTCCGTGTAGCGATCGGCGTCCGGTAGTTCCCGGAAGGTGACATCGCCGATAGGCGGGAGGCTCTCTCCCGCAACCGCCGCCGCCGAGAACAACGGCGAGAATCCGCCATCCGGATCAGCGGAGATCTCTTCCGGTCTCACTTCCGGCACCTCGGAGATCACTTGATACTCCATATTGCGATAGGTGCGGTCGCCGCGAAAGACCAGCGCCGTGTCCGACCGCCGAATCCGAAACGCCTCGGACTCGCTCCCGGCTGCCCCGGCCACGGCGTACGGTGCCGGAAGCCACTCTTGGGCAAGGGCGAGGATCTCGACGTTGGCGGTGAGGGGCCGGGTGCCACCGACGTATTCGTTTCCGGGCTCTTCGAGAGGCGCCTCATCCAACCGGTAGACCTCGGGACGAGAAGCCGACCACCGGCCGTTGCGATAGGTCTCGAGCGTCAAGAGGCGGAAGTAGACCTCGTTGAGCGGCACGTCCCCATCGAGTGTCGCTTGGAACAGGCGTATCCCTTTCTGGGAGACGAGACCGTCGTGGATGCCGACATAAGGGTTGTAGGAGACACTCCCGTAGAAGCCACCGCTCAGCCCACCCGGCGTTCTCCATGTGATCGTGCCGTCGCGCGGGATGGTCGGTCCGAGCATCCCCGTCCCCAGAACTGCAAAAGTTACGGCCAAGGCCACGAGGAGAGCAGCTGTCGGTGGGGGCGCTTTCGACGGAGGATCCGATCGGCTGCTTGCCATCCGGCCGGCACCGCGGTCGCGTTCATCGTATGCAACTGCGAAAACCGTGCCGGCCACCAGCACCACGAAGACTGCAAGGATGAGCAGGCCGCCGGTGCGCCGATCGAGTGTCGCGAACTGGAGGGCTACCACGAGGGGTGGGAGCAACGCAACAAACGGGTGGTCCTTCGATAGACCCCATGCCAGGAGTGCCCCGAGCAGCCAGAACAGTGCCGTGAGGATGATGACGATGCCGGTCACAGGCCGCACCGGCTCGACTCCGTGGCGGATCACGTCGAAGGCTCGCGTCAAATCGGCCCACAGCGACGTGAGCCCCGCCGGGGTTGGGAAGATGAAGACAGACTCGGCAGGTGCCGCAAATCGTGCCGCCGCGAGGAAGAGCGCCCCAGCGTTGATCAGCACGACGACGAAGGTGCGGAGGCGGTACGTGACGGCCGTCCATGTGATGACCAGGCCGATGATGAGCCCGGAGAGGACGACGAGTTGCCACCTGGCACCGCTCCCCGTCGGGAGGAGAAGCCAGCCCAGTTGCCAAAAGGCGAACCCGATGGACGCCAGGCCCGCTATCCAGCTGTAGCGGTAGACCATGACCGCTCCATTCCCTGTTTCCACGCTCCGGCCCATCGGTCCGGTGCTTGCGCCAAGATCGTTGTTGCCCCTGTTCGCGCAAATTGGACGAGTGTGTCGTCCGAGCTCGGCCCGGAGGACATCACGATCGTTCGGTAGAAGTCGTTCCCGAGGATCCGGTACATCCCCAGAACCGGATCATCCGGCACCCCGGTCACCATTACGAGTACACCGCCGGCGATACCGTTGCGCCGCAATCGTGAGAGCGCGCTCCGCAGATCGACCACCGGAGCGGGCACAACCGCAGCGAGTTCCTCCATCGCAATCCCGTACGCCTCACTTCCACCGACGATGGTGCCCGAGCCGCTCCCGGACCACAACGTCGGCGTGTACCCGTTTCGGAACAGGTGTCGGAACGCCGATGCAGCCCCGCGGACCGCGTGTTCGAAGGCCTCTGCGTCGGGGTAGGCCGACGTGCGCGGGTCGAGCAGCACGAGTGCTCGCGACTGCCACGGCATCTCGAGTTGCCGGATCATCAGTTCGTCGCGTTTTGCCGTCGACGGCCAGTGGACCTTCCTCAGGTCGTCGCCCTGCTGGTACTCACGAAGGGTGAAGAAGTCTTCGCCGCCGGTTTGCGAGAAACTTGTTCTCGATGTGTTGACCGTCGGATCGTGCCCTCGACCCAACGGCAACCCCTCGAGATCCTCTACGGCGGGATACACAACAAGTCGATCAATCCGGCCCGCGGTTCCGCCGGCCTCGGTCATCGCGAGGGGATCCCGCACGTTCACGACGGCCGGTCCGACCATGTAGATCCCGCGAGGACGGCAGAGCACCTCGTACCGGGCGGTCATGGGGTCGTGCGGCTCGATGCGGTCGGCGACGAACCGTGCCGTACCAAGGCCCGATACCTCGTCGAGGATGGTTGCCTGGGAGATGCGACGGCCAGTCATCAGCGTCACTTCGACGACGGCACGATCTCCGTCGTGCACCTGGAAGGGCGTGAGCCTTCGCGTGACCCCGACCTGTGGAACGGTGGATCGGACGTAGGCCATCCCCCCGCCGATGGCCAGGATGAGGAACAAGCCGACGGCGAGCATGAGACGTTCACCAAAGACGACCCACAAAACGACCAAAGCCACTCCGGCTCCGAGAGCTGCCCATCCTCGGGTCGTCGGCATCAGCTGATCTCTCTCATCCCGCGGCGACGCGTGTCCCGGGCACCGCCACGGTGTTGGCGACTCCTTCGAGTATCTGGTCGACCCCGACGCCGCGCATCTGAGCTTCGGGCCGCACGATCAGCCGGTGATTGAACACGGGACCGATCATGCCCTTCACGTCGTCCGGGGCGACGTAGTCACGACCGGCGACCACCGCGGTCGTCCTGGCAGCCCGCTGCAGGTAGAGCGACGCTCTCGGCGATGCCCCGAGGAGAAGGTCAGGTTCGGCTCGAGTTGCCTCGGCAATGTCGATGATGTAGCCCTTGACGACGTCGGCGACGTGGATGTGTTGGGCGATTTCTGACATTCGGACAATGTCCTCTGCATGAACGACGGGGCGCAGGTCCTCGAACGTCGAGCGCTCGCCGTGTGTGTCGAGCATCTCGAGCTCTTTCGACCGGGTCGGATACCCCATGGTCAGGCGCATCATGAACCGGTCGAGCTGGGCCTCCGGAAGGGGGTAGGTGCCCTCGTGCTCGATCGGATTCTGCGTCGCGATCACGATGAACGGAGGTCCGAGCGTGCGGGTCGTGCCGTCGACGGTGACCTGACGCTCCTCCATGGCCTCGAGAAGTGCGGCCTGTGTCTTCGGGCTCGCCCGGTTGATCTCGTCTCCCAGAATCACGTTCGCAAAAACCGGACCAGCCCGGAAGATGAAGTCGCCGGCTTCGCGATCCCACACGGATACGCCGGTTACGTCGGACGGGAGCAAGTCGGGGGTGAACTGAATCCGCTGAAATGAGCAGTCGATAGAACGCGCGAGCGACTTGGCGAGGAGCGTCTTGCCGACCCCGGGGACATCCTCGATGAGGGCGTGTCCGCCGGCGATCAGACAGGAGGCGACGAGCTCGACCGTCTCTCGTTTTCCCTGGATCACGTGCTCAATGTTGTCCGAGATGGCGGCGAACCGTTCGCCGAACCAGATCAAATCCTCCGTGGTCACAGGCACGCCGGAGCCTCCTCTTCGTATCGATACACCCGAGCCTAGATGGGATCCAGCCTTGCGGTGACAGAGACACGCTCGCCGGTGCCGCCCGCGAACGTGCACCGTCGACGGCGACAGGACAGGAAGGGGTACGCTTGCAGCCATGGAGCGTTCATGATCGACCGTGGTGTGGTTGGAGCGATCCTGCGCCGGCCCCGGCTCTGGGGAACAGCCGTCTCTGCCGCGATGGCGTTCGCTCCACGCGGATGGTGGCGCCGGCGCCCGTTTCTCCCGGTCCCTGACGGCGAGATGGTGCGGTGGCGGATCGCTGCCGCATATGGCAGCAGCGAAGCCACTGTTGATCCGGCGGACGTCGTGGCGTATCTTGAGTGGAGGCACCGGTCGGCTCAGGGGTAGATGAGGGGAGGCAGACGTGGGTGTCGGTACGTTGCGTGACGATCTGCTGAGCCTGCCCGGCGTTGAGCAGGCTGAGGTCGACGGCGACCCGGTCATTCCCGCCGGCGTTCGCGTCCGCCTCTCGCCCGGCGTGGATCCCGCAGCAATTGGTGACGAGATTCGCAGAGTCCTGGCTCTGCACGGTCTTCGCCGGGAGATTGACGCCACTTCAGATCTCACCGGACCTGGAGTGGCGTCGACGAGTGAACCTGAGATAGTGGAACCGCTTGATTCCGACGACGTGCCACGCGATCGTGAGCGAGAGGTGCCGGAGACGCCGGCGCCAACGGATGAAGGGCTCGAATTGGTGAGCGTGGCGGAAGGCCGCGACGGCATCACGGTGACCGCGGTGAGTCCATCGGACGAAGTCACGGCCTTCACTGCCGGTTCTTCGGAGCCTGCGATCGATCAGGCAGTGGTGTCGGCCGTCGCCGAATTGGCCGGGGCTGCATCCCTCCCGTTGATCTGTTCGCTCGACGAGCGTGACCTGGCTGGGACACCGGTGGTGACCATCGTTCTCGAGGAGAGCGGTCGGCGGTTGGTTGGATCCGCGGTAGTCGAGGGGGGCCGTGCCTACGCCGTGGGGCGGGCGGTGTGGACGGCACTTTCGGAGCGCTGAGATCCCTGCGGCATCAACTGGACAATCACGTCCGAGCCGACGGGTTCCGGTTCCGACTGCGGCGCCGGTGGGCTTCCCGTTTCTCGTGGCTGAGGTGCCTCACCGAACTCCTTCTGGAATTCGCCGACTTTGGTGATCACATCGCGTACCACGAGGCGCGTGTGGTCATCGGGGACCTCAAGCAGCTCGTTGTGGTCGGACTCGTTCGTCGAGACAATCGTGAGTCCGAGCCCCCGCAGATGATCGAGCATGATTTCCTGTGTGACCTTGTCGGGGGAGAGGACCGACAGATCGGACACAACCAAGGCGTCCGCGTTGCCGGAACGCGCGATGTCGAGGAGCGCCCGGTATCCGTCGCGGCCCAGCGGATCCGACGGGTCGCGGCCGTCCTGGCACGTCGCAATGAGGTGGTGGCCAGCTTCTGCGGCCCATCGGCGGACGCGCTCACCTTGAGCGAATGCCGTCTCGCCCTCTGTGAGGCTTGGTGCCTCCCGTACATACCCGACGACGCGCACGCTTACTCCAGCGCTCTGAACGTTGCTGCCCACGTTGAGTATGACACGGTGACAGTGAGTGGTCAACAACCATCGCTGAGTAGTCGGGTCCCCGTCGGCGCGAACGGGCGGTGCTGGTAGCCTCTGCGCATGCCACGGGCACTCGTACTCAACGCGAGCCTCGAACCGCTTTCGGTGGTTCCGGTCCGACGCGCGCTCGTCTTGGTCTTGCGCGACCGAGCCGACGTGCTCGCAACCAACGGTGCGATCTGGCGATCGGAGACCGTGGCGATGCCCTCACCGTCCGTGGTCCGCCTCCGCCGGTACGTGCGCGTGCCGTATCAGCGGCGAATACCCGTCAATCGCCGGACCGTGTTTCAACGAGACGGCCACCGGTGTCAGTACTGCGGGCGGCAAGCAGAGAATCTCGATCACGTCGTGCCGAGGTCGCAAGGTGGCGAACACTCCTGGCTGAACGTGGTTGCAGCGTGTCGGCGATGCAACACGAAGAAGGGCGGGCGAACACCGGCAGAGGCCGGCCTCACGCTGGTGACGAATCCGCGTTTCCCTCGGCCGGATACGTGGGTGTCCGCGGCGATCGGGGGAGTGGTCGATCCGGGTTGGGAACTCTACGTCACGGCGTAGCGGAGCGGATCAGGAGGACCGGCCTTGGCGATCGTCGGACGATCTTGGTGCCCGTGGAGCCGAGGAGTCCCTGAAAGAGACCCTGGCCGTGGGAGCCAATCACCACAACTTCGGCGTCGAGGGCGACGAGCTGCTCGATGATCGTCGGCGCCACGTTTTCGCTCTCGACGACCCGGGCAGCGGTCTCGATCCCACGCTCCTCGAGCGCACGCACGAGCGGGGCCGTGTTCCGCCGGAGCTTGTCGCCGAGATACCGTTCGATCAGTGCATCGTCGCCCGGCCAGCCGGTTGGGCCCTCCTGGTGAGCTTTTGGAGTCTCGACGTACGTGTAGTCCGCCACGACGCTAGGCCCGTCCTCGGCGCTCCAATGGGAACGCACGTCGTTGAGGAACGCACGAGGGATCTCGACGACGGTCAGCACGGTCACGCGGCCGCCGGGTCCTGCCAAGGTGGCGGCGAAATCTGCCGCGGCTGCCGTCTCCATCTCCCCGTCGGTCGCGACGAGTACGTGCATGGTTCCTCCTCCGGGTTGCACCTCCAGGCTAGACCCCCAGACCGGCCTCACGCCCGATCTCGATGAGAACCGGAGTCTCGATCCCAGCCGTTCGTGCATGTCTGATCGCTCGTTCGAGCCGTTTCGGCGCACTGCGACCGGTGGTTCCGTGTTCCGGGTCACCGCGGAATGCCTCGAGCATGCCTGCGGCCGCTCGCTCCCGATCCATGGGGTAGCCGACGAGCCAATCCTGGATGTCGAGCACCTCCGATGCCACGGCCACCGCAAGTTCGTGGTGGTCGTCCCACAGCCCGGCCACCGTCCCGCCGGTTCGCAGCCCCGCGATATTCGCAGTGAGGATGTAGAGGTTCTTAGCGACCAGCGCATCGATCAGCATTTCGTCTGGGATCATCTCGGCCGCGATGTCGATCGAGGTCAGCGCCTCGACGAGCAGCCCGGCTTGCGGCCCGGCAATCGGGGTCGGGATGATGACTCGCGTCGCTCGACCCGGCTTCTTCTCGAACCACACAACCGCGACCGTTGGGGAATCGATCCCATGACGAATCCAATCGCGGGGGAGGAGTTCGTTCTGGATCAGCCCGACGCGTGAGCGCCACGCCTCAGGCAACTCCTCGAGCACAGGGTCGAGATCGTCTTCGCCGACGGTCACGAGGGCGAGCGCAGGGTCGGGGTTCCTCTCGAGAGCGGCCGCTGCCGGGGTAGAGCGAAGCGCCGGGAAGACCGGGTGGCCGGTGCGCAACAGGGCGTGCGAGAACACGGCGCCCATCTCACCGACCCCGATGAGGTTGATCGTGTTGTTCATGAAACCCAGGGTACCCGGGGGAGTGTGGGGAGCAGGTGGGGGCGAAGTAGTTGACATGTGGAACGGAGTGGGGCATAGTGGGGCCTCGTGGGAGATGATGAGCACAGCGCAACGGAGGCGCGGACGCGTGTTTCTTGGTGAATACAGCCACTCGATGGACGGGAAGGGCCGCGTCGTGATGCCCAGCAAGTTCCGTCCGGGACTCGAAGTGGGCTGCGTGGTCACCAAGGGACAAGAGCGCTGCATCTACGTCTTCCCGATGGACCGATGGGAAGAGGAGTCGGACAAGGTGCTCAGACTGCCGCGAACAGATCGGCGGGCCAGGAACATCTCGCGGTCCTTCTTCGCCTCAGCGTCGGATCAGCCACTCGATCGGCAGGGACGAGTGCAGATCCCGGAGGCGCTTCGGCGCTACGCAGGGTTGGAGAAGGACCTGACCGTGGTCGGTGTAGCCGATCACATCGAGGTGTGGGCAACCGATACGTGGCGGACTGTGGCAGCGGAAGCAGACGAGTACTACGCCGAGATCGAGGAGGCACTTTCGGAGGACGGAATATGAACAAACGGGACGGGCGACGCGTGATCGCACTCGCGCCCGAAGCTGTAGATCGGTCTGGCCTGTGGTCAGCCCCTCGGATGCCAATTGGAAGGCCCCTTACTCCGCCCGCTTCCATGTTGGCGCCAGCGCTCCGGGGGGCTGACCATGGATCAGACCACCAACAGCTACCACGAACCGGTTCTGGTATCGGCGTGTGTCGAGGCGCTTGCGCCGGCGGCGTCCGGAGTCATCGTGGACGGCACGTTCGGCGGCGGCGGGCATACACGAGCGCTCCTCGCGTCATATCCGCTCGTCACGATCATTGGGATCGACCGCGACCCGGATGCCCTGACGAATGCGCCGGACGACGAACGCGTGCGTACGGTTTTGGGCAACTTCAGCGAGATGCAACGGTTCGTCAACGATGAGCTGGGTGCACCACCTGACACTCGTGGGACCGTTGACGGGGTTCTTCTTGACCTTGGCATCTCATCACATCAAGTCGATACAGCCGAACGAGGATTCTCGTATCACCGCAGCGGCCCGATCGATATGCGCATGGGCGCCGACGCTCCGTCGAGTGCAGGGGAACTCGTCAATGATCTTGATCGCGATGAGCTCCGGAACCTCATCAGTCGGTACGGAGAAGAGCGATACGCCGGAAGGATCGCCGGCGCCATCGTCGACGCACGCCCGATCAGCAACACCACCGATCTTGCAACCGTGGTCGCCGCTGCCGTCCCTGCAGCAGTCCGACGTTCCGGTCACCCGGCCAGGAAGACGTTCCAGGCGCTTCGTATCGCAACGAACGCAGAGCTCGATGCACTCTCGGCCGGTCTCGAGTCCGCCATCTACCTCCTCAGGCCGGGCGGGAGGCTTTGCGTGATCTCCTACCACTCACTCGAGGATCGGATCACCAAACGCAGGTTCGCCGCCGGCGCTGCCGAGTGTGTGTGTCCCCCGGAACTGCCGGTTTGTGTGTGTGAACGTCGCCCAGAACTCGAGGTTCTTGGCCGTATCCGACCGTCGGAGGCGGAAGTTGCCGCGAACCCGCGCTCGCGCAGCGCGGTGCTGAGGATCGCCGAGAGGCGTGCCGCATGACAGCGGGCACATTCCCACGGTCTGCGGCCCGGCATCCAGGACGCCGCACGAAGGCTCGTCCAGTCGTCAGGCCGTTGCTGATATTCATTCTCGCGGTGACCATCGCGTTCTTTGCCGTGATCTACTCACGTATCTCACTTGATCGCACGGCGTTCGACTTGCAGCTCCTCGACCGCGAGATCGCTGCGCAAGAGGAGCTGCATTGGGATCTCCGTGCCGAACATGCACGACTGCAGGCGCCGGATCGGATCACAGAGAGGGCCGCCGAACTCGGACTCGTCTACCCGGACGATCGCCAGACGATCGAGGTCACCGGAGCCGAGAGCGCGATCGGCGGCCCTGAGGATCGATGGATGGAGCTAAGAGCGCTGTTCGTGGAGCAGCCGTGATGACCAGGGGAGGGGAACGATGCTCAGGCCGAACGCTGGCGGCCAAGCACCCGACCGCCATGACACGCTGAAGGTGGCCTGACATGAGCCGGACGTCCTTTCGATTCGGCGACCTTCGAGTTGTCGTGTTGGGTCTGGTATTCGTACTCGCGTGGGCCGGCATCGGCTACCGCCTGTTCCAGGTGCAAGGTGCCGACGCTGCCGTTCTCGCTCAACGAGGTTTCGACCAGAGAATTCGTCACGAGACCATCGAGGCGAAGCGGGGGACGATCTTCGATCGCGACGGTGTCGAGTTGGCGCTCACGGTCTACGGGAAGGCGCTCATCGCCGACCCCAGCCTCGTCGAGGACCCGACCGAGGCCGCCGCGTTGCTCGCCCCCGTGCTCGGATCCGACTACGTGGAACTCGCCCAACGGCTCGACTCCGACGGACGATTCACGTACGTGGCGCGCGGTCTCGAGAACGACGTCGTGGCGCGCGCCGCGAAGGTGATCGAGGAGGCCGATCTCGTCGGATTCTCCTTCGAGGAAGCTCCGCTCCGCATCTATCCGTCGGGTGGTCTCGCAGCGCCGGTCATCGGACTGACTCAGGTCGACGACGGAGCGGGGATCGAAGGCATCGAGTCGGTGATGGACACGGAGCTGGCGGGCCGCCCCGGCAAACGTGTTGTCGAGCGAGATCAGGCCGGACGGGCGATCCCGCAGGCCGAATTCCTCCTGGAAGCCGCTACTCCGGGTTCCGATGTTGTCCTGACGTTGGACCGTGAGATCCAGTACGTCGCCCAGCGATCGCTGCAAGATGCGATCGACAGTACTGGTGCATTGGGCGGGTCCGTGGTCGTGATGGACCCCAAGACCGGGGAGATCCTCGCAATGGTCTCGCTCCCGGGCTTCAACGGCATGGATCGTTCGACGCTCGATCCTTCGGCCATCCACAATCGTGCGGTGTCGGATGTATACGAACCCGGTTCTACCCTGAAGGTCGTGGCCGTCGCCGCCGCGCTCGAAGAAGGTGTCGTTCGCCCCGAAACACCGTTCACGACGCCACCGGAGATCGATGTGGTAGGTGAGACGTACAGCGACCATGGCAGACACCCTTCCGTAATGACCGTGACGGAAATCGTTGCGCAATCCTCGAACGTGGGAACGATCAAGATTCAGGATCAACTCGGAGATGAGACCCACTACCGGTACCTCGACGCGTTCGGTCTTGGCCGACCGGCCTCGATCGACTTCCGCGGCGAGGCCACCGGCCGACTCGACCATGTCAGCGAATGGTGTGGTCCGGCTTGTGGAGCATCGGCGGCAATCGGGTACGGGATCGGTGCCACGCCGCTTCAGATGGCCGCGGTGTACGCCACGCTCGCGAACGACGGCGAGTGGGTCGAACCGCATGTCGTCAGCGAGATCGTAGCCCCCGACGGCGACAGTATTACGACGGAGCCGAGGCGACGCCAGGTGATCTCAGCTGAGACGGCACAGATCATGCGTTCGATGCTGCGCGGCGTCGTAGAGGTGGGTACCGGGTTCCGCGCCGATATCGACGAGTTCCCGGTTGGAGGCAAGACGGGAACGTCCGACAAGTTCGACGTCGAGACCGGCGAGTACAGCGAGACAGAGACGATCGCGTGGTTCATCGGTATTGCACCGATCGACGATCCATCGATCGTGGCAGCGGTGGTGCTCGACACTCCAACCGGAACGCTGTCGGACGGCACAGAACTGCAATTCGGGGGCGCTTCGGCTGCGCCCGTCTTCGCCGAGATCGTCGAGGCTGCCCTCCACCAACTCGGGGTATCTCCCGCCCACGATGACGATGCGTGACACGCTCCGACTCTCGGAGATCGCGGCTCGCCTGACCGGGGGCATCCAGGTTGTCGGGGCCGACCCCCTTATCACCGGCGTGACCCACGACTCCCGTGCGGTCGGACCCGGCGACCTTTTCGTCGCCATCCCCGGCGCGTTGGTCGATGGTCACGACTACGTCGAACGAGCCGTCGCGTCCGGAGCCGCCGCTGTTGCGGTCGAACGCAGCGTGGACTGCCCGAGCCGGATCGTCGTGTCGGACGCACGTGCGGCACTCCCGTGGCTCGCGGCAGCTGTGTACGGGGATCCATCACATCACCTTCCGGTGGTGGGTGTCACCGGCACCAACGGCAAGACCACGGTGACACATCTCCTCGAGCGGATCATCATCGCCTCCGGCCGCACGCCGGGGGTGGTCGGCACCATCGGAGCGAGAATCGGTCAGATCGAAGAGTCGGTAGCCCGGACGACACCCGAGGCATCCGACCTTCAGCGCCTTCTTGCCGAGATGATCGATGCCGGTGTCGATGTCGCCGCGATCGAAGTCTCGAGTCACGCGCTCAGTCTCCATCGGGTTGATGCGATCCGATTCCGCGTGGCCGCGTTCACCAACCTGATGCAAGATCATCTGGATTTTCACGGAGACATGGATCGCTACTTCGCAGCAAAGGCATCGCTGTTCACGCTAGATCGAGCCGATCACGCTGTCGTCGGTGTGGATGACGAAGCCGGTCGGAAGATCGCCGCGTCCACTGCGGTGCCGGCAACCACCGTTTCCGTCGACGGCGACGCCGATATCACCGCGTCCTCGCTCGAGGAGTCATTCGGCGGATCCTCATTCACGGTGAACACGCCGACCGGGAGCTTTGCGGCGCATCTCCCGATTCCCGGCAGGTTCAACGTTCACAATGCCCTTGTGGCAGCTGCCATCGCTCTCGAACTCAGGATCGACGCGGAAGCGGTGATCAGCGGGCTCGCGTCGGCGACCACGATTCCGGGTCGATTCGAACGTGTTGCGGGCGATGACGGTCCCGTTGTGGTGGTCGACTACGCCCACACGCCGGATGCGATCGAAGCGGTTGTTCGGGGTGCTCGGCGGCTGTCAACCGGCCGCATCGTCGTGATCTTCGGAGCCGGGGGTGACCGTGATCGAGAAAAGAGGCCGGCGATGGGCCGAGCAGCCGCCTCTGCGGATTTGGTGGTCCTCACATCCGACAATCCCCGCTCGGAGGATCCGGATGTGATCCGGGCATCCGTGCGTTCAGGCATCGAGGCGTCCACGGACGTGATCGAGGAACCGGACCGTCGTCGCGCCATTCGACATGGCCTCGAAGCTGCCGGCCCGGGGGACCTCGTGCTGATTCTCGGGAAAGGCCACGAGGCTGGCCAGGAGATCGGCGGCATGATCGAGCCGTTCGACGACCGTGTGGTCGCGCTCGAAGAGCTGCTTGCCCTCTCGGAGGAATCCGCATGAAGGGCCCGCTCCACTGGACACTTGCTACGGTCGCCGCCGCGACCGCAGGAGTCGTCGACGGCGAGCCCACCATGCCGGTTCGCAGCATCTCAACGGATTCGCGGGACGTCGAGCCGGGAGCCGTATTCGTCGCACTCCGCGGGGTGAATCACGACGGGCACGACCATGCCGGTGATGCCGTTGCGGAAGGTGCTGTGGCGGCGCTCGTCGAACACGGTACCCACCCCCATCTTGTGCCCCGCGTCGATGTCGACGACACCTCGGAGGCGTTGCGCAACCTGGCGGTACATCGCAGGGGGGAGCTCGACCTGCCCGTGGTAGCGGTAACCGGGTCAACCGGCAAGACCTCGACGAAGGACCTGCTCGCTGCTGCGATTCCCGGGGCGTGGGCCTCCCCCCGCTCATACAACAACGAAATCGGCGTACCCCTCACGGTGCTGTCAACACCGAACGATGCCAAGGCCCTGGTGATCGAGGTGGGATCACGAGGCCTCGGGCACATTCGATGGCTCATGCCCGCCATTCTTCCCTCGGTCGGCGTCATCACGAACCTCGGTCTTGTCCACCTCGAGACGTTCGGCTCACGTGACGCCATTGCCGACGGAAAATGGGAGTTGATCGAGGGTCTATCCGCAGGGGGAACGGCCGTCCTGCCTGATGATGAACCGCGACTGCGACGGGCACACCCGGGTCCGACCGTGAGCTTCGGCGCAACGCCGGACGCTTCGGTGAGGGTCGCCGATCTTTCAACCGACGAACTCGGGCACCCCTCGTTCGTGCTCCACATGCAGGGCCGGTCGTTTCCGATGTCCTTGCGAATGTCGGGATCCCACAACGCGCTGAACGCCGCGGCAGCTCTCGCCGCGGCAACGGCGATCGGGGTCCCGCCCCAGGCAGCGGTCGACGGTATGGCGACGGCCATCGGATCCGCCTGGAGGATGGAGATTCGTACTGGGCGGTACACCGTTGTCAACGATTCTTACAACGCAAACCCAACGTCGATGACCGCGGCGCTGCAAACTGTGGCGTCGATGCCGGGCCGTTCCTGCGCGGTGCTCGGCGAGATGGCCGAACTTGGGGACGTCACAGACGCCGAGCACGAGCGGATCGGGCGGCTGGCGGCCGAACTTGGGATTGACCATGTCGTAACGGTCGGACCGGACCACGGTCTCGCACTGGCAGCGGGGGGCATCAACGTCGAGACTCCGGGTGAAGCCTTGGACTCGGTCCGCGAGCGGGTTCGGGACGGCGACGTCGTGCTCGTCAAGGCCTCCCGGTCGGTCGGGCTCGAACGGCTTGCTGACCGGCTGACAGAGGAGGCTCGCCGGTGATCCAACTCCTCATCGCCGCGACGATCTCCTTCGCGTTCACGATCTTCGTGACGCCGATCGCGATTCGCGTGTTCCGAGCCAGAAGCATTGGACAGTTCATCCAGGAGGATGTCCAAGGGCACATGCACAAGCGCGGGACGCCAACCATGGGTGGTGTTGTCATCATCTTCGGCGCGCTGCTCGGATACGCAGGAGCGCACTTCCGCCTCTTCACACTCGGTGACGGCCTTGATTTCCGGATGTACCCATTCACCCCCGAAGGCCTGCTCGCGGTGTTGGCCTTCGTCGGGATGGGTTTCATCGGATACCTCGACGACTTCACGAAGTATGCGAGGAAACACAACCAGGGCCTCTCGAAACGCTGGAAGTTCCTCGGCCAGCTTGCCGTCGCCGGGACGTTCGCGTGGGGGGCGCAGCGAATCGGCGTCTCAACGGAACTCTCGTTTGTTCGACCTCTCGGAATCGATCTTGGGCCGATCCTCTACTTCGTCCTCGTTCTGTTCATGCTGACGGCCGCCGCCAACGCTGTGAACCTGACCGACGGACTCGATGGCCTGGTTGCCGGTTCCGTCTCGCTGGTCGTTGGCGCCTACGTCCTCATTGCGTTCTGGCAATTCAGGAACATCGCGACCTACTTCATCGACATCAATGGGGCGCTCGACCTCGCTCGATTCGCAGCAGCCGTGGTCGGTGCAGCGCTTGGGTTCCTGTGGTGGAACGCTGCACCGGCGAAGATCTTCATGGGAGACACGGGGTCGCAGGCCTTCGGTGGAGCCCTGGCCGCGCTTGCGCTGCTCACTAATACCCAGTTGCTGCTCGTCTTGCTCGGTGGTCTGTACGTGGTCGAGACGCTTTCGGTGATCGGCCAGGTATTCACCTTCCGTGTCTTCGGACGCCGAATCCTGCGAATGGCGCCGATCCACCACCACTTCGAACTCAAGGGCTGGCCCGAGACCACGGTGATCGTGCGTTTCTGGATCCTGACCGGCATCGCGGTTGCGCTTGGTGTTGGAGTCTTCTACGCCGACTTCCTGAACGCCACCGGGGGTGGATCGCCATGAATACGCTCATCCTCGGTGCGGGCGTGAGTGGTGTGGCGGCTGCCGGGCTTGCGGCTCGTCTCGGGCACACGGTTGCTGCGTACGATCGGTCGTCGCACGCGACGATCCCGTTGCGCGAACAGGGGTATGCCGTCCACTCGGGGGCATGGGCCGATCGACTGCTGAGCAACGTTGGCCTCGTTGTTGTCTCGCCGGGTTTTCCCGAGCACTCCGGTCCGGTTCGCGACGCGTTTGCCGCGGGCATTGAGATCGTCAGCGAGCTCGAATTCGGAGTCCGGCAGCTCACCGTGCCGTACGTGGCCGTTACCGGAACCAACGGCAAGACAACGGTGGCCACCGCAATCGCGCAGATGCTCAACGCAAGCGACATCTCAGCCGTGGCCGCCGGCAACATCGGCCTCCCGATCTGCGGACTCGGTCCGAAGCCCGCCAGCGTGGTTGTCTTGGAGGCGTCGAGCTTTCAACTGAGATTCGTCGATCAGTTCCATCCCGTTGCTGCCGGCATCACCAATGTCGCGGCGGATCATCTGGATTGGCACGGCACCGTTGCCGACTACGCCGCTGCCAAGGCTCGGATCTTCGAGAACATGGGTCCCGAAGAGCTGGTTGCATACGACGCCGACGATGCCGGTGCAACCGAACTCGCGTTGCAGGCTCGATGCCGGACGGTGGCGGTGAGTGGTACAGCGGTGCCACCCAACGGCATCGGTCCCGATGCTGGGGAACTCGTGATCGGCGCCTCGCACCTGCCGCTTGCCACGAGCGATCCTTCGTTCGTCGCCGACCTTGGCATCGCTGCCGCCATTGCTGGTTCGGTCGGTGCGAGTGTGGGGGGAATCTCCGCCGTTCTCGCGGACTTCACTCCGGGTGCCCATCGACGCACGACCGTGGGTACGAAGGACGGTATCCGTTGGATCAACGACTCGAAGGCGACCAACCCGCACGCGGCGCGAGCCGCCGCTGCGGCCTACGAGAACGTTGTGCTGCTCGCGGGAGGCCGGAACAAGGACCTCGACCTGTCTGATCTCACGACCGACACCGTTCGTCACGTGGTGGCGTTCGGAGAGGCGGGGCCCGACATTGCCGTCGGGGTTGGTGTCCCGGTCACCGTGGTTGCGTCACTGGCCGATGCTGTTGGAGCCGCCTACCGAATAGCGCGGAGCGGCGACACCGTCCTGCTCGCGCCGGGCTGCGCGAGCTTCGACGAGTTCGAGTCATACGCAGCGAGAGGGGACCGTTTTGCGGAACTCGTCGCCGAAGCAGAGGCATCGAAATGACAGGCGGATCCGGCGGAGTCGACCAAGCTACTCGGATGCTCGAAGCCGTCCCAGATCCAGAGGTTGAAGATGGGGACACACCGCCGTCGGTTCGCGAGCAGATCCGGGAGCGCCGAGCCACCCAGGCGCTGAATCGAAGTGATCGCCGGACGATCTTCCTCGTTGTCCCGGTGATCATGCTCCTGATCGTCGGCCTCGGCGCCATGCTGTCCGCCGCGTCTGTTGTCTCGTTCCGCGAAACGGGGGACTCCCTCTACTACATCAAGCGGCAGGTCGTCTGGGTCGGGTTGGGGATCGTCGCCCTCGTCATCTTCACCCGGATCCCGTATCGGCTCTACCGTCGATTCGCCCTCCCAATCTTCCTCGTTGCCGTCGCCGGGCTCGTTGCCACGATGGCGTTCGGCGATGTTCGCGGCGGTGCGCGTCGCTGGATCGAGGTCGGTCCGCTGACGATCCAGGCCTCGGAGTTCGCGAAGGTCGCCACGGTGATTGTGCTCGCGGCCGTTCTTGCCAAGAAGGACCGCCTGCTCGGTTCGCTGGGTCACTTCCTCCTGCCGGTCGCGGCGATCCTCGGTGTGGTCTCCTTTCTCCTGCTTCTCCAGCCCGACTTCGGGACGGCCCTGCTGATCGTCGGTGCAGCGTTTGCAATACTGTTTTCGTCCACCGCGCCTTTGGGTTTTGTCGTCGGCCTCGCGGGTATCGCATCGGTGTTCGGTACCGCCGCCGCCTTCGCCATGGACTATCGAAGGGATCGCATCACCGGTTTTCTTGATCCGTTCGCGGACCCGCTCGGAAGCGGTCACCAGGCTGTCCAAAGCCTCGTGGCTCTGGGAACCGGCGGGTGGTTCGGTGTTGGCCTGGGAGCGAGCAGGGCTCGCTGGTCGTTCCTGCCGAATGCCCACACCGACTTCATTTTTGCGATTATTGGAGAGGAGACCGGCCTCGTCGGCGCCGGGTTGGTGATCGTCCTATTCGCCTTCTTCGCCGGCGTCGGCATCCGCATCGCCCTAACGGCACCCGACATTTTCGGCCGCCTTCTCGCCGTTGGAATCGTGGCGTGGCTTTCGTTCCAAGCCCTGGTCAACGTGGGCGGTGTGGTCGCCGTTCTGCCGATCACCGGTGTGCCGCTGCCGTTCGTGTCGTCCGGGGGCAACGCCATGATCGTGAGTCTCGCCGCCGTCGGGATCCTCGTGAACATCTCGCGTACTCGAGTTCCCGATCCGGCAGCCTCATGACGTTCGCCTTCGCTGCTGCCGGCACCGGTGGACACATCCATCCGGCCTTGGCGGTCGCCCGGTCGCTCGTGTCCTCGGGGGTCGATGCCGACGATATCCTGTTCTTCGGCGGAGATCGGCTCGAGATGCGAGTCGTTCCTGATGCAGGTTTCGAGTTCGTTCAGCTTGATGTTCGAGGGTTGAAACGGTCCCTGACCGTCGACAACCTCACCATTCCGACGATGGTTCGCCGCGCGGCCGCCGATGTTGCGTCGACGCTTCGTGGAAGACCCCCAGGAGTACTCACGGTCTTTGGTGGGTATGTCAGCGTTCCGGCGGCAATGGGAGCGCAAAAGATCGCAATGCCGTTCGTCATTCACGAGCAGAATGCGGTTCCCGGTGTCGCAAATCGCTACGTCGCGCGTCGCGCCAAGCGCACGTTCGTCGCCTTTGCTCCGGCGCTCAAGCGGCTGAAGCGTGCCGATGTGGTCGGCAACCCCCTTGATCGCGCGTTCGAGGACTTCGACCGGGCACAGATCCGGTCGAGCGCCCTCCGCCGGTATGGGTTGGATCCGGACCGCCCCGTGGTGGGCGTCGTCGGTGGCAGCCTGGGGGCACAAGCGCTCAACGAAGCCACGGTTGCTCTCGCATCGGCCGAGGGTCGGTCGTTCTCGATCCTGCATCTCACCGGGGTCGATCATCACGCCCATCTGGCTCGACGGGCGCGGGATGTTCCACATTGGGCCACCGAGGCGTTCGAGGAGGAGATGACGCTGTTCTACGCGGCGTCGGACCTCGTGCTCTCTCGGTCGGGGGCGCTGACGGTGAGCGAATTGGCGGCCACCGGCACTCCGTCCGTTGTTGTGCCGCTCCCCGCAGGAAAGGGGTACCAGGCGATGAATGCACACGATCTGGAACGGGCCGGCGGGACGGTGGTCGTTGGTCAGGACCGGATCGGTGAGGTGCCGGACATCTTGGCACGGCTCATCGGCAACCCCGAGCAGCTTGCCGCCATGCGGGACGGAGCCCGCTCGGTTGCGAAACCGGACGCAGCGCGGCGGGTCGCGAGCGCACTCAGGGAGATTGCTGATGCTTGAACCGCAGATTGTCACGATCGACGAGATCGATTCGATTCACATGATCGGGGTCGGCGGGGCGGGCATGTCGGGGATCGCGAAGCTCCTCGCCCAGCGCGGTGTTTCCGTCTCCGGATCGGATCTCAAACCCTCGGACGTGGTCGACGCGCTGTCGGGCGTCGGTGTGGAGACCTGGATCGGACACCAGCCGGACCGTATCGGCAACGTCGATGTGGTTGTTGCCTCATCGGCTGTTCCGGATCATGACATGGAGTGGAGAGCTGCGCGAGAGGCCGGGATCCCGACGGCCAGGAGGCCGGCCCTGTTGCGCGGGGTCACGGACGCGTTCGCGACCATCGGATTCTCGGGCACCCACGGCAAGACATCGAGCACCGCCATGGCGGTCGCAGCGCTGCGCGCGTGCGACCGCGATCCTTCGTTTATTGTCGGCGGGGAACTGACCGATCTGAACACCGGCGCACATCTTGGCGACCGGGAGATACTCCTTCTCGAAGCCGACGAAGCGTTCGGGACATTCCGGCACCTCGAGTTGGCTGCCCTTGGCGTGACGAATATCGAAGCCGACCACCTCGATTACTACCGCACGGTCACCGCGCTCGAAGAAGCATTCGCCCAGGTTGCGGGCGGCGTGCCGGGGCCGGTCGTGGGGTGCATCGATGATCCGGGAGTCCGGAGGCTCGCCGAACGCGCCACGGTGATCGGCTACGGCACGAGCGACGACGCGGATTGGCGTGTCACCGACATCGATCTGGGACCGACAACGTCGTTCACGCTTACGCGAAACGGCGTCGGCCACCGAGTGCAGCTGCAGCATCCAGGGCTTCATGTCGTGATGAACGCCGCCGGCGTGCTTGCCCTCCTCGGCGAGGTCGGCTTCGACCTCGAGTGTGCAATCGCCGGCCTCCAAGAGTTCGGTGGGGTGCGCCGGCGATTCGAGGTGAAGGCGAGGGTCGGCGGGGTCTCGATCATCGACGACTACGCCCACCACCCAACCGAGGTCGCCTCCACGGTCGAGGCGGCGCGCACGATGACGGACGGCCGCCTGTGGGTCGTCTTCCAACCACACCGATACACCAGGACTGCCGGGCTTGCACCGGCTTTTGGAGCGCCGCTCGCAGGTGCCGACCGAATCATCGTCACCGACGTCTACGGCGCGGGGGAACAGCCCCAACCCGGTGTGACGGGTCGCCTCGTTGAAGAGGCCGTCCGCGCGGGAGGCGGAGATGTCGAGTACATCGAGCACCTCGCCGATGTGCCTTCACAACTTGCGCCCTCACTGCAACCGGGTGATACGTTGATCTTGATGGGCGCCGGTGACGTCGCCACCATCTGGACCGATGTCGTCGACCGGATAGGAGACGACCCGTGAATACGCAGATGTCTGCAATACCGGGCGTGCAACGCTCGGTATCGCTCGCACCTTTGACGAGCTACAAACTCGGTGGGCGAGCCGAATGGTTCGTTGAAGTGAACGATGACGGTCACCTTGACGATGTGCTGCATTCGATGGTGCCGGGGGTCG
>Ga0316192_10000657_pt1 | contig 25425 bp, 21 predicted proteins | sample MerIslwburrow_MG_FD_204931 | JGI IMG/M metagenome (GOLD analysis project Ga0316192, IMG submission 204931) | Coastal sediment microbial communities from Maine, United States - Merrow Island worm burrow | ecosystem: Environmental > Aquatic > Marine > Coastal > Sediment | place: USA: Maine...
TCAACAGGCGGTGCAGCAACAGCAGGTGCTGGTTTTGCAGGCGCGGCTGAAACTTCAATCGGAGGAGCAGGCCAGGTGATCTCACCCTCTTTAACTACCGTAGCGCCACGGACAACCACGTCTTCAAAGTCGACGACCATTTCACCATCTTTCTCAGGTGTCATGTCAGTCAACAGGTGACGCAGGTTGGTGCCGTAAAGTTGGCTGGACTGTGCTGCCAGGCGGCTAGGTAGGTCGGTGTAACCAATGATGGTAACGCCATGCTTAACTACAGCTTGACCTGGCTCAGTCAGAGCGCAGTTACCACCCTGCTCAGCGGCCAGATCGACGATTACGCTGCCGTCTTTCATGGATTCGACCATGCCAGAGGTGATTAGCTCAGGAGCCGGCTTGCCAGGGATCAGCGCGGTGGTGACGATGATGTCGACCTCCATCGCCTGTTCACCAAAGAGCTTCATCTCAGCTTCGATGAACTCCTTACTCATGGTCTTGGCATAGCCGGTATTTGGGGAGCCGTCGTCTGCCTCTTCGAATTCCAGCATCAGGAATTCAGCGCCCATGCTCTCTACCTGCTCTTTAACCTCAGGGCGGGTATCGAAGGCGCGAACGATTGCGCCCAGGCTGTTGGCTGCACCGATAGCGGCAAGACCCGCAACACCAGCACCGATAACCATTACCTTGGCAGGTGCAACTTTACCGGCAGCGGTTATCTGGCCAGTGAAGAATCGTCCAAAGGCATTGGAGGCTTCAACAATGGCGCGGTAACCAGCAATGTTTGCCATGGAACTGAGGGCATCAAGCTTCTGTGCGCGTGAGATACGTGGCACGCTGTCCATTGCGATAGCCGTAGCTCCGCGTGCTTTGATGCTATTCAACAGCTCTTCATTCTGGGCAGGCCAGATAAAGCTGATGAGGCTGCCGCCTTCACGCAGAAGCTCAGTCTCATGTATGCCAAGTGCAGGGTGCGGCTCTGGGGCACGCACCTTCATGACAATATCAGACTCAGCCCAGAGGGTTCTGACGTCTTCTATAACCTCAGCACCAGCCTCTTTATAGGCTTCGTCGGAGAAGTTGGCGGCAGCGCCAGCTCCCGCCTCAATCGCCATCGTATAACCCAGCTTGCGGATTCGTTCGACGGTCTCAGGGGTTGCAGCGACGCGTTTTTCGTTGTCGTGAACCTCTTTTGGGATACCAATTTTCATGGCCATGCCTGTTTACCCTTTGTAGTTTGCTTTGAACATAGGTAGTGCGCCACCGGCCTTCAGAGTCTCCACATCACCTGGCTCGAAAGCCGGGTTCAGAGCGATCTTCTCACCGTTGACTTCAAGGAACAGATCGCCTTCCAGGTTGGATACGTCGATAGAGACGGTGTCGCCTTGGGTGATCTTTTCGTAGTCAGCTTCGTTAGCGAAGGTTAGTGGCACGATGCCGAAGTTCACCAGGTTGGCAACGTGGATACGTGCAAACTGGGCTACTACAACAGCGCGAATGCCTAACCAACGTGGGCAAAGTGCAGCGTGCTCACGAGAGCTACCCTGGCCGTAATTTTCACGACCAACGATAACGCCGTGACCGCCTGCATCGCGATGATCACATGCGCGACGAGAGAAGCTTGGATCTACCTGATTGTAGGTGGCCTGCAGGGCGTACTCTTTAACGTTAGAGCGCAGTGGCAGGAAGACACCAGCAGGCTGGATGTCATCAGTACTGATGTTGTCACCCAGTTTCAGCATAACTTCGCCTTCCAGCTTGGCTGGAAGAGGCTCGAAATCAGGCAGAGCCATGATGTTAGGGCCACGGATAACCTCAGTCTTGGCGGCCTCTTCTGCTGAAACAGGCATGATGAAGGAGGCGGTGTCGATAACCTGAGGCACGTCCTTAAATTTAACTTCTTCGCTACCTGGTAGGGTGATCTCGCCAGTTAGAGCGCTGGTAGCAGCTACTGCTGGGCTAACCAGATGAACCTGGGCGCTGTCGGTGCCGGAGCGCTTAGGGAAGTTACGGTTGAAGGTACGCAGGGAGAGACCGTTACTTACAGGAGATCCGCCTTGGCCGATACATGCACCACAGCCGTTCTCTTGAACGCGAACGCCAGAGGCAAGAAGAGAGGCCATGTAACCGGCATCAGCCAGCTGTATGGCAACAGCACGTGAACCAGGGTAGAGCAGGGTGTCGACTTTGACACGCTTGCCTTTCAGGATCTCGGCGAAAGAAGCGATGTTCTCGTAGGAGCTGTTGGTGCAGCTGCCGACTGATACCTGATGGATCTTGGTGCCAGCGTGATCAGCAATCTTCTCAACGTTACCTGGTGATGGGTAGATAGCAATCAGTGGCTCAAGGGCTGAAAGATCGATATCGATGATGCGGTCGTACTCAGCACCTTCATCAGCAGCCATTTCGGTGTAATCCCCACCGCGTTGACGGCTTTCCAGAAATTCCTGGGTGCGCGCATCACTTGGGAAGATAGAGGTGGTAGCACCCATCTCAGCACCCATGTTGGTGATGGTGGCGCGTTCGGTCAGTGACAGGCTGGCAACACCGGGGCCTGCATATTCGAAGATGATACCTTTGCCGCCTTTAACGCCGTTGATCTCCAGCATCTTCAGGATAACGTCCATTGCCATAGAGCCGTTGCTCAGTGCACCGGTCAGGTTGATCTTAACAACCTTGGGCATTGGCATGCTGTACTCGCCAGTGGCCATGGCCAGTGCGATGTCATAGCCGCCTGCACCCATATAGATAGCGCCGCAACCGCCAGCGTTTACGGTGTGGCTGTCAGCACCAAGGCCGGTCATGCCTGGCTTTACGAAGTTTTCCATATTCAGGAAGTGGCAGATGCCGGTGCCAGGAGGAGAGTAGACGATGCCCAGTTTTTCGGCGACGGTGCGCAGGTACTCGTGATCATCTGGGTTTCTAAAGCCAACCTGCAGCATGCTGTGGTCAACGAAGTTCACGGATAGCGGCTTGACCCGGTCAACGCCCATGGCCTCTAGCTGCAACATACACATGGTGCCGGTGGCATCCTGTGTAAAAGCTTCGTCAATCTTGATCTTAATAACTTCGCCAGCAGGTGGCAGTGTATCTCCACTTACTAAGTGATCGAGCAGGATTTTTTCGGTCAAAGATAACGGCTTCATTTAGGTAGTCCCCATTAGGATTGAATAAACTGGTGCTGAGTTTGCTGTCTCAAAAAAACTGAATCATCTGATTCAGATGTAAGTCATTTAAAATACTCATTTTTTGCCTGCTTAGCAGGGAGGTGATCTGCCTTTTTAAGATCAGCGCAATAAGGGCTTGCAGCTAAGCAAGCATTTGGGCGTGTACTTTATCTTCCAAAATCCAGAACGTAAACGGTTATTTTAGCTTTTTTATAAAAATATAGAGGGAATTGAACTGGGGTTGCATTGAATGGGGATCTAACCGCTATAATGCCGAGCTTTGCTTGCCTCCTACCTTCTTACTATTATTGTAAGAGCGAAATGGAATTGGATGCGAATTTATGACTGATAAGCACGATATGAGTGAAGTTGATGAAAAACTGGTCAATGTGACCATTGATGGCAAGGCGATTACTGCGCCTGCCTCATTGTCGGCAATTCAAGCCTTGTGGCATGCCGGCTACCCCCGTATTAAAAGCGTCGGATGCCTTGAAGGCGTATGTGGCTCCTGCCGTGTATTGGTTCGCCGCGAAGGCAATTCCGAAGTGAAAACCCAGTTGGGGTGCCAAACCCTTATTGAAGAGGGGATGCAGGTGATGTTCCTGGTTTTCCCCCGTCCCACCCATCACACCTATAAGCTGGAAAATATCAACAGCTCATGGGAGGTGCAGACCAAGTTCCATAAGATTTTTCCTGAAGCAAGCCATTGCCGGGAGTGCGGCGGTTGTAACGCCTCTTGCCCCAAGGGGATTGATGTTATGCGAGGCGTTGAGTTGGCTGACAAGGGCCGATTCCGTGAAGCTGGCGAGCTGTTTGTTGAGTGTGTGATGTGTGATTTATGTCTGACGGCATGCCCTGAACTGATTGCGCCAAATCATGTTGGCTTATTTTCACGCCGGGTTACGGCCTACTTCCATACCCGCCCATCAAACCTGATTCGGCGTTTGGAAGGTCTGCAGCGTGGTAAATTTCAGATAGCTGAGGAATAAGCTTTTTGTTTAAAGCTGGTTCTCGCACCAAATAATTCGGATACAAAATACCCATGACAGGAATCCCCTACAAAGAAGCCCTGGCAAACTACCAATCATCCGCTAAACGTGACTTGCCAGAATCAGACATAGCTACGGATGAGCTGCTGCGTGCTTTTCATCCAGACTACCGGGAAGGTTCATTGGTTCCTCTACAGGTAGGCCCAAACCAGGGTGACAAGTGCCACCGTGAGTTAGCTAGCCTGCTCCAGGCTGACGCAAGGATTGACGAAGCTGATCTGGCAGGTGCAACCATTGTAGAGACTGATGTGCTGGTCATTGGTGGCGGTGGTGCAGGGTGTGCTGCTGCGTTGATGGCAGAGCAAGCTGGCGCGCGCGTTATTATGGCAACCAAACTGCGCTTGGGTGACAGTAATACTGTGATGGCTGAAGGCGGTATTCAGGCATCTATTGAAAAGGGCGACACGCCCCAAATGCATCTGGACGATACCTTAAAGGCGGGCCACTACAGGGGAGATCGAAAGCTGGTATCCCAGATGGTTATGGATGCCCCTGATGTTATTCGATGGTTGATCCAGCAAGGCATGCAGTTTGATCTGGATAAGTTCGGCGATCTCATGACGCGTCGCGCAGGCGGTACTTCCGCTGACCGGGTTGTCTATTACCGGGATTACACCGGCCTGGAGATGATGCGTGCACTGCGTGAGTCAGTACGCAACAGTAAGATTGATGTGTGGGACTACAGCCCTGTTGTAGAGCTGATGTCCAGTGAGTCAGGTCATTGTGCGGGTGCGGTAATATCAAATCTGAAAGATTGCAGTTATGTTCTGATTGAGGCGCGCTCTGTGATTCTTGCAACGGGTGGTATCGGCCGCATGCATCTCAATGGCTTTCCGACCTCAAATCACTTCGGTGCCACGGGTGATGGCTTGGTATTGGCTTATCGCTTGGGTGCACAACTGCGCGATCTTGATTCTTTTCAATATCACCCCACAGGTTTGGCATACCCAAAGCATCTGGCAGGCACGCTGATTACTGAAGGTGTGCGCTCAGCAGGCGCTCATCTAATCAATGGAATGGGCGAGCGCTTTGTCGATGAGCTAAAGACGCGTGATCATGTCTCAGCCGCCATTCTTAAAGAGTGCGCAGAAGGACGTGGGGTGCGAGTGGACGAGAATACGGCGGGCGTTTGGTTGGATACACCAGGTGTGGAACGAAAAAATCCAGGCATCCTTGAAGAGCGCCTGCCCAAGCTGGTGGAGCTGGGCAGAAAGTGTGGCATCAATCCAGCTGAGATGCCGCTTTTGGTCTATCCAACATTGCACTATCAGAATGGTGGTGTTGTGATTGATGAGAATGGTCAAAGTACTGTGCCAGGACTCTATTGTGTTGGTGAGGTTTCAGGTGGAATTCATGGCCGCAACCGGATTATGGGCAATGCACTGTTAGAGATAATAAGCTTTGGGCGACAGGCAGGTATGCAAGCTGCTGAGATGTCGCATGGCCGTGGGCATAAAAAGGTCACCATTGGGCACCTTAGTAAACTGCGACGTGAACTGGCGGTAGCGGGAATGCCCATGGATGTGAAGGGACCCATGTTATTCCCAGAGTGCGCCAAGTTTGAAAAAGATGCGGACTATGAAGGGTTCAGGCGTAAAAAATAGTAGCATCACAGAGTTTTATAGAAAATTAAACATAATATTGCGGAGGGACTGAATGTCAGATACAGATCAACAGAATGCCAAACCAGAGACCACACAGCTTTTGGGGCTGTGGGTTGTAACAATGGTGGTAGCAATAATATTTATTAGTACGCTTTCTACACGCACATCAGAGAGTCCGAAAGAGCCTGCTGATGCAAAGCCTGCGCAGGCCACTCATGTAGAACCTGTGCAGTCTGCCCAAAAAATGGCTCCGCCTTTGGATGAAAAGCAGACGATGGCTCCTCTCCCAGCAGGCCATCCAAGTATTGAACAGCTGCAAGCTGAGGCTCCTGCTCCTGCACCGGCTCCTACTATGCCTGAGTTGCCTGCGGGTCACCCTCCATTGGACGCACCGCCAGTGCCTGCTGCTCCTATGCCTGCACCTGCTGCTTCTATGCATGCGGCACCCGCCGCTGCCCCTATGCATGCCCCAGCTGAACATGCGAAAGCAGATAGCCATGCTCAGCATGAAGTACATTGGGGATATGAAGGTGAAGGCGGCCCAGAACAGTGGGGAACCCTGAAGAAAGAGTATCTGGCCTGTGGGGAAGGTGCCCAGCAATCTCCCACCAATATTGATGCTAAAGCTGCGATTGCCACAAAGGTTGGTGATATCGCTTTTAACTATCAACCATCACCTTTAGAGATTGTAAATAATGGTCATACTGTCCAGGTTAACTTTGCACCTGGCAGTAGCATTCAATTTAAGGGCAAGACATTTGAATTGTTGCAGTTCCATTTTCATAGCCCAAGTGAGCATCAGATAGATTATCGCTATTTTGATATGGAAGCTCATCTGGTGCATAAAAGCGCAGATGGCGCGTTAGCTGTTATTGGTGTGATGCTGGAAAGAGGGGAAAGCAATCCTGTGATGGATGCAGTATGGGAGCATATTCCTCATGAAATCAACAAGCCAAAGAGTGTTGTAGGCGCTCTGGTTAATGCTGAAACTCTCCTGCCTGCAAACCGCAATGCTTATTATCATTACATGGGGTCACTGACGACACCTCCATGCAGTGAGATAGTCAACTGGATTGTTATGCAGGATTCAATCAGCGTTACCGATGGGCAGGTAACAACCTTTGTTAATACCGTAGGTGAAAATAACCGCCCAGCGCAGCCAATGCACCGTCGTCAGGTGCTGACAAATGCGCAGTAAAGCATGATTGATTAGCTGATAAGTGCTACAAAAAAAGCCCCCACTACCTTGTTCGTAGGTAGTGGGGGCTTTTTTATTGGGTGCAAATAATAGATGCTATTTTTTTTGTGGAGAGCCAAAGCTCATCTTGCTTTTGACGTTGATCTTGCTTGTACGCTGATCAAGTCTCACCTTTATCCTGTTGGTGTTATTGCTCTGGCTGGATGTGATTTCAGCACTTAACTGGGTTGGTGATTCAGATACCAGCAGACAGCTTAGCTCCTGCTCGGTTGCCTTTTCACAGAGATGGGTTGCAGTACCCAAGTTTGTTTTTATGTCGTTAAAGAGAATCTGCCACGCCTGTGTTTCATTTTTTTCGGCAAATGAAAGCTGTATCTGATAGATGCGCTCCTCACTGCTTTTTACGCGAATCCTTTTAGTTAATGTTTTGCCTTCATTCTTCCAATAGATACCATGCCCAGGGTCATTGCCTTTGTGCGCTTGGTAGCCGGCAGAGGTGAGTCTCTCATGTGCCTGATCAGGATTTAGGCTCAGAGATAAACCTTCTATAGTCAGTTCGGTTATTGTCTGTCTCAATTCCAGATCTTTGGAAGGTTTTTTTTCATCAGCCTGGGCAAGCCCATAAGAGGCAGAAAGAGCAAGTATTGCTGTTGCAGTAATGTTATATGCAGCTCGCTTACAAAAGGTGTGTGTACTCATTTGGTTCTCTGCGGATGTGGGTAAATTAACTTAGTTTGTAGTCTATCTCATTTGTGGAGACTTCTGTATGTGCTATGTACAAGACTGGCTGCCAGGTAAGTGTGAGCATATGAGGTAAGATATTCGCTGAGTTAAGCATATAGAATGTGTTGATAATTACCCTGATAGCGAGTTACTGTCTGAATTGCAGGCAGGTTGTTGGGATTAAAATATGCAGATTTTGGGTGTTTTGAGAGGCTTGACATGCGTCAGTATATCAACAACAATGTTGTTATATTGTAATTAATGCCAGTGTTTTGTATTTGAATATATTGCTAAGAGTAAATTATTTGTAATAAAAACATAGTGTTAATTAAATAGCTGGAAAATAAGCCTTATTGGGTGCCTTGTTATATTGGTCTTGATGGCTGTTTACTGTTTATGCTGATTGATATGTCTGAAAAGCCACTAATTACAGACATATGTAATGCAGATAACTTGGAGGTCGCCATGTTAAATATCATTAAGAGAAAGATTGCCATATCTTTTCCTATTTTTGCGCTATCTTATGGTATAGCTTCAGCTGGTGGAACACAGCAAAATGCAGGCCATAAGGTATGTATGGCAGATTGGATTTTTACTCCAACAGAACCCACTATTAACCAAACAATGCATGGAGGTTTGTGATGGCTTATCAATTACCTGCGTTACCTTATGAGAATGATGCTCTGGAACCTCACATTTCCAAGGAGACTTTAGAGTTCCACTATGGGAAGCATCATCAGACCTATGTCACGAATCTCAATAATCTCGTCATTGGCACCGAGTTTGAAGGACTTGCACTTGAGGATGTTGTAAAGCAATCGTCTGGTGCAATCTTCAATAATTCAGCGCAAATCTGGAACCACTCTTTCTATTGGAATTGCCTTGCACCATCAGGTGGTGGTGAGCCAAGCGGTGATGTGGCGCAGGCAATTGCTAATGCCTTTGGCTCATTTGATGTCTTCAAAGAAAAATTTACTGCATCTGCAGTGGGTAACTTTGGATCAGGCTGGACCTGGTTGGTGAAAAATAATGATGGGACTGTAGAGATAGTAAACACATCAAATGCTGAGACTCCACTCACTACAGACAAGCAACCCTTGCTTACATGTGACGTGTGGGAACATGCTTATTATATCGATTACCGAAATGCTCGCCCTAAATATGTTGAGTCATTTTGGAATCTAGTAAATTGGGAGTTCGTAGCCCAAAACTTTGTTAAATAATCAACATATAAAATGCCTTAAAACTACAAGGCTGGAGGTTGAGTGATATGAGTGACAAACACGTACAAACCTATGTTTGCCCTACATGCAACAAAAGAGCAAGTGGCAGAGGGCATATGTGCCACCCATTTGAAGGTAGCACTCCATTCGAATGTGAGTTTTGCAAAAAGACAGTTGATGATCCAAGGCATGTTTGTTCATCCATGTTGGATAAGATTGAGTACATGTGTAAAAATTGTGGGCGACTAGCTGTATATGACTCTAATCTTTGTCAGCCACAGCCGATTGATACTGATTAATATGCAGATGAGCGGTGCTTTAAGTGCGCAGTGTTTTTTAGCTGGTTTTATTGAATAGCTTTAATCTGTAGAACAGATAAATATAAATAGAATTATGAGGAGAGAATTTTCATGAAGCGATATCTCATTCTAGGCTCTGGTGTTGCAGGCAGAAGAGCAGCGAAAGCTATTCATAGAAAGGCAGCAGATAGTGAGATAACTATTGTTGAAGAACAGGATAACCCTTTCTATGCTCGCCCAATGCTTGGCGAGCAATTTGGCCGTAAAGCTGGAACAATGCAAAGTGCTGCAAAAGAAAAAGAACGGCTTTCTGAGTTGGGTATTAAATTTAAGACCGGCGCAAAGGTAAAAGAACTTCGTCTGCATGAACAGACAGTGCTCTTAAATACAAGCGAAGTGCTCTTCTTCGATAAAATGTTAATTGCGTCAGGTGTGAAAACAGCGCGATTGGCTTGTGATCAGACCAATAACTCCAGTGTTATCTATATGGATAATCTTGGGGATATTCAGGCACTGGATTCAAAAATTGATGCGGTAAGAAAAGCTGTTGTTTTTGGAACAAGTTACCAGGCACTTGGCGCGCTTAAAGGACTTTGCAATTTGGGCATCGACTGCACGTTGGTGATTCCTGAAGAAAGGTTGTGGAGCCAAAGTCTGGATGCGGTTGCTTCAACTATTCTTGAGCAGCGTTTAGGCCAGGAAAAGATAACTATTGTAAAGAATTCCAATATTGAATTTATTGAACAGGATGGCGATACCCTGCGCAGTGTTGTTGTTACAGGTGGTAATAAAATATCAACAGATCTGCTGGTCGTTGCTGCTCCACAGCAGCCTGCATTGGACTATCTGGCACCAGGTGGATTAAATGTTAATCGGGGTATTGTTGTCGATGCAGGCCTGAAAACAAGTGCTCAGAATATTTTTGCTGCAGGGGATGTAGCTCAACTCTCTACTGAATCGATGATAGCTGAAAATTTACAGTCAGGATGGCTTCGTGCTTGGAAGCAGGGAAGTATTGCAGGTGAGAATATGGTCAGCGGTGATGTGAATGTCACCTATGATGGTATTCCTTCAATGCGAACCAGGGTATTTGATCTGGATTTGGTTTGCCTTGGTTTAAGTGGGGCAGAAGGAGAGGGGATTGAAACACAGTCTGGAGACTACCCTTATGAAGAGATGCCTTATGTCTACAAAAAACTAATTTATAAACACGGCAAGGTTGCGGGTGCAATATTCCTTGGTGATGTTAATGAAGCGGGTGCTGTAGAAGAGTGGGTGCGCAAAGGGATACCTGCAGCGGAGTGCGACAAACATATCCTGGATAATATGTTTAAGCTCCAATACAAAAGTTCAGCAGCTTACGGTGTATTGTGTCCAGTGTGTAAATTTCACATGCAAATTGATGATAAAGCAGAAGAGGGGTCAATCATTACATGTCCTGCTTGTGGTATAGATTTTAAGGTCGAACGTCTATCAAATGGCGCATTCCATGCAGTACCGGTGTAGATGACGCATTTAAAGCCAAGCGGTATATAAGTACAAATAACTGACTGTTTAATAGAGGGCAGATCCATTATGGCATCAAGAGAATACAATGCTGTTGTCAGTGAGCCGGTGTTTGTTACAAGTGAGACAATGATTCTCCGTATAACACCAGATGGCTGGGATTTGCCTGATTATAAGCCTGGGCAGTTTACAGTTTTAGCACTGCCCGGCAGTGCCCCAAGAGCTGAGCTATCAGACCCAGAGGTTGGGGATGAGGCGCCAGATCCAGATAAGTTTATTGCGCGTGCTTACTCTATTGCCTCATCTTCACGCCATAAAGACTATTTAGAATTTTACATTACGTTGGTTCGTTCTGGCTCTTTAACACCGCGCCTGTTTGCCTTAAAGCGTGGTGACAAAATTCATCTTGGCTCGAAGATGAGCGGCATGTTCACCCTGAATGAAATCCCAGAGGAATCTAATGTTGTTCTTATGGGTACAGGAACAGGTATAGCTCCATACATCAGCATGATGCGCACCTTTCTGACACCAGGGGCAAACAGAAAATTTACTGTAGTTCATGGGGCCAGGCACTCTTGGGATCTTGGCTATCGTTCAGAGTTAACCACATTGATGCATATGGTAGAAAATTTTTACTATCTGCCCATTATCAGTCGGCCATCTGAAGAGATTATTCCATGGGGTGGAGAAGTTGGGTATGTTCAGAATGCATGGGAGCGCAGCCTGGTAACTGAAGAGTGGGGTTTTCAGCCAACGCCTGATAATAGTCACGTCTTTTTATGTGGCAACCCAGGTATGGTTGAAGATGCGCTAACGTTGTTGGAAAAAGATGGCTTTAAAGAACACTCGCGAAAAGATCCAGGCCAAGTACACCTTGAGCGTTATTGGTAAGCTAGGCGATAAGCTCTAAAAGACTCCTGTCTAGTAATTAAATCTTAAGTTTAAATTCACCATATGCTGGTATTCTGCCAGCATATGGTCGTTCTGTGGCCTCTCCCGGTTTTTGGGTTTCCTCTTTGTAAGGAGGGCAGCTTCGTTTAGCCTGCTTTAATTTTTCCCCATTAATTACTAACGTCCGAAGCCATCCAGTCCCCAATAATTTGATCAAAATGCAACCCATGACGTGCACTGTAAAAATGCTCTGGAAGTATCACAACTTTTACAGTAGCTTTTTTAACTTCTTCATGTTTAGCATCAGATAGAACAATTGAGTATGTGTAGTCACCCAGCGTAGAGTTATCTACCAGTGGCATGTCATAGTAGTTAACATTAAACCCTTCTTTGTCGTTTTCATTTGTACTGACGCGTATGCCAGCCTTATTTACATCTAACAAAGTCAGGCTGATGGGTAATTCACATTCCTCGCCTAATGCAGTTGATTGCTGATAAGAGAGCTCAACTTTACAAGAGCTTCCGCCATTTCCAACAATGTTGTTGATTTCAATTCTGGCCATATTTTTTGCAGCTCTTCTAAGCCTTTTTAACTCTTTTTCATTCCCTTCTAGTTCCTGTTCAAGTTTCTCAAAAAGTGGTTTTAGGCGCAGATGCTCTTGAAAGTTTAGGCCGATTAGCTCGAGAATAATTGTTTGTGTAACCGGGTCTTCCTGCTTTTTTAAATAGTGTGCCATGAGAGTTGAAAACATCTTCGCTTTGAGATCGGCTGAAGCTGCCTCCCTGTTGCCCATAGTTTGTACTATGATCTGAGCTTTCCTGTTATCTTCGGCAATCTGAAACTGGTTGTCGCCACTATATATGCCGTAGAATGCTATAGCGGCACCTACCAATACCCCTGCGAGACTCTTGCCGATTATCTCCAGCTTATCCCACTTATCCTTTGTTGATTTGGTATTTGTGCCCACAATATTCACCATGCTAGTACAAATGTTGTTCTTGTTACCGTGTTTTCATCAACTGTCAGTTCGAACTCCATCTGGCGACCTCTTTCCCGTACATGAACAATGTAGTCTCCAGGCTTTAGCGTCGTAGAGATTATGCCTTTACTATTGGTGGCCATCTTCTTATATTCCGGCCCCTTAATTTCTACCCGGATGTATTTCTTAGGTGCGTGACTTCTTCCTTGAATTGTTGCAATTAAGGCTGGAGGCTGAATGTTGGAAAATTCATCTCCAGCAACACTTTCAGATGAGAAACCGAAAAAATTAATTGACCAAAGTGTCAGTATTAAAAAGTAGTAACAATAACTTTTTTTAGACATCAGACTGTAATCTCCCGTGGTTCAAGGCGGACTTCTTTCAAACATGTTTGTCAGCTATTTACTATCACTACAAGATTTATATGCTTACTATTTGTTATTCATCTTTAGAAGCATCTGGCTTTTTAAGAGTACCACCAAACCAAAAACTTAAAACTTGACCAACCCCTGCAGTGAGTACACCAAAAAGTATTTGAAGCTCACCCGTTAGAGAATTTTCTCCCTTACTCATATTTATTGTGTCACTTGCTTCCACAGCAAATATTGCGGCCAGCATTATGAAGTATGCAGAAAGGAATAGAATACTGATTAAGACTTGGGGTTTGTTGTCTGGTTTTGAGTGATCTCTTGCGTCCTTCCGGTTGCTTGCTTCTAATTTGAAAATATCGATATCTAACTTCCGCATTTCCACTTCGAACTCTTTATCAATGTCCTTAAGTTTGTGTAAATTTGCGGGTTCTTTAAGCAGTTTAGTTAAAACATCTTCTATGTTGCTATCGTCGGCCATGTTATCACTGACCAAATTATCAGCTAAGTACTTTGTCGCAACACCGGCAAAAGGACCACCTAAAGCAGAAGCCAGTGCGGGTGCTATATGCCTAATGAGTTCCTTAATGTTTTCCATCTCTGACTCCTGTGAACTTATAAATTTGATAAATCATGTGAATCTTTATCCGCGAGAGTTAATAGTTAATATTGTAAATAGCCTAAATTATGAGAGTACTAGCAATGAAATATCTTGTTAGTCTACTTGTTGTACCGTTTATTTGCTTGCAGCTGATTTTGTTATATTGGCTAGTATCTTTTCTACTTTTGAGATTGTTTTTTTACAATTTTGAACGCTGTGCTTTTTTGTTAAATACCGAATGTCATTATAAGAAATCCAAACTCTTTTGTTTTCATCTTTCCAGATAAGGGCTTTTTGCGGTAAATCTATTGCTATGGTTGGCTGGCATTTCATAAGTGGGCTGCCAGCCTTAGGATTGCCAAATATGATCAATTCGGTTTCACGCAATTGAATACCAATTTTTGCCGCACTTTCTGAATGTTTAATCCTGTTAAAAACAGTCATTCCTTTTTCATTTAATATACTTTCCAATCTATCTGCCGTTGTAGCAACGCTAAACTGGCTTTCTACATTTAGCATTCCATTAGTTGCATTCACAGGAAATGAAATGAAAAGCATTATGAAAATTGTAGATATTGATTTTTTCACCATATTCTCCTTTTTGGTGTAACGTGCAAATCACTGGTGGCCTTAAGCTGTGTGCTAAAGTGCAAGCTATGCAGCCTTGAGTTGTTCAAGAGTATGTTTCTTACTAGAGGCTCAGTTTCTGAGTGGTTGTAATTGCAATCTGTAATTAAGGATTGTATTAACTTGCTGCTTTAACACAATTCTTACCGACTCGCTTGGCTTCATAAACACTCATGTCTGCTGCCTTAATTAGGTTCTCATGATTTTTCATATCAGGAGATCTGGCTGCTACTCCAGCACTGACACTGCCGCGCCATACCTCTTCAGATGTTTTTGTAAGAAGTTTGGAAACTGCTTGGCGAACCCGTTCAGCGATATGTATTGCACTCTGTTTGTCTGTTTCTGGGCAACTGATCAAGAACTCGTCACCACCTAAACGACATACGATATTATCACTTTGCACAGTTTGCTGAAGGGTGCTTGCCAACTCGCGAAGAACCGCATCTCCAGCATCATGGTCGTAGGTGTCAGTAACTTCTTTAAAATGAACAGCATCAATCATTATGCAGGCCAGGGGGAGCTTGCTGGTTGAAGATTCATCCCAGGAGTCGGTGAGTTGTTGCATAGTATGACGACAGTTTGGAAGCTCTGTCAGGGCATCAGTCATAGAAAGTTTTTCAAGATGAAGATTGACGTCTGAAAGTGCTTTAGTTCGTTCTGTAACTTTTGCTTCAAGTGATTTGTTTAATTGGGTTAATTCCTTATTTCGAGTTGTAACTTGAGGGAATAAGCTGGCAAGAGCAAGAGCAAGAGCAAGAACCAGTGGTTCGGTAGAGTCAGCTGTCCTCTGCTCTTCTGCCGCATAGGCGTCATCTGGATTTGCCCCAGATTGAATTGCTTTAATCTGTTTTGCCATATTCTGGTCGGCCCCAAGAATGTGATAAGCAAGCCAACGAGTAAAGAAGTCCAGCATATTTGTGGTTGTGTGAAGATTATCAGGGGAGATGGCAGCATGCATGGATGTTACTTCATCCAGAAAATACTGATGAGCTTCGATATGAAGATCAAGGTGTCGCTGATCTACACCAATTCGAGACATCATTTTTTCTTCTTCTTTAAAATGGTAATTGGCATAATCAAAAAGTTCCTTGAATACTTCTTTGATCTCACTAAATACAATCTTATCTTTTGCTAGGTGATCACCAAACTGATTAAAGATATCTACAATATGGTGGTGTTGTTCATCAACAATGGGTAACCCTGTTATGAAATGCTTATCCCAATGAAATGATTCCATATTAATTAGTCTCGCTTAATGATATTTGCCTGCTGATGGTTAAGATGTTGGAAACAAAGGCTGATAAGCTTGTGGAAGTCCGGCATGAATGATCAAAAATCATTTAAATAGGGTTTCATCTCCATTAGCCGGGCAGAAAGTGGCCTCGTGCCCATCTGCGAGAGTGAATACTTTACCCCCGCGACAGTCGTCATCTTTTGAAGGGATCCACGATTTTACCCCTCCATGATCGTCTTGAAGAGGAACGTAGCGTTCAATGAACTCGTCTTGAGAACTGAAAAAATATTTAATCTCAACTTTAGGCCCTTCAACTGTCACATTATCGCAGCCGATTACTATAAATAGTAGTGCAGACAGTAGAATCTTTATTCTCATAGAAATAGCTCCAATTCAAAATCAAATATTGTGATAATAAAAACCAATGTATATGGATATAAACATTAGCTCATTAAATCAATTTGTTTTAGTTTGCATCTAAAACGATAGAAAACTATAACTGTAATCCTTTCTATTTAGTCACTGCGCCCCATTGCTCAGACACACATGACGAACAGTATTTGGTAGGCTGATCCTGCTAAATGCATCTATAGAGATAAAATCTTTTCTACCTCTTCATGATGCTATGGGCTTATTCTGCTCTACGTTTGTCTTTGCCATCAAAAGCCGGTGAAAATGCTGCAAAAACTACGCTGGCTATGGAGCCAGTATTTTCTGCCCAGTGGTATGTTCCTTTTGGAATAAAGGTGACATCTCCTGGCTGTAATGAAACCTCATGATCTTTAAAGTGAATGATGCTTGTTCCTGATAATACGGAAATGTTTAGATCATGTCGGTCATGGTAATGTGGAAACTCCTTTCCGTTTAATCGTATGAGATGAGTGCTTGTATTTGCGGTACGGTGAAGATGTCGAATGGCAATCTCTTTTTTAAGTTCGTTTTCTGTCCATTCTGTCTGCTGATAAATTTTATCGGGGTATACCAATTTGATTGGGTTGCTTGAGTGGCAAGCAACCAGAAGTAAGCTGATAAAAACAGTTGTTACTCTTTTCATTGTTTTTGATCGGTTTTAAATGTGCTGTTAAGCGCGTTGACACTACTGCTTGGTTTGGGTTGTTTGCCCGTGGGAACGGCCTTGAATGATATGGCCTGTCGGCCAAGGTGCTGTGATGGGATATTGTTCTGGCGCCGCATAAACCACTCCATGGGTTACTTTGTGCCTGCTTTTATGTAAGCCACTATGGCAAATGCTGCATTTTTGGTCAAGTCTGTCAGGTAGAGGTGAGGTTTAGCGCCTTGGTGATTAGCTGCCTCTCATACTGTTGTTTGCTGTCTGGCATGGTTTTTCAGTTTTAATTTATCTGTGGCCATTAGTATCTGAATAAGTTGATCTGACTGTCTTTTGATGGTTCTTATAAAAGAGTGTGTTTTTGCTATTCTTGGTTAATCTATATTAATGAGTTCTGTATCGATTGCTGCTCTAGTGAGCATGATGACTGCAATGCGGATGCGACAATTGGTCATCTGCCTGCCAAGAAACTGTTTTGATAGAATAAGAGTCTGCGGTATTGGATAAAATAGTACTCTTTTGCTGTCATACCTCGCATGTCTGTGGTATTGAATCTGAGGGGATGCAATTTTTATGTTGTTCTGCCTGCTTTGCATACTATAAATAAGATGTTCAATGGCTGTTATTTGATCGCTATCTGATGAAAAGAAGAATGAGAAGTTGATGAGGAAGTTACCCCGTATATTACTGCCGATTATAGTTTTGGCAGCTTGTATTGCCTTTGCCTTCTTTCTGATGAAGACGGCTCCCCAACCAAAACGTAAGCCACAAAAGCCTGTTGTGCCGGTGGTGGAGGTGTTGGAGGTCGAGCAGAGTGACTACCGCGTGAAAGTGGCCTCCACGGGTACTATCAAGCCACATACGCAGAGTGATCTGGTTTCAGAGGCAGCAGGGACGGTGGTCTATGTCTCGCCGCATTTTACGAATGGTGGTTTTATTGAGCAGGGTGAGTTGCTGGTGCGCCTTGATCCGGCGGAATACCAGTACGCTGTTGCCAATATCAAGGCGGCCTTGTCTGGAGTCAAGGCCCGTTTGATGGAGTTGGACACCACAGCAGCGAATCTAAAAAAGAGCCTGGCAATTGAGGGGCAGCATCTGGCTTTGGCACAAAGACAGTTCACACGCCATACCAAACTACGCAAACAGGGTACAGTCTCCCAAAGTGCCTTGGACCAGAGTGAGCGGGAATATTTGCTGCGTAAATCTTCGTTACAGGGCCTGGAAAATAGTCTTGAACTGATTCCTGCTCAGCGACAGATATTGCAGGCAGATCTTAAGTTCAAGCAGGCTCAGCTTGCATCTGCCCAGTTGGATCTGGATCGCACTCAGATCAAAGCGCCATACGCAGGGCGGGTGTTGGAGCAACGGGTGGATCTGGGGCAGTCGGTATCCAAAGGCTCTGCGCTGGCTGCTATCTATGCAGTTGACTATGTTGAGATTCGACTGCCGATCTCTGATTGGGAAGCCTCCTTTTTGATCCTGCCGGAGGGAAGGGAGAATGGGCCGCAGCAGGAGGTGATGCTCTCTGCCTCAATTGCAGGTAACAGTTATCAGTGGCGCGGGCGCATTATGCGTACCGAAGGGATGATCGATGCCCGTACCCGCCAGATGTTCCTGATAGCACAGGTGGATGATCCTTATGTTGCCTCTCCTGATGGTACTCCACCCCTCATGATGGGGCAGTTTGTAGAGGCGGAGATTCCAGGCCGGTTGTTGCAGGATGTGATCATGTTGCCGCGTAAGGCGATTCGTGCCAATGATGAAGTACTGGTGATTACACCAGATAACCAGATTGAACGCCGAAGCCTGAAGGTGGCATGGCGTGGTCAGGAGCATGTGATTGTACGTGCTGGGTTGAGTGCAGGTGACCGAATTTCACTGACACAGTTGCCTTATGCTCCTGATGGCTCCCCTGTCAAAATCAGCGGTGCTGTTGATGCCAAGCCCTCCAAACCAGTGAATCAGCCAGACAGAAACCGACAATCTGCTGGAGCGCAATAACGTGCATGGGATGATTGCATGGTTTGCCCGCAATGCGGTGGCAGCCAATATCCTGATGGCTACGATTATATTGCTCGGCACCTGGTCAGTACTGGAACGTATCCCGCTGGAAGTCTTTCCCTCCTTTGAACGTGATGTTATCAATATTGCTGTCTCATACCGTGGTGCTACACCGGCAGAAGTGGAGGAGGCTGCGGTCATTCGCATCGAGGAAGCGATTGCTGATCTCCCCGGTATTGAACAGATCAACTCTTCTGCCATGGAAAGTGCGGGCATGGTGCAGATTGAGGTGGAGAAGGGGAGTGATCCCAGGACATTACTGGACGACGTTAAGAACAAGGTTGATGCTATCAACTCTTTTCCAGATGAGGTGGAACGCCCCATCTTTAGTTTGCAAGAGTTCCATCGGGAAGTGATCAGTGTGGCGGTCTCTGCCGATCTGCCAGACCAGGAGCTGCGGCGATTGGGTGAGCAGGTGAGAGATGATCTGGTTGCACTGCCTCAAGTGAATATTGCTGATCTGATGGGTGTCAGGAGTTATGAGATCTCTGTTGAGATCAAAGAGCAGACACTTAGGCGCTTTGGTTTGACCTTCTCTCAGGTGGTGGAGGCGATTCGCCGCTCATCAGTTGACCTGCCTGCTGGTGCGATCAAGAGCGAAGGTGGCGAAATTATGCTGCGCACCAAGGGGCAGGCCTATACCACTGAGGACTTTGCCCGTATCAGCATTGTGACGACCAGTGATGGCAGTAACCTTACCCTGGGTGAGATTGCTCATATCCATGATGGCTTTGAAGAAGACCCACTCCATGCTGTCTTTAATGGCAGGCCTGCGGTCTTTATCGAGGTCTACCGCACCGGGCAACAGAATGCAATTGAGGTAGCAAAAGCTGTACGAGAGTATGTTGCTGCCAGTAAGGGGCGCATGCAGGAGGGAATTGCGCTGGGCTATTGGCGCGACCGTTCTCGCATCGTCAAGCTACGCCTGGAGACGCTCTTCAATAATGCCTGGCAGGGAGGGCTGTTGGTCTTTCTCTGTCTGGCGCTGTTTCTGAGGCTACAGGTGGCTATTTGGGTCTGCGTTGGCATTCCTGTCAGTTTTATGGGCGCACTGATCCTGATGCCTGAGCTTGGTGTGACGCTCAATATTATCAGCCTGTTTGCCTTCATTCTGGTGCTGGGTATTGTGGTGGATGATGCCATTATCACGGGTGAGAATATCTACTCCCATATGAAACGGGGCGATAGTGGCATCTCCGCTGCGGTGAAGGGTGCACAAGAGGTTGCGGTTCCCGTGACCTTTGGTCTGCTTACGACACTGGTGGCCTTTCTCCCGATTATGTATCTGGGTGGTTATCGAGGGCCTATCTTTGCCCAGATCACCCTGATTGTAATCCCCGTGCTGCTCTTCTCCTGGGTGGAATCCAAGCTGATACTGCCAGCACATATGGTTCATGTCAGAGTAGGCAATAATAATGCACCGGGGCGATTTGAGCGTATGCAGCAGGCTATAGCTGATGGTCTTGAGCAGTTTATTTTGGCCTACTACCGACCACTGTTGGAGAGGGTGATCAATCGCCGCTATCTGACGTTAGCGTTGTTTGTTGGCCTCTCAATTGTGGTGATGAGCTATGTCATCAGTGGTCGTTATGGCTTCACCTTCTTCCCACGGGTAGAGAGTGAGACAGCGCGCGCTACGCTGCAGATGCAGACAGGCACGCCGGAGGAGGCTACGGCCAGGCATATTGCTCGTATGACAAGCATTGCAGAGGATTTGCAGCAAAAATATATTGATCCGACAACTGGAGAGTCGGTAATCCGCAATATTCTCACCAGTGTGGGTTGGCGGGCAGGGCGTAAGCCGCGCTCTGGTAATCCAGAGCTGGGGCAAATCAGTCTTGAGTTGATGCCGCCTGAAGAACGAACACTGCCGATTACCACAACGGAGCTGGTTAAGGAGTGGCGTCAGGCCATTGGTTCTGTGGTGGGAGCTAAAGAGCTCAACTACCGTGCTGAGATTGGCCGGGGCGGTGACCCTATTAATGTGCAGTTGATGGGACAGGACTTCCAAGTATTGAGTGAAGTTACTGCAGCTATCAAGGCGCAGTTGCAACGGTATGATGGTGTCTTTGATATTCAGGATACCTTTGAGCAGGGACAGCCTGAGATCACCCTGGCTATCCGCCCTGAGGCAGAGCTTTTGGGGCTATCCTCGGCTGATCTTGGTCGACAGGTGCGGCAGGCTTTTTTTGGTGCAGAGGCGCAGCGTATTCAACGAGGGCGAGATGATGTGCGTGTGATGGTGCGCTATCCGCGAGAGGAGAGGCGCTCTCTGGCAACCTTGGATTCCATGCGTATTCGCACTCCTGATGGACAAGAGGTGCCCATCAGTAATGTAACAGATATCGAGATGGGAAAAGGGTTTGCCAAGATTCGCCGAATAGATCGCCAGCGTGCTGTCAATGTGACTGCAGATGCCGATAAGCAACGGACTAACCTTCCCCGTGTTGTACAGGATCTGAGGGTGTTTTTGGATGATCTTCTACAGCGATACCCAGGTGTGCGTTACAGCTTTGAGGGAGAGCTACGGGAGCAGCGAGAATCCTTTAGCAGTCTTATCTACGGCATTCTGTTTACCTTCTTCAGTATCTATGTCTTATTGGCTGTTCCGCTACGCTCTTATCTGCAACCACTGGTGATTTTGCTTGTGATCCCATTCAGTCTGGTGGGGGCCATCTTTGGGCATGCGCTGTTGGGTATGAACATCAGCCTACTGAGTATTATGGGCATGCTGGCACTGGCTGGTGTAGTGGTCAATGACAGCCTGGTGCTGGTTGATTGGATCAACCGTCAACGTCGGGAAGGTATGGCTGTGACTGAAGCAGTACGCACTGCAGGTGTAGCGCGTTTTCGTCCGATTCTGCTCACCTCTCTTACCACCTTCTTTGGACTTGCACCCCTTTTATTAGAAAAGAGTACCCAGGCTCAGTTTCTTGTGCCAATGGCTGTCTCATTGGGCTTCGGTATTCTATATGCCACCCTGCTTAGCTTGATCCTGGTGCCTGTGGGTTATCTGGTGCTAGAGGATGTAAAAAACTGGTTTTGCTCTGGTGAGCGTGCAGCTACAGATAAATTGGATGTTTTAGAATAAAAGCACCCTCATAGTCACCCCTTCAATTATTCCCTATATAGCCCCAGCTGGTAACCAACCGCACATGGATGAATATGGAGGTTGCCATTTCCTGTTTCGAGCTGGATTGCTACCCGTAAACCTCTGAAAAAATGAATGCCGGGTTTAGCAGATCATTTTGGTGAGAATTTGGTGCTCGCTGAAGTTGAATGAAATGATGGGTTACTGCCAATTAAGATGTCGGATTTTATGGTTGCTAATGATGCCTTATTGCGAATAACAACAAATGCATTAGCTAAGAAATGAGATGGCTTTTGTTAAAGTATATGGCAATTAAAATGCTCAATAACCAATTTTATAATAAGGATTATTCCTGCTAATTAATGCAGCAAAATACTCAGGAAAATGAGTAGAAAAAAGAATAAAAATAACTTAGATAATTACTGCGCTTTTTATATGGAATAATATTTAAATTAAATGTGCATAAAACCTATATGCGGTCTAATATTAAACCGAAAGGGGTTCAGCTATAAGCTGTGTGTAACGTACTAGGATTTAGAGATATTCAAGCGTCTTATGATTAAAAGGATACCTGTTAGCAAGGTTAGGGTAGGGATGCATGTGTATGACCTTGATTGCGGTTGGATTAAGGTCACTCAAAAAAATCAAATCGATAAAATCAAAAAGTCTGGGGTAAAAGAGTCTCATATTGATACGGATAAAGGGATTGATGTAGGAGAAGAACCTACAGTAGAAAATGAAAATATAGAAACGGTTGATGGACCAGAATCCCTGCCTCCAGATGTTCGTAGTGTGGCTCAAAAGCAATCGTTAACCTGTGAGCTGTTGAATGCTACCAAGGTGAAGAAGGAAGCTATTCAGGTTGTATCAAAAATTATGGAGGATGCAAGGCTTGGTAAGTTAATAGACCTGGATCATATAGAGCCGGTTGTTGAAAATATTGTTTTCTCTGCGCTAAACAATAAAGATGCGCTGCTTGGACTTATGCGCATTAGAAAGTTGGACAGATATACGTTTGAACATTCAGTTGGGTCATCGATATTACTTGTTGCTTTTGGTGAAAGTCTGGCTTTGGATGATGATGAGCTGATGCAGGTTGGTATGGGCGGGTTGCTTATGGATATTGGCAAGTCAGTCATGCCGCCTAGCATCCTTGCCAAGCCAGGCAAGCTGTCAGATGCTGAGTCTGCCATTATGCGTAAACATGTGGCACACAGTGAAGATATCCTGGGAAAGATCCCAAATATATCAGATATTGTAATGAAAATTGCAGCTGAACATCATGAGCGTACGGATGGTTCTGGGTATCCTCTAGGCAAAGCGGGAGAAGATATTTCGCTTTACGGGCAGATGGCAGCGATTGTTGATGTATATGATGCGCTAACTGTTCCCCGGGTTTATTCCAAAGAGAGATCTCCAAATTCAGCGTTGAAGAAACTTGTTTCAAATACTGGTGGATTTAATCAGGAGCTTGTGCAGCAATTCATTCACTGTGTTGGGATTTACCCCATTGGCTCATTGGTTGCTTTATCCAATGGGGCCTTTGCGGTTGTTATTGAAAGTGGAGATAAGGGACTGCTTTACCCAATTATCCGGGTTATTTTTGATTCAACAAAACGTCAGTTCATTACACCGCAGGATATTGATCTTTCAGACCAACGTGAACAAGAGATTGTTAGAATAGTCGGTGCGGTCGAGCCAGCCAAGTGGCGCATTAAGCCTACTGATTTTATGGAACATGCGAAGTATGGCTGATTATGTAAAGGCCGGAATTGACTAAACCCTCCACCGCAGAAGAGATCTGCGGTGGAGAGCTGTTATCTTTAATTAACCTTCTGCATCTATAGCATCTAAAAAGCGCTCTGCATCCAGTGCAGCCATACAGCCCGCTCCGGCAGATGTAATGGCCTGTCGGTAAATTTGATCCTGAACATCACCTGCAGAAAATACGCCTGGAATGCTGGTTTGGCTGGCATTGGTGTTCTGCCCGCTTTGAACCCTAATATAGCCATTGTCCATTTCCAGTTGCCCTGTAAAGAGGTCTGTATTTGGCTTGTGGCCGATGGCGACAAAAACACCCATTAGCTCAATATCTTTGGTGGAATCATCTTTTACATTTTTGATGCGCATACCGGTAACGCCCGTCTGGTCACCCAGCACTTCATCCAGCACACTGTCGTATTCGATGGTGACATTGCCTGTTTTTGATTTTTGAATCAATTGATCAGAGAGGATCTTCTCTGAACGGAACTGATCACGTCGATGTACAACCACAACCTCTGATGCAATGTTGGAAAGGTAGAGTGCCTCTTCCACTGCGGTGCTGCCACCGCCAATAACGGCGACTTTTTTATTGCGATAGAAAAAACCATCACAGGTGGCGCATGCGGATACACCGCGGCCTTTAAACTCCTCTTCTGAAGGAAGGCCTAAATATTGCGCAGAGGCGCCAGTGCAGATGATAAGGGCATCACAGGTGTAGGTGCCGGAATCGCCTGTCAGTTTGAACGGGCGTTCAGTCAGCTCTGCTTTATTGATGTGGTCAAAGATAATTTTAGTTTCAAAACGTTCGGCATGTTTTTGCATGCGAGCCATCAGATCTGGCCCCATAACGCCATCATTATCACCTGGCCAGTTATCCACTTCGGTGGTGGTCATCAGTTGGCCGCCCTGCTCAATGCCGGTAATCAATACAGGGTTTAGATTGGCTCGTGCAGCATAGACAGCTGCGGTATAGCCTGCGGGGCCGGAACCGAGAATAAGTAGTCGGCAGTGTTTTACTTCGCTCATGTGTCATCACTCCTGGCTGAGTTATTCCATCCTGCTATTTGCAACTGACTGTCTATACTCAACTAATATAAACGTTCTGCTGGCTGTTTTGGCGTGGTGCCGTTCCAATGTGTGCAGAATGGAAACTAAATTCTTAAATGCGGACTGAATAGTACGTAATGTTGCCTAAAGGGTAAAGGAGTCAAAATGCAGGTTGGAATTCCACGTGAGATAAAGCCCCTTGAAGGGCGGGTTGGATTAGTGCCGCAGGCTTGTGGTGAACTGATCCATGCAGGCCATAAAGTCTTTCTGGAACAGGGTGCAGGTGAGGCCAGTGGTTTCCCTGATGAGGTCTATGTTGCTGTTGGTGTTAAGATTTTGCCAGATGCAAAGGCGTTGTATAAGCAGGCTAAGTTGATTGTTAAGGTGAAAGAGCCGGTTGGCCCGGAATTGGGTCTGCTGCGAAAGGATCACCTCTTATTCTCATTTTTGCATCTGGCGGCAGAACCCGCTTTGATGAAGCAGCTGCAAAAAATTGGCCTTACTGCGGTCGCCTTTGAGACGGTTGAAACAGCACATGGCTTGCCATTGCTGGCGCCCATGAGTGATATTGCCGGCCGCCTCTCGGTGCAGATTGGCACCACTTTGCTGCATCGTCCACAGGGTGGAAAAGGCATTCTGCTGGGTGGGCTCCCTGCGGCTGAACGCGGCAGGGTGGTTATATTGGGATCTGGTAATGCCGGGAAGAATGCTGCTGTGGTTGCAGCCGGGCTGGGTGCTGATGTCACCGTATTTGGCATAGAACGCCACCAGTTGGAAGCCATGCGTGAACTTGGCTCTAATGTGACGGCACTCTACTCCTATGCTCATCAGATAGATGAGGCAGTGCGGCAGGCTGATTTGCTGATCGGTGCTGTTTTGGTAACTGGTGCGCGCACACCCCATCTTGTCACTGCAAAGCAGGTGGCAGCAAT